>Ga0070726_10000865_pt1 | contig 33715 bp, 27 predicted proteins | sample tdAd471_FD_67275 | JGI IMG/M metagenome (GOLD analysis project Ga0070726, IMG submission 67275) | Marine sediment microbial communities from the Atlantic coast under amendment with organic carbon and nitrate - tdAd47.1 | ecosystem: Environmental > Aquatic > Marine > Coastal > Sediment | place...
TTCACTGATCTCCAGCAGCGCGCGTCGGGCTGCGTTGCGAACCTGCCGGTGGCGGTCATCGAGCATCAGGCCAAGCTGTTCGACCGCCGACCGGTCGGGGGTCGCCAGCAAAGCGTCCACGACCAGACCACGCACCGTCGCATCCTTCGCCGAGGCAAACTCGACGGTCAGCGGTCTCAGCTCGCGCGGCGCCGAACGAACCAGAGACTCCCAGGCGACCGACGCCACCGCCCCATCAGGATCAGCAGCCAGCTTCAGAAGCATCCCTCGCGCCGCGTCGCTGTGATGATTTCGCAGGAGCTTCGCCACCATCAACCGATGCAGCAGTGCCCGATTCCCCGACGACGGACTGAGAACATCCGTCTGATCCTGCAGCAGCTGCCCGGCAAGTGACTCCAGCCCGGCATCCCGCACGCTGCCCAGCGCAGCCGCAGCCGCCAGCCGATACGTCGCCCGCGGAGAATGCAGAACGATCTCCTGCAGCAGCTGAGCCGACTGTTCATCGCGCGACAGGCCGGCCGCGCTGATCGCCGACTCGACCAGAAACGTCGCTTCGGAACCGGCCTTCGCCAGCCGTTCGCGCCAGATTGCCAGGGCCGGAGCGTGTTTCCATCGGGCCAGCGACGGTTCGATGATCCGCACCAGATCGGCATCCCGGCCGATGGCGGCCAGCAAAGCATCGGCGGATTCGCGCGCCTCGATCGCCACAAGCGCCCGCGCGACGTCTTTTCGAACCAACCGACTTCTGCCCTCGGCCAGCAGGACGTCGGTCAACGACTTTCGGAGCGGCGAACAGTCGAGATAGCCACCCTCATGCAGCATCGTGACGGAAACGGCCGCGTCGCGCTGCAGATCGTTGTTGCCACTCTGCAAAGCTTCCTCCAGAAGTGGCAGAGCGGCATCGGTGTATTCGTTTGCGACGGCCGGAACCGGCAGATACGGATCCTCATACAACAGGAACGGAGTCAGCGTGTGCTGAGGCGGCCAGGCAAGCTTCGTCCCGCTGTCCGGCGATTCCTGGGCGGCCAGCGGACGCAGCAGGACAGCCAGCAGCAGGCAGGATTTCAGCGACAGCCGGGAATACGGAGTTCGATCCATGACGCGGGTCTTTGGACTGAGTTTTAATGCGACGAACAATGTCGGATGACGGCGAAGTCTTCGAAGCCTTCCAGCGGGCACCAACTGAGCAATCTGCCGCGCCGGCTATTCGGGCTTCGTGATTCGCCAGGTTTGAATCAGCAGAACTACCAGAAGGAAGCCGGAAGCGATTCCCGTTACCCACCAGTTCACAGGAATCAGGTTGTAGGACTCAAAGCCCGGCGTTCCGATCACACTGAGCGCTGCGGCCATCGGGTTGATCGACAGCGCCGTCTGAACCGCCGAGTACCCGAATGGAGCGTCGCGGCCCAGCCAGACCAGCAGGCTGCCGGCCCACAGAAACAACAGAATCGAATAGGACGCGACGGTGGCTGGCGCGGTCCTGACGAAAAAGCTACTCACGGTCGCGCTCAGCAGCATCGCAAACACGGCACCAATCGCCAGGCAGATCAGCACCTGAATGATCTGCTCTTCGAGAATCGGCTTGATCCAGATCATCACGCCGTATCCAGGCAGCGACGCCATCAGCAGGATCAGCAGCGTCCAGACCACGCTGAGCAGCTTGCCGCGAACAATCCGGCTGGCGGACAGCGGCGTCATGCGCAGCAGTTCCCAGCTTCCGCTTTCACGTTCGCTGCTGATCAGCCCGGACGCCAGCGATGGTGTGAAGAGAACAATCAGCGCCGCCTGCATCGAGACGATGATGCCTCCAATGGTTTCCACACCCCATTCCTCGGACCCCAGAGTGGCCGCGAAGGCCAGCCCCAGCGAGACAATCGCACAGCCGCCCACGATCCTCAGCAGCCAGTGCAGACGACCGAACTGGCGACTGCGAAACTCCTTGACCATCACCGGGTTCGTCAGCGGACCGATGCCGGTCTTTCGCCGCTGAGGGTCGATCAGGAACATCAACCGCCGAAACACGCGCACGCCGGCAGCACGATCGTCGGTCACATTCCCCTGCGATCGCGCACGATCAAGCAGCGTCTGATTGAGGCGACCGACGGTCATCCCGGCAAACAGCAGGCTCAGCATCCCGCCAAACAGAGCAAACGTCGCGACGCCGCTGTTCTGACTGACGAGCTGCCGCGAGCCGACATCCGCATGCCCGACAATGTCCATGATGGCCGGAACGGGCGAAACGTTTCTCAAAATGGCCGCAATGCCGGCGAGGCTCGATTCTGATCCGTCGAGAAAATAGTGCGGCAACAGGACCAGCAGGAACAGGACGAGCACGCCGCCAAACGTGCCGCGAACCGCGCCGTCGGTCGTCATCGCCGCGGTACTGACCAGCAGTGACCAGGTCGTAAAGAGCACGCTGGTGATCGCCAGAACGAGATACAGCGGCAGCACCTCATCAAACAGAGAAACGCCGCCGAGCGTGAAGCAGGCCGCCGTTGCCGGCAGCGTCGCGCTCAACAACAGCAGGACAAAACCGAGTGCCGCGATGAGCTTTCCCAGGTAAATCGAGACTGGTCCCATCGGCGAGTTCAGCAGCAGAGCCAGCGTGCCTGTCTGCTTTTCCTGAACGATGGACGTCGACGGAAACACCGGCACCAGCAGCGCGACTGCCGCTGTCAGCGAATAAGCGAAGACGCGAAAGACGTCGCGCGATGTCGCACCGGACAGATCAACCACTCCGTCCGATGGCCAGCGGGCAATGATCAACAACGAAAACGCGACGGCCACGGCAGCGAGAATCGCGATCGAGCGTCGTGTCCTCAGCAACCCCAGCAACTCGCGACTGACAACTGGATTACTCAGCACGAGCCGCCTCCGATCCTGCGGTCACCGATCCTGCGGTCACCCCACCTGCAGCGGCGACCGGTTCCGCAGCAGCCACTGCCTCGCGACTCGAACCGTTGTCTTCTCCGCGTGTGACGGTGAGGTACGCCTCCTCGAGATCACTGGCCACCTCACGAAACTGAGTCACGCGCACGTTCGCGCTGACCAGCGCCGCAAGGACATTTCCCAGTTCGGTGTCACGTTTCTCCGTGCGGAACCGGACGATCGATTCCGCTGGCGAGGGCACAACATCTCCCGTCGCGTCGCTGTGTTCACTGAGCACCGCGACGGCCCGATCGATTTCCTCAGCCCCGACCAGCTCGACCTCGATCATTCGATTCTGTTGAAACTGTCGCGTGACTTCTTCCAGCGATCCGCAGGCCTGCAGTTTTCCGCGGTGCAGAATCGCCACCTGGTTACAGATGCGAGCCAGTTCCGGGAGAATGTGGCTGGTCACGATCAACGTTTTCCCAAGATCCGCCAGCCTCAACAGAATCTCCCGCATCTCAATTCGTGCCTGTGGATCAAGCCCGTTGGCTGGCTCGTCGAGGATCAGCACTTCCGGCTGATGGAGCAGTGTTCGAGCGATCCCGATTCGCTGCTGCATCCCGTGGCTGAGCGCTTCGACATAGCGATCCTGCATGTAGCGCGAACCGGTCACGTCGAGCACTTCATCAATCCTCTGGCTTCTGACTCGGCGTTTGATCCCGAACGCCGCGCCGAAAAAGTCGAGATACTCGCGCACCCGCATGTTGCTGTACGACCCGAACCGGTCAGGCATGTAGCCCACCAGATGCTTGACCTTGCGTGCCTGCCGAACGCAGTCGGCACCCGCGATCAGCGCCGTGCCCGATGTCGGTCGCGCCAGTCCGACAAGAATACGGATCGTCGTCGTCTTGCCGGCTCCGTTGTGGCCGATGAATCCCAGAATCGTGCCGCGATCGACCGTCAGCGTCAGCGAATCGAGCGCGGTGAACTCACCATAGCGTTTTGTCAGATCGCTGATCTCGACAACAGGAGCCTGATCGACCATGCAAAGCTGCCTTTCAACATTATTCAGTACGTGCAGTTACCGACTGGAATCCGTCGCGGTCCCGGCATTCGCTTTGACCGGCAGACCGCCTGCCGCAGCGTCAGCGCTCACATGCGCCCGCAGTGCCAGCGACAGCCAGTCCACTTTCCAGAACTCGTCCTTGACGTCGCCGAGACTGCCCGAGTCCGTTGGCAACTCATCAGCGTCACCGGTTTCGACGTTGCCAACTTTCAGCAGGACATGCAGGCCGCCGTGCTCGTCGAGCACTTCCCCACCGTCAAACTCCAACGGGATGTTGAACGTCCCGACCGGAGATTCCAGCGTGCCCGAGTCTCTCAACGTTTCTGGCAGGCCGTGCTGAAGCGTGACGTTTCGCGAGCCAGCGGTCAGTTTGATGGTCAGCGTCGCTGATGTCGGCGTTGCCGGCAGTACGGCGGGGGGAATCTGAAAACGCAACAGGATCTGGCTGGCCTTCCGAGCACGAGTCCATTCGCCGGTCCGGTTGTTGAAGTACGACGGAACGCCTCCGGACTTCGTCATCGAAACAGACTCGTAGGTCAGCAACGAACCGGGAATCAGAATCTCGCGACCTGCTTCGGGCCGCTGAATCTCAAGCGGCACCAGAAACAACGACGCCCCCGCTTCATCGCGAACGATCGATGACGCCGATCCTGGCCCCGATCCCGGCATCACGGGCCGCGACCAGAACAGCAGATGCGGGGTCTCCAGCGCTGGACGCTGGCGGCTTTCGACGCGAAACACTTCCCGATAAACCGCCTGACGCCGCGACTGTTCATTGTCGAGCAGCGACGCTGCCAGATACTCGCCCGGCGGAAGCACCGAGCCGCCTGCCGTGAACGCCCCGTCGGCTTCCGGCGCGACCGGGAGTGTCACTCGCGAGGAGCTGCCAATCAGTGCGTCCTCCACGGAAAGCTCCGGCGGCAGATCGAGTCGGCCCGTCAGTCCATTCCCGTCGAACGTCACCGTCGCCCGCAGCGGCTCGTCGAATTCCAGATGCGTTCGGTTTGTCGCAACCCGCACGCCGGGAGGCAGGTCGACACCCTTCAAGGCCCACTTGTCAACACCCGACCATTCCACGCGCCAGCGCGACGAAGCCACGCCGGCACGATCGGGGATCAGCGGCGACCCCTGCGTGACCACATCGTCAACGGGCAGCGTGTCGTCGGTGTAGTACGTCAGAGTTTCGGTGACAGCCGCCGTTGTCTGGCCGGGTTGGGCCTCAACAATCTGTGCCAGCACGCGGCCCTTCGGTTCTCCGCGAGCCGCCCAGCCAACCGCCACCAGTCCCCCCGAGGCAACAACAGCGAGCAGGGGAATCGTCCACAACATCCAGCCGGACCGCTCACGAAAACGCAGTACCAGCGAGACGGAGGAAAGTACAACGGCAAACCCCAGCAGGAGCCCCGCGACCGAAGTTCGTTTCGGCGTTGTGTAGCCAACCTGTGAAACCGCGTATTCGGTCAGCACTTCGGGAGCGATGGTTGGTTCCGGAAACAGGTTCAGCTGCTGGATGACGATCCGTCCGGCCTCGGTCGAGTCGAACCAGACCGCGTCGGAGGCTCCAGCGATCTCTTCCTGACGGCGCCAGTGACGGGGAGGAAACCAGGCACTCAAATCCGCGGCGGTACAGAACACCTTGCCGTTGCCATACGGGAAGCTGAACGCCGCCGGCCAGCCAGCAAGCCGTTGATGGACTCTTGCTGGCGACTGCACAAGAACTCGCGTGAAGTCCACCGGACGTTCGAATCCGATTTGTTGCGTGTCAAAGTTCCGCGACTCTTCGGCAGGAACCATTTCCACGTCGATCGTCGACGTTCGGTCGATCTCTTCGAAGGGCAACGTGTCTCCCAGCAGCGCGGTCACGGTGTCGGCTTGAATCTGGTCGAGCTGCAGCCACAGGCGTCCGCCGCTCTGAGTCCACAACCGCAGAGCGTTCAGTGTGGCGGCGTCGCTCACGATCTCGTCGGTCGTCACAACAACGATGCCGGCAATGTCCCAGGCTTCGCGCGCCGGCGGAAACGGCGGGCCGGTCATGCCGAGCACCATCGCGTCTCGAGCGATTTCGTCGCGGATGTTGTGGAGCAACACGCTGGCGTCGTTCTGCTTTCGGGTGTCGCCTCGCACCTCCGCGATCACCAGCCGCGATTTCGGGATTCTGATCGTGGTGTCGGAGAGACGCTCGCCCTGCCGATTCGACGCGAGCGTCCCGTCTTTGCGGATCGTCGCCCATTGAACATCAACCGATGCAGCGTCACCCGGCATCTGCGGAGTCAGGACTGGCATCCAGACCGTCCGCACGGATCCCGGTGGCAGCAGGAATCGCCGGGAGAACTGCAGGCCGGGGTCAGTCGCGAACCACGCAACACCGTTGACCTCAACGGCCTCGGTGCCCTGGTTGTAAGCCGTCGCCTGGACAATGCCCCACGCCTGGTCGGCATAGCGCATGAGTCCGGACTGAGTGATCCGCACGAAAGGTTCCGGCGTCGCTGGTGATTCAGCCGCGGCATGCTTCTGGTCTGCTGCACGCTCTTGAGCAACGACGGCGTGGCCTCCCGAAACACACGCCAGAGCAGCCAGCCAGAAAAGACAAACGGCAGGACAGCTGTGACGCATCGAGAAACTCCCAGGTGCTCGGAAAATCGAGCGGGTCAAACTACCGTCAGTCATTCGCCATTGTAAGTCTCGCGGGAAGACCCGCCGTTCCAGCAACGGAAACCCGCACACTGACAAATCAATCCTCTGCTGCAGCAACACGGGGCCTCGGCACCACTGACGCAGGCCTCGTCGTACCCGCCGAACGCTCGGGCTGGCCGCTGCTGGACGGATGCGGATGCGGTCGCGACAATGCTCGAAAGTCAGATCAGGTCGCGGGATGGAGTACACCGCGATCGCCCGATTGAGTGTGTTCTGCAGAAATGAGTGAGTGAGATGAGCAACGCGACGGTGACCGGCAAGGTCCATGTGATTGAACCAACAAAGACGTTTGGCCAGAAAGGCTTCCGCAAGCGCGTCGTCGTGCTTGAACAGGAAAACGGTCGCTTCACCGCGTACATCCCGGTCGAATTCATTCAGGACAGCTGCGACAGCGTCGACTCCATGAATGTCGGCGACGAAGTTGAAATCAGTTACCGCCTGACCGGTCGCAAGTGGCAGCGCGATCCGCAGAGCGAGGTCAAATACTTTCTGAGCGCTGAAGCTTCGAGCTTTCGCGTGTTGAGCGGCGGTTCCTCGGGAGGCGGTGACAGTTTCGATGTCGACGCTGCCAACGCCGCGTTTTCCGAAGCGGCGAACGACGAGGAAGACGTCCCGTTCTGATTCAAAGCTGCTCCGGAGTGGCGCGGTCGCGCGCTGACTTCGGGTTGAGTTGTCCGGCCCCGTTGGGTCACCGCAGCAGCCCGTGATTAAGGCCTGCTTCCAACCACTGGTTCTCCCCCGTCCTCAAGGAGCCCGTCATGTCGACCACTCTCGAACAGACCATCGTTGCCGCGCCGAAAGTCCGTCAGACGCAGCTGCTGATCGGCGGCAAGTGGTGCGACTCCGTCAGCGGCAAGACATTTCAGACGGTGAACCCGGCGACGGAAGAAGTCATTGCCGAGGTGGCTGAGGGCGACGCGGCGGACATCGACCTCGCCGCAAAGGCCGCCCGTGACGCTCTGGAGAACGGCCCGTGGTCAAAGATGGATGCCCGCGATCGTGGTCGGCTGATCAATAAACTCGCTGACCTGCTCGAAGAGAATTTTGACGAGCTGTCCGCGCTGGAAACACTCGACAACGGCAAGCCAATCAGCGATGCCCGCGCCGCCGACCTGCCTCTGGTGATTGACTGTCTGCGGTACTACGCCGGCTGGGCGGACAAGATTCACGGCGAGACGATTCCCGTTCGCGGCAACTACTTCACCTACACGCGGCGCGAACCGGTCGGCGTCTGCGGGCAGATTATCCCGTGGAATTTCCCGATGCTGATGACGGCCTGGAAGTGGGGTCCGGCTCTGGCCGCAGGCTGCACGATTGTGATGAAGCCGGCCGAGCAGACTCCGCTGACCTGCCTCCGCATGGCGGAAATCGCACAGGAAGCCGGCATTCCGGACGGCGTGATCAACGTCGTGCCGGGTTACGGTCCGACCGCCGGTGCCGCTGCCGTGAAGCATCCCGGCATCGACAAGATCGCGTTTACCGGCGAGCACCGAACCGCTCAGATCATCATGGCCGACGCCGCTCAGACGCTGAAACGTCTCACCTTCGAACTCGGCGGCAAGAGCCCGAACGTGATCTTCGACGACGCCGACCTCGAAGCCGCCGTTGCCGGAACCGAGTTCGGCCTGTTCTTCAATCAGGGCCAGTGCTGCTGTGCCGGCAGCCGGGTCTTCGTGCAGGAATCAATCCGCGACGAGTTCATCGAACGCATCGTGTCCCGCGCCGCCGAACGCAAACTCGGCAACCCGTTCGACACGTCAACCATGCAGGGCCCGCAGGTCGATCAGGATCAGTTCGACAAGATCCTGTCCTACATCGAGAAGGGCCGCAGCGCCGGGGCCGCCTGCCTGACGGGCGGCAACCGCTTCGGTGACAAGGGCTACTTCATCGAGCCGACCATCTTCGCCGACGTGACCGACGACATGCCGATCGCCACGGACGAAATCTTCGGCCCCGTGATGAGCATCCTGTCGTTCAGGGACGAAAGCGAGATCATCGAACGAGCCAACAATACGTTCTATGGCCTGGCGGCTGCCGTCTGGACGCGCGACGTCGGCAAGGCTCACCAGTACGCGAAGTCGGTCCGAGCCGGCACGGTGTGGGTGAACTGCTACGACGTCTTCGACGCCGGCGCCCCGTTCGGCGGCTTCAAGATGAGCGGCATCGGTCGCGAACTCGGAGCCGCCGCGCTCAACAACTACACCGAGCTGAAAACGGTGACGATGAGCCTCGATTAAGCAGTCAAATTGTCACTCGGCGACATAGCAGTATTCATCCGACTCCAGTACCGTACAGCGGCTATTCGCAGATGGACAGATAGTCTGACCATCCGGCAGCTTTTCGCATTCTGGAGCATCACGAATGAATCCGCTGGGCCTGATTTTGATCGCTGGAGGCGTGTTTTCGGTTCTTGGGGCCGCGTTGGACTGGGACTTCTTCATGGAGAGCCGCAAAGCCCGGCTCTTTGTCGGAATGCTTGGCCGCAACGGAGCCCGAGTCTTTTATGGCATACTGGGGACGGGGATCGCCGTATTCGGCACTCTTGGTGTCATGGGGGTCGTCGACCTGAGCAGCCGTTGATCGGTCTGACGCCCTGTCGAGCGTCCAATTCCTGTGTCTGCCAACTGAAGCGCGGGGTGAATCACCGAAGATTCGCCCCGCGTTTGTTTTGAGAGCCACGAACTGCGATAGAAGTTGAGGAACCACAATCGTGGACATCGTTCTGGCCAGCACGTCGAAGTATCGTCGCGAACTGCTGGAACGACTCGGGCTGCAGTTTCGTTGTCTCTCACCGACGGTCGACGAAGCTCCGTTTCAGCAGCAGGACCTCGACCCGGCGACGGTGGCGTCGCTGCTGGCGATCGCCAAAGCCGAGAGCCTCATCGGACTCGCCCCGGACGCCGCGATTATCGGCAGCGATCAGGTCGTTGATCTCGACGGTGAACTGCTCGGCAAACCGGGATCGCCTGAGGGCGCGATCGCTCAACTGCAGAAGATGGCCGGGCGCGAGCACCGACTGATCACGGCGGTCGCTGTCTGGCACGAGTACCGAACGCGGCTGCACATCGAGATCACGAAGCTGCAGATGCGGCGTCTGTTTCGCCACGAGATCGAACGTTACGTCGCGTTCGATAACCCGATCGACTGCGCCGGTTCCTACAAAATCGAATCGCAGGGCATCGCGCTGTTCGAGCGGATCGAGACGCAGGACCACACGTCGATCATCGGCCTGCCCCTGCTGGAAACCGTCGCGATGCTCCGCAACTGCGGTCTGCAGATTCCGTAACGTGGGGATTGGGTAGCCGGGGCTGGCGCGAGGTGCGAGTGAAAGCCCGGGTCGTTTCTTTTCAGCTGAAATCTTCCGGGGCTTCCTTCGCAGGCTCAGTCCAGCCCCGGCCACCCGGCCGGTACCTGGTCCTGACGTTGATCGGGTGCCTGGGGTCGAGGGACGAGCGACAAACCCCCAGACGTTAAAGCGGCTTCAGCGCGCGTCAGAACCGGGGACTCGCTGCAGTCGACCCCAGCCACACAATCGCCTCACGGAGGCCTGATTGTTCGACGTCGTGTCGACCGCGAAAAAACTTTCCGAATCCGGCCAGGAATCAGAGCCCCGCGCGGTCTCATTCTTCCGGACGAACAACTTCAGGACCAGCGAGGCGGACTTGGCGGACTCTGATCAGCACCTGCTGAAACAGTTTCAAACGACCGGACGCGGCGAGTTCCTCGACGAACTGCTGCGGCGGCATTTGAAACCAATTCGCAGCCTGGTCTTTCAGATGCTGCTCGACCACGACGCAGCCGACGACGTGACTCAGGATGTCTTTCTGCGAGTCGCGCGGGGCATCACTCGCTTCGAAGGCCGTTCGGAGTTCTCCACCTGGCTGTTCCAGATCGCGATGAACTGTGTCCGCTCGTTTCTGAAACGACACAGCCAGTCGCCGATTGAATTTCACGATGAACTGCCCGCCGGCACGGTGATCTCCGGCACTGCGGATTTCCATGCACAACCTGACGGAGCTGTCCTGCTGTATGAACTCACGACGGACATTCAAACGGCCCTCGGGCAACTCTCGCCACAATTGCGAGCGGCCGTCGTGCTGGTCTGTCTGCAGCAGCAGCCGGCTGCCACGGCGGCGGAAATTGAGGGCTGCTCGACCGACACCATGTACTGGCGAGTTCACGAAGCGCGTCGACGCTTGAAACAACTGCTCGCGGAGCATCTGCCATGAGTTCAATGAACCACGATCAACAGCTTGACGAACTGCTGTCAGACTGGGCTGAGCAGTCGGTCTCGACGGATCGGCTGCAGAATCTGCAGGAGCGGATTCTGGCGTCAGCCAGGGAGCATCATCCAACGGTCGCCGCGGCAGACGCCGAGCAGACGCTTCGTGCCTTGAGCGGAACGGGCGAGGGATTCGCGTCGGGACAGTGCGTGCGTTACGACCGGAAGCCCTGGGCCGCACAACTGGCGGTCTCCGTTGCAGCACTGCTGCTGGTTGCGGTGGGTGTCTTTCTTGCCACGAAACCACGTCAGTCGGCGACGGTCGCGGACATCGACATTCCGCCCGCGTTCACCTGGCTGGAAGACGATCTGCTGCAGAGTAAAGCGCAGCTCCTGGCCGAGATGGAATCCATGTTTGACGGCCAGCTTGTCTGGGTGGCTGAAGATGGCCGGCATGTTGAGCTGGGCATCGACGAAGCCGCCGCCGATCGGGCCGCGACGCGAACGGCAAATCAACGGCTGGCCGTTCGCGTGGTTGTGCTGCGACGGGAAGACAAGCATCGAAACTGGCACGTCGCATGGGCGATGGATGTGTCGTCGCGGCCGGAAGAGCTGGTGCGAATCGCGCCGCGAGACACCGACGGCGACGCGTTGCAGTTATGGACTCACGAACTTCCGGACGGTCTCTTCGCGGTTGACTGCAGTGTGCAGCTCGGCAACGGCGAGTTCCAGACGCAGGCGTCCACTCTGTGCGAAGATGGCCTGCCACAACAGATCGCCAGTTCCACACAGAACGGTGTCGAGTATCGAGTCTTCCAGACCGTCGCGCTGCTCGACCGGGAGGTGGGCTGATGAACGGTTTGAATCACGGTCCGACGAAAACCGGCCCGACGATCAACGATCGCGTTCCCGGAGGTCGGCGGTCCGATCGCGAAGCTCTCACTGAGAGTAGCCGGGGGTCACAGAACTCCGGACAGCGGAAGCAGAGGATCTGCATCCGGAAGGGATGCCAGAACCGTGCGACTTACCTGACATTGCTGCTCACTTTGCTGTGCCCGCAACTGTTGCTCGCGGACGAGATCCGCGTCTTTCCCGTCGAAAACTTCTCGACAGCGTTTGCGGGCGACGAAGTGGCTTTTGAATTTCGCGTCGCCGCCGATGAGAGTGCAGATGGCACACTGCTCTGGTCGCACTCGGCAGAGCAGCGAACGCTGAATCGCGGCGAGGCGGCCGTTCAACGCCAACAGAACGGAGCAGCCCAGGCGAGCTTCGTTCTGCGGCTGCCGGACGTTCGCGGCGGGATCATTTATCCGACAACGATTGCCGCCGAGTTCGTTCCGCAAGGAAAGAACTCCGCAGTCGCGATGGACGAACGAACTTTGTGGCTGTTTCCGCGGCAACCGCTTGCCGCTCGAAGAGCCTGGGCGGAAAAGATCGATCTCGAACTGATCGATCACGAGGGAACGACCGACGAAGCACTGGAGTCAATCGGCTTGCCGTTTCATGCCGTCCGGACGGTGAGCGCGGTGCGGAAGGGCGGGGAATCGGACGAGTCGAATCAGAATCGCATTCTGCTGGTTGGCGAAGGTATGTCGCTGGGCCGCGGAACGTTGATCGACGCCGCGGTTGAAGCTGCGCGAGCCGGGCGGCGAATCGTCGTTCTGGCTCCGCAGGATGGTGCGTTCGAGATGCCCGGCCTGAGTGACGACGTTGCCCGCGGGAATTCCCACATCGAAGAGGTGCGCTTTGTCCGGCACTCGGTCATTCGAGAATTCGACAAGCGGCTCGACGTGACCGCATGGATCGGTGCCGGCAACCATGTGCCGATTCGTGGGCTCCACGCTCATGCAGTACGCGGCCGCGTTCTGGCGGAAGTCATTGAAGGCGACGGCTGGCCCTGGCTGGAGATGCGGTATCCGGAAACCGGTGGCGTCCTGATCGTCTGCGGATTTCGCATCATCGAGCACTGGGAGCACGGTCCGACGCCGCGTTATCTGCTGGTGCGGATGCTCGAATCGCTGGTGCCTTTCAAGGCGGAATGAACACGGGATCGGAACAAACGCTGCAATGTTTCGGCCTACGACGGGAATCCTCTCACAGGAGACGAAATCATGTTGTGTCAACGTTTGCGTTGTGGTGTGTCGGCGTTGCTCGCCGTCGTGGTTCTCGGCGGTGCCGCATTGCGGGCTGATGACGGAAAAAACCAGGATGAGGCGCCGGCGTTTTATCCGGTCGCGGTGCTGCCGTTTCAGGAGCGGGGTCGCGAAGCCGCCGAGCTGGGCACTCAGGTTTCCGACCTGCTGTTTGTCGGACTGGTGACCAACCCGAATCTCTATCTCGTCGAACGCGAAGACGTGAAGAAACTGTTCGAGGAGCAGGAGCTGAACCTGTCGGGTCTGGTGAGCCCGCAGCAGGCGACACAGGTCGGCCATCTCACCGGTGCGAAAGTCCTCGTCACCGGATCGGTCATCGTCAACGGCGACAACCTGTATCTCGTCGCGAAAGTGATCGGCACAGAGACGTCGCGAGTGCTCGGCGCTTCGGCCAAAGGTCGACTTGACGACAACCTCGACGCTCTGGTGGAACGCCTGACCGAGGAAGTCGCGTCGACGATCCTTGAACGCGGCTCACAGCTTGTTCCGTCGCCGTCAAGGAAGAAGGACCGCCTCGCCGCGCTCAGGAAGGCGATCGGCAAGGGTAAGCGTCCGAGTGTCTGGATCGACGTTTCCGAGCGGCACGTTGGGCAGACAACGATCGATCCCGCAGCGGCAACCGAACTGGCGATGCTGTGCCGCGAGCTGGGTTTCGAGGTGATCGACCGTGACCAGGGAGACCGCAACTCCGCCGACGTGCTGTTGGTCGGCGAGGGCTTCAGCCAGTTCGCTTCGCGACACGGGAATCTGACGTCGGTCAAAGCACGATTGGAACTGAAGGCTGTCGACCGGAAGAAGAATCGTGTTCTGGCGATCGATCGTGAAGTCACTGTCGCCGTCGACCTTGCCGAACAGATCGCCGGCAAGACCGCGCTGCAGGAAGCGGCAGGCGAAATCGTCGAGCGGCTGCTGCCGAAGATCGTCCGCAAGTAGCCTGCATGAAATGCGGCACGCTGAATTTGATCCCGAAGGGATCGCAGAAAGTAGCCGGGGGTCGAAGCGCAGCGAAGACCCCCGGATCCGATGAGCTTTGATCTGCATCCTGAAGGGATGCCAGAGTTCCGAGCATCAACAGTCGACTTCTGGCACCCGTTCAGGGTGCGAACCATCAACGTGCTTCCCGGGGGGTCTTCGACCCCCGGCGACTCTCTGTGATCACTTCGTGATCCGTGTTTCAACAATTCAGGACCAACCTGGGAATTCCTGTCGCGTTTGACCCGAAGCCGCAGGCGACGGCGTGTCCCGTCAACCGGGTCGACAACGCCATCGCCTGCGGCTTCGGGTCAAACAATCACGCCGCGAGGTTGACTGTGATTTCCAGGTCGTGCCTTGATCACCAGCCTGACTTCAGTGTGCTCCAGAGAAACTCACACGCTCACAAGGTCTGCCTCATGCTCCGCCATCTCACGACAACCGCTTTGCTGTTCTCACTGGCCATGTCGTCAGTCGCTCCCGCAGCGGACGAAGCGACGATCGAAACGACGGTCTCTTTGACGACCAGCGTTGATCGTGAGGCGGGCAAGGCCGAGCGGGATTTGATGGGCTCGCTGCTCGCCCTGCTGGAAGTCGACGTTGCGTCGCGGTCCGAGTTCAGCGTTGTTGAACGGCGGCAGATCGATCTCGCGCTGCTGGAACTGGCGTTGAGCGAGGGGCTCGCGGAAGACAGCGACTCGCGGCTGCAGCTCGGGAAGATCGCTTCGGCGGATCTGATCGTCACGCTGCAACTGCTGAAACCGGACAGCGGTGGCGACGGACGGGCCGTCGCTAATGACGAGAAGAACGTTGCGGACGACGACGCTTCAGCAATGCCGGACGAGGCGCCGCAACGCGCGCTGGTGCGGATCGTCGAGTCGCTGTCGGGAGCCATCCGCGGCGTCAGTGTGGTGACGATCGAAGCTGCGCGGCTCGACGAGACGGCGACTCAGGTGGCGAACTATCTGTCGCTGATCGACGCTCAGCCGGAACGCCCTCCGGTAACCGTCGCCGTTACTCCGTTCGAAAGCCTCGGGCGCTTTGACCGATTGCGACCACTGGAACTCGGACTGCGCGACATGGTGGCGACGCGGCTGCGGTTATGGAGCGACCGGCTGGCCCGCGGCGAGGAAGCGGTCACAGGCGGCGAGGAGGAAGCAGACGACGACGCAGACGATCGTCATTCGACACCGCGAGGCTTCCGTGTTCTGCAACGGTCGAACATGCAGGAGCTGCTCCGCGAGTTCGAGCTGATTCAGTCGGCACTGATCGATCAAAGCCGGCTGCCGAAGACGCTGCCGACGCGGGCGGCAGCGTTCCTCGTTCGCGGAACCATTGACGAACAGAATGATGGTGGGACGTTTCGCGTCATCGTCACGGGCGAACTCATTCACGCGGCGTCGAATCGAACAGTCCGCGACTTTCAATTCGAGACGGAACCTGAAGGACTGGAAGTCGCACTCGCTCATCAGGTCGACGTGTTCGCCGGGCGGCTGGTCAGTTCCGGCGACGAGGTCAACGCGACACCGGGAACACTCAGAGAACGCAACGAAGTCGATCTCCTGTTCGGCAAGGTGGTTTCCGACCTGCGGCGGCTGCGACGGATCCGGGCGATCGATTTCAGCGATCGCGAGTTCGAACTGCCGGGACAATGGCGAGCCTCGGGACCGCAGATCGTCGGACAGAACTCGCCTCTTCGCCGGGCACTCCTTCGCAAGTCGATTGACCGTTTGGAATCGACGCTGTTCATCCGGCCGGACCGGACCGAGGCCGCGTACGCTCTGGGCTTCTGCTACTCGTTTCACATTCCGGGCATCTGGAATCCCGCACGAGCGGACGAGCTGCTCCGATGCGCGGCAGCTTCAGCGGACGAGGAACTGCGGGCCGTTTCGCTGCGACTGCTGGCCGAGATCAGCTTTCATCATCGGACCGGTCGCGTTGCAGACGGGCATCATGACCGCGCCGCGGAACAGCTGCTGTACGCGTTTCAGAACATGCCGGAGCAGCATCGCGATCACCTGTGGTCGCGTCTCCCGGCAACGCTCGAGTCCCTTGTGTCCAAGCTCGACAACAAAGACGTCGTGCTCAGGATGTTCGACGCCGCCGCAACCGCCGCCGAAGACTCCGACGGAAAACATCGCTACTACCTGGCACTGGGTGTCCGATCGCTCGTCGGGCTGGCGTCGGGACGCGACGGGCGGGCTTTGGAGCAGCAACTCGAGCTGTTGACACGCTGGGCGGACGGGGATCAGATCGAGCTGAGAAAGGTCGCCGCCTGGACGCTGGGGCAACGGTTCGAGCATCGCAAGGAATACGACGAAGCGGCACGCTGGTATCGAACGGCGGCAGAGTCTCTGGAGGCGGGACCGTCGACATTCAACTCGACGCTCGACACGAGTTATCGAACGGCAGCAGGGCGTTGTCTGCGTTTGAGCGGCCAACCGGCGGCAGCGCTGGAACTTCTGGAAGCGATCAGGCCGAAGGACCCGAGGGCGCTCGTTGCCGGGAGGCACGCTCTGGAAGTCGGCCTGTGTTACCGCGATCTGAACGAGCCCGAGAAGGCACTTGATGTGATGGTCAAGGCTGGCGAGCGTGTCAGAAGTCTGCGCGACAACAGCCGGCTTGAGCAGTACGTTCGCGAGCTGGGCGGCGTGCCGCTCGACGAGGATCGCGACGTCGATGTCACGTACGTTTCTGGCCCGGATGGCAAGCCGATTTTCTTGAGCACGCTGGCGACAGACGGCGCAACTCTGTTCGGCTCGAACCGCGATTTCAGAACTGGCCGACACAGCGTGCAGGCGTTCGATCCGGCGACGTCAACATGGACGACGCTGACTGACGAGATCGGTGAACTCCGCAGCCTTGCGATTCACGGCAGCGATCTGTGGGCGGGAACTTCGGACAACGGAATCTGGCGCGGTTCGAAATCAGGTTCCGGCTGGAAGCAGTGGTCGACCGAAAACGGATTGCCGGACAACCGTGTGGTGACTCTGGTCGCAACCGAAACGACGGTGCTCGCCGCAGTAGGAACGAGAGCTTCCGGCGGCGTCGTTCGGATCAATCTCGACGGCAGCGTCTCAGTACTCGACGGAAACGACGCGCCCGAATCGGCTCCGGAGCACCTCGTTGTGCAGGGTGACAAGCTGCTGGCCGCGAGCGCTTCGCGTGTTGACGAGATGGACCTCGAAACGGATGAATGGACTCGACATTCAGCGATCCCCGGTCGCGGACCGGTCTCCGTCTTTGCCGGACGAACGCACGCCTGGACGTCACGTTACCGAGCCGAACTGGCACCGTACGGCGGCAGCGAAGACGAGGTCGCGTCGTTCAGCAACGCGTGGTTCAAGCCGGATCCCAACGATGGCCGCTCGGGGTTCCTCGTTCACTTCGTGATCGATCAAGGGGACGAGATCTGGTACGGCGGAACGCCGTGGGCACGCTTCCGCAGCGTCGGCCTGTACCGCTTCAACCGTCGCACAAAGCAGTTTCACATGTTCAACCTGCGAGACGGCTTCCGCATGAGCACGACGTACTCAATGAGCAGCGGCATCGCGATTGGCGACGATCTTTACCTGGCTACCTCAGCCGGCCTGACCCGCGTCACGCCGCGCGCGACAGCCCAACAACAGGAATGATCGTTCGACCTCGATAGGCATAGCAAGGGGGCCGGAAACGCGGCCGGACGTAGCTGGATTCGCGAGAATTCAGTCGTATCTGATGGACTGAATTCTCGCGAATCCCGCTACGCGCAGTGGTCAATTTGTACCGCAGTAATAGAACGGATGAAGTCGGGAAATTGCTTCCGACACGTTCCAAAGCGCGGTGGAGAACTCAGTCCACAAATTGGAACTCGTTGGACAGAACCAGCACCTGGGCGAGCAGGGACCAGGCATCCAGCTCGGTTGGCGCCGGGCCGTGGAAGTCGCGGGCGGCGTTCCACTCGGTGGCTGTGTTGCCGCTGGCGTCGCGCAGGGCGGGGTTCCAGTGGAAGCTGTCGTGGCTGACGTCGCCGCGGCTGTCGATGATCAGGTCGACGTGCTGACCAGCTTCGACATTGAAGAGTTCTGATCCGGTTTCAGACTGGCCATTGCTCGCGGTCCAGCGACCGATGACTTTGTTTGCAGCGACAAGGATCGCTTCGACGCCATTGCCCTGTTCGGTCGAATTCTTGAGCGTACCGCTCAACCTCAGCGTCAACGAACGCGGAGCCGTCCAGCGAAGAACGGCCGCATGTTCGGCGTCGCCGGGATGCCCGCTGTTTGCTCGCAGGAACACCCAGCCGAGTTTCGGATCCGGCAGCTTGTCGCCGCCCTGCCAGGCCTGGCCGGTGAAGTGTGGCAGCGGAGTGAAACTCGCGAGCCGCCCGACCTCGGCATCAAAGCGGCCATAGCCGTACGACCAGGCGAGTGGGCCGTCGGGAATCGCGGACTCGGGAGGCTGCTGCAGAAACTGCTCGCACTGTTGAACTTCGTCCGCTGACGGATCGCGCGAGAGCACTCGACGGAAGAGGTCGCGAATGCGGATCGACGGCGAGTCGTCGGGCAGCGACTTCACGAGCGCGGCGATCTGGTTTCGCACGAACGGGCTGTTTCGTAGATACAGCGTCTGTTGCGGGACCGACGTCTTGAATCGACCGGGGCTGTGCGTGTCCGGGATCGCGAAGTCGAACGTGCGGAACAGAGCCGGCAGGTTCTGCCGATCGATGAAGCCGTAAACCGTGCGCCGCGGAGTGCTCGGTGTTTTCACGATATCGACCGACGTTCCGGTCATCGTGGGGTCGAGTGTTCCAGAGACTGCAAGAATCGAATCCCGCATCGGTTCGAGTTCCAGGCGTCCGCGGTTCATCCGCCAGAGCAGACGGTTCTCGGAATCGATCGCCCGCTTTGCCGGATCGTCAACGCTGCTCTGCTGCCACGTCGCCGAGAGCAGAATCTTGCGGTGCAGAGATTTGATCGACCAGTTGTTCTCAATGAGTTCGGCGGCCAGCCAGTCGAGCAGCTCTGGGTGCGTGGGCGGGTCGCAGCGCAGACCAAAGTCGCTCGGCGTCGTGACCATCGACGCATGAAAATGCTGACGCCAGATTCGGTTGACCATCACGCGAGCCGTCAGCGGGTTGTCGGCACTGGCGATTGACTGGGCGAGTTCCAGCCGGCCACTGCCGTTCTCAAACGGCTTCTGATCCGGCCCGGCAAGCACTTCCAGAAACTGCCGCTTAACCTGAGGGCCGCGATTGCCCGGCTGGCCGCGCAGAAACACATACGGGTTGAACGGCTTGTCCGCCTCGAGCAACGGCATCGCGCCGTCGGGCTTCTCGGGCTCGCGCGAACTCGCAAAGACGCCATACAGCCCGTAATAGTCTGCCTGAGAAATCGGGTCGTATTTGTGATCATGGCACCGAGTGCAGGTCACCGTGAGCGCCATCGTGCCGCGCGTCAAAACGTCGATGCGGTCGTCGATGATGTCATGCCGGTTATTGAGAAAGCGGCGACCGAGCGTCAGGAAACCCATCGCCGCGAGTTCGCTTTGCGGCAGCGAGCCGTTGCCGGTCAGCCAGTCGGCCGCGATCTGCCGGATCAGAAAGTCATCGTACGGCAGGTCCTCATTGAGGCTGCGAATCACCCAGTCGCGGTACGCATACGCGAACGGGTAACTGCGATCCGCCGTGAAGACGTAACCCTTCGTGTCGGCATAGCGAGCGACGTCGAGCCAGTGCCGGCCCCAGCGTTCTCCGTACTCGGGCGACGCGAGGTACTGATCAACGAGCCGTGGCCAGGCATCGGGAGACTCGTCAGCGACAAACGCCTGCACCTCGTCGTAGGTCGGCGGCAATCCGAGCAGGTCGAAACTCAACCGGCGGATCAGCGTCGCGCGGTCGGCGCGCGGTGACGGCGCGAGTCCGGCAGCTTCCTGCTTCGCGAGGACGAACTGATCAACCTCGTTGCTGACCCACTCGGTGTTCTTCACAGTCGACAGGGCAGGGCGTTTGATCGGACGAAACGCCCAGTGACCTTCCGCGACGAACGCCGGGTCGAGCGGTCCCGAACCGGGCGCTTTTGGCCAGACGGCCCCGTTACGAATCCACGTCCGGAAGTCCTCGACAATGCGCGCCGAAAGTTTCTCGCCCGGCGGCATTTCAATGTCTTCGTTCTGAGGATCGATCGCGTCGATCAGCAGACTCTCTTCCGGCTTGCCGGGAACGATACTCGGCTGCCCGTACTCGCCGCCCTTCAGCAGAGCGTCCCGCGAATCGACCCGCAGCTCGCTGCTGACCTTGTCGCCACCGTGGCACTTGAAGCACTTCTCAATGAGCACCGGGCGGATACGCGTCTCGAAAAAGTGCTCAGCCTCGTCAGCGCTGGCCGGGTTCAGACCGGCGACAAATACGAGCATCGAAAGCGCGGACAGGAGGCGACGGGTAGACATCGGAAAACCTGACTTTGAATCAAAATGGTGGGCACGCAGTGATCTGAGTTTTGAACAGAAGGTAAGAAGGCAACGAAGGCCGAAGCACTGGCCCCTTCGTTAACTTCGTTTCCTTCTGTTCGTATTGAGCCTGAGCCTGTTTGACAGACCCTGGCACGGGGTCAGAGTGTCGCGTGAAGCTGCTGTGAAGGGGCGTGGGGTGGGTTGTTTCTTTCGACCTGGGCAGTCGGTAACTTACCGGGCCGCCTGGTCGGGAGGGACGAATATTCTCTCACACCGCCAGGCTTCTCACCAGTGGTCAACTTGAGCACCAGATCAGACCTCGGGTGGCCGGGGCTGGACTGAGCTTGCGAAGGAAGCCCCGGAATCGTCGTACCGGGGTTTCGCTCGTGCCTCGCTCCAACCCCGGCCACCCGAATCCGCCATCAGCCGACACTCCCAGACAAATCCCGAGCCGCCTCCGTGATCGAAACCAGCCAGCTCACAAAACGCTACGGCGATCTGATCGCCGTGAACCATATCGATCTGAAACTGCAGGAAGGCGACGTCTTCGGATTCATCGGCCCGAATGGGTCCGGGAAAACGACGACGATGCGGATGATCGCGACGCTGCTGCAGCCGGATTACGGCGAGGCGTACGTCTGCGGAAAATCGATCTACACGCACGCTCAGGAAATCCGCCGCCTCGTCGGCTTCATGCCCGACTTCTTCGGCGTGTACGAGGACATGACCGTTGTCGAGTACCTCGAATTCTTCGCCGCCGCCTATCGCGTCAAGCCGGAAAGCCGCCGGAAGGTCGTCGAAGAGAAACTCGAACTGGTGGACATGGCGTTCAAACGCGACGCGATGGTCAATCAGCTTTCGCGCGGCCAGACACAGCGCATCGGCCTGGCGCGAGTCATGCTGCACGATCCGCAGGTCCTGCTGCTCGATGAACCCGCCAGCGGTCTCGACCCACGCGCCCGTATCGAAATCCGAAACCTGCTCAAGCGGCTGGGCAGCATGAAAAAGACGGTGATCGTGTCCAGCCACATCCTGCCCGAGCTGGCCGACGTCTGCACCCGCGTCGGGATGATCGAGAAGGGCAACCTGATCGTCGATGGCTACGTCGACGAGGTCATGCGCAAAGCCCGCCAACGCATCCTGCTGCACATCCGCGTGAAGGACGACACCGACAAAGCCGCCGGCCTGCTCGAACAGTCCAACCTGGTCGATTCGGTTAACGTGACGAGCGCCGCGCTGATCGAGGCCGCGCTCAAGCCCGAGGTCGAAGACTACAGCGACATCCCGCAAATCCTGCTCGAAGGCGGCTGCCGCCTGACGCTGTTCCGCGAAGAGGAAACCAACCTCGAAACAGCATTCATGGAACTGACGAAGGGCCTGGTGCAGTAGGCACTTAACCGGTTTCTCAGGCGCCGGTGGATTCTTGCGCGTAGCTGGATTCGCAAGAATTCAGTCGTCTCTCTGCACAGACTGAATTCTTGCGAATCCAGCTACGGTCAATGCCGCAGGGCGTTGAGAAACCCGAACTGCTGATTGCCGGGTGCGCGGTGCCCGCCGATGTCGAACGATTGGTTGCGCGACCAGTTTGACCCGAAGCCGCAGGCGATGGCGTTGCTTCTCAAACAGAACGCCGTCGCCTGCGGCTTCGGCGCAAGCGACCGGTTGGTCACAGTTGTCTGAGACCAAGGGCTGACCGTTGACGCGTTCGGCGGGACCTGATCGGCTACGTTTTCCTGTTTCAGTTGCCGGTTCTTCCCTGCAGACCAATCGGAAACGCATGGCTCTTCCCAATCCGCTGGCCTCACGCTGGGGCCGATTGCTGGCCTTCTTTTTTCTCTACATTACCGAGGGCATCCCGCTCGGCTTCACGGCGACGGCGATGGTCATCCAGCTGCAGAATGCCGGCGTCGGGCCGTTCGACATCGGAGTCTTTGTCGGGTCGCTCTATTTCCCGTGGGCCTGGAAGTGGGTCGTCGGTCCGTTTGTCGACCTCATCTATTCCAACCGTCTGGGCGCTCGCCGCGGGTGGATCCTCGGCACGCAGTTTTCGATGGTGGCCACGCTGCTGGTCTGTATGCCGTTCGAGGTCAACGCCGAGAATCTGCAACTGCTGACGGCGGTCATCCTGATTCACAATATGTTCTGTGCGACGCAGGACGTGGCGATCGACGCGCTGGCCTGCACGGTGCTGCACGAAGACGAGCAGGGACTCGGCAACGGGCTGATGTTTGCCGGCCAGAAGATCGGCTTTGCGATGGGCGGAGCCTGCGTCCTGTTCCTGACGGAAGGATTCGATATCCCCTGGCTGCCCGAACTGCTGCAGAAGGGCCTGCCGTTTCAGATGACGTACCCCTACGTCATTGGCTGCATTCTGGCCGTGACGTTTCTGGTCGCCTGGCCGATCCGCGAAGAACCGCGCGAGCATCCGCCAGCGGACGACGACCATCTGACAGAGTATTACGACGAAGTTACCTCGCGCTGGGATTACCGGGCCGACGGCAGCCTGCTCTGGCCAGTCCGCGTGGCCGTCACGACTGGAGTCCGCATGGGCTCCGCGATCGTGCGCGAGATCCTGCCACGAGACCTGGGATCGAAGCTGTCTCAGGTCCGGCTGCGGCTGGCGGAGTACGTTGACACGGCAGGCCGGTCTGTGTTTGGAAGCCGCGTCGCCTTCGTCGCTCTGCTGCTCGCGCTGCTGCCACCTGGAGCGATGGCCCTTGATCTGGCTCTGCAGAAACAGGTCGCCAAAGAGGTTGGGTTTACCGATGGCGACGTCGCCCGCATCGACCTCATCTCAAGCATCGTCTGGTCAGTGTCGTGCGTGCTCGGCGGATTGATCTCCGACCGACTGGGACATCTGAAGTGTCTGGCCGTCTTCTTTCTGCTGATTTCAATCCCCACATTCTGGTGCGCGTCAAAAATGGACGAAGCCGGAATGAACGTCCCGGTCGTCGCGGAAGATGCTAAGGCTGAAAATTCAGACGCCGACCGCGTGGTGGAAACCGAAGGCGAACCCGACGGAGCCAGCGACAAAGCTGCCGAGGCATCAGCAGCAGATTCCCCGGAAGATCAGGACAGAAAAACGGCCAAAGAGCCAGGCGTCTTTGACCGCGCGGATTCGCCGCCAATGGCCACCTACTTCTGGTGGGCGGTCATGGCGTACATGGTTTGCCAGGGGCTGATGTACGGAACGCGGACGGCGATCTTCATGCGGATCGCGAATCCCGATGTCGCCGCGACACAGTTCACGGCCTACATGTCGATGATGAATCTGGTGACGTCGTACACAGCGGTCTGGCAGGGTTGGACGATTGAGCGGTTCGGCTTCGCACAGACTCTGTACCTCGACGGTTTCATCGGTCTGCTCTGCATCGGGCTGCTGCCGTTCCTGCGAACGAAAGCTCGCACTGACCAGTCTGCGATTGACGCTGACGCGGATCGAGATGAGACAGAGGCGGACGCATGACTGTCGGCGAGTACGACCGGCTGCCTCGAACAACCTCCGTGATTCGCGAAGGGTTTCGGCGTGGCCTGCATTCGGGCGTGCAGCTTTTCGTATCGCAGAACGGCGACATCGTCATTGACGACGTGGTCGTCGACAGCGAGCTTCACTCACCGTTGGACCGCGACACACTGATGCCACTGCTGTCGGCCGCGAAGCCGTTGGCCGCTGTTGCCGCGCTGCAGCTTGTCGAGCGGGGGCAGCTCGATCTCGACGCGCCGGTGGCCGATGTCATTCCTGAGTTCGCGGCTGGCGGCAAGCACTCGATTACGACGCGTTACCTGCTGACGCACACCGGCGGGTTTCGAGATGTCGACACCGGCTGGCCGCACGCCGACTGGGAAGAGACGTTGCAGCGGGTGTACTCGACGCCGCTGGAAGATGACTGGGTGGTCGGCGAGTCGGCCGGGTACCACGTTGCGTCGAGCTGGTTTGTGCTCGGCGAACTGATTCGACGAATCGACGGCCGTTCGTTCTCTGAGTACCTGCGAACCGAAGTCTGCGAGCCGCTGGATATGGCCGATGTCTGGAACGGGATGTCCGAAAACGTCTGGCACTCATACGGCGATCGCATCGGGCGAATGGAGCAGCTGGAGCGGGGCGAAACTCGCGAACTGCCCTGGCACGATCTGGCTCACTGTTCGGCGGCGGCACCAGGTGGGAACACTCGCGGCCCGGCGAGGCAACTCGGTCGCTTCTATCAGTGTCTGCTCAATGGCGGCGCACTCGACGGAGTCCGCATCCTGAATTCCAAGACGGTGGACGATCTGACGAGCCGCCATCGCGTTGGAACCTTCGACCAGACACTGCAGCACGTCGTCGATTTCGGACTCGGCGTCATCGTCGACTCGAACCGCTACGGGGCCGAAACCGTTCCGTACGGTTACAGCCGGTATTGTTCCGAGCGAACCTTCGGTCACGGCGGTTCGCAGTCGTCGATCGGGTTTGCCGATCCGGAGCACAAACTCGTCGTCTGCTACGTCGCCGATCGTCGCGTCGGCGAACCTCGCCACCAGAAGCGGCATCGCGAAATCGTTACCGCGATTTTCGCAGACCTCGGGCTCGATCGGTAAAGTCGCGACGTGGTCTTCTCAAGGTAGCGGCAGGGCGCTAGCCCTCCGGTGTTCGTCACATCACACTCGATTGGAGGGCTTGCGCCCTGCCGCTACTTACCTCGCATATGACCGTCGCTACTCGACAGTGACACTCTTCGCGAGATTTCTCGGGCGGTCGACGTTGCAGCCGCGCATCAGGGCGATGTGGTACGAGAGAATCTGCAACGGAATTGACGTGACCAGCGGCTGCAGGAAGTCTTCAACTTCGGGCACGTAGATCACTTCGTCGGCGAGTTCGCTGATCTGATCGTCACCCTCGCACGCGATCGCAATGACCGGGCCGCGACGAGCTTTGATCTCTTCCAGATTGCTCATCACCTTCGGATAGATGCCACCGCGAGGTGCGACAAAGACACTCGGCGTCTGCTCGTCGACCAGAGCAATCGGCCCGTGCTTCATCTCGGCTGCCGGGTAACCTTCGGCGTGAATGTAGCTGATTTCCTTGAGTTTCAGCGCGCCTTCCAGAGCGACCGGGAAGTTGTAAAGCCGCCCGAGGTACAGATAGTTCTGGAAGTTGCAGTAACGCTCGGCGACATCCCGCACCGCGTCGTGGCACTCCAAAGTGCGACGGATGACATCGGGCATCTCGCGAAGCTGCCGGATCATTCGTTTGCCGGCATGATACGAAAGATCCCGAATGCGCCCGAAGTAGAGCGCCAGCAGAGTCAACGCGGTTACCTGTGATGTAAATGCTTTCGTTGAAGCGACTCCGATTTCCGGACCGGCGTGCAGATAAATGCCGCCGTCCGCTTCGCGAGCGATCGTCGATCCGACCACGTTGCAGATCGCCAGCGTCTGATGCCCCTTGCGTTTACACTCGCGGAGAGCCGCCAGCGTGTCCGCCGTCTCGCCACTCTGCGTGATCGCGAAGACCATCGTGCTTTCGGTCATCGGCGGATTGCGGTACCGCAGCTCGCTGGCGTACTCGACTTCCGTCGGAATCCGCGCGAACTCTTCGAGCAGGTACTCGCCGACCAGCCCGGCATGCCAGCTCGTCCCGCAGGCCGTCAGGACAATGCGGTCGATCTTGCGAAGCTGCATGGGGTCGAGATTCAGGCCGCCGAACAGCGCTGTTGCTGAGTCGTCATCGATACGGCCGCGAAGGCAGTTCTCGATCGACTCCGGCTGTTCGAAGATTTCCTTGAGCATGTAGTGCTCGAAGTCGCCCAGATCCGTATCGGCCGCTTCCTGCTGCAGCGTCTGGATCGACACTTCCTGCCGACCCGTGTCGCGATGATGGACTTCCATTCCGTCTGAGGTGATGACAGCGATTTCGTTGTCGGAGAGGTACACGACGTTCTCGGTGTGGCCGACAAGCGGACTGGCGTCGCTGGCCAGAAAGTATTCATCCCTGCCAACTCCAATCACCAGCGGACTGCCCACTCGGGCCGCGACCAGCACGCCGGGGGCCTCGCGGAACATCGCGACAATTCCGTAAGTGCCCTTGAACATCGGCAGCGAGCGTTCGACGGCTGCCTGGCAGGTCTCCGGGGATTCGGGATCGTGGCCGAGCTTGATCAGCTCGTACCACTGCTGACAGACCATGTGAGCGATGACTTCGCTGTCGGTCGTCGTGCGGAAAACGTAGCCCTGCGTCTGCAGCTGGCCACGCAGCTTCGCGTAGTTCTCGATGACGCCGTTGTGAACAATGACGACTTCGCCGTTGCCTCCGATATGCGGGTGCGAATTCACATCGGACGTTTCACCATGCGTCGCCCAGCGAGTGTGACCGATCCCGCATTCACCGTTGACCGGATTCGATTCGAGCAGGCGTTCGAGTTCCGACACGCGTCCAACGCGCTTACGAACGCTGATCTCGCCACCGTTCTGGACAGCGACTCCAGCACTGTCATAACCGCGATACTCAAGCCGGTGCAGTCCTTCAATCAGGAAGTCCGCTGCGCAGCCCGAGCCGACATATCCAACGATTCCACACATGGATGTGCTCCATTGCGGCGTCACTCTCTGAGTGCCTCAGAGCCAGCCGAATGAACGAGAGGAGGGTGACACGGGAGGTGACGAACCACACACCGACGGGACGTCGCCGCGCTGGTTCGAGGGAGGATTGAGAGATGAGCGCGAGGACCGTATCCGGGGCCGCGAATCGGGGTCAATACGAGTCACCACGCGCGACCACCAGCAACGCACCGACCGCTCCCGCGACGATTCTCTCCCACACCACCAGGCACCTGCCCGCGTTCAGAACGCACAAGCCCAGGAGCCCAGCCAGCGTGTTTCGATCACAGCTTGATGCTGCCGCAGGCCGCACCTATCATCCCCGGCAAGCCACCCGGCCATCGGAATCCAAAGGAATCCCTGGCAGCATCAGAGAGTGGCATTGCGATCAGTACGGGACGTGGCGCAGTCTGGTAGCGCGCTTGACTGGGGGTCAAGAGGTCGCAGGTTCAAGTCCTGTCGTCCCGACTTACTTAAACCCTGAAACTGAAAGAGGATGCAGAGACGAGGTGCAACTTTGGTGCAAGTGCGTCTTGCACCAAAAAGGCCTCAATAGCTGCGAACTATTGAGGCCCTCGTAAACAGCGAGTCTTCCAACTCACTGGCACATCACTGGTGACCGGAGGACTTGAAATGAAAAACTCTGCAAAGATCCGTCCGTGGTTTCGTGAGCATGACGGCTGGTGGTACGTCACCCGCCGAGTCAATGGCGCTCGCGTACAGACTAAGCTGGCCAAAGGACGCGACAACGAAGCTGAAGCTCTTCAGCGTTTCTATGAGCTGATGGCTGCTGCAGGCGCGGTCGAAGTCGACCCTGCAGTCTCGTTCAACGAGCTGTGCCACCACTTCATCGCGTGGTCGAAGGAAAACAACGAGCCGACAACGACGGCTTGGTACCTGCGCTTTCTCGCTGACTTTGAAGATCACTTCAGCGGTGCTGTGTCTCAGCTTCACAAGCGCCATGTCGATGGATGGCTGCGTTCGCATCGTGACTGGAGCCAGTCGACGAAGCGGCAGGCTGTTACGTGCATCAAGAGAGTCGCGAACTGGGGATTCGAGGAGGGGTATCTCAGCGAGATCCCACGAGGAATCCGCAGCCTGAAGCGACCAAAGATGGCTCGACGAGAGGTCGTAGTTGAATCGGATCAGCACGCCGCACTGATGAAAGCGACTGATGACACATTCCGGCTCTTTCTGGAGGCAATGAGAGAAACGGGAGCGCGTCCCGGCGAAATCCGTCGAGTTACTGCAAACGACATCGACGTTGATCGTGGAATTTGGATTCTCGACGAACACAAGACTCGGAAGAAAACGGATAAGCCGCGTGTCATCTACCTGACTCCGCGAATGGTGGAATTGTCGAAGATGCTGATGACACGCAATCCGGATGGTCCGATCTTCAGAAACTCTCGCGGGCTCCCTTGGACAGCCAACGCCGTCCGCTGCCGTATGCGCCGACTCCGGGAGAAACTGAACCTGCCGGCAGGGACGGTTGCGTATTCTTATCGACATGCTTTTGCCACCGATGGTCTGACGAACGGCGTCCCGATCGCCGAAATGGCTGAGCTGCTGGGACACTCAGACACGAAGATGCTTGCCGAGCATTACGCTCATTTAGATCAACGTGTCACGCACATGCGAGAGGCAGCAACGAGGGCTCGACGCTCATGATCAGAGCCTGATGTGCTTCAGCTTTCGCCGGTCGGGGATTGCCGCGAAGCTCGAATGTCGCGACTCCTCGCGTGCCTGACTCAGGTAATCAGTGATGTCGTCTTCGGTGAACCGGATGGCTCCGCGGCCGACTCCGATTCTGTGGTGGGGGATCTTTCCGGTTTCGACGAGCTGGTAGATGCAGGACTGGCTGACGTTCAGTCGTCCGGCGACGTCTTTGACGGTGAGCAGCATGACTGTGGGGCTCCGTTGGTCGGCTTGATGCCGTAGTGAATTACAGGACGCGAATTGAACTCCGGGTTCGACTGAAGAAATGGCCGGCAGCTCGCGGGGCGGGCTGCCGGCTCTTTGGGGAGTGCGAATCAGTCGGTGAGGTTGAGTTCGGCTTCGTGGGACTCGATGTAGTGCTGGGCGAGTTCGAGAACTCTCAGTGCCTGCGGGAGTTCGCTGAGGTTGAATGACGAGACGTATTTGACGTCGTCGCCATCGCGATAGCGTTTCTGCAGACTGACGGAACGGACGGTCCGCGGTCCGTCGTCGGAATCCAGTTCGTGGGCGAACACGGACGCGGAAACGAATCCGATGCGGAACACTTTTTCGGGCTTGGACTTCGCCATGACTGTGGCCTCTTTCCAGAAGAAGGAACGGAGATTCGCGTCCTGCCGGCGACGTGCTGACAGGACGATCACACTGCCCGAGTTCCGTTCCGCGCGCAAGCAGATTGCGGAGAACGTTCTGTGGACCTCGGGCACGAGTTGAGGCGTCGGGAAAGCGGCGACGCTCAGGAAAGGGCACAGCTCAGCAGTGAGCCGCGAATCAGTCAGGGAGGCCGGCTGGTGCTCTCGTCAAGCAGACGGGAGAGAACTCAGCCGTGAGTCCCGTGAACGCTCCTCTTCCTGTTTGGCGAATCGATGGTCAGCTCGCGGGATGCTCGGCATCCCGATGCGGCGTGAGCCTTGAGAAAGCCGTCAGAGGCCGGCTCCCTCAAGTTCAGCTCAAACCAGCAGGCAGGCGATGGCCAGCACTGCACAGCTCAGGACAATGATCAGATCGAACGCCAGTCCCGGATCGGGGTAGCGAGACCAGCGACGGGGAGTCCGCCGGAATCGATCGTCTCTTCGTTCCTGCAGCCAGAGTTCGTCGGGGTAAACGGCCCGGACGACGAGCCGCATCAGCCGACGGATGAGCTTTCGAGATCGATGTCGCATCGCAGGGTGGGGAAAGAAACTCAGACGCCGCGAGCGGCGTACAGCAGACCGCGATGGCCGTCAGTCCTCTGCCGGACGACTGCCGCGATTCTGTCTGTTTCCTGATGTATCGGTCACGTTTTCTGTCGCAGCAGGCTGGTGGCTGCGGACTCGCACGGCGTTCTGCAGACAGTGCCAGCACAGCGTCGCCGCGCTGAGAAAGCCGCCGTCGAACGTGACCGTGACACTCTCTTTCTCTTTGCTGCACCACAGGCAGGTGTCAGCTTCGCTCCAGTCAGTAATCTCAATCTGCATGGGATGATCCTCTTTCCCGGTAGGCGTGAAGCGGCTCGTCCGTTGATGAACGACCGCGGGGGCTCGTGAGTGCCGAGTACCAGGAAAGGGCTGGAGCGGCGGGAAAGAATCGTGCGGTGGCACGGTCTGCCGGGGCCGGCGACGGGTTCACGCGGAACTCCGATCGTCACCATCCGGCGGGAATCTCGATCGAAATCAGGAGCGGTTACGGCCGCTCCATTGATTCACTTCAGGTGCCACTGGTAACCGAGTGCGTCGTACAGCGGCTCCCAGTGGGCTTCGAAAAAGTCGTAGCCACATCCGTGGACACCGAGCAGGAGTTCGTCGTCGAAGTCGCGTGCCAGCATTCCGGTGTCCGCGACTGCTCGCCAGCCATCCGTGGCCATCGCAAGCAGTTCGTTCGAGTCGGCATGTTGCAGCCTGGTCAACGTGTCGCGGATGTGGCGTTCCACACATTCGTCGGGTGGGATGAACACTGAGCCCTACAGTGGTAGTGAGACCGGTTCATCCCAGACCTCGGACAGCCCGAGGATCCAGCGTGTCGGGACAACCGAGAACTGACCGGCAAACTCGAACACAGCACGTCGTTTCGGTCCACACAGCTCGCATTCGCAGGCTGAGTGAACGTCGAAGACGCAGGTCCCGTGAGGAACCGTTTCTGAAAGATCTTCCATGATGTTCAGAAGAAGGAAACTACTCGCCGCCGTTACCGGCAGCGGAATCCCGCGAGAGCAGACCATCAGCGTCCGTAACCACTGACAAATCAGCTCCGTGCGGAGGCCTGAAAACGGAAGAGTGAAGTGCTCGATCGAAAGCCGGACCGCACTTCGGAAAGACGGGTTTGTCAGTCGATGGCTGCGTGCTGCGAGTCTCGATGAGACCGCCGTCATGCGCCGCTCGACCGGTGGCAGACTGTCAGGGCAGCCTGCCACGTTGGTTTCAGTGAGTGACCGATCAGGGATCAGTCGATGTCCGGCTGAGTTTCCGCGTGGTTTTCGCGTTCCTTCTGCAGGACGAAGTCCCACGCCTGATTGGCCAGATGGACGAGAATCGGAATGTCGTCCCGGCTGTAGGTGGGCGTGGACTTGAACTCCTCGCCGTCCTTGTAGGTGCGCACGAGGACGACCTTGTAGAAGGGAGTGCCGCGATCCGTACGGTTCTCGAAGATAGACGCCGAGATGCCGCGCATGCGGATCGACTTGATGGGGGTGTTGGATTTCTCCTTGGGCATGGGGATAGGGGGAAGTGAGATATGAAAATCCACACCATGACACGCGCGTCAGACGGCCCTGACCGTCGAACACGCGCGTCGGGTGGTGGTGTGGCGAAGCCCTCATGAGGCCGATCTCCGGGAGGGCAGCCTGGTTCGAGCACGGCTCGAATGACGACGGATCGTCGAACGGGCGACTCGAAACGGTCGGTGATGAGTGCCCGCGAGCACTCAATGAATGAGTCAATCTGGCCGTCGGCAGGGGTCGCGAGGGGCTGTGCCCCTGGCTTCTATGGCTGTGAGGAACCGTGGTGTGGAGCGACGCACCAATGGCCGGAACGGAGGGGGCGACCAGCGGGAGCACACGACGTCCGCCAGACAGCCACACAGGCATAGAAGCCAGGGGATGAGGAGCCTTGCGACGAACGCCCCTGGCGAGCCCCAGGCTGCTGGCCGGCTTGAGGTTACGCTGATCCGGACACGTCAGGGGTGGACGCCCTTTGCTGCGCCCCCTGCTGACGCGTGCCGGACGTGTGTCCGGACGCAGGTCCGGACCTGGCCGCGCACGCTCTCGGCGCTTCGGCGCTCGCCATTGCCGGGTGTCTCGAACGTCGCTGATTCTCCCGTTACGCGGCATCGGTCGGACCTCCTTCTACAGAGGCTCCGCGTGCCGTTTCGAGAGACGCGTTCGCGGTCGTTTCAACGGCTGGTAAATCTGCCCCGAGCAACGCTCGATTCAACAGAGGCCCAACTGCTCCGATGTGGTCATGAAAAATGTCGCCGAACAGTGCCGTCTCTGTCGTGAACTCTTCGCGGTCGGCGAACAGCCACAGATCGGGCCGCACATCGGTCTTTTTCGCGACTTCGCAACGCAGTCGATCGCGATGGTTCGCGCTGACCGTGATCAGCAGGATGGAAAAGTCGTCGCAAGTGGTCGTGGGAAAGTGCTTGCGATGGGTCTGCCGTCGCGCGAGTTCCGCGTAGCCCGGTGTCTTCGATGCAGCGACGCGACGCACACCGGTCGTACCGCGATCAATCTCGACGTAGTACACGCGGCGATGACCGGCGACGTCGAGCAGGAACGCGGCGTCCGGCGAACACGACAGCGGCGGAGTCTCGCGGAACTGTGAATGCAGCACGTAGCCGGTCGGGTTCCCGTCGGCATCGCAGGTCGACTGCCACTCGTTGATCCAGGTGTCGAGTTTCACTGCGTCGCAACACTCGGCAGCGCGGTCGACGATCCAGTGTGTCCACGCGATGTCGAGCCAGTGGTGCAGTCGGTCGGTGCGCAGCGGCTTTGTGTTGAGGCTCAGCCAGGCATCGTCGTTGTAGTACACGGCGAGCGCATCACAGGTGCGTTCGGTGACCGAGTACACCGGCCCGAAACTGCCACTCGCAAACGCGATGTTGACCGCCGAGCGACGCAGGTAGTTCGACTGCACGAGCTGCTGCAGTCGACGGCGCGTGTGACGCCGGTCGTTGCGCTGCGGAAAAATCATGCGGTGAATCAGGCTGGCGCTGAGTACGTGATAGCGCGCGACCGCAGTGAGAATGCGCAGGTCGTTTTCCGTGAGCTTCATCAGGGGGACCTCAGGACACACCGGGAGACAGAAAAAACGCCGGGGTGAAAGAGTGAAGCGAGCGCCGGAAAACGGGTCGCTTCGAGAATGGCCTGAGGTCAGGCGAATCATCCGGGCCAGACAACTGCGAACTCGTCGGGCGAGTCGTCCGTTTGTCGGCCACTGGACGGGACGCGAAACAAGTCGTGTCCTGAGTGCGTCGCATCATGCAATGAACTCGCGAAGTGTCAAGCCATTTTTTCGAGCGCCGCGCGGTACACTCACGCCATCGAATCATGTCCCGCCTCCATCGGCCCGGAACGCGACCCGTGGCAGCAACACTGCAACCGCACGGATTCGCGTCTGCAACTGGCGCTGATGCAGCAGTATCACAACTGCGTGGAACAGCACGCCGCGCTGGATGATTGCAGCGACATGTCGCCGGCCATGATTGAGCACTTCCGACAGACATGGCGTGACCTCTATCGCGACACCACCAACCTTGAACTGAATGAAGCCCCATTGCTGCGCCCGCTGCTCGAACAGAATGCCGAGACCGGAGAACACACGGTGGAAGCCCTGATTCATCACGTTCGCGGAGCCCTGCGAAACGGATCGATCGCGGGCGGTTCCTCCGGGTCGTCAGAACCTCCTTTCGGCGTGTCAGAGTTCGTCGTTTCTCCAGGCTGATTCACAGGCCGATCGACTGTCGGTTCAGCAGTCGATCTCGGCGGTGCGTTCGAGCCTGCTTCGCGCGCCCGTTCAGACGCCTCGGAATCGTCTGCCGCCGCGCCCG
>Ga0070726_10000866_pt1 | contig 33685 bp, 28 predicted proteins | sample tdAd471_FD_67275 | JGI IMG/M metagenome (GOLD analysis project Ga0070726, IMG submission 67275) | Marine sediment microbial communities from the Atlantic coast under amendment with organic carbon and nitrate - tdAd47.1 | ecosystem: Environmental > Aquatic > Marine > Coastal > Sediment | place...
AAGGCCCGCGTCCTCGCGAACGTCGTGCAGGCCTCCATGGGCGTGCAGGTCGAGGGCGCGCTGCGAGGCGATGTCATCTCCGGCGGCCCCGTCCTGATCGGCGCCAAAGCGGTTTGGAAGGGCGGCTGTCGCGCCCCATCGCTGCACATCCAGGACGGCGCTTCCGTCGGCGGCGGATGGTTCGAGATCACCCCGGATGTCCGATTCGGCGATCCCGCAATCGTCGACAAGCCGCTGCAAACCCCGAAATCAATGCCCGAACCGGGCCCCGAGCCCGTCCGCGACCTGCGCGAGTACATCCGAACCCTCCCGATCCGGCAGACCGCACGCGACAACGAGCAACTGAGCACCCGGACCGGTTAGGTTGCTCGGGCCAACCCGGCGGCGCTTCGCAGATGGTGCGGTCAGCGCCGCCCGGCTATCGGGCAAGTCCTGGCCCGGATAGAGTGCCATCCATGCCCGATCGTCCCCCAGCGCCAGACAAAGACGCAGCTGACCCGGCGATCTCCCGCTGCCCTCCAGACCCGCAGCATCACAACCCCAGACGCGGTCTCTTGCTCGCGCTGGCTTTGGTGCTCTCGGTGGCACTTTTGTCCATGTTGTGCCAAGTGCTGTGGCAGCGCGATCCGGATGTCGTTCTGGAGAACCACCTCCTCGAGAACGCGCAGGCAACGTTTCTCGGACTGGCGGCCGTGCTCAATCTTTGGCGTGGACACTCAGCCCGATCAGAATTCGACAGGTACGCGCGCATGGCGATGGCCTTGTTCGCCATCAGCATGCTCCTGCGCGAAGTGGATATCGCTCGCGCAGACGGGAGTCGCTACCTGGACGGGATCGAACTCGGACTGCGGAGCCTCGTCGGCGTCGGTTGGGTCGTGTTCGCTGTGAAATTCTTCCCTCGGCGAGCGATGGTTCAAGGCCGCTCGGGCGCGGTGCTTCGCAGTCCGTTTTTCCTTCTCGTCGGGCTCGGCTGCATGTTCTACGCGGCTTCATATCCGTTCGATAAGTTCGAGCCGGTGATCTTCGGACTGAACTCGGTTCTCGTGGAAGAAGCCCTGCAGCTCAACGCCTCGTTCATGTTTCTGCTCACCGGTTTCGTTCGTCCGCCGGACGGGTCGACTCTTCCAACGGACGACGCTAGGGTTTAGACCCGATTCCCACGCGGCGGCTTGCGATCGCCGCCGATTACCCTCCAACGGAGCAAAACCATGGCCCGCGCCGAAGCCCGCCACATCCTCGTCGACACCGAAAATCAGGCCCAGGACCTCAAGAAGCAGATCGAGGGCGGCACCGACTTCGCCGACCTCGCCAAGCAGCACTCCAAGTGTCCCTCCGGCAAGGCCGGCGGCTCGCTCGGCGAGTTCGGCCAGGGCGACATGGTCCCCGAGTTCGACGCCGTCGTCTTCGGCGACCTGCCCGTTGGCCAGGTCTCCGACCCCGTCAAGACCCAATTCGGCTACCACCTGCTCGAAGTCCAGAAGCGGGTCTGATAACCAACGGGTCGGGCCGTCAAGCCCGCATCCACGAACGCCGGCGGAACGAATCCAATCCTGGATCGTTCCGCCTGTCGTTTCGCCCCATCCCATGCTTCGAAAAAGGCTTTAATGACCACAAGCCCAGCCCAGCCCGAAACCGACGCTCGCTCCGCCACGGAGCCCCGCTTCACCATCCTCGTCGACGGGCTGTGCCACCTCTGCTCCAAAGAGGCCACCATGATGCGCCGCATGGACAAGGGCAAGGGCAACCTCGGCATCGTCGACATCGCAGAGCCCGGCTTCGATCCCGCCGACTACGGACGCACCATGGACGAGCTCATGGGCGAGATCCACGGCGTCACCCGAGACGGGCGCCTCATCACCGGCGTCGAAGTCTTCCGTCAGGCCTACGACGCCGTCGGCTGGGGCTGGCTTCTCAAGTGGACGCGACTGCCCGTGCTCCGCCAGCTCGCCGATCTCGGCTACCGCTTCTTCGCCTGGCTGCGCCTGCGCCTGCCTCGCATGAAAAGCGGACCGTCCTGCTCAAACGGTCGCTGCAAACTGCCCCGGGCCAGCGCCTCCGCCTGATCCCCTGTTCCGGATCGGGAACGCGGCTACACTCACCCGACCATGGGTTTCCCCGATCCAACGCCCGATGCCCTGCGCGAGACCTATCGCGGCCGGACCGTCTGCGTCACCGGCGGCGCGGGCTTCATCGGCGGCCACCTCGCCGAACGCCTGCTCGACTGCGGAGCATCCGTCCAGATCATCGACGACCTCTCGAACTCCGATGCCGGCCTCGTCGCCTCGCTCGTCGAGCGATACCCCGGGCGCGCCCGCTTCGTCTACGGCTCCATCCTCGATCGCGCCGCCCTCGCCGAGGCCGTCGAGAGCTGTTCCATCGTGTTCCACCTCGCCGCCATGGGCTCGGTCCCCCAGTCCATTCAGGACCCCGAGCGCTGCATGGCGGTCAACGTCACCGGCACCACCCGAGTCGCCGAAGCCGCCCGGTCCGCCGGCGCCGAGCGCTGGGTCTACTCCGCCTCCGCCAGCGCCTACGGCGGCACCGACGACGAATCCCCACGACGCGAATCCGAACTCCCCACCGCCCTCTCGCCCTACGCCGCCAGCAAACTCGCCGGCGAGCAGATCGTCCGCTCGTGGTCCGCCTCGATGGGCCTCGACGGCGTAAGCCTGCGCTACTTCAACATCTTCGGCTCGCGCCAGTCGGCCGACTCGGCCTACGCCGCGGTCGTCGCCGCGTTCTACAAGGCCCTCAGCGAGCACGCCACCCCCACCGTCTTCGGCGACGGCAAGCAGACCCGCGACTTCACCCACGTCGACAACGCCGTCTGGGCCAACCTCCTCGCGGGCGCGTACGACAAACCGATCAACGGCTCGATCATCAACATCGGCTGCGGGCACGCCGTCACGCTGCTCGAACTGCTCGAGCGCATCGCCGCCTCCTGCGACACCGAAGCCCCCGAGCCGGTCTTTCAGAACGCCCGATCCGGCGACATCCGCCACTCCCGCGCCGACATCACCCGCGCGAAGGAGCTGATCGGCTACGAACCGGTCACCACGCTCGACGAAGGCCTCGCCGAAACCGCCGACTGGTTCGGCTGCGGCTCGCGACGCGCGTAACCCGCGTCACGCCTTCCCCGTCAGCGCATACCACGGAGCGATCACCGCCTCCGCGCGCTCCTCGCGCGACAGCACCGGCCGCAGCGCCCCCATCACCCGCGGCTTCTCCAGCACCCACGCCGCCGCGCGACACGCCGGGCGACGCCAGCGCAGACGCCTCCGGTACGCCCGCGCGAACTCCGACTGCACCGCACCAAGCGACCGCCCCGACACCAGCAGGTCCGCCAGCGTCGTCCCCGACCACAGCGCGAGCCCGATCCCTTCACCGCCCACCGGCTCCACCGCCGCGGCGCTGTTGCCGAGCCGGAAACTCCGCTCGTGCCCGGGCCGGATGTAGCGCGACCCCGCCACGCCGCACGAAAGCCACGCCGTCTCGCGCCACGCCGGGTCGTAGCCCGGCCACAGGTGCGCCAGCATGGCATCCGCCGCGTCGTCGCCCGCGCCCTTGAACCGTGCCACGAGCGACGACCGCGCCACCAGCGCCACCGTCACCAGCCCGCACTCCACACCGACCGAACCGACGTACGCCCCGTTGCACGCGCGCATCCGAATCCCCGACAGGTCCGGCCCGCCCGGCGGCACGCGCAACTGCACCTTCCGCCCGACCACGCCCGGCCGGTTCGGCGTGTCCCGCGCAGGATCAAACCGCCCCTTGCCGTCGGCGTGCAGCACGACCGACGCCCGGATCACCGACCCGTCATCGAGCGTCACGCCCGCATGATCCGCGTCGTACGACACATCGCGCACGATCGCCGGCTGACGCACCTCCGCCCCCACGCTGCGCGCCTCATCGAGCAGCACCGTATCCAACGTCGCGCGGCTCAGCACCCACGCCGGCTCCGGCATCGCCCAGATCGTCATCCGATCCCCGAACTCAATGATCAGTTCGTGCACCCGCTGCGCATCCGCCCGCCGCAGCTGCCGCGCCGTCAGCAGCCGCTCCAGCGAAGGCGTCGCCGCCGGGCTGATGAACTCGCCGCACACCTTCACCCGCGGGAACGAAGCCTTCTCAACGATGACCACCCGCTTGCCCGCCCGAGCCAGCGCAACCGCCGCCCCGGACCCTGCGGGCCCGGCCCCGATGATCGCGGCGTCGTACTGATCGTCAGATGCGAGACGGAGGGTCATGGACAGAAGTGTAGGTCCGGCAATGCCACGACCGGACTGCGAGCGATCTCGAAGAACCAGCTATGGCATCGTCGGGCGGTACGGCGGTCTCTTCTCGACCTCCGCGTACCACGCCTTCAACCATGCGCGGTCTGACTGCTCCACCAGCGCATCGATCTTCGCGCGGCTCTCTTCATCAGCGAAGTCAGGCGACTCCCAGTATCCGAATCTCAAGGCACGCACGAGCCCGGCCTCCCGTAGTTCCTCCCAGCCGGCAAACGCTTCACCGACCCTCACCCGAACCTTGTTCGAGACAACCAGCCCGTCTCCGCGTTCGACCCGCCTGAGGAACCAACCAATCCAATCGAGTTCCTTCGGATCCGCGTAGAGCAGCTTGGTCGAGTAGACCACATAGACCTCGTAGTCGCCCGGCTCGGGAAAGAGGTACCCGAAGCGGAGCATCTCCGCAGTATGCCGCAATTCCGAGCGATAATCGGTGCACGCGAACAGATCAGCGCTCAAGCGTTCCCCGGCCTCGAACGACCTGATCTCGGGCATCACGCAGAAGTCGCGGGGATCGTTCAAAGGGCCGAGTGACTTTCGGCCGTCGGGATGCACGACGACAACCGTTGCCGCCATCCACGCAGGATGCAGCGAGCAAGGCATCGGTTCCGTCGGCTCGTCACTTTCGTTTGCGACGACCACACGCAACCCAACCGGATCGCCGAACGCAATATCGATCGCCTCTTCTGCATCGCCGTGGGACTCGACTGCGGCGGGCGACGTAGCCGGCACCGCGTCCTCCAACAGTTCGATCTTCACCGAGACTTCGTGATCAACCTCGTTGGCCGCAGGCTTCTCGGCAAGCGTGGATTGGACGCCGCTTATCACCGCCAACACAGCGACCACGAGGCATGCGAAGCGATTGGAAGAGACCTGTATCCGTGCGGTCATGGCGGCTCCGGTTCTCAAGGCAAGCATGCTCTCTTATACGCCAATACGCTCGCTATCGATTTACGAATCACCTGATATCCCAAGCTTTTCCCGACCGCATCTCATCCACCACAGCACACTCGCTGTCGCCGCGACAACTCCAAGCCCGGCCACCCACCATCCCCAACCGCGCCGCTCGACGACCTCGACCGAAGCGACGTTCGAAACGACCTGAAGCTCGATGGGCCACCGAAAATCGAGTGATGCCCGCAGTTGGTACTCACCGAGTTCATCGAACAGGTACTGCTCGACCGTTTTCGTAAAACCAGATTCCCGTTTGCTTGCAAGACGGTCCTCAAGGGCGAGTTCCCACACGATCGAATCGCCGGGAGCGAGAGCCCGCTGACCAAGGCTTACATCTCCAGCACAGTTCCACTCCAGCACGCTGACCGGCACCCAATCGGCCGCTTCGAAGCGTGTTTCAAACTGGATGGAACCGAACCTCGGATCGATCGCCGGCACCACGACCGAACGATCCGCAGACTCGTTCCGAAGTTCAACCCGCAGCGCCAGCGGCCGCCCATTCGCCAGCCAGATCCTGTCACGACCGACAGCATCCGACCGCTCGTCGGTCGTCTCGATATCCCGCGACCCGATGATGCTCAGTTCGAGCCGAACATGCTCCGTCTGCGAGAGAGCCCGCTCGTTCACACACAGAACCACAAACACCGCCAGCACGATGCATACAAAGCGACTCGAACTAGTTTGGTTCCGTGCAATCATGGCAACTCCGGTAGCGAGGGCGGTCGGGACTCCCGCTTATAGAGCCGAGCGGCCGCCACGGGTTCACAGATATCAGAAAAACCTCGTGGGCTGCGACACCCCTACGTGCCTGACAGGGTCGCGAATACATAGAGGTCACTTGCGATCCGCTTGAATGTAAGGGTCAAGTCCGAACTCGCGACCCTGCGGAATTCCTCGCGCTTCTGCCGCACGAGTTCCTCGCCGTGCCGCCTGACCAGTGCGCCAACTGCCTTCTTGAGCCTTTCGCGAGCATCATCGCAAGTCGAACTCACAACCGTGTACAGGTAGTCATCTCCCGGCTCATACCAAATCTCTGCGGGCCGTTGGTCAACCAAGAATTCTGCAACGAAGTACCTTCCTGGCAGGTCTAGTCGGTGTGGCTGAACGGATAGAGCGCGAGACAAGCTGCGCTGTATGGCTTCGACTTGCTGTGTGAATTCATCCGCCCAAATCACTCAAGCTCTACCCTTCAAATCTGCGACACTCATCGCCTACCCGAATCCCGCTTACCCAATCACCCAAGCCCCCTGCTTCTCACCCGCCAGCGTGAACCGCTGTGTGAAGAAACTCGACCGGTAGCGGCAGTACCCCAGCGAGGTCCGACTCGCGTAGTCCTTCACTTCCTTCTTCGTGAACCCCGCGCGCACGCTCACCCGTGCATCGTGCTTGATCATGTCCGACTTGCCCAGCGTCAGCGCCCAGATCCCCGCCATCGCCACGCGGCTGCGCACCAGATCGTTCCACACGATCCCCCGCTTCGCCACGCGGTCCATGATCCGCAGCACCGTCAGGATCTCGATCTCGCTCAGGTGGTGCAGGAACATCCCCGCGTGCACGTAGTCGAACGACAGCGGGCCGTACCGCTCCACCAGCTCCTTCGCGTCGGCCCGAACCAGCTCGATCGGGGCATCGTCACCGAGTTCGCGCTGCACGTGCTCGCGTGCCGAGTCCAGCGTCGTCTCGTGGATGTCCACCGCCGTGATCCGCACCCGGTGCCCGCGCTCGCGCGCCCAGCGAACAACCTCGACGGGGATATCCGCCGAGCCCGTCGCGATGTCGAGGATCGTCACCTCGTGACCGTCCGGCCAGTTCGCCGACCAGCGCTCCAGATGCTTCGTCAGCGCCTTCACGCCGCCGAGGCGCAGGTTCACCTTCCGGATGAACGCCAGCGCCTCCCTCAACTCCGCCGGATCGACCGCCGGGTCGTCCATCCACTCCGGCGTCAGCTGCCGCTTCAAGTCCAGACCTCGCCCGAGATCACTTTGCGCACGCGATCGTTCCCGTCCTTCGTCAGCTCGCGCCCGCGTGTCGTCCGCGCCACCAGCCCACGCTGCAGCAGAAACGGCTCGACCACATCGGCCAGCGTGCCCGCGTCCTCGCCCATCGTCGCCGCGAGCGCTTCCAGCCCCACCGGGCCGCCCTGGTAGGTCTTGTGGATCGTCGTCAGGTAGCGCCGATCGATCTCATCCAGCCCGATCTCATCGACGCCCTCGAGCGCCAGCGCCTCATCCACCGTCGTCGCGCTGATCACGCCTCCCGTGCGCACCTGCGCGTAGTCCCGCACGCGCCGAAGCAGCCGGTTCGCGATCCGCGGCGTGCCCCGACTCCGAAGCGCCACGCGCTCCAGCGCATCGCGCTCCGCGTCGATCGACAGCAGCCCCGCCGAACGCACAAGGATGTCCAGCAGCTCGCCCGGCTCGTAGTAGTTGAGGTTGTGCGTCAGACCGAACCGCGAGCGCAGAGGCGAACTCAGCAACCCCGCCCGCGTCGTCGCACCGATCAGCGTGAACGGCTTGAGCGTCACCGTCACCGTCCGCGCGTGCACCCCGGCATCCACCGCGATGTCGATCCGCAGATCCTCCATCGCCGGGTAGATGAACTCCTCGACCGCCACCGGCAGCCGGTGGATCTCGTCGATGAACAGCACGTCGTTCGCCTCAAGCCGCGTCAGCGCCCCCACCAGGTCCGTCCCCTTGGTCAGGGCCGGGCCGGAGGTCACCTTCACGCTCGCCCCCATCTCCGAGGCCACCACGTGGGCCAGCGTCGTCTTGCCCAGCCCCGGCGGCCCGTGCAGCAGCAGGTGGTCCAGGGGCTCCGAACGCGATTTCGCCGCCTCGATGGCGATCCGCAGACGCTCCTTCAGCTCCGCCTGCCCGATGTACTCGTCCAGCCGGGTCGGACGCAGGGCGTTTCCCTGCACGGGGTCCAGCCCATGGGGGGGGTCCGGCAGATCGGTCGGCTGTTTCGTGGCGGAGACCCAGCGTTCGGTAGCCATACGGTGGAGTGTACACCAGCGATCCGCTACCCTCGTCGATCCGGCGCAGCCCGAACCGCGTTTTTTCGGCCGCTCCCCTCGCCGGGCCTCCGTTCCCCCTTCGCGAGACCCCGATGACCTGGTCGCACACGCTCCTCCGCAACGGTGAGTTCTATCTCGATGCCGGCTGCATGTTCGGCCTCATCCCGCGCGTCGTCTGGACCCGATGGCTCGAGCCCGACGCCTCCAACCGCATGCAGCTCCAGCAGAACGCCTTCCTCCTCGAGGCCGACGGCAAACTCGTCCTCATCGAGTGCGGCATCGGCGACAAGCTCTCGGACAAAGAGCTCAAGATGTACTCCTGCTCGCGCCGCGCCGTCCACGACTCGCTCCACGAGATCGACTGCGACCCCAAGGACATCTCCGCCGTCGTGCTCACCCACCTGCACTTCGACCACGCCGGAGGCCTCACGCGCGCCGGACGCAACGAAGACGACACGCCCGAGCTCGTCTTCCCCAACGCCGAGATCATCGTCCAGCGCCAGGAATGGGAAGACGCCATCGCCGGTCGTTCCACCATGAACAAGACCTACCTGCCCAGCCACCTCACTCAGGAAGTCGCCGATCGCGTCCGCCTCATCGAGGGCGAGCAGGAGGTGCTCCCCAACCTCACCGTCTTCCCGACGCCCGGTCACACTTGGGGCCAGCAGTCCGTCCGCTTCACCGCCGCGAGCAGCAACGGCACCAACGGTCGCACCGTGTGCTTCGTCAGCGACGTGATGCCCACGCACTACCACGCCCGCCCGACCACCAACCTCGCCTACGACGTCGAGCCCTACACCTCGATGCTCTCGCGCATCGCCCTGCTCGAGAAGGCCACGAGCGAGAAGTGGATCCTCCTCCCCAACCACGACCCGGCCGACAACCCGCTCTACGAAGCGGTGGCCGACCCGGACAAGCCGAGGCAGTGGGACCTCAAGTCGCACGGGTGACTAGTCATCAGGGATGGCATCCATTCTTCCTTCTCCCCTCGCGGGAGAAGGTGGTCTTGTGCGGGTTCATTACAAGACCGGATGAGGGGGCGGTCGATGCGTCACCTTCGAGTCGCAGCGGCTGCGCCGCTGACCCCTCACCCCAACCCTCTCCCGCAAGGGGAGAGGGAGCCAATCCTCCCTTCTCCCCTCGCGGGAGAAGGTGGACGCGAAGCGGACGGATGAGGGGGCGGCCCGAAGTTTCCGATCAGCGGGACTCTTCCTCGATTGCACGAACAGCCGCGTGCTGGATGGTCCGAAGCACCGCATCAAGATCCCGCAGAACCTCGTGAGCCGGAATCCTGAGCACCCGGATGCCATCCTCACGCATCCACCGGTCGCGGGCCGCGTCCCTCGCCGGCCGCTTCCCGTGAATCTGGCCATCGACTTCAACCACCAGGCGCGCTGCGGCACAGAAGAAGTCGGCAACATACGGGCCGACAGGCTGCTGGCGACGGAACTTCAGGCCGTTCAGTCGACCCCCGCGAAGCCGTGACCACAGGATGCCTTCCGGCGGCGTCTGTTCCTGACGCAGTTTCCGAGCCCGGTTGGTCGACTCTCGGTTCGCCACAGGGAAAGTATGGCGAGCCTGAGCAAAACATGCAGCGGCTGGGCCGCTGACCCCTCACCCCAACCCTCTCCCGCAAGGGGAGAGGGAGCCAATCCTCCCTTCTCCCCTCGCGGGAGAAGGTGGCCGCGAAGCGGACGGATGAGGGGGCGGTCCGAACCTTCCGACCATTCGGACTTCATTGTGCATAACCCCAAAAATCTCGCGCGCATGTACCACCCCGGCGCGCAGCCTTTGGGACATAGCCCGATTCCCGCGATTTTTCGCTTGGCCGATGCCCCGCCCCGGCGCACACTCGGCCCCATGCACACCACACCCACCACCGACGCCGTCACGACGACCGACATCCTCACCCAGCTCCGCCAGGCCGAAGCCGAAGCGCGCCTCGTCATCCAGCGCGTCCAGACCAAGGCCCTTCAGACGCTCCAGGCCCTCATGGACGAGCCCGAGCCGACCGGCGACCCCAGGCAGGACGCCTTCATCGCACGCGAGCGCAACCGAAGACGACTCGCCGCGACTCAGGCCCTGACCCACATCCGAGCCGTCGAACGCGAACAGCGCATCGCTGCAAAGGCGCGCGCCAAAGCGGACAAACAGACCGAGCGATCCCAACGCCCGGAGTCCCCCAAGGTGCCACTGGCGGCTTGCCCGCCAGTGCCGGGCCGTACAACGCCGAGCAACGCCCCGGTCACACCCCGGACCACATCAGAACCACCACCCCCGGGCTTCACCACCCTCGACGCCCAGCAGAGTCACGTCACCGAACGAAAACAGGCGATGGCCAAAGCCCGCGCCAGGAAGAACACATGCAAACGGCGCAAGCGATGACGAATCCACCGGGGGTGCCATGGTTGGAGCCCGACGACGTCGGGCGCAGGCCATGCGGACAGCAGAACCCAAGCCTGAGCGACTCAGTACAAGTTAGACTCCGCGGTTCGCGACACGCGGCTCGGTGTTGGATCGCGATGACTGAGGCGAAGTATCAATGACGATCAGAGAGCACATCTCGCAAGTCAACGCCCACTCGGGCTTTAAGAATGCGGAAACAGATGAAGTACTGCTCCATCGCGTCCTCGCGGGATGCAAACTGGCGCGTGATGCGGCAGAGCGTTCGTCCGTAGTCGACCAACTGTCTCGCGCCGAAGATTCGCTGCTCCTATCGATCCAACGCATCAACGAATGTCTGCATCGAAGCGCTTTCTACGGCGAGGGCGACAGCGCCCTCCGTGAAGCCTGCTACGCGATTTCGTCGGTCATTGATCTATATCTCGCAACGGGCAAAGAGTTGATCCGGCGCGGAGATTCCGCTCTGGGACTCAGAGTGCTGGATGGTGCACGGCTGGTGCATCTGGCGTTCGACGCGATACTGGCCGGAGACATCGAGGATGTTTTCAGTCACGCCAAGCAAGAATTCGCCATACGGTCCGGGAATTGAAGATTCACGACCACATCGAATATCGGCTGGGTGCCATGGTCGGAGCCCGACAACGTCGGGCGCAGGCCATGCATCCCACAGAACGAGTCCAACGCACACTCATTCAAAACCCCGGAACAAGAGTATGGCAAGAGAGCACATGGACAGCATCCTGGACCGCGGCATCGACTACGCGATTCAGCACTTGGAGAAACGGGGAGAGTTCTTCCCCTTCGGTCTCGGCATGGACAGCGCCGGCGACATTTCCATTGTGAACGCGTACACGGAAGAAGAACGCCCTCTCTCTGATCCGCTGATCGAGAAGATCGTGCAAGTGCTGGCGGGCGCTGCCCGGAAGGGCGAGTACACAACCACCGGCGTGGTATCAGACGTTCGCCTGCGTGATGCGGCATCCGGTGAGTCCAAAGACGCGATCCGAATCGCGATCGAGGACGCGGAGTCGGCGCCCGTTACCTGCTATCTCCCATACTCGAAGCAGGGAGACCAGATCGAGCCGGGATCGATCTTCGCTGAAGCCGGGCAGTCGCTTGTCTTCGATCAAACAGCCTAGATGAATGCCGGGTGCCATGGCCGGAGCCCGACAACGTCGGGCGCAAGCCATACGGATAGCAAAGCGGAACAAGATGCGAAGGACGCGGCATAAACTTGGAATCCCGACAGGTTGTCAACCGAACGGAAGGAACCGCAGTGCAAGGAAGGGACATTTGAAAGAGGTCGTGTGACGATGACACGGGACGCAAAATTGCTGGAGTACATCCGCTCTCTCGCCGAGGCCTCGTGTTCCGCGCGGGACTTTGTCGCTATCAACCGCGATCTTTTCTCAAAGCCCTTGGACGAGCGGCAGCAGACTTTTGGCCAGGTCGCGATTCACCACTGGCGGGACGGTTACGCGTGGAACTTCGTTCCGATTATCCGGCTGAAGTACCAGCAGATCGACGAGCTCATAAAAGAGCTGGAGACTTCGATCGATCTGGAATGGGCAACGATGAGTGTGTCTGGCTTCAACGTTTGCGGAAGCCTTCCCATCGAGTTTTCCTGCCAGACTCGCGCCTGCGTTGACCAAGCGTTTCAGCACATCGACCGGTTCTTGGACGGAGAGTGCGCAGAGTTCTTCGATAGCTACTCATCTGTCGATCTGCTGATGAGCGTTCTTGAGGATCCTTTGTGGGGTGACCGTCTCCCTATCGACCTCTTAAGCCGAACTCTCATCCTCGCCTGCGGAATGACGCTCGTGCACGGAGATCGCCGGGGCATCGAACTCCTCGATCACGCTGCCGGGGAGCACGCCTTCCGGAAGTTCAAGCCACGACACGACATTCAGCGCGTCCGACAGGCCATCGAATCGCACCTTGCGCTTCCGGGCTAGTCCGAAGCAGCGGCCATAACTCGGGAGACCGAGCGATTGCAAGAGGTAAACGATTATGAACCAGGACACGATGTAACTCGAACTCAGCAGGCAAGAAGCGTTGGTGCTGCTCGGTGGGCTGGCAAACGTCGACTCGGGATCTCCACCGTGCTTGATCCGCCGTCACTTCACCCCAACCGCCTCGTCCGTGTGGTCCGCCGTGTCCATCACGCCCTCGAACTGGCTTGCCGCCGAGTCCACCGCGAGGTCTTCGACCGGGTCGGGGTGCTTGATAAGGCGATCGCGCATCGCGATGCGGTGCTGCACCGCAAGCATGACGATCGCGCCGCACACCGCGACCGAGCCCGCCACCCACTGGCTCAGCAGCATCGTCACGGCGAACATCGGCAGCAGCACCTCGCCGATCGCCACCGTGAACGGCTGCAGCTGGATCAGCGCCGACGACGGCGCGACGCCGATGTGCTTGATCGCCGTGTAGTACGTCGTGTGCCCGATCGCCAGACCCAGCATCGCGCTCAGCCCGAGCAGCAGCAGCAGCTCGCCCGACAGCCCCGTCACCGTCGCGCCCGCGCGCTCACCGAAGATCAGCATCAGCGCGGTGCAGCCGACCGCGGTATACGCGCTGATCACGGCGTAGGCCAGGAACGGCCCGGCGATCTTCATCACCGGGCGGATCGCCAGCGCGTACCCGCTGAACCCGAACGCCGCGAGCACCGCCAGCAGCACGCCGAACGCGTTGGCCCCCGAGCCGAAGTCGTCGCCGAGCGCGATCACCGTCATCACGCCCCCGATCACCAGCACCCCGCCCCCGAGGAACCACGGCGACTTGATCACGCGCCGCTCGGCCGGGAAGAAAATCAGAGCGCCCAGCGTCACGAAGATGATCTGGGGCCTCAGCGCGAACGCGACCGTGGACGCGTCGATCATGTAGAACGACGCCGCGAAGCAGACCTGGGCCGCGGTGTTGAACGCCGTCGCCGGGAGCACGGCCTTCCACAGCCCCTTCGGGAACTTCCTGCGCGCGAGCGCGAAGTAGATCACCGGCGACCACACCAGCGCCACGAAGCCGTAACGCCAGCCGTTCATCGTCCACACGTCGAGCTTGTCGGAGAAGAACTTGAGCAGCAGCGGCGTGCCGGTCCACGCCAGCAGCGTCACCACGATCGCGCCGATGCCCAGCGCCTGGCTGGCCGCGGCCGACATCGGCGCGGGCTGCTCCGGAGCAGGCGAATTGGCGGACGGGTTGGTGGTCGGGCGGGCGGCCATAAGCGGAGAGGATAGGCGTCGCATCGATCCGATGCGGTAGACTCGGGCCCAGCCATGGCCTTTGTTCGACCCGCAAAACAGCCCGGCAGTCTGGGCGACCTCCTCGGCGAGCGCCGCCGGGGCGAGGAGCTGCGCGAGCTGCTTAAGAACGCCTCGCGCATCGCGGCGGGCGTCGGCCCACGCGAGCTGCGCGTCCGGGGCGGCGCGACGGGCATCGTGCAGGGTCGCCACCGCTCGCGCGGGGCCGGGGCGTCAACCGAGTTCTACGAGTTCCGCCCCTACAGCGTCGGCGACGACGCCGGCCGGATCGACTGGAAGGTCTACGCGCGCAGCGACCGGCTGTACCTCCGCCGCTTCGCCGCCGAGACCCGCCAGACCGTCGGCCTGGCGATCGACTGCTCACCCTCCATGCTGTTCCGGGGGCTGGGTCCGAACGCGAAGGACAAGCCGAGCAAACTGGAGGTCGCGCTGGCGATGGCCACCGCGTTCGGGCTGATCACGCTCCGCTCGGGCGACCGCGTCGCCGGGATCGTCTCCGATCCGCAGCGTGACAAGGCCCGGGTGGAGATCCCTGCGCTGTCGGGCCTCGGCTCGCTGGCCGAACTCGGCGGGCGGATGGTCGAGGGCGCGCAGATCCCCGAGACCCGGACCGCCCGGCGGCGACAGGCGCTGAGCGCCGACGGCCTGCGCGACACGCTCCGCTCCGCCGCCCAGCTCAGTTCCACCCGCGGCGTCGGCGGCTCGGCCATGGTCATTCTGTTCTCCGACGCACTCGGCGAGCCGGGCGAGGTGCTGGGCGCGCTCGAAGCGGCGCGATCGTCCGGCACCACCGGCGCGCTGCGCGAGGTCGCGCTGATCCGCATCCTCACCCCCGAAGAGGCCGACGGCCCGCCCATCGGCACCCAGCGCTTCGTCGACTCGGCCCTGCGCGGCATCGGCACCGCCAAGTGGGGACGCGCGAACACCAAGGCCGCGCTGGAAGCGTACCGAACGCGAATGCGCGCGCACCGCGACACCCTCCGCCACGGCGTGCTCGCCATGGGCGGACGCTACGTCGAGCATCGCACGAGCGATGACCCGGCCCAGGCGCTGATCAAGCTGCTGGAGAGCGGTTAGTCGACTCGGGTGAGGATCGTGTCGACCCCGCTCAGCGATTCGATGCGCGCATCGCGGCCGTTGTCGTCGATGCGGATGACCCACGAGCGGACGATCTTGCGGATCTCCTCGTCGGCCGCGGAGTCGGTCCGGTTCGGCGTGAGCCGGACCTGGGTACCTTCGCGAGTCGTGAGGTATCGCCATGCGCCCTCGGACTCGTAGGTCCGATCGGCGGATCGGATGTGCATCAGGTACGCGCCCTTGCTGGAGAGTTCCAGCATGACATCGTAGATGCCCAGCACCTGCTGGACGGTCACGCCTTTCATCTGTTCCGCCATGTCAGGTCTCTCGGCGACGACCAGCGCCAAGGTCGCGTCGGAGTCGGTCTTCCACAGGTGGCTGGTGTGGCGTGGCTCGCCAAGGTCCGGCGCACCGCCGCCGGCGCAGCCGGACAGCAGCGGACCGGTGATCGACAGGGTCAGAAAACCGATGGTGGTCAGTGCACGATTCATGGTCGCTCCTCCTTCCCCCGGAGACGCGACCAGATTATCAGAGACTGTTGCCGAAGTTCGCAAGAACCGTGTTCAGGTCGGCCAGATCGACGGTGTTGTCGCAGTTGGCGTCGCCTTCGAGGACTCCGGCCGGGCTCGACTGGCCGAAGTTCGCGAGCACGAGGTTCAGGTCGGCGAGGTCGACGGCGTTGTCGCCGTTCACATCGCCGGCGACGAACCCGCCGAGCGAGATGACCTGGCTATCCATGGCGAACGGGGCGGCTTTGCCGACGGCGACCCATGCGTCGTAGACCTGCTGGCCGATGTCGGTCGTCGTGTTGGCATCGCGCAGGAACTCGATGTAGTCCTTCGAAGCGGTCTGGTAGTAGACGGTGACTTCGGCTTCGACCGCGCCGGCGGGGATGCAGAAGGGCGTGTCGTCCCAGTGCTGGCCGTCCTCATAGGTGTAGCCGACGACGGGCGAGCCGACGGACTCGTAGGCCTCGTTCGTGAAGCCGCGCGAGGGGATGCGGTTGTCGAAGAGGATCTCGTTGTTGAGCGCGAGGTGGAAGCTCTTGCCGGCCGACAGACCGGTGACGCCCGACATGTACGCGTCGATGCCGTGCTTGACCTCGTACACCTTGGTGTCGTCAGTGAGTTCGGCGGTGTCGAGGTCGTACGCGCCGTGCTCGGCGATGACGTTGCCGCCGGCGTCGCGGAACTTCACGTTGATCCAGATGCGCCGGCCCTCGGGGTAACCGGTCATGAGCTTGTGCCCGCACTCGTTGATGACGCGGGTAACGAGCTTGGAGCCGACCTGGTTGAGTTCGAGGTCGGTGGCGTTCTCGAGCATGTACTCGGTGTCGCCCTTGGCGAGGACCATGAAGTTCTGGTAGTCGGAGGTGAGCTCGGGGACGGTGAGGATCTCGCCGCCGGGGCCGGAGATGGTCACGGACTGGCCGGAGTACATCTCGAGCATCATGTCGAGGGCGAACAGGTTGGCGCCGGCCCACGAGTGGTAGGCGAGATCGTTTCGGAACTCGTAGTTGGGGAAGAAGCAGCCGCGACCGTTGGTGTCGGGCATGTGGCAGTCCTGGCAGGTGCTCACGACGGGCGTGTTGCCGCCGAAGCGTCCGCCGGTGTCGATGCCGGCGCCCTGGGCGTAAGCGGAGACGGACCACTCGCCGTAGGTGCGCTGCTCGGGGAACATGTCGTTCTTGTCGCCGGTGGGGTGCGGCTGGTCGAAGGGCGTCGGCTTGTAGGAGCCGTCGGGCTGGAGCATGTAGACCTGGTTGGACACATCGTGGCAGGTGCCGCACATGGTGCCGGTGCGATGGAAGGGCGATTCGCGCCAGGCGTGCAACGGCTGGGGGTCTTCGGGGCCGTAGCCGCGGGGTCCGCGCCGGACGTCGAGCGGATCGACGACGAACTGGGTGTTGCCGATGAAGCGGTCGTCGGACGGGTCGCCGGGGACGGCCGGCACCAGGTTGCCGTCGGGGTGGTTGGCGAGGTCGAAGAGGATGGCCTGATCGTCCTCGGGAGATTCACCGGGGACGTACACCGGGTTCACGGTGCGGTGGCAGAAGTTGCAGGTGATGCCGTTGTCGAAATCGTTCGGGAACAGGTCCGAGCCGTCGGTGGCGTTTTCGACGCGCCCGTCGATCCACGCGCCGGGGGCGTGGCACTTGAAGCAGGTTTCACCGGCGCCGGCGACGTCCTGCTCGGCGATGGAGACCGCGGCGAGGAAGATGGGGTCGCGCACGGCGTTGGCGTGCAGCGAGCCTTGCCAGCGACCCGGGAGGGTGCTGGAGGTGTTGACGGAAGCGTGGCAGGAGACGCAGTTGGAGAAACTGAAGATCTCGTCGTTGAGCGAGTTGGAGGGGGTGCCTTTGCCCCTGAAGTCCTCGTGGGTGGTCGGGAGGGGCAGGCCGATGAAGTCGCCGCCCCTGCCGTCGTCGGCCGGGCGTGCGGCGATGGCCGAACTGGATGAGAGCGCGCTGATGCCGACGGTCAGACCGACGACGCCGAGGACCACCCCGCCGCACAGACGAAGTGTCCGTGTGCTTACCGCCGCGGTCGATGCGTTCATCAACGAATCCCTCTCTCAAACCCTGGAATAGCCGTGGAGCCCCGTACAAACGGGCAACGGCACAACTACAGACTACACCGTAGTTTCGGCCCGGCAACCTCGCTTCTCCCCTGTTTTTCGGGGCTACTTTCGGAGTGGGAGTTGCGCCCGATGCTGGCGGATGCGGATTGCCCATTTTCACATGTCGAGCGGGGATTCCGGGGGGTCGATTTGACGCTCCGTTTCTCCGAACAAGGCGGGGCATCGTCCGATATGGGTGGGTATGGCTTCAAAGTCCAAGACATCGCGCGCGCGGTATGAGTCCGAGGAACCGTCGAGCATCGCTCGTCTGGTCTGGCTGATCGCCCTCTTCGCCTGGCTGGGCCTGACGGCGTCGTTCGTCTCGTACAGCCCGGCGGACCCTCCGGGCACAGGGATCGCGTCCGGCGCTGCGAGCGCTGAGGTGCAGAACTGGATCGGTGTCGTCGGGGCGTTTATCGCCCACCACGGCTATCTGATGCTGGGCGTCGGGGTATGGGTGATCCTGGCTTCGGCCGGGGCGTACCTCGCGGTGCTCGCCTGGCGCGGGCCGGTCAGCCACCCGGTGATCCGGGCGGTCGGCGTCGTGATCGGGGCCATCGCGATCAGCGCCGGTCATGCGCTGCTGCTCCCGGAGCTGGCGATCACGGCGGAGGGCGGCGGCGGGATGCTCGGCATCATCGCGGCGCACCACCTGCAGCTTTATGCCGGCACGATCGGGGCGGCTGGGCTGCTGACCCTGTTCTTCATCCTCGGGGCTTGGATCGCGGTGGATCGCCTGCTGGTGGTGGTCCCCCACTACGCGGCGAACGTGCTCGGCACGGTGTACGCCAAGTCCGCCGACACGGCGCTGGACCTGAAGGAGAAGGCCAGCGAGCGTCGCGAGGCGATGCGCGCGAACGACATCGACGATGACAAGCGCCTGCGCGCCGTCGAGACCTTCCTCGGCGCCGCCAAGCGGCGGAAGCAGCGCGAAGCGGCGAAGGCGAAGATTGACGAGCGGGCGGGCGGCATCGGCGGGGCCGGCAATCTTGATGAGGATCTCGACGAACTGGACGACGTGTCGAGCGAGGTCGAGGCGAAGCCGTCGAAGCGAAAGGGCAAGACCAAGAAGACGGCCGAACCCGTCGAGGACGAGCACAACTACGAAGAAGAGTACGAGGACGAGGAGTACGAGGAAGCCGACGAGACGGACGACTACGAGGACGACGAGGAAGACGACGCGCCGGGCGCGCCGCAGGTCTTCACGGAGGACCAACTCCGCGACAAGATCGCGAAGCTCCCCGTCCGTTTCGCCGCGTCCACCAAGAACAAAGCGACGCAGGAGGATCTCGACGCGCTGCGTGAGCAGCGCAAGAGCGAGGAAGAGGCGGACCGGAACTACAACTTCCCGACGCTGGAGCTCTTGGCCGACCCCGAGGAGAACTTCTCCGAGGAGCTCGAGAAGTGGGTGCGCGAGCAGGCCGAAGCGCTGGAGCGCGCGCTGCAGACCTACAAGATCGAGGGCGAGGTCGTCGGGATCGACTCCGGCCCGGTGATCACGCTGTACCGCGTGCGCCTTGCGCCGGGCACGAAGGTCAGCCAGCTCAGCCCGATCGCCTCGGACATCGCGCGCATGCTCAAGGCGGTCAACATCCGCATCGTGCCCAACGAGGAGGGCCAGGACACCGTCGGCATCGAGGTGCCCAACCGTAAGAAGGAGAAGGTGCGCCTGAAGGAACTGATGACCAACTCGCAGTCGGCGGCGAAGATGAAGCTGCCCCTGTTCCTCGGCAAGGACGCCTCGGGGAACCCGCTGATCATCGACCTCGCGTCGCTGCCTCACATGCTCATCGCGGGTACGACCGGCTCGGGCAAATCGGTGTGCATGAACGCGATCCTGATGGGCTTCCTGTACACGCAAAAGCCGAGCGACCTGAAGCTGGTGCTGGTCGATCCGAAGATGGTCGAGCTCTCGCAGTTCAAGGACATCCCGCACCTGATGTGCCCGGTCGTTACCGAGATGTCGAAGGCGGCGGCGATCCTGGAGTGGGCGGTCACGAAGATGGACGAGCGGTACGAACTGCTCGCTGAGGCGGGCTGCCGCGACATCGCGTCGTACAACGAGCTTGGCTGGGACGAACTCAAGGAGCGGTTCAACCCGCAGACGGAACTGGAAGAGGCCAAGATCCCGCGGAAGCTGCCGTACATGGTCTTCGTGATCGACGAGCTTGCCGACCTGATGATGACCAACAAGGAGGTCGAAGGGGCCATCGTCCGCATCGCGCAGAAGGCGCGTGCGGTCGGCATCCACCTGATCCTCGCGACGCAGCGTCCGCAGGCGAATGTGGTGACGGGTCTGATCAAGTCGAACATGCCCGGTCGCGTGTCGTTCCGCGTGGCGTCGGGCATGGACTCGCGGATCGTGCTCGATCAGAAGGGCGGCGAGCTGCTGCTGGGTCATGGCGACATGCTGATGCTTACGCCTCGGTCCTCGGTTCCGATCCGTGCTCAGGGCACGCTGGTGGACGACATCGAGATCCGGCGCGTGGTCCGCTTCGTGAAGGACGTGTCGGGCCCGACGTTTGAGCGTGCGCTCACGGCGATCGGCGAGAGCGGCTACGGCTCGGCCGGCACCGGTCTCACGGCCGAGGAGTACGAGGAACGGATGCGCAAGTCCGCGCAGGAAGACCCGATCTTCGATCGCGCGGTCGAGATCGTGCTGGAGACGAAGCGCGGCAGCGTGTCGCTGCTGCAGCGGCGTCTGGCGATCGGCTACACCCGCGCGTCTCGCCTGATCGAGCTGATGGGTCAGGCCGGCATCATCGGCGAGCACAAGGGCTCGGTCGCACGCGAGGTGCTGATGTCGCTCGACGAGTGGGAGGCGATGAAGCAGTTCGCCAAGGCCGAGGAAGGCGCCGTTTATCAGGGCGACGAGTCGGACAAGCCCAGCGAAGACGACCTGGAAGACGAGACGCTGTTCCCGATCGAGGAGACCGCCGAAGAGAAGGCGGCGCGCGAAGCCGAGGAGGCGGACGCGCGCGACGCCGCGGCGGACGAGGCGATGTCGTCGGGGATGGGCGGCTCGGAGCGCCAGACCGCCGAGCAGCCGCCGTTCGAGCCGGACACGGCGGTCGTGGCCGGGGCCTCGGACGATGATGAGGACGAGGAGTACGACGAAGACGAGGAAGACGAGGACCTCGACGACGAGTCCGATGAGGACTGGGACGAAGAGGACGAGGACTCCGACGACGAAGATGAGGATGACGACGAAGACGGCGACGATGAAGAAGACGCCGAGGACGACGAAGAGGAGTACGAGGAAGACGAAGCCGACGAAGAGGTCGAGTACGTCTACGTCGATGAAGACGGCAACGAGATCCCCGCGGACGAGGTCGACGACGAGGAGTACGAGTACTCCGATGAGGACGAGGACGCCGACGGAGAGGACGAGCCGGAGCAGCCGAAGCTGAAGCTGAACGGCCTCGCGTCCTGAGCGGCCGCGGCGATCAGTAGACGCCGAGGTTGAAGAACACGCCGGTGGCGATCGCCCCGGTACCCCAGATGCCGACGGCGAGAGAGTCTTCGCGCTCGGCGGTCAGCAGGACGCCGAGCATCGACAGGATGGCCACGAAGACGGCGATGGACCAGGGCCAGGCGGTGCTGACCGTCACGACGGGGTCGCTGCCCGGCGGGTAGCCAACGATGGCGCTCGCGCCGCGGATGGTGAGCGTGGTTGCGACGGCGGCGATGGCGAAGAAGAGCAGGCCGCTGCGCATGCGTCCGAGCAGGGTCGGGGTGGTGACCAGTCCGTCGCCCCGATCGGCGGGTTCGTCTCGCATGGCGCACAGCAGCAGGTAACCGGCGAGCATGGCGGTGCCGACGACCGTGGCGAGGCGGTCGGCGGGCGTGAGGAGTCCGCTCGCGAAGAACCAGATGAAGATGATCGGGAGCATGATCGCGCAGAGCAGGATGAGGATCTCGGCCCAGAGGGTCTTGACCTGCCATCGGCGCGTGCCGAGCGACGACAGCCAGATGAGGGTGAGCACGATCAGCCCGATGAGGCCGACCCAGAACTGCGTGAAGAGCAGGACGAACGCGAGCACCTTGGCGACGGCGCCGAACAAATACTTGGCGATGGTGGCGTGTTCGGGATCGACTCGACCGCGCTGGCGGACGAAGCCGAGCCGGGTTTCGTCGAGGCGCTGGATGTGGAGTTCGTCGAGGCAGGCGAAGTAGAACAGCAGCAATGCGACGACGAGAAGCGCCGCGAGCACGCCGCCGGAACCCGCGACATCGCTCCAGAGCAGGGTGTAGGGCAGGACCATGAGCGCGATGAGCCATCGCCCGGTAAGGAGTGCTCGGAGCATCATGCGGGCATTCTACTGACCGGGCTGGGGAAGGCGCGAGGGCGAGGGCGTGGGCGGATCAACGGGTGAGGGCGTAGACGAGGATGTTGGCGTTGATGTAGCGGGCGTTGCGGATCTCGCTGCCGCCGCAGCAGCAACATCCGGCTTCGGCGTTCTGCGTGTCGTTGAGCCCGCTGGGGGAGTAGACGACGGCGATGCGTCCGTTGATCTCGATGCCGCGCAGGGCCTGCGGCGCGCCCTTGTAGCGAGAGCCCTCGAGCGAGGAGACCTGATAGAGCGAGGTGAACATCGGGTGGTCCATGCCGAGTTCGACGGGCTCGGAGGCGGGGAGCACGCGTTCGAGCGTGCGGCGCATCGACTCGTTCCACCGCTCGTTGGAGCAGCCGGCAGAGGCGAGGAGAATGCCGCCGCGCGAGAGGAACGAGCGGAGGCGGGTGACCTCGTCGTCGGTGAGTTCGAAGGCGCCCTCGCCGGTCATGATGAGCAGCGGGTAGTCGAAGATGCTGTCGGTGGCCAGGTCGGCTTTGGCAAACTCGTCGTGGACGCGGATGGAGGTCTGTCTGCGGACGAGTTCGAGGAACTTGTCGGAGAAGCAGACGCTGGTGATGCGAGCACTGCCGTAGGTGAGCATGGCGACCTCGACGCGCCCGGGTTCGGCGGGCGCGGGGCGGTTGTCGACCGGTTGGGCAACGGCGAGCGCGGAGAGGGCCAATGCACCGGCGAGGATGAGCAGGAGGTTTGAGAGTCGCTTGATCGGCATGGGTCAGTCTCCGTTGGAGGCGTCGCGCTTGCGCTGTTTGGCGCGGCGTTCGTAGTAGGCGCGGACGAGATCACGGTAGCGCTCGGGAACGCTCGCTTCCGCGTCCGCGTCGAACTCGGGTGCGTCCGATGGGATGAAGCCGGCTGAGGAGTCGCGACCGTCTGGATCGCCGGCGAGCGGTGGCGCGAGGGGTTGTTCCGGCTCGGGCTGGTCGTCGGGCCCGCGGCGGTCTTCATTCGAGTTCGTGCCGTCGCCTTCCGACTGCTGGTCGGCCTGGGCGCTGTTCGATTGCGCGTCGGGTTGCGACTGGTCGGCGGGCTGGTCGCTGTTCTGGCCGTCGAAGAATCGGTCGCCGCCCCAAGGCCGTGCCTCGCTCTGCTGATGGTCGGCGCTCTCGGGCTCAGACGGCTCAGCTGATGCTTCGCCCGAACCGCTGCCCTCGCCGGACTGGTTCGCGTTCAGATCCCCGGGTGCACCTGAGCCATTCGGCGATCCGGATGAGCCGCCGTCGCCGCGCGAACCGGGACTTCCGGACGGGGTGCCGCCCCCGTTGGCTTCGCCCGTGCCCGAGCCGCTGCCCTTGCCGGAGCCACTTCCGCTGCCGGGTCCGGTGCCATTGCACTCGCCGTCGCACTCGCCGCTCTGGCAGTCGGGGCACGGTTCGCCCTGCTGTTTCTCGCGGAACGCATCCGCGGCTTGCTGACCGAGTTCCTGGCGGAGGAGGCGCTCGAACTCTTCCGCATCGACGATTCGGATGCGGAGCGTGCGGCTGGCGGTCGTCTGGGCGCCGCCGATCTCAGAAGGGCGGTTGTCGGTGACGGTGGTTCGGACTTCGACGGTGTCGCCAGCGACCGCGCCGAGCGATGCGGTGTCCACGATGTGGCCCGGCGCGAGGTTCGTGGGATCGGCGTCGCTCGCGATGGCGACGTCGATGCGCCGGGCGCGGGACGGATCACCCTCGACCTGTTCGAGGACGGTGACGCTCGTGACCGCGTAATCGTCGGCTGCGCTCAGGCGGAGCGGGACGGTCGCTCCTTCGAGTGCAACGACTTCCTCACGGGCGGGCCACGCGATGTCGGCCTGGGGCGCTGCGTCGGGGATGACCGTGAGGGCGATTCGCACGCGGTCGCCGCGGCCGTCGGCGCCGACGAGCGATGCCTCGAGTTCGAAGCCCCCGGCCTCGTTGCAGATCCAAACAGCATCGGCGCGATCGGCGGATGCTGACGACGAGACGGGGTCGAGGTCGCCGGTGCGGATTTCCGTCAGCGGAACGGAGCCAGCGGCTTCGAGTTCGAGGGTGGCGCCTTGGGTCAGCGTGAGCTTGCGCTCACGGGTCGCGGTGCGTCCGGACCAGCGCTCGGTTCGGTCGGCGATGCCGGTGTAGGCGAGCGGGGTGATGCTCGCCTGCGCGCCTCGCAGGCGGGGGCGGGCGTCGGGGTCGAGGACAATCTCGCGGCTGGCGGCGCGCCAGCGCTGGGGTGTGCCGGGCCCGCCGCGCAGTTCGACCCAGACGCGCGTCGGTTCAGCGATGGCGCGGAGCGTGACGCCGCCGCGCCGAGACGGGTCCTCCTCGACGCCGGAGCCGAACAGGTCGAGAGGGAGCGGTTCGGGAGGAGCATCGCCCCGCGCGATCATCACCGTCGCGTAGGTCGCCTCGGGGACGGGCTCGATGACGGTGGAGATGCGGACGGAGTCGCCTATCCAGAGACCGTCTGGAGCATCATCCTCGCTCGGATCGATGCGTGTAGTAATGATTCTGACATCGATCGGCGACCAGCGCGGGTGCCCCCCGGTCGGGTCGAGCAGGCGTTTGCCGACGGACTGGACGATGTCGCCGGCCATGAGTTGGCCGGTAAGCGCGACGAGGCCGAGGCAGGCGATCAGCATCAGCGCTCGACCGGTGCGATAGCCGGTCGGGACGCGCGCAGCGCGAAGGCCGACCAGGCGCTGCGCGGCGACGGCACCGATGCGCTTTGCGATGGTACGTGTGAGCAGTTCGCTCGAGCCCGTGCGCTCGGCGAACTCAAGGGCGCTGCGCGTTTCCGAACCGGTTGCGCCGCGGACGGAGCCGAGCATGGCACGATCGACGTTCGACGCGGCGACTTCGCGACGGATACGCAGAAGGCGAACCAGCAGCAGCAGAAGGAACCAGAGGACCGCGACCGTCAGGCCGATCATGGCGATCCAGCGTGCGGCCGCGCTGAGCCCGATGCCGACGTCAAGCAGGCCGATGGTGACAAGCAGGATCAGCAGCCAGAGCCCGCCGCCGGCGATGGTCTCGGAACCGAGGCCGAGGCGCATGCGGGTTTGCACGCGTGAAACGATGGACTCGACCACGCGGATCGGCGTGCCGGGCTCGTTGGTTGGCTTCTCGACCATGTTCCTATCCTAACCCGGTCAGGCGTCGGACCAGCGGCGATTCAGCCACCACGCAAGAATCAATACGAACGCGAGGATCAGGAAGATCCCGGGAGAATCCCAGATCGGCTCGAACCGACGGGCGGGTTCGGGCGCGCCCTCGTCGATCTCGCCCCTCACGAGGTCGAGCAGTCGTTCGATGTCGGCGTTCGAAGGAGAAAGCGGGAGGACGAGGCCGCCGGTGGCCGCGCTGAGGGCTTCGAGCTCGGCGCGCCGGGTCGAGACATCACGCAGTTCGCCGCGGTCTTCCTGCACGACGAGCAGGTCGAAGCCTTCCTGACCGTCGCCGTCGCCGTCGGCCCACGAGGCGACGATCCGGTAGACGCCGGGGGTGTCCGGCTCGAAGACAGAGCTCCAGCCGCGCTCGCCGAAGCCGATCCGGGCGCTGGGCTCGTCTGTGACGGATCGCACTTCGATGATCCGGGCGGTGTTGCCGGGGCCGTAGACGGTGAGCGTCGGCGTGCGTGTGTCTTCGGCGTCGCCAGAGCGGGCGCGGATCTCGATGCGCGCGAGGTCGCCGGGGCGGATGGTGCGCGTGGTGAGGCGCACGCTGAGGTCCTCGCCGGGCAGGAACGCCTCACGCCCGACCAGCCATCGCGTGGTGCGGCGCCAGAGGGCGCTGTACACGGCTTCGGCGTCGGCGCTGGCGAACGCGTCGGGCGGGCGGATGGCCCAGCGCCACAGGCCCTCGCCCAAGACGGCGAGCACGCGCCCGGACCCGGTGCGCGAGTGGATGATCAACGCGCTCGCATCCTCCTGGCGCCGGAGCAGCACGACCGACAGCGAGCGCTCGCGCTCGACTCGGGTCACCGAGGCGAGATCGGGCAGGGTCGAAACGATTGTGCCAGTGTCGAGGTCGAACTCGGTCTGGAACTCGTCCTCGGCGAGGTCGCGCGGCTCGAACAGGCCGGAGGCGCGACCGGCCTCGGTCAGCGATGCGCGGGACTGCTCGATCAGCGTGCGATCGGCCCAGTCGACGGGGGCGAGCCCGTCGAAGATCGGCGCGAGTCCGGGATGGGTAGTCGGTCGACCGCGGAGCATGACGAGCCCCCCACCGCGCTCGACGACGAAGTCGCGCAGGCGCTCGGCGTCGGCTTGAACGATCAGGCGATCGACGCCGCGCCCGAGGATGACGATGTCGCTCTCGCCGATGAGATCGATGAGGCGGGTCTCGGGGTCAAGCTGGACCGGGCCGGCGGGCATCCATCGAACGAGCAGCCGGTTCTGACCGACGGCCTGGGCAGTGACGAGCTCGAGGTCTTCGTCGAGGCGCAGGGCCGCGACGAGGAAGCGGGTGTCCCAGTAGGGCTCGCCCTCGATGACCAGCACGCGGATGGGCGCATCGGTGAGGCGGACGATCGCGCGGGCCTCGTTGTTGTCCGTGCGCTGCTCGCCATCCATAGGTTCAAGACGCGCGGTGTACTCGAAGAGTTCGAGTCCGCCCACGGTGCCGTCTTCGCGGTCCGGGCTGGGCCGGATCGGGATCTCGATGCGCCGACGGTCGGGCTGGTCGAAATTCACAAGGCGCTCGAAGACGACGCGCTCGCTCGCCTCCGCCCCGCGGGAGCGGTCGGCGTAACGCGTCTCCCGCACCACCAGACGAGCAGCAGGAGCATCGTCCGGCCCGCGCACCTGCGCCATAAGGGAGGTGGATTCACCGGCGATCAGCCGGTCTGCCATCGCCGTGAGAACCACCGCAGTGTCGCCGCCCGAGAGCGAACGCCCCACCGGAACGGTGTGCACGCGCACGCCGAGTGCGCTGGCGACCTCGGCCGGGGCGTCAAACGACTGGCCCTCGGTGTCGATACCGTCCGAGAGCACGAGGATGTCCGACGAGCCGCTGGCCGACGCCTCGTCGATGAGGCGCGTCAGGTCGCTGACGAGCAGCGATTCGAGGCCGTCGGCCGATGAGTCCCGGTCGGGCAGGGCGATGGGGCGGCGTGACCCGTCACCGAGGGTGCGAGCTTCGACGAGCGCGGCCTCGCGCAGGCGCTCGAGCGCATCTCCGTCGAGCCAATTGCTCGATGCCGCTTCGACCCGTGTTGGCCCGCCGAGAGGGTCGTCTGTCCCGACATCGCGGACCGACATGGAACGGGACCGGTCTGCGGCGATCATCAGCGAGGCCGAACTCTGTGAGGACGGCGTCATGGAACGCCACACGCCCAGACCGATAAGCGGCAGCAGCAATAGGAGCGAGGCGCCGAAGCGCAGCATCGCTTCGCTGCGCTGGTCGCGCCCCGACACGATCGCCAGCAGCACCAGCAAGGCACCGACGAGCACAACGGTCGCCCAGGAGAATGGAAGGCCGAGGGTCATCATGCACCCCCTACTGCGCTTGCGCGAGCCCGGCCCATCACAAGCAGCCCGCACTCGATGACCAGCAGCAAGACGGCTCCGGCGAGCAGGAGAGGCCAGATCTCGACCTGCTGCATCCGGCGCGCGATCAGATCGTCGCTGGACACGACGGCGCTCGATGTCGCGCCGATCCGACGCGACGCCACGATCTGTTCGAGATCCGCGGTTGCCGGGTCGTACTCGGCTGGATTCACGCTCATCGCGGCGACGAAGACCTCGTCGGAAGCCTGCTCTTCCGTCGCGGCGTACACGCCCGGTTCGCGAACCGGGCCGACGATCGGACCGGTCGATCGGAGCCCGACGCTGCGCACGCGATCGCCGATGTCGCCGACGGCGTTGCGGATGTCCGGGTCGCTGCCGCCGCTGGAGGCCTGAGTCGCTCGGAGCATGGCGTCGATGAGGATGGGCAGCTCGGGCTCGCGCCAGAGGTCGGATGATTCGGCGTCGATGCCGGTGAGCACCGTCGCGACCACCGGGCTCGTGCGCCGAGCGACGACCAGCAGCGGCGAGCCGTCTTCCAGCGCGATCGCGACCGATTCTTCATCGGCGGCGGTCGCCGGGGCGTGCCGGCGCACCTGCAGGTCGAACCAGCCGGGGGTCAGGGCATCATCGGGGAGGGGCGTGGGCGGGTCGTCGAGCGCGACCGTTCCGGCGTATCCCGGATCGACGGCGCTGCGATCGACGAAGCGACCCCCGAGTTCGATCGGGTACAGCGAGCCGAGGCGATCGGCGAGCGCGCTGCCGGTGGCGATCGCGCCTTCGCTGTCCACGAAGTGTAAGAGGCCGCAGCCGGAGGCCAGGACATGGCCGACCATCGCATCGATCAAGCGATCCGACACCAGTCCCGCGCCGACAACGACCGCGAGGTCGAGCGAACCGATCTCCGCAAGCGCTTCGGACGAGGCCGGCTCGATCCACACCACTCGGTCTCGCCCGAAAGGGTCCGCCGCGGCCATGGCCACCTGCGCGATATCCGCTTCGCGCGCGATGATGCCGATGCGGGCGTCCGGACGAACCACGACGATCGAGTGCGCTGCGCTTCGCTCCGTCCCTGGGACATCGAGCGCGATCGTGTAGACACCGGGCTCGGCCAGTTCGGCTTCGAAGCCGACCTCGGCCAGGCCGCCGGGCTCGACGATCGCGCTGGCCTGCGTTTCACCGAGAATCTCGCCGCCACGGAGGATCGTCCATCGGACGGGGCTGGTGGCCGAGGCCCGACCCGTGTTGCGCAGGGTCCCGGAGAATCGCACGCGATCCCCGGCGTCGAGGCGTTGGCGGTCGGACGCCACCGCGACGGGATGGACCCCGACCGGAAGCCCGTCGCGCGCGACCATCACCAGTTGCAGCGAGTGCCCGCGATCGAGACGCGTCGGCACGCGGCTCCAGGCCGAGGATTGGCCGTCGGTCACGACCCGGACATCGACCGATCCAAGCCCCGTGCCAGCGACGACGCGCTCGACGGAAGCGAGGGCGGCGTCGAGGTTGGCGTGCTCGCGCGTGGCCTCGAGCGCGCCCAGAGAAGCGCGGAGTTCGTCGTACCGATCGCTCGGTCTCGGACGAAGCGGGCGCGCGGTGTGCCCGGCGACGATGATCGCGACGGGCTGGCCCTTCGACTCGGCCTGCTCGATCAGGGCCCGCGTCGCGTCGACCGCTCGCTCGAAGCGGGTGCGACCGTCCTCGAGCGTCCGCATGGAATCCGATACGTCGAGCACGACCACGAGCGCTCCGGCTGTCGCACCGGAGGTGTCCTCGCTGGCCTCGGGCAGGGCCGGCGCGAGCCACTCGGGCAGCGAGCCGCTCGGCACGCTGGGCCGATCGAAGACCATCGCCAGCAGATAGATGCAGGCGCACCGCGTCAGCAGCAGCAACAGTTCACGCAGACGCCGGGGCCACTTCCGCTCGCTGGCCGAGGGCACAAGGAACCTCGCGGCCGGAAACCAGACCGCCCGACCGGCGACGCGGGCGTGCAAATGGGCGATGACGACCGCGCCGACGCCGAGAACGCCGAGCGCGACCCAGCCAGCGGAAATCCCCGTGATGGCGATCAGGGCCTGCACGGGGATGTTGTACACCGAGAACGATCAGATGTGGCGACCGGCACGCGCCTCGAGCGCTGCGCGGTCAGTCCTGCAGGAGATCTTCCGGAACGGTGTACAACCAGCTTTGTCTGGCTTCGAGGCCGTCCGTCGTCAGGACCTTGCCGAAGATGACCGGCACATAGCCGTAGGACGCGGCCTCCTCCGCATGCTTGTAGAGCAAATCCTGCGGGACCGGCGATGTCGAGGGCAAGCCGGCGTTGATCTTCACATCGTGTCCGGAGATGTGCGCCCAGGTCTCGTGCCCCGGGTTCAGGAAGTCCGCCAGCGCGTGCGGGCTGCTTGCTGCGAACGGATCGCTCTGCGGGATTCGCGTTCCGTACAGGTAGGTCGGCACAACGGTGTGGATGAAGTCCGGCGCCATCGTCTCGAACACGAAGCGCACCTGGGGGTACTCGGACCGGAGCTGGAGCATCCAGTCGTACGCGTCCCAGGCGGGCATGCTGCTCATCGCGTCGAGCCCGATCGTCGTGGCGTTCACCGCGACCGCGCCGTCCATCTCCTCACGCGCCCGGTTCACGTGGAACGGATACTGATTATCGAACGGAACCGCGTGGGACGCATCCCAGGTCCGCGTCATCAGTTTCGAACTGTTGCCCCACCACAGGCCGAGATCGGTCGAACTCGCGCCGAACGCCGCGAGGATGTGCTTGGACTGGTTCATCGCCGGGATGCCCGACCAGCCCGAAGTGAAGTTGTACGGGTAGTTGTTCTGGGAGTTGACACGGTACAGGCCGGTCGGCGTCCAGACCATGATCCGCTCGTAGCCATCGTCGCGGAGATTCTCGAGCTGCTCGACGATCGGGACGAAACCGACCAGGTCCGGTCGGTCGTTGGCGGACCCGACGAAGCCGCGCGGGTTCGATGGGCTTGTTCTGTTCGAAGTAGCCAGCAGCAGCCCGGCAACCGGTCGCGGATCGCGCTCGTACTGCACGGGCCCGTAGGTCGCTTGGAAGAACTCGCGATAGGGCACGAGGGTGCGGACCCATTGCGCGGGGCTCTCGTGGGTGGCGCGAACGCAGACACGATAGGTGCGGGTCTCGCCGGGCAGGATGCGCCCGCCCTCGTCGTTCTCGTCGCGGTCGAAAACGAAACGGACCTGCCAGTTGCGTCCGCCGTAGGTGTAGATACCGCCCGGGCTCTCAACTCGGATGAACACATCGTGGCGGTATTCCCGCACGTCGTACAGCATGCTGACGCCGACAGTCTTTGCGCCGGCCTGCAACACGGCGACCGGTGAGTACATGCCGCCGGGGTAGGTCCCTCCGCCGCCGAAGTACGGCGCGTTGTTGTGGGAGAGTTCGATCGGTTTTCCGTCGTTGAAGATCGCGCGGGTGGTGATCGTTTCCGGGAAACGAATGCCGCCGACGACGATCTCGCCGAGTCGCTTCGGCGTCGAGGTGCTGTTGCTGTAGGTGAATGTCAGGTCGAAGCCGTTCTCGACTTCCTCGTGCTCGACCGACGGCTCGATCGAGTCCGAGCCGCGCGGGATCCAGACCCGCTGCCGGTTGGGCGAGATCAGCACCTCGTCGCTGGAGCGCTGGATCTTGCGGACGAGTTCCGGCTGCATGTCGGTGAGCGCGGACTGGTACGTGCTCTCTACGGGCCGCGGTCCGGGGATGGACACGATCCCGCCCGTCTCGGACGGGGTCTTCTCACCCTGCTGGGCGCCCTTGCGATCCTTCGTGGGCTTCTGCGTCACCACGGCGCGGTCGCCGTCTTTGCCCTTGATACTGACACCGGCAACCGCGGTGCGACCAGGCTGATCGCCAGAGCCGCAACCGACGGCCTGCACGTGCAGGACCGCGGCGGTCCCGATGAGAAACGAAGCCGCAAGCCGTGAGAAACATACGAGTCGCATGATGCCGCTCCTTGTGAGAGCTGAGAGAGAGCCCGGCTAATGATCCCGGGGGCGGTCCGGGCGTTCCACGAGGTCACGCCGGGCCGAGTTCAGCGTAGTTCCTGTAGCCATCGGAAGTTGGAGTCGCTGGAGTTGGCTGGAACTCCGCATCGCTTCCGGTCATTCCGTCCAAAACTTCCGCCTGCCCGGCTTGGGAAACCGCTGCCGGTCCTGCTTCGAGTCTCAGAATCTTCGCGAACACGAGCATGCAGACGTAACAACCCGCAAAGCCGACCAAGAACACAAAGGTGAACAAGCTGACATCGCCACGCGGGATCGCAAGGATCTGCCCCAGGCCAGAACCCACGGCCGCTATCACGAAGATATCTCGAGGAGATCGCCAGACCAGATCGTCCGCGAACCGGATCATGATCCCGAGCAGGATCGCGTAGAGCAACACCGCGGCCGGGCCGAAGTCCGAATAGGACTGCCCCACCACCCCGGGCCCGACGTTGTACTCGCCGTAGCCGACACCGCGGATCCGCGCCATTTTGGGGATCTCGATGCTGAGCGGGTTCGGCTTCTCGGGCCACATCATGCGAGGAATGGGGATTTCGTAGATGTACTTCAGCGTCGCCGGCCCTCGGAAGGGATAGGTCTCGGGGTGGTTGTCGATGATCCACATGCTGATACCGGCCGCCTGCTGGCCGGATCCGAGGTCGTACAGACCCGCCACCAGGTCTGTACCGGTCAGCATGGCCTGAAGGTGCTCCATCGGGGATCGGTCACGGTCGGCACCCGAGCCGCGCACCGAGGTGAAACTCGCCACAACCACGATGCCGATCGCGCTGACGACACCCAGAGTCGGCAGATACGAACGCATCCGCATGAACCGGACGCGTGAGAAGTACACGCCCCAGATGAAGCCCGCGAACACGGCGATGATGTCGCGCCGGCTCGAACTCCCCTGGACCGCGACCGCCGCGTTCACCAGCAGCAGCGCGAGGCTCGGAATCGCTACGGCCGGGTTCAGGAACCGCGGCGCCCAGTACCAACCGATGATCACCGCCGCGGCCGCACCCATCGCGTTGCCGACGTAAGTGGCCAGAATGCCGATCAGCGGGATGCGCAAACCGTACTTCAGACCAACCGCGGTCACGGTTGCCAGCACCACCAGGATCAGCAGCTTGCCCCCGGTCGGAACGCCCGCGGTCCGGGGCACGAACCGGATCAGACGGTTCGTCTTCAAAGGGTGGTTGTACGTCACCAGAAAGACAACGAGGAACAGCGTGGCCAGCACCGCGTAGTACAGACCCACTATTTCCGGATTTCGCAGGGGATACGGCAGGTAGTTGCCGGTAAACAGCGTCAAGGCCGCGGAGACCAATTGAAAGATCATGAAGCCGAGCAGAAAGATGTTCCGCAGGCAGACGAGGTCGTACCTGCCGCGAGTGGTATCCGCCCAGATCCGGTAGACACACACGCCGCACAGGAGCAGCATCCATAGGGCGATGAACTGGGTCATGGCGCCCCCCCCGCCCGGATCGCTCCTGACGCCACGGTCTCGTACATCGTGTCGACCTGCGCGGCGATCGATGTCCAGGCGAAATGGTCGCGCGCCCACGCGCGTGCCCGCGCGCCCGAGCTATCTAGCGTGGCCGGATCCGCGAGCATCTCTCGCATCGCGCGCGCCACAGGCGCGACTTCGCACGGCACAACCCGACCGACGTCTGCGGCTTTCACCTCGTCCCAGATATTGACCTGATCGGAAATCAGAACCGGCGTCCCCGCAGCCGCGGCTTCGATGACCGCGACGCCGAAGTTCTCCTGGTAGCTCGGCAGCGCAAACAGGTCCGCATCCGCCAAGGCCTCGATTCGTTCGCTTCCGTTGAGCATGCCCGTGAAGATCAGACGATCGGCGATGCCCAACTGTTCGCCCTGCGATCGCAGCCCGCCCGCGTAGCCGGGCTCACCCGGTCCCACGAGCGCGAGCACCGCGTCCGGAGGAGCGGCTTCGGCGAACGCCGGCAGCAGCAGATCGAGCCCCTTCTTGTGGTGCAGACGGCTCAGGAAGACCACGAGCGGGCGATCGCCGATCTCGTGCCTGCTCCGGAACGCCCCCGACGGCGGGAGTTCGGCGAACTCGTCCCAGTCCAGACCGTTCGGGATCACGAACGGGCGAGCGCGCAGGCTCATCGGCTCGACAAGTTTCCGCTCGGTCTCTGTCGTGAAGTGCAGCCCGCTTGCCGCGTTGAGATCCTTCCTGGCCTTCAGGGCAAGGAACAGAGTCT
>Ga0070726_10000867_pt1 | contig 33680 bp, 30 predicted proteins | sample tdAd471_FD_67275 | JGI IMG/M metagenome (GOLD analysis project Ga0070726, IMG submission 67275) | Marine sediment microbial communities from the Atlantic coast under amendment with organic carbon and nitrate - tdAd47.1 | ecosystem: Environmental > Aquatic > Marine > Coastal > Sediment | place...
GCGGCGCATGGTGCGCCACTCGGTCAAAACCGGGCTTTTCCCAATAGAGCATCCGGTAAATATGCTCAGCCGATGTGCGCGGCAGGGCGCGCATGTCACCAGTATAGCCGTGCGTCCGGGCAACCTGTTGCGTGATACCCCAGCGGGTCGGCCCGCCACGGTCATCATGATGATCTACATAATCGCCTTCGCGATCGATGAGTTCTTCGAGCAATCGGTTGATATGGACCATATACGTCTCCTGCGTCGAGGAGGTGTGCTAACCTATTTGGAACACTGTAGGACAGTGAAAATATAAGTCGCCATGTCTGTGTGTATGGCAATAGATTGAAAACAGATACTTTTAGAGGAATTGTTGGTCGGGACGAGAGGATTCGAACCTCCGACCCCCACACCCCCAGTGTGATGCGCTACCAGGCTGCGCTACGTCCCGACCGAGGCCGCGGCGTTAGGCTGATTACAGGAAAGTTGCAACCCCGTTTATGCCTTTCTTGACATTAGTGAAGCCCGCATAAAGCGACAGAAGAATATGCCATTGCCTCTTGCCCGTTGCGCGAGCCATCCTATCTGTGGTAGCCGCGCGCATTCGGTTGCAGGTATCTATGCCTTCTTTCGATTTCACGCCTGAATGAAAACCAGTGAAAGCCCAGTATCATGATAATCACCCCCGCCTATGCCCAAGCAGCCGGAGCCGCATCTGGCGGTGCAGGCATGATAATGAACATATTGCCGCTGGTGCTCATCTTCGGTGTTTTCTATTTCCTCATCATCCGCCCGCAGAGCAAGCGGATGAAAGAACATAAAGCCAAGATTGAAGCTGTTCAGAAGGGTGATCAGGTTGTCACAGGCGGCGGACTTGTCGGTAAAATCACCAAGGTAGAGCCTGAATTTGTAGAGATTGACCTTGGTGGCGGTAACAAGGTTCGCGCCGTTAAATCAACACTGACTGATATTGTTGATCCTGCCGCCAAACCAGCAAACGACTGATCCATGCTCGGTTTTACGCGTTGGAAGATATGGCTCATTGTGTTGACTGTGCTGTTTGGCATGGCCTTCGCTGTCCCCAGCTTCCTGCCAGAGCGCATTTTCAGCCAGCTTCCTTCGGCATTTCAGGCCAAGATTAATCTCGGGCTGGATTTGTCAGGGGGCAGTCATATTTTGCTGGAAGCTGACCCGGCAGATGTCGCCAGACAGCGCCTCGAAAACATGGAAGAACAGGTGCGCACTGAACTGCGTCGTGGCGATCCGCGTATCGCGATTGGCGATATTTCGCGTAAAGGCAACAAGCTCAGTTTCATGGTCCGCGACCCTTCGCAGGTAGACGCTGCTGTTGAGCGCCTCCGCCCGTTGACGCAAGGGGCCGGACTGACCGGGCAGCGCGATTTCAACGTTGAGGTGATCGATAGCAGCCGTATCGTCATGACGCCGACACAGGCAGGTCTTGATAATGCGCTGGATCAGGCGATGGATGTCGCCAAGGAAGTGATTGATCGTCGTATTAACGAGCTGGGCACACGCGAACCCACGATCATCCGTCAGGGCGCAAACCGTATCGTCGTTCAGGTGCCGGGTCTTCAGGATCCGACAGAACTCAAGGATTTGCTCGGACAAACCGCCAAACTCGAATTCAAGCTGGTGGATTTTGCTGCCGATCCTAATGAAGTAGCGGAGGGGCGCGCGCCTATCGGCAGCGAAGTGCTGCCCTATCCCGATAATCCATCCGGTGTGCCCTATATCGCGGTTAAACGTCGTGTCATGGTGTCTGGCGAAGAGCTTACCGATGCGACACAAGGCTATGATCAGCAGACGAACGAACCGGTGGTGAACATCCGTTTCAACGGGTCTGGTGGCAAGAAATTTGGTCGTGTGACCAGTGAAAATGTCAATCGTCCCTTCGCTATTATTCTGGATGGCACAGTATTGTCTGCGCCGAATATCAATGAACCGATTTTGGGTGGAAGCGCGCAGATTTCAGGCAGTTTCACAGTACAAAGCGCCAACCAGCTTTCCATCGCGCTGCGCTCGGGCAAGCTGCCTGTTGCCTTGACGGTTGTGGAAGAGCGCACTGTGGGGCCGGACCTTGGTGCCGATTCCATTCGCAAGGGCGTTATCGCCTGCGTGATTGCGACCTCCGCTGTGCTGGCGTTCATGCTGGTCACCTATGGGCGGTTTGGTTTATATGCGAATATTGCGCTGGCGGTGAATATCGTCCTGATTATCGGCGTGATGGCGATGCTCAATGCCACGCTGACACTGCCTGGAATTGCCGGTTTTGTACTGACCATTGGTGCAGCGGTCGATGCCAATGTGCTGATCAATGAGCGTATTCGCGAAGAGCAGCGGCGGGGCCGCCCGATCATCCAGACAATCGAGACCGGCTATCGCGAGGCAACCCGCGCCATTCTCGATGCGAACATCACCAATGTTATCGCGGCGGCGCTGATGTTTTATTTCGGTTCCGGGCCGATCAAGGGCTTCGCTGTCGTTCTGACAATCGGCATTGTGACCAGCGTATTCACGGCTGTCACCGGAAGCCGCATGCTCGTTTCGTTCTGGCTGCGCAAGCGCCCGACCGAGCTGGTGATATAAGGGCGAGGAAAGACCATGAAACTTCTTAAACTCGTCCCCGATGCGACCAACATCCATTTCCTGAAATGGCGTAATCTTGCCATGGTCGTTTCCATCATCCTGATTATCGCATCCATTGCACTGGTCGTGCAGCGGGGCCTGAACCTAGGCGTGGATTTCGTCGGTGGGCAGATGGTCCGGGTTACTTTTGAACAACCGGTTGAACTGGATGCGTTGCGCAAAACGGTTGGCGCCCTTGGTCAGGGCGAACCAACGGTGCAGCAATTTGGTTCGCCCAATGATGTGTCGATCCGTATGCCGCTGCCTGAAGGTGACGAAGGTGCGGCCAATGAAGCTGCAACCCGGCTTAAAACCGCGATCAGTACGCAATATCCCGGTGTGACTTTTGGTAGTGTCGATACGGTTTCGGGCAAGGTCTCGGGGGAGCTGTTTCGCACGGGCGCCATTTCCATGGCGCTGGCGATGGCGGCTATCTCAATCTATATCTGGCTGCGTTTCGAATGGCAGTTTGGCATTGGCGCGCTCTTCGCGCTTGTGCATGATGTGGCGCTGACCTTCGGCTTTTTCGCGCTGACCCAGCTTGAGTTTGACCTGAACAGCGTTGCCGCGGTGCTCACAATCATCGGTTATTCGCTCAATGACACGATCGTCGTATATGACCGCGTGCGTGAGAATTTGCGCAAATATCGTAAGATGGAGATCATTCCGCTGCTCGACCTCTCGGTGAACGAGACATTGGCGCGAACCATCATGACTTCGCTGACGATGATTATCGCGCTGGTTTGCCTGTTAGTCTGGGGGCCTGAAGTGATTTTTGGTTTCACTGCCGCAATGCTGCTCGGTATCTTTATCGGCACCTATAGCTCCATCTATATGGCAGCGCCGATATTGGTATGGATGAAGGTTGGTCCGGACAGTTTTATTCCGAAAGAATCCGCTGTTTCTGCTGGTGGGGAGCGCATGACCCGCCATGATGGCGCTGTGCCCTGATGGCATTATGGGCGGGGTGGGCTATCGGAGGGCCTTGCCAGCCAGCTCATAGAGATGCGCCAGCAGCGTGTCCCCGTTTACAGCCCATGTGAAACGCATGGCGGTCTTGCGGATCGCGACCCGATCGGGTGTCTGTGTCAGCATTGTACGCAGGCCCTGGGCAATAGATGCGGGCTCACGCTCTATGATGCATCCTGACACGGCATTGGTCATCAGCTCACGTGCACCGCCAACATCGCTGATGGCAATAGGAGTGCCACAGGCGAGCGCCTCAACCCATGCATTGGCCAAGCCCTCGGAGGCCGAAGGCAGGGCCATGACGTCAGCCGCATTATACAAGACCGGCAACTGGTTATGCGGCACCGCCCCAAGGAAACCGACACGCTGTGTCAGCCCAAGGCTGGCAGCCAGTTGTTCCAGCGCATAGCGTTCTGGCCCTTCACCTGCCAGCAGCAGCATGGCATCGGGAATGTCGGCGAGTGCACGGATGAGCATATGCTGGCCCTTGCGCTCGATCAGTGCGCCAACGCTCAGGATCACAGGGCCACTCAGATTAAAACGTGCTTTGGCCGCTGTGCGATCTTGCGGGGCAAATCGTTCCAGATCGACGCCGGTATAATGGACATGAATTTTGTCGGCATCCATGCCAAGCGCAATCATAGAGCGTTTCATAGCCTGGGAAACGGCGAGCAGGCCTGCTGCATCTTGCCCTGCCTCAAGCACGGCTTTGCGTGTACCGGGCTGCCGCCCCCAATGATGAATATCCGCGCCGCGGGCCTTGATCGAATATGGAATGCCAAGCGTCCGCGAAATCCGGCGGGCGACCGGCCCATCAGGGTAGAAAAAACTGGCGTCGATCACGTCAAAGGGCTGCTCGGCGTGGAGTGCGCGCACCAGCGGCATCAGGGCGCGGGTCATATTGGCGACATGGAGCGCGCCACCAATTTTCGGGATGACCGTGAAGCGCGGACGGTGCACCGTTAAATCGCGCCAGCGTTCGCTGTGTGGAAGGGTACGCAGCGGTGCATAATGGGGATGGTTTGAGAGCGGCCATGGTGCAATGCCCAGTGGCGCAATAACCGTCAGGTCTACGTCTTTGCGGCTCGCCAGTTCACGCGCCTGACGCTCGACGAAAATGCCAAAATTCGGACGAGTCATGTCCGGGAAAAGGGTTGAAAGCGTGAGGACGCGCAGAGCCATGAAGCCACTATCTAGTGCATAATGCTTAACATAATGGTGACGCTAACGCCCGTGCGACCTGCTGCAAGCGGGTTTGCGATATTATAAGGCTCTGTTGAGCCGGGTTGCGACGGCGGCCCATGGTGGGTCCATCAAAACCTGCTGCCGGGCGCCGGGTGTAAGGGGTAATATCTGCACCTTGTCATTATCGCGGCCGATAAGACGGCCGAAAAGAAAACGCCCGCCGGGGCGCGGGAACAACACATCGCGGTTAAGAGCGCCGCCAAATTGTTCAGGGCCGATGCGCGCGCACCAGACCTCGTCTCCAGCGCGATAATCACCGATGCTGGATGTGATGCGCAGACCGACCATATCGCCCTCGATCAATGGCACGACAAAATGAGACTGACGCCCTGGCGCATAAGCGCCTTCCGCGCCGAGATAGGCTGCGACAGGGATATGCTCCTTGCCGGGCAGGTCAATCAGGTCGGCCGCATTGACGCTTAATGCGGCTGCGATACGGTTGAGCCATTTAACGGAAACAGTGCGCGTTCCCGTTTCCAGACGGCCTATGGTTTGTGCTGTTGTTGGTGGTTCGCATAGCTTGCCAACGTCGTTGAGCGTCAGCCCCTTCGCGCGCCGTACTTCACGAATACGGGTAATCATATCCTGTCCCTTAACCTATCTGGTTTTCTCCTTTCCTACAGGTGAGACATAATGGCAAGGGGGTGCATCAAGATTATTGGAGGAAATATGTGTGCAAAACCCGCTTCTGTTGCCAAGGCTGGTCAGACCAACCTCAATAAACGCTATGTTGAGCAGACTATTGAAGACCCGCAGGGCGAGGTGCAGCATGTGCGGGTGCACCTCGGAGAATCGTCGTTATTATGGTTGCGCGCGCGTGGGTTGCTGAGCGAACGGCTCTATCTCGCCGGGGATCGGTTGCGCGAGGACTGGGAGCGGGCCGGGATGGGGGCGCGTGTGACAATGGCTTGGGATGTTGCGCCGCCAGCAAAAGGGGCACGCTCTGCCCCGCGCGCAATGGATCCGCATATGCACCAGCTTTCGGCCAAGGATCGTTTTGACGGTGCGTTGCGTAACGCGGGGCCGGGCCTTGCGGACATATTATGGCGTGTCGTTTGCGCGGGAGAAGGGCTTTCGACGGCCGAGCGTGCCTTGGGTTGGCCGAGCCGCGCGGGCAAGCTGGTACTGGGGTTCGCGCTGGAACGGGTGGCAGATTATTACCGGATCGCGTGAAGCGCTTATCTGGCCAATGATTCGGCCATTTCCGCCAGCTCCAGCCAGCGTTCTTCGGCCGCATCCTTTTCATCACGCGCCTTGCTTATTGCTTCGGTTAAAGCAGCAAAACGCTGCGGATTACTGGTATAGAGGTCAGGGTCTGCGAGAATGGTTTCATCACGCGCTATCGCAGCTTCAATCTCTTCAATCCGTGCAGGCAGCAGCTCATAATCGCGCTGATCTCTATAGCTGAGTTTGGTTTGTTGCTTGGGCGGAGCAGGGGATGAAGATGTCGCTTTTGCTGTTGAACCGCTGGGCTTGCTGGAGGCGGGGCGGGTGCGTTGTTTGCGCTGCTTTTCCCAATCCTCATAGCCGCCTATCACAATATCCACCACGCCAGAGCCATCGAGACCCAAAGTCATCGTTACCGTCTTGTCGAGAAAGTCACGGTCGTGGCTGACGATCAATACGGTGCCACCATAATCGGCGATGACCTCCTGCAGGAGGTCGAGCGTTTCAAGATCAAGGTCGTTGGTGGGTTCGTCGAGCACGAGCAGGTTGGATTCGCGGGCAAATTCGCGCGCCAGCAACAGGCGCGAGCGTTCGCCGCCTGACAATGTCCCGACTTTTGCGTCAGCCAGGCTGGGATCGAAGAGGAATTCCTTCAAATAGCCCTGCACATGCTTGCGCACACCGCGCACATCGATCCAGTCACCACCTTCGGCTAATATATCGCGCACGCGCTTCTCCGGGCTCATCAGCGCGCGTTGCTGATCGATGATGATGCCGTCCAGTGTCTTGGCGCGGGTTATCGTGCCCTCATCGGGTTCGATCTCGCCGGTAAGCAGCTTCAGCAAAGTTGTTTTACCTGCGCCATTGCCGCCGACCACGCCAATACGGTCACCGCGCTGGATACGGATTGAGAAGTCTCTGATAATTTCGCGGCTATTTCCAGATGCCCCGTTCATGTCGAGCGCAGTCGATACAGGCTCCGTTTCCTGCCGCTCGACTTCGCCCGAGGCGAACGGAGTTTGGAGGAAGCGCTTCGTCACATGTTCCGCGACGATCACGCTCTTGGTCTTTACATCATCATTGGTGATCGCGAGCTTGGCCGTTCCCTGTGGCCCTGACATAGAGGCACGCTGGGCGCGCATTTCATAGAGTTTGGAGAGGCGGCCCTGATTGCGCTTGCGCCGGGCGGTAACGCCGCGCTCGAGCCAATGCGCCTCTATCTTCAGTTTTGCGTCAAGCTTGTCGGTCGCGCGGGCTTCCTCGGCATAGACCTTTTCCATCCATGCCTCAAAACCGCCAAAGCCAACCTCGTTGCGCCGCAAGCTGCCACGGTCCAGCCAGAGCGTCTGGCGGGTGAGACGGGTGAGGAAGGTGCGGTCATGGCTGATGGTGATGAAGGCGCCTGTATAACGGTTCAGCCAGCTCTCCAGCCAGTCGATCGCCGATATATCGAGATGGTTGGTCGGCTCGTCGAGCAGCAACAGGTCGGGTTCGCTTGCCAGTGCGCGGCAGATAGCGGCGCGGCGGCGCTCGCCTCCGCTGGCGGTTGCTGCCTCGCGGGAAAGATCAATGCCGATCTGGTCGGCAATGGCTTCTACCTCATGGGCTTGTGGTGCGTCAGGGGTCTTCAAGGCGAAGTCGAGCAATGTAGCAAAACCGCTGACATCCGGGTCTTGCTCCAGCATCACGATGCGCTTTCCCGGAACAGCCGAGCGGCGGCCCTTGTCCGCTTCAATCTCGCCAGCGATGAGGCGCAACAGCGTCGTCTTGCCTGCGCCATTGCGGCCAATCAACGCCAGCCGGTCACGTTCGCCTATGTTGATGTCCAGTCCTTCGAACAGCCAGCCCGCGCCCTGAATAAGGCCGAGGTCTTCATAGGATAATATTGGTGTAGCCATGATGATGGTGCAGCTAGGGGGCTTGACGTCTGGTGGCAAGTCTTTCCCAATAGTAACAGCCTCATTCACCGCTTGTTCAAAGGTGGCAAGCTATGCCATGAACATGAAAATGATTTCGCGCCTGACTATAACATGTGGCCTGAGCCTGCTTTCGCTGACTGCCTTCAGCGCGTCTGATAGCCATGCGCGCGGCGGACGTGAGGAACAGGACGCGGCACGACAGGCGATGCTTGATGGCAATGTGATGCCTTTCTCTGTCATCAAGCGCAGGGTAGAACGCCGGATGCGGGATTCGACATATTTGGGGTCTGAATTTCACCAGAGCAGAAACCGCTATCGTTTGAAATATATTCGTGATGGAAAAGTCGTCTGGGTCGATGTTGACGGGCGTACAGGTGAAATTACTGGCTGGGCGCATTGAGAGGAAATTTATGCGGCTTTTGATCGTTGAAGACGAACCCAATCTTGGACAGCAGCTCAAGGCCACGCTGGAAGGCGCCGGCTATGCTGTTGACCTTGCCACAGATGGCGAGGATGGCCATTTCCTCGGCAGCACAGAAAGCTATGACGCTGCTGTGCTTGATCTTGGTCTGCCGGAAATTGATGGCCTCACCGTGCTCGACCGCTGGCGCAAGGAAGGGCGTGTTTTTCCTGTGCTGGTGCTCACTGCGCGCGATAGCTGGTCAGACAAGGTGGCGGGGCTGGATGCTGGCGCGGATGATTATCTCGCCAAGCCTTTTCAGTCGGAAGAGCTTATTGCCCGATTGCGTGCGCTCATTCGCCGTGCCTCGGGCAATGCCTCAAGCGAGTTGACCGCTGGTGATGTCCGCCTTGATACCCGCTCGGGCAAGGTCACGCTCAAAGGGGAGCCGGTCAAGCTCACGGCGCAGGAATATAAGCTGCTTTCCTATCTGCTCCACCACAAGGGCAAGGTGGTAAGCCGTACCGAGCTGATCGAGCATATTTATGATCAGGACTTTGACCGGGACTCCAACACGATCGAGGTGTTCGTCACGCGCATTCGCAAAAAACTGGGTGCGGATGTGATCACCACCATTCGCGGCCTTGGCTATAGCCTGGAAGAGCCGGTGCCGTCATAGCGCGAGGTGAACTCGGGTTGTGAGTAACAGCGATGATCCCATAGAAGAGCAGGAGGTCCGTTCAACCGGCTCTTTGAGCAGGCGCATGATGGGTGTCGCTGCGTTATGGATCACCCTGTTGCTGATAGGCGGTGGTATCGCGCTTGATCGTGTGCTGAGTGATGCCTTTACCCGCAATTTCGATGATAATATGGCCTATGTGGTCACGGCGATGATCGCCTCGGCAGAGATCGGCCCGGATGGCGAGGTGTTTTTCAACCGTCCGTTGGCGGACCAGCGCTTTCTTGAACCGGGGAGCGGGCTTTATTATCAGATCAGCAGTCCGAAGCATGAAGACTGGCGCTCGCGCTCGCTCTGGGACCGGGCGCTCAAGCTCGAACTGGACCGGCGCGATCAGGAAACGCGCTTTTATAATAGTGATCAATTCCCCGATGAACGCTTGCGCGTAATGGAGCGGCATATCATCTTGCCGGGGTCTGATGTGCGCTGGACCTTTGCCGTTGCGCAGGCCCGCGCCAGTCTGGACGACCAGATTGTAGAGTTGCAGCAAACCCTCATCCGCAGCTTTGCATTATTGGGGCTAGGGCTATTCGTGATGGCGAGCCTGCAGACGATATATGGCTTGCACCCGTTGCGCGCTGTCCGCAAGGAAATCGCCCGTATGCGTATCGGCGAACAGCATCGTGTTGCCGAACCTATGCCAGCTGAAGTCTTGCCGATGGTGGAAGAACTCAATGCATTGCTGGCGCATAATGAACGGCAGGCAGAAGAAGCGCGGGCACATGCGGGAAATCTGGCCCATGCACTCAAAACACCGCTGACTGTTATCATGAACGCTGCAACGGCCAAGGCGCCCGATCTTGGCGAGACGGTGATGCGCGAGGCCGTGACGATGCGACGACAGGTTGATCATCATCTGGCGCGGGCGCGGGCTGTTGGACGGCGCGGCATGGCACAAAGCCGTACACAGCTATGGAGCAGTCTTGAGGCGGTAGAGCGTGCCGTAGCGCGGCTCTATCCTGATATTCGTGTGGATATGGAAGGCGATCATGAAGCGGCGGTGCGCGTTGAAAAGCAGGACCTCGAAGAAATGCTGGGCAATCTGATAGAAAATGCGGCCAAATATGGCGGGGGCAGTGTGTTTGCCACTGTGCGCCGTGGCGCGCAGGGTGACGTGGTCGAGATTGACGTTGAAGATGATGGCGCGGGCATCCCCTTTGCAGAGCGGGAGCGTATATTCGACCGTGGAGCGCGGCTTGATACGGGCAAGCCAGGTACAGGGCTTGGCCTTGCCATTGTGCGCGATGTAGCGGAGATTTATGGCGGCTCGGTCAGCCTTGGCGAAAGCGAAGACCTTGGCGGGCTGCTGGTCCGGCTAAGGCTGCCGCTTGCGCCATGAGGTCATAGCTGGGGTTGGTGTGGCGCCATGCATAACACGAGCATTCCGGCCTAGCCCTGCTTGATCTGCTGATGATGGCGGATGACTTCATCAATGATGAAGCGCAGGAATTTCTCGGCGAAAACCGGGTCTAGTTCAGCGTCAGCGGCGAGTTTGCGCAGGCGCTCAATCTGCCGCTTTTCGCGGCCAGGGTCAGCCGGAGGCAGTTCATTATTTGCTTTGAAACGGCCAACCGCCTGAGTGATCTTGAACCGCTCAGCCAGCATATACAATAGTGCGGCGTCAATATTATCGATGCTCTGACGATATTGCTCCAGCGATTCGCTCAATGTCCATGCTCCTTCATTGTGCCGGACTTTTTGCCTCTACAGGCCTTTATGGCAAGCTATTCCGCTTGCCTTTAGCGCTCAGCATCCTAAATCAGCGGCGTTATGACTGCTACTCTCCATCATATTGGGCGCGATAGCCCGCCTTCGCTTGATCCTATTATGTCTCTGGTTGCAGAGGATATGAACAGTGTAAATGCTGTCATCCTCGACCGCATGCAATCCAGAATACCACTTATTCCAGAACTTGCGGGGCATTTGATCGCGGGCGGGGGTAAACGGCTGCGGCCAATGCTGACGCTCGCTTGTGCGCGCATGCTGGAATATCCTGGCGTGCGTCATCACAAGCTTTCGGCAGCCGTAGAGTTTATTCACACCGCGACCTTGCTGCATGATGATGTCGTTGATGGCTCTGGCATGCGCCGTGGCCGCAAGACAGCGAATATCATCTGGGGCAATAGCGCGAGCGTATTGGTTGGCGATTTTCTCTTCAGCCGCTCGTTTGAACTGATGGTCGAGGATGGCTCGCTGAAAGTTCTGAAAATTCTCTCCCATGCTTCTGCTGTCATTGCGGAAGGCGAGGTCAATCAGCTCACGGCCCAGCGTCGGGTTGATACGGATGAAGAGCAATATCTCGATATTATCGGCGCCAAAACGGCGGCGCTTTTCGCAGCGGCTTGCCGGATTGCCGCGGTTGTAGCCGAACGCGACGAAGCGCAGGAGCAGGCGCTCGATGCCTATGGGCGCTATCTGGGCATCGCGTTCCAGCTCGTTGACGATGCTATCGACTATGAGTCGGACGGCGCGACAATGGGCAAGGATGCCGGTGATGATTTCCGCGACGGCAAGGTAACGCTGCCTGTCATCCTTGCTTATGCACGGGGCAGCGACGAAGACCGCGTCTTCTGGAAAGCCGCGATTTCGGGCCATCGCACCTCGGATGATGATCTCGCGCAGGCGACGGCCCTGTTGCGGTCTACCGGGGCTATCGACGATACAATGGCCCGCGCGCGGTATTATGGCCAACGGGCTATTGATGCGCTCGGCCTGTTTCCCAACAGCAAGGCCAAGGATGCGCTTGTCGAGGCAGTCGAATTCGCCATCGCACGGGCCTATTGATCCATAGCGGCAAGTCGTTAGGGCTGGGCTCATGAACCTGCCCATTCATCAAGTTCTCCCCACATTGCTCAGCACGCTGCGCGACAGCAGCAATGCGGTGCTGGTTGCGCCGCCCGGCGCGGGCAAGACCACGGCGGTGGCGCCTGCCTTGCTTGGTGAGGGCTGGTGCACTGGTCAGGTGCTTTTGCTCTCGCCCCGGCGTCTGGCGGCGCGGGCTGCGGCGGAGCGGATGGCCGAGCTGGCCGGCGAGCCGGTTGGCCAGACGATTGGTTATGCAACGCGAATGGACAGCCGCCAGTCCGCCAAGACGCGCGTGCTGGTGTTGACCGAAGGCATATTCCGCAACCGGATACAGGACGACCCGGAACTTAGCGGCGTTTCGGCAGTGTTGTTTGATGAAGTGCATGAGCGCAGCCTTGATAGTGACTTCGGGCTGGCTCTCGCGCTCGATGCGCAGGAAGGGCTGCGGCCAGACCTGCGTATAGTCCCGATGTCCGCGACGCTGGATGGCGCGCGCTTTGCCAGGTTGATGGGGGATAGCCCTGTGATTGAGAGCGAAGGCCGCTCGCATCCGCTGGAGTTGCGCCATATCGGCAGACGCGCTGAGCTGCGCATCGAGGATGATATGGCGGCGGCCATTCGCACGGCGCTTAGTGAAGAGGGTGAGGGCGATATATTGGCCTTCCTGCCCGGCGTTGGCGAGATTGAGCGCACCGCCGAGCGCATAGAGGGGCTGCCTGATACTGTCGTCTATAGGCTGCACGGCTCGCTCGACCCCAAGGCGCAGCGGGCCGCTATCCGCCCGGACCAGAGCGGCAAGCGCAAGGTCATTCTTGCCACAAGCATTGCCGAAACCAGCCTTACTATTGATGGCGTGCGCATCGTCATAGACAGCGGCTTGGCGCGCCGCCCGCGTTATGACCGGGCCGCTGGCGTTACGCGCCTTGTTACCGAAAAAGCCAGTCAGGCGGCAGCGACCCAGCGGGCAGGGCGCGCGGCGCGGCAAGCGTCGGGTGTCGCCTATCGATTGTGGGAGGCGGCGGCGACAAGTGGAATGCCGCCCTTTGATCCACCGCAGATCATGGAGAGTGACCTTTCCGGCTTGCTGCTCGAATGCGCGCAATGGGGCGTGAATGACCCTGCGACATTGCGCTGGCTCGATGCGCCACCGCTCGCCGCTGTTGATGAGGCGCGCCGCCGCCTTGTTGCGTTGGGTGCGCTCGATGATGCCGGGCATATCAGCGCGCATGGTCGGGCCATCGTCAAGTTGCCGCTGGAGCCGCGCATTGCGCATATGTTGTTGCGCGCGAAGGATTTGGGGCTGGCGTCTTTGGCCGCTAATATTGCGGCCTTGATGGGCGAGCGTGGGCTGGGTGGAAATGAGGTGGACATCTCGGCGCGTCTGAAGCGCTGGCGCAATGAGAAAGGCCAGCGTGCGCAAGCCGCGCGGTCTATTGCTGCACGCTGGACGAAAATGGTTGGTGAGGAGCAGAAGAGCGGCTCGTATGAAGATCATGATGCCAGCTATGATCCCGGCCATGATCCCGGCCGTTGTCTCGCTCTGGCGTTTCCTGATCGCGTGTCGAAGCGGCGTTCAGGCGATGGAGCGGACTGGATCAGCGCTGGAGGCAGGGGCTTTCGGCTCGACCCGATGTCACCACTCGCCCGCGAAGAATGGCTCGCGGTGGGAGAGGTACAGGGCAGCGCAGCGGGCGCACGCATTCTCTCCGCCGCACCGCTGGATGCAGGGAGTATCGCGGAATTGTTCCCGGATCATATCAGTATAGAATGCACGGTTCGCTTTCGCGCAGAAACGGGCGGCATTGAGGCTTTACGCCAGACCAGACTTGGCGCGATCACGATGACGAGCGGCAGTGATGACAGGCCTGATGCCGATATGATCGTGGGTGCCTTGCTGGAGGGGGTGCGCAAACATGGGCTGGATTTGTTGCCATGGTCTGCCAAGGCGCACTCGCTGCGTCGCCGCGCAGGTTTTGCAGGCGTAATTGCGCTTGCCGATGCAGCGTTGCTTGCTGACCTTGATAACTGGCTGGCGCATATGCTGGAGGGCAAGCGCCGCTTGAGCGATATTGATGCATCAGAGCTGTGGAATGTGCTGGAGCTGCGCCTTGGCTGGGATGGTCGCAAACAACTGGACGCCCAAGCGCCTGAGATGTTCAAAACACCGGCAGGCACATCGCATGCGATAGATTATGATGCAACAGGTGGTCCAGAGGTTGAGATGCGGGTGCAGGCGCTTTTCGGGCTGGCGCAGCATCCAACCATTGGTCCGGAGCGCATTCCTCTGCGCCTCAGCCTGACATCACCCGCAGGCCGCCCGATCCAGACCACCAGTGACCTGCCCGGCTTTTGGGCAGGGAGCTGGGCCGATGTCGCAAAAGAGATGCGCGGGCGCTATCCACGGCATAACTGGCCGGATGATCCCGCCAGCGCAACGGCAAATTTGCGGACAAAACGCGCGGCATCTGCTACAAAATCTTGACCTTTGCGTGATAGTTGGCAAGGGAGAGAGACGCTTTACATTTCAGGGAGCAGAGCGGTGAGCGCGCATATTTATCAGATACCGAAAAATGCCATGCAATCTGGCAAGGCGCGGACGTCGACCTGGGTGCTGGAGCATGCGCAAAGCGAAGCCAAGCGCCCGGATCCGCTCACGGGCTGGGCTGGCTCTGGCGACACGAAGCAGCAGCTCCGCCTGACCTTCCCGTCGCTCGATGCGGCAAAAGCCTATGCGGAGCGCAGCGGCATTGCCTATCATGTGACCATGCCTGTGCCCAAGAGCCTGAAGCTCCAGACATACGCTGATAATTTCCGCTAAGCGCTGATCATCCCAGCGCCCAGCGCCAGCAACAGCTTTACATCAATCGCCATGCCTTGCGCGCGACACCCTGCGACATAATCGGCAATGCCCGCCAAAGCGACGCGGTGGACGATGATATCTTCGTCCTCCAGCCCGCCGCCTTCATGCACTTTGGTCAGCCCTTCGGCGCGGAACAGGGTGAAGCTCTCAGACACCATGCCGGGTGACGAATAAAACTCGCCCAGATCATGCATGGTTGCCGCGTGATAGCCGGTTTCTTCCTCCAGCTCACGGATGGCAGCGGAGATAGCCTGTTCGTCCTCGTCACCATCATCGTCGCCGACAAGACCAGCGGGCAGCTCCAGGCAGCGTTTGCCCAGCGGCACCCGATATTGTTCAACCAACAGGATATGCGGCGCGCCTGCGCTTTCATCAACCGCCAGAATGACCGCGGCCCTTATGCCTCGGCTGCGCGACACATATTCCCATGGTCCTTCGCGCTTGGCCGTAATATATTTGCCGGCCCACATGATTTCGGGCGCTGTGTCGCTCATAAACTCTCCGGTTATAGCTCAATGAGCCGGTCGGGCAGCTCATTGGGGTTGCCGTCGCTCTTGGGGACATGCTCCTTGAGGATCACGCCAATCATGCCGATCGCTTCGATCATGCCTTCCGCCGTCTCGCCTTTGCGCAAATGCGAAACCAATGCGGCCATGGCATCGCCCCAGCGTTCGGGCGAGACTTCGGCGCTTATCCTTTCGTCGGCGATAATCTCGGCGCGATGCTCGGCAACAGAGAGGTACAGCATGATCGCGGTGCGCCCCTTGGTGCGGCCTTGCGCACAAGCGCGAAACAGCGTGACCGCTTGCCGCCGCACACGTCGGGACTTTGTCGCGCCGGGCGTCAGCATCATGCGCAGGTCCATCCACGCAAGCGCATAACGCACAAGCAGGAACACCAGAATCATAGCGCCAAGCAGCAAGGACAGCTGGATGGGTATCGATAATTCGTGGTTCCACCCGCCCAGCATAGCGACGGCGCAGTCTGAGAAATGGTGCGGAAAGGCCGCGACAATCGTCAGCAATGCGAGCATCGCCGCAATGGCATAATGCAGACCGACATCATGATAGCTGTCAGACTTTGGCGCGATGATCGTAACGATCTCGCCATCGGTATGGCCTTCCGCCGCGCTAACCGCCGCGCTGATGCGATCATGATCGGCATCGCTGATAGTGAGCTTTTCCATATTACCAGCCTCCTGATGCGCCGCCGCCGCCAAAGCCGCCACCACCGCCAGAGAATCCACCGCCGAAACCGCCGCCTGATGATCTTCCGCCACCGATAGTCGGGCCCCATAATATGACGGGGGCCATCCCACCAGCATAAGCCCGCCCGCGTCGCCCGCCTCTCAGCATGGGGAGAATGAAAAAGAAGAAGATGATGATGAGGACAAAGATGATTTCGCCCTTGCTCTTTTTGTCGGGCTGATCGCGTTTGGCGGCTTCGATGAGCTTGCGCGATTCCTCTGGTGGCAATTGCAGCAGCTTTGATATCTGATCGACCCCAACAGCAATGCCACCGGGGTAATCATTGGCCTTGAAGTGCGGGATGATGCCATCGCGGATGATGCGCCCGGCGAGTATATCGGGCAAGACGCCTTCCAGCCCATAGCCAACCTCGATACGCACCTTGCGCTCATTGGGGGCGATGATGAACAATGCGCCGTCGTCGCGCTCCTTGTCGCCAATGCCCCAATGATCTCCGAGCCGAAAGCCATAATCGGCGATGTCATAGCCTTGCAGGTCCGCAATAGTGACGACAACGAGCTGGCGCTGGCTGGCCTGTTCAAGGCTGGCAAGTCTGGCGGTGATGGAGGCTTCCTGCTCCGGGCTTAAGATATCCGCAGCATCAACTACGCTGCCCGTCAGTTTCGGAAATTCCTGCGCATGGGCGACGGGCGCCAGCAGCACAAAGACCGCCAGCACCGCCAGCACAAATCGGGTGAAACGGGTTTTCACCAGGCTATCAGGTGCCGAAATCAACTGTGGGAGCCTGCTCTGCACCCGGCGTCGTTGCCTGATACGGAGCCATGGGCTTGGCGCCACGGATCATCGCGCCGATCATCTCCGGGAAGGTGCGCACGCGCGTATTATAATCCTGCACCGCCTGATTATATTTCATAACCGATGTGGCAATGCGGTTTTCCGTGCCTTCAAGCTGAACCTGAAGGTCACGGAAATTCGCGTTCGATTTGATGTCAGGGTAGCGCTCAACACTGACCAGCAAACGGCCCAGCGACTGGCTGAGGGCGCCTTGGGCCTGTGCAAATTGCGCGACCTTGGCCGTGTCGCCAAGGTCATTGGCGTTGACCTGCACTGAGGTGGCTTTGGCGCGGGCTTCAATCACCTTGGTCAGCGTTTCCTGTTCCTGCTCGGAAGCCGCCTTCACGGTTGCGACGAGATTGGGGATCAGGTCCGCGCGGCGCTGATAATTGGTCTGCACATCGGCCCAGCGGGCTTTGGCGGCTTCTTCGGCAGTAGGAATGCTGTTGATGCCACAGGCTGAGAGGGCAAGGGCGCATAGCCCGGCAAAGGCGATCCGGAAGGATCTGAGCGCAGAGGAGCGGGGGGTGTGAAGAGACGTCATGAGCTGGTTCCTTGGATTGGAAGTCGGCGTGAAACTAGTCCAGCTTGAGCAGGCATGCAACTGGACAGCCTCTATCATTCATGCAAAACACTTCCGCGTCTGAAATAGAGGAGAAGGACGGGAAGCTATGTCTATGGCATCAGAATTCAAAGAATTTGTCGCACGAGGCAATGTAATGGATCTTGCCGTTGCAGTAATTATCGGCGGCGCCTTTGCAACGATCACAACCTCTTTGACAGGGGATGTTATCATGCCGGTTGTCGGCTGGCTTTTTGGTGGTGCTGATTTCTCCAGCCAGTTCATTCGCCTGGGTGAAGTGCCTGAAGGGTTCGAAGGCTCGCTCAACAGCTATGCGGACCTCAAGGAAGCGGGCGTGGCCATGATCGGTTGGGGCCAGTTCCTCACCGTATTTATCAACTTCCTTATCCTCGCCTTTATCATCTTCCTGATGATCCGCAGCGTGAACAAGATGATGGCACCCAAGCCAGAGGAAGAGGCGGCACCAGCCGAACCATCGGAAGAGGTCGTTCTGTTGCGCGAGATTCGCGACTCGCTGAAGAAAAAGTAAAGCGGGATCTGAGGTCGGCCGTGCCATAAGGGCGAGGAGGGGAGGAACAATTTAATTCCCGCTCCGTTGATTGTGACAGCCTTGCTTTAAGGAGGAAGGTCATGATTTTTCCCTTTGGGGCAAACAGGAGACTTTTATGAAACCATTGCTGATATCTTTCGGCGCGGCAGCATTGCTGGGCCTTTCCGCTTGCGATTCTGCCAAGGAAGAGGCGGTTGAAAACGCCTATGACAATAAGGCAGATGCCATGGAAAATCAGGCAGATATGCTTGAGGAACAAGCGGAAAATATGGTTGGCGCGGCGGCTGAGTCGACTGAAGCCATGGCCGATGCAATGGACGAAGAGGCCGACGCTGTGCGTGAAGCCGGAGAAAAGGCCGGGGAGAAGGTTGAAGACGCCATGTAGCTGCTTTTCCCTACTACGAGATACAGGGGTGTGGAGACGAAAGTCTCCGCACCCTTTTCTTATGAGCAATGCGACCCTATATAGGGTGTGTCAGCTTCGGCTGACTATGGCGATAAATTGTGCCGTGTAATAGATGCAGCGGACCCGGGGGCAGTACCCGGCGGCTCCACCACAGCAATCGGCGGAATGTTCTTCCGGCGGCTTTGATGGGGCCGAACCAGGATCGACGTGTATTCAAAGACGGTATTTTTGCTCGGGCTGAGTAACCCGATCAAGGCTCAAAACCTATAAGTGCCAACGATAACGAAGCACTTGCTCTTGCAGCGTAATTGAGGGCCTCACGGCCTGACATTACCCTAACAGAACGCGGCTGGGCCAGCCGGGCAACAGAATGGATTCCAGCGGCCGCCGGGAGCCGGGCAACAGAATCCCGGCACTTTCCCCCACCGAAATGTGCACCGGGCAACAGAGGCCACCTGCTTCGGCTTGGGGCACAGAGGCTCAGATGGTTTTGCCCTGTTCTGTATTTATAAAATCCACTTATGGGCCACAGCATGCGGGGCTGGGTGGTCATGTCATGCGAACCCCATGATTTTGGCGGTTTATGTCAAAACATCTCGAAAAGTGGGGCATGCAGTCGTGCTGAATCGCATGTTTTATGACAATTGTGACAGCTACTTTCTTAACAAAACAAGTCCTGAAATGGCAATAAATTCCATAAGTAATTGATATAAAACAGATAAATATCCTGATATTAATCCAGATCATGCCTTGCATAACTGTCATAAAAGTGAAATACTCTTCGCTATAGTGAAAAGGTTTTTTTGGAGAGATATAATGTCACGAATCACATTGACATTTTCCGGTATCGGATGCGCATTGGCAATCGCAGCAACTCCAGCGCTTGCTTCAGCCGGTGATGAAGATCTGAAGCCTGTTGCCGCTGCGCTGATGTCTGGCGATTATGTTAGCGCCGAGTCAAATATTGCGGCCCAGGGCCTTCGGAACAGCAAGGATCCTGCCATGCTGATCAATCTTGGCAATGCATATGCTGGCATGGGTCGTCGCGCGGATGCCCAGCTTGCATATAAAGCTGCGCTGAATGCAGATGAAGATATCTATCTTGATATGGCAGATGGCAGCGTTCGGTCTTCTCGCGAAGTTGCAATGGATGCGCTTCAGATGCTTGGGACGAGTTACGCAGGCCGTTAATTCTGGGTTGAGAAGGCTTCGGGTATCGTTATGGGCGACATATTTTCGTTCATATAAGTAACTAAAATTAGAAGATAATATTACAAAGGCTGCGTGCTGGTTGATCCCGCGCAGCCTTTTTCCTTTTTTCACAAAACTGCAACCTGTCTGAAACAGACGAGTCACGACTCATCCTTATTGGCCGCCAACGAGGGCGCAAGGGGGGACATAATCTCAATCTCGATTGCGCTCCGTTCCTGACCATTAACCGGCCGAGCCGGAGCGGAGAATAAGATGATTACGAACTCGCGGATTTCCAAGTTTCTGATGGTGAGCTGTGCGACAGTCGCGCTCAGCGCTTGCGGTGCTGACGATGTTGCTTCGCCAGGCAGCGGTGGCAACATCACCATTAACAACCCGGCTCCTACACCGGCCCCTACGCCTGCTCCTACGCCGACTCCTTCAGCATCAGTCACACCCGCTGGCGGTTGTCCGTCGGTTGAAGTCGCCCTGACCGATGAAGGCACCATCACTGGCCCAACAGGCACCTATCGTGTCTGTGCTCTACCGGCCAAGGTAGACGCCAGCACTACATTGCCGAAGATCAGCGGTGTGTTGTATCGTCTTCCCGGTCGCGTAGATGTTGGTGATGACCTTGGTGCCACTGCAACCGCAGGTGAAGCCAGTGTCACGCTCACGATCCAGCCCGGCGTTGTCATTTATGGCCGGGACGATGCATGGCTTGCCATCAACCGTGGCAACAAGATCAATGCTGTTGGTACGGAAACCTCACCGATTATCTTCACGAGCCAGCAGAATATCAGTGGTTCGAACAATGACACTTCTTCGGGCCAGTGGGGCGGCGTAGTGTTGCTCGGCCGTGCTCCTATCACTGACTGTCTGACCGCAGCTACGCCAGGTACAGCCGGATGTGAGCGTACAACCGAAGGCGCTGTGACCGATGCTCTGTATGGCGGCGCAACTGGAGACGATAATAGCGGTGTGATGAAATATGTTCAAATCCGTTATTCCGGCTTCGTACTTTCTGATGGCAAAGAGCTTCAGGGCTTGACACCATCCGGCATTGGCAGCGCTACGGAATTGGAGCACATTCAGATCCACAACAGCTCGGACGACGGGATCGAATTTTTCGGTGGTAATCCGAACATGAAATATGTCGTGATTACGGGTGCTGAAGATGACTCGCTCGACATCGACGTTGGTGCCAAGGCGTTCATTCAGTATGTTATCGCTGCCCAGCGCACCGATAAGGGTGACAGCATGATCGAGGGCGATAGCGACAACGTCAATGACATTGATACGCCTCGTACAAACCTGCGCCTTGCAAACTTCACTTTCCTTGCGAACGCGACTTCTGGCAATGGTGCGTCGATTATGATGCGCGGTGGCATGGATGCAACGCTCGTGAACGGTGTTATCGTTGACCCGAACGAATCCTGCTTGCAGCTTCGTAACGCCAAGACGGTCCAGACGACAGGCACCGATGAAGCAGGTGTTCCTGTATTCAACTCGGTTGTAATGCAGTGTGGTGGTTCCAGCGCATTCAGTGAGAGGTCTGGTGATGCAGTAACCGCTGCTGATACGCAGACGATTTTTGAAGCCGGTACGAACAACAATGCTGCTTTCACGGCAAGCCTGACCAGTGCTTTCATCAATGGCGCGAACGAAACGGCTGTAACTGCATTTGATCCTGCCACGCTCGGTAGCGCGTTTGACACGACTGACTATGTCGGCGCTGTCAAGGATGCGAATGACACATGGTATGCTGGCTGGACCTGTAACAGCGGTACGGCAAGCTTCGGTACAACAAGTGGCTCGTGCACCACGCTCCCGACAACTTGATCTGAAATAGCAATTGAGGGGCGGGGCGCGGCTACATGAGCTGCACCCCGCCTCCTTTCCAAATATTAACTTGGGGAAAATCCATGGCATCGCCGCTCAGCTTCGCGCGCCTTCTGCTTCTATCGTCCGCGCTTGTAACACCCAACATAATGACCGGCACCGCTTCTGCGCAGGAAACACCTGCTCAAGGAGATGTGTCTCCCGCAGAGATGGAGGCAGCATCGGCTCCGGCTGAAGAGGAAGAGCAATTCATCAATGAGACTGAAGTTTCTATCCCGGGAAGCATCATCGTAACCGGGCGTCGTAATGCCAATATTCAAAAGGCAGCGCCCGCCGTTGTTTCTGTTCTCTCAAGCGCAGATATTCAGCGTACTGGTGAAGGTGATTTTGCTGGAGCACTCGGACGTGTAACGGGCCTTAGTGTTGTTGGTGGTGGCTTCGTGTATGTGCGTGGTTTAGGTGATCGTTATTCACTGGCGTTGCTTAATGGCTCCCCGCTTCCCAGCCCTGAACCGCTCAAACGCGTAGTTCCTCTGGATATTTTTCCTACCAATATCATCGCTTCATCACTGGTGCAGAAGAGCTATTCCGCCAACTTCCCCGGTGAGTTTGGTGGTGGTGTTATCAACCTTACGACCAAAGCCATTCCGAATGAGGATTTTCTTACCATAGGCGCTGGCCTTGGCGGTAACAGCGAGACCACGGGCCAGTTGGGTTATACCTATTATGGCAGCAAAACGGATTGGACGGGGTTTGATAATGGCAACCGCGATGCACCCGCTATTCTGAAGGATTATTTTGCCAGTGGACTGGCCATAGGCGATGTCGACTCCACTGCAATTATCAAGCAGATTATCGATCCACGGGATGTTATTGTTCAGCGTAACGACGAGATTCCGGTTAATTTTTCAGCCAATATCACAGCGGGCAAACGCTTTGAGCTTGGTGCCTCCGATCTGGGTATTATTGCGACCTTTGGTTATAGTAACAAATGGCGCACGCGTTCCACAACCAATCAGGTCGCTGCGAGTGCAGATCTTTCGACGCTGGGGTCTGACTTCACCAAGGTTGTGACGGGTAACCGTATCGTCGTGAACTCCATGTTGGGTATGGGGCTGGAGTTTGACAATAGTAACCGAATTCGGTGGACTAATCTTTATGTCCGCGACACGCTGAAACAAGCCAGCATCAAGGCAGGCAGCAAGGACAGTATCCCGGGTGCCGACTATTTAGGCCAGTCAACCGCATGGTACGAACGCCAGCTTATCGATACGCAGCTAGTAGGTGAGTTCAATCTTGATGGGCTCGATGTTGATATTCGTGCGGGCTATGCCAATTCGCAGCGCGAGGCGCCCTATGAATTTGATTTTGAATATGTCCGTACAAACCGTGCAAATGAAACATTTGGCGATTTTTATGTAAATCTTCTGGATAATCAGAAGGGCAGTGCGAACGTCGCTTTCTCTGATCTGAGTGAAGACCTGTATTCCTTCGGTCTTGACCTTGGGTATGAGATTTTGCCACGTGTCACATTGTCAGCCGGCTATGCCTTTTCGGATACGAAACGCGAATCCTTTCGTCAGGAATTTTTCTTCAAACCTGACAATAGTACTGACTTTGAAAATCAGGGCATTGCCTTGTTCCGGCCGGATTACTTGCTCGGTTCAGCAGTTGCAGAATATTATGGCATCCGCCTGTTTAACAATACAACGGGTGCCCCGACTTTTATCGCCAAGCTCAAAACCGATGCAGGCTATGTCCAGATACAGGGCGATATTATTGAAGGTCTGAATGCTAATCTGGGTGTGCGTTATGAACGTGCCATTCAGGAGGTCCGCCCGAAACTCACAGCTAATGCAGGCGTGGCCAGCTTCACGGATCTGAGCAATGATTATTGGCTGCCAGCACTAACTTTGACATACGAGCTGGCACCACGGATGCAGGTTCGTTTGAACGCCTCGAAAACGATTGCGCGCCCGCAATTTCGCGAATTGCTGGATCAAAGCTTCTATGACCCGGAAAGCAACCGTTTGTATCGCGGTAATCCATTCCTGACGGACTCAGAGTTGTTTAACGCCGAAGCCCGCTTCGAGTGGTATTTTGCGCGTGATCAACGCTTTTCTCTGTCGGGTTTCTTCAAGAAGATTGATAAGCCGATTGAAGCCTATGTATCCATTTTGAGCGGCACGGATCCAATCGTTGGCTATGCCAATGCCCCGGAAGCACAGCTGTATGGCGCTGAGCTTGAAGTCCAGAAATATTTTGACCTCAGCGGCATGTCAGACGATGGTTTCTTCTCTACCCGCCGTGCAGTGGTCGTAGGGAACTACACCTACACCAAGTCGAAAATTAAGGTGGCAGCAGGGGACATGGTGACCGCTTTGGCGTCAGGTCCGCAGCTCGCTTCTGACTTCTTTGCCGATGGTGATCCTCTCACAGGCCAGTCCGACCATCTGGTAAACCTCCAAATTGGCCTTGAGGATATTGACAGCCTGTCACAACAGACTTTGCTGCTTACATATGCCAGCAAACGCGTCACGAGCCGTGGTCCGGGTACAACGCCTGATATTTACGAATATCCTGGCCTCAACATCGACTTTGTGGTGCGTCAGGGGTTTACGATCAAAGGCGTGAACACGGAGCTCAAGCTTGAGGCACGTAATCTGACGGGTCGTAAATATGAGGAATATCAGGAGAGCGGCGGAAACCGCGTATATTTCAACCGGTATAAGATGGGCACTTCCTATTCTGCCTCGCTTAGCGTGAAGTTCTGATATTGCTACCCTATATATGGTACGCATGACTGGGCCGGGGGAGTGATCCTCCGGCCTTTTCTTTTGGCCGCCTGTTAGAAGCCCTATGGTCTTGCAATCATTTAAAAACTCAGCAATAGCGGCCATGCGACAGGTTCCCGGAGACGGGATCAATAGGGAAGTCGGAAGCAAACACGGGAGCCCACACCCCTGTTTGTAATCCGACGCTGCACCCGCAACTGTGATCGGCGAGTTACCGCCTCTTATGCCACTGGAGCAATCTGGGAAGGTGAGGTGGAAAGCAATGACCCGAGAGCCAGGAGACCTGCCTGCCGCGCCGTACTTCAGTCGGGCGGGTAGTACCGGATGAACGAGGATGTCCTCGCGTGACGGCAGTTGAGCAACCGTCACATGAAGGACCTTGGAATGATACAAAAACGAACATTTTTAGCCAGCGCCACAATATTGTCCTGCGCTTTTGTCTACACCCCTGCACAAGCCAGAGAAGATACGATAATCGTTACCGCCAACCGCACGGCAACGCCGGTTAGCCAGGTTGGCCTGTCTGTCACGGTTATCAGTGAGGCAGAGTTAAAGCGCATGCAAAGCGTGAGCGTTACGGATGCACTGCGCAGTGTACCGGGGCTTACTTCTGCCAGAAACGGTGGCCATGGGGCTGTGTCGAGCGTCTTTATACGCGGCGCGGAATCCAGCCATACCGTCACCCTGATAGATGGCGTGAAAATCAATGATCCGTCCACGCCCGCTGGCGGTTTTGACTTTGGACGGCTTCTGGTTGGAAATATCGAAAGAATTGAGGTTGTGCGTGGCTCTCAGTCGGTGCTGTGGGGCAGTCAGGCGATTGGTGGCGTCGTCAACCTCATAACCCATCAGCCAAAAGGCGCCAGTGAGGCCCGGTTACAGGGAGAATATGGCTATCGTAATGCGGTGGAGCTGGTCGGTAATGGCATGACGCAGTTCGGGCCGGTCGCGCTTTCTGGCGGTGCGCTCTATTACCGCACTGATGGCATATCGGCCTATAGTGAGCAGCGCGGCGGCACAGAGCGGGATGGTCTGGAAGAATATGGGGCTAATGCCAATATCAGAATCACCGTCTCCGACACTCTTTCACTTGATGCGCGTGGTTGGTATTCCCGATCTGATCTGGATACTGATGGCGGCTTTCCACTGGGCGATAACAGCTCGTATAATCGCACGCGCGAGATTGTCGGTTATGCTGGGCTGAACTGGTCGGCACTGGATGGGCGGTTGAGCAACCGTTTTGCCTATATGATCACGGACACGGACCGGCGCGATTATGACCCTGATGCAACACCGCAAAAGCAGTTTGACGGGCTGGGGCGTAATGAACGTGTCGAATATCAGGGCAATTTCCAGATAGCTGAAGCCTGGAGCATGGTATTCGGCGCAGAGCGGGAATGGTCGCGTTATCGCTCCAGCAGCGATTTTGGCTTTGGTGCGAGCGCTGAAAAGGGCAAGGCGCGGCTTACCAGCTTTTATGGCCAGCTCAACCTGTTGCCCGTAGAAGGCTTGAGCATGGCGGCAGGCATGCGTTATGACGACCATGATCGCTTTGGCGGGCATACGACCTTTGCTGCCAATGCCGCTTATACGCCCAATAACGGCAATAGTGTCATTCGCGCGAGCTACGGCGAGGGTTTCAAAGCTCCGTCTCTCTATCAGTTGCACAGCCAATATGGGAACCTCGCTCTGAAACCTGAAAGTGCGAAAAGCTGGGATATTGGTGTCGTGCAAAAGGGGCTGGATGGTACGGTTGAGCTGGGCGCGACATGGTTTTATCGCAAGACCCGGAATCTGATAGATTTTGTGACTTGTACCGGTTTTGGCGACCCTTCGCCCTTGTGTGATTTTGCTTTTGACGGCTTTTATAACAATATATCCAGTGCAAAGGCGCAAGGCATTGAGGTGGAGCTAAAGGCCCGGCCTGTCGAAGCGCTCACCGCATCGTTCAACTATAGCTATGTGCGGTCACGTGATCGTGTTGCGAACCGTGATCTGCCCCGCCGACCACGCCATAAGGCCTATGCCAGTGTGGATTATGACTGGTCCTTTGGTCTCTCCGCTGGTGTGAGCATCAGCCATGTTGGAGACAGTCTCGATAGTCCGTTCAGCACCGCGCGAAACAAGGATTATGTGGTGAGCGACATTCGCGCTTCATACGCAGTTACAGAACGGATAGAGTTATATGGACGCATCGAAAATCTGTTCGACAGCGACTATGAAACAGTGGCCAATTATGGAACGCCGGGCAGGGCGGGCTATGTCGGCATAAGAGTGGGGCTCTGAAATGACGATCGGGCGGCGGATCATGGGAGCGTTGTCGTGCCTGTGTCTCGCCGCCTGTTCGGCCTCCTCGCATGAATATGAAACACAGCAGCAGGGTGCGCAACCCATGCGTATTGTGTCGATGAACCCGTGCGCGGACGCGATATTGCGCGATATTGCGGCGCCGGAACAAATCGCTGCCATTAGCCATTATTCGCACGATCCGCGCGCGGCGTCAGTTCCGCAAAGCTGGGCGCGGCTATATCCAATAGTGCGGGACAGCGCAGAAGATGTAATTGCTATGCGCCCTGATCTGGTGATCGCCAGCATTTATGTCTCTGCGCAGACGTCCATGGCTCTTGAGCGCCTAGGCATCAGGCTGGTCAAGGCTGATGTCCCCAATACGATAGCGCAAAGCCAGGTTCAAGTTGGCACCATAGCGCGCCTTATTGGTCGTGAGGCGCAAGGTAGGGCGCTGGTCGCCCGTATCAGCGCGGCAGTAGAGCGGGCATCAATGGCTGCTACCCGAGACGCGCCTTCCGCGCTTGTGTGGCAAGAAGGCGGTCTGGTACTGGGCACGGGCACATTGACAGACGAGCTGTTGGTCAGAACCGGTTTCAGAAACGCAAGTGCGGCCATGGGTATCGAGCAATGGGGCGTTGCTTCCCTGGAAGATATATTGTTGCGCCCGCCGACGATTATTATGACCAGCAAATCGGGAATGACCGTGAACGCTGCAGGTCATGCCAGTAGCAAGAGGCTCTCTCATCCTGTGCTGCGCAAGGTGAAATCTGACCAGCTTATGCTGGCCGACCTGCCAGCGAGCATGTTGCATTGTGGTGGTCCGAGCATAATTGACGCAGCCGGACGCTTGCATGATATCCGCCAGCAATGGGCCGCGCGAACCGAAGCCATACAAGTGACAGGCGAGCCGCACTAGCCATGCGCCTGAATCTTGCCTTGCTTGTCGCTTTGTGCATCGCTTTTTTGCTGTCTTTATTGGCAGGACATTACTGGATTTCACCGCGCGAGTGGTTTGCAGGAGATATGGGTTCACTCATCATCATCGAGCTGCGTATGCCGCGTGCTCTGGTAGGCATGTTGGTGGGTGGTGCCCTGGGGTTGTCGGGGGCGGCGATGCAAGGCTATTTGCGCAACCCGCTCGCGGATCCGGGGCTGTTTGGTATATCGGCCAGCGCCGCTCTGGGCGCAGTTCTGAGCCTGTCTCTCGGGTGGGCAATGGCCATATGGGTGCTCCCGGCCTTCGCCCTGGCCGGTGCTTTTGCCGGGGCAGCTTTGCTCATCATGCTCGCAGGGCGGGCGGGCAGCACGATCATATTCACATTGGCCGGTGTGTTACTCTCCAGCGTCGCGGCCTCGCTGACGGCTTTGCTCATCAACCTCGCGCCGACTCCTTTCGCCACAGCAGAAATCGTGACCTGGCTGATGGGCGCATTAACGGACCGGAGCTGGAATGATGTACTGCTGGGCGCGCCGTTGATCCTGCTGGGTATGGCGATCCTGCTGATGTGCGGGCGGAGTCTGGATGCACTGACTTTGGGTGATGTCGCTGCGCGTTCCATGGGGGTGGATATGCGCCGTCTGCAAGGGCTGATCGTTGCGGGGCTGGGCTTGTGTGTTGGCGCTTCGGTAGCGATAGCCGGTGTGGTGGGCTTTGTCGGGCTGGTGGTACCACATCTCATGCGGCCATTTACCGCACACCGCCCTTCGGCGCTGTTACTGCCCTCGGCGCTGGCTGGAGCACTTTTGGTTGTGTGGGCCGACATGATTATCCGCATGCTGCCTGTGATGAGCGAAATTCGTCTTGGCATCGCCATGTCGTTACTGGGCGGGCCATTCTTCCTCTATCTGCTGCTGAAAATGCGGCGGGAGCTGAGCTGAGCCATGAACCTCGAGTTTACCGACATTGCGATGCGGCGGGGCGGGCGCACCATAATCGATCATGTCAGTGGCGCCTTGGCAGGAGGGCAGGTGATCACGATATTGGGCGCCAATGGGGCAGGCAAGAGCAGCCTGCTGCATTGCCTCGCAGGCCTGCAGGCAGGCATCACAGGCTCGGTTCAGCTCGATGGGCGGCCGCTGAACACCATAACGCTGCAAGAGCGTGCACGGTTGATCGGTTTTTTGCCGCAAAAGGGCGAGGTGCATTGGGATGTTTCGGTCCATGCGCTCGTCGCGCTCGGGCGTATGGCGCATAAGGGCGGCGGCGACGTGACGCAGGATGATGAAGATATCATCGCTGCTGCAATGGAACAGGTCGATATTAGTCATCTGGAGGAACGGCGGATGCTGAACTTGTCAGGCGGCGAACAGGCGCGGGCGCTCTTTGCACGGGTGCTGGCGGGGCAACCACAATGGCTGTTGGCGGATGAGCCGCTCGCCAGTCTCGACCCGGCGCACCAACGCGCCATGCTCGATATATTGGTTCGTACTGCCAGAGCAGGTGCGGGGGTCATCACGGTGTTGCATGATGTGAACCATGCCGCACGCATTGCCGACCATGTGATATTGATGCGCGAAGGGCGTATCCTGACGCAAGGAGCGCGTGATGCCGTGCTGACGCCACAATGGCTCGCACAGACATATGACATAGAATTTGAGGTGACGCCGGATGGACGGACATTCCTGCTGCCCGCATGAGCCAGAATGGCCCCGGACTGCGTGTCTCATATCATGAAGAGAAATGGTGACCCCAACGGGAATCGAACCCGTGTTTCAGCCGTGAAAGGGCCGCGTCCTAACCGCTAGACGATGGGGCCATGCCGATACACGCGAAAAGCGCTTGGCGAAGCGAAGGCGGCATTAGGGGGAAGCGCGCGCGGGGTCAACCCATATCGGGTCAAATTTATGTGGAAAAGCGGCTTCTTGTTTCAGCTTTCCCACGCGGCGTCGTCAAGATGCACTTCTGCGGTGCGTCCACCGCCCCAATCATCGACCTTGGCGCGCCCCGCCAGCCATAATCTGCGGTCACGTCCTGCATGGAGCAATTCCTGTCCCAATATTGTGTCGGCTTGCCGAAAGGCTACGGCTTTGAGCGATGCACCATCCGCACCGGAAACGACAAGACGCACATGATTGGTACCAACCACATCAGCCTTGACGATGCGCACTGGTCCGGTGGCGATGCGCGGGGAGGGCCAGCCCATGCCATAAGGTCCGCCTTCATCGAGTGCGTGGACCAGATCGGGCTGGACGCCACGCGGGCTGACAAGAGCATCGAGCAGCAGGGCGCGTTCTTCCCGCGCTTTGGCGATAGGGGCGGCAAGGCGCTCATCAAGAAAATCATGCAGCGCGTCGATCCGGTCGCAGGCTACGGTAAGCCCGGCGGCCATGGCATGGCCTCCACCTGCCACCAGCAACCCTGAATCCTTTGCCGCCAGCACCGCCGCGCCAAGGTCTACACCGCTGACCGAGCGGCCGGAGCCTTTGCCTGTGCCTTCTTCATCAATTGCGATGACAAGGGCAGGCTGATTGAATTTCTCCTTGAGACGCCCGGCGACAATCCCGATCACGCCCGGGTGCCAGCCCTTGCCTGCAACCAGCATGACCGCACGATTGCCTTGCGTTGCGGCATGAGCTTCCGCTTCTTCCTGAACCAGGGCTTCAATAGCACGGCGCTCTTCGTTAAGACGGTTCAGCTCCTCGGAAATGTCGCGTGCTTCGCTTATGTCCTGTGTGGTGAGCAGGCGTACACCAAGGTCGGATTTTCCTACGCGACCACCTGCGTTGATACGTGGACCCAGCGCAAAACCGAGATCATGGCACAAAGGATCGCGGGTGAGGCGGCTCGCCTGTGCCAATGCGACAAGCCCGATATTGCGGCGTTGCGTCATCATCTTGAGGCCCTGTGCGACAAAGGCCCGGTTGAGACCGCGCAATTGCGCAACATCGGCGACTGTACCCAGCGCAACAAGGTCGAGCAGTTCCATTAGCCGAGGTTCTGTGCGCGCAGTAAACCAGCCACGCGTACGTAACGTGCGGATGAGTGCTGCGCCGAGCAGAAAGGCCACACCAACGGCCGCGAGATGTCCATGGAGAGCGCCTGCTTCACTCTCATCAAGGCGGTTGGGGTTCACCAGCGCAAAGGTTTCCGGCAGGGTTGTGGCGCATTGGTGATGGTCAACGACAATGACATCGACATTGGCGGATTTTGCCATAGAGAGCGCTTCAAAAGCCTGCGCACCGCAATCGACCGTAACGATCAGGGAGGATCCGTTCTCGGCCAGCTTGACGAGCGCTTCGCCGCTGGGGCCATAGCCTTCCATCAGGCGGTCTGGAATATAATAGCCAGCTTCCAGCCCCAGCGTGCGCAACAGCCGGATCAGCAGCGCCGCGCTGGTCGCGCCATCGACATCATAATCACCATAAATAGTGACCTGTTCGCCTTGCTGTACCGCATCGGCTATGCGCTGCGCTGCGCGGTCCATGTCCTGAAAAACCGATGGGTCGGGCATGAAATGGCGGATAGTGGGGGTGCGATGCGCCTCCACCTCTTCGCGTGGGCAGCCCCGTGCCATCAGCAGTTGGGCAACCAGATCATCGGGCTGATAGCTGCCGCTGGTTGCGCCAGCCCTGTCTCCGCGCCAACACCATTTTTGCCCAGTGATCGAAAGCGGAATTTGACTGACAGGAAGCATGATGTTGTCCTAACCCGTCAGCGTGTGCATGCAAGCATATTACTATGGTTTGGCTGTTGTACATACAGCGTCATACGCTATCTTGCATTGCAATATCTGTTTCGAAAGAGAATCTCTCCCTTATGGCATCTATCATCTCAATTGCCGGTTTGGGCAAAACCTATGCCTCCGGGCATGTAGCTCTTGATTCTGTCGATTTGGAGATAGAAGAGGGCGAGATTTTTGCGCTGCTCGGACCAAATGGCGCAGGCAAGACGACTCTTATCAGCATTATTTGCGGTCTGGTCCGGCCATCGTCCGGTCATGCTCTGGTCAATGGGCAGGATAGTGTCGATGATTATCGTGAAGCGCGGGCACAGATCGGGCTGGTGCCGCAAGAACTGCTGACGGATGCTTTCGAGAAGGTTCTTGATACGGTCCGTTTCAGCCGTGGCCTGTTCGGCAAGCCGCGTAACGATGCATATATTGAAAAAATCTTGCGTGATCTCACGCTGTGGGACAAGCGCGATACCAAGCTGATGGAGCTTTCCGGTGGCATGAAACGCCGGGTTTTGATCGCCAAGGCACTGGCACATGAGCCGCGCATATTATTCCTTGATGAGCCGACAGCAGGCGTTGATGTCGAGTTGCGCAAGGATATGTGGAGACTGGTCCGGCAATTGCGGGAAACCGGCGTTACGATCATTCTGACGACCCATTATATCGAGGAAGCCGAGGAGATGGCGGACCGGGTCGGTGTCATCAACAAGGGGCAGCTCATGCTGGTTGAGGACAAAGATACGCTCATGCACAAGCTGGGTAGCAAGACCCTGACCATACATCTCTCTCAGCCGCTCGCCGCACTGCCTCCAGAACTGGAACGCTGGCAACCCAAACTCGAAAATGAGGGGCGCGACTTGCACTATCTGTTTGATTCGACTGCCGATGAAAGCGGTGTATCGCAGCTGCTCCGGCAGGTCTCTGCATTGGGCATTGGCTATAGTGACCTCTCCACCCGGCAAAGTACATTGGAAGATATTTTTGTAGGATTGGTTCATTCCGGGGATGTTCAGGACGCGGAGGTAGCAGCATGAGCGCTATCAACTGGCGCGGTATTGCTGCGATATATAAATTCGAAATTCACCGTTTTGGCCGGACCTTCTGGACCAGCCTTGTCACTCCGGTGATCACGACCTCGCTGTATTTCATCGTCTTTGGTTCTGCTATTGGTTCACGGATGACGGATATTGGCGGCATATCTTATGGCCTGTATATTGTGCCAGGTCTTATCATGCTGTCCATGTTCCAGGAGAGTATCTCCAATGCCGCTTTCGGCATTTATATGCCCAAATGGATCGGCAGCATATATGAGATATTATCTGCGCCACTTTCCTCGTTGGAAATCGTTATGGCCTATGTCGGTGCGGCTGCCAGCAAATCTATGATTGTCGGGCTGGTAATATATGCAACTGCGCATCTTTTTGTTGATATGGAGGTGGCTCACCCGGTCGCGATGCTGGCATTCATGCTATTGATTGCGATCAGTTTTTGCCTGTTTGGTTTCATTCTCGGTATCTGGGCGCAGAGCTTTGAGCAGCTACAGTTCGTCCCATTGCTTGTCATCATGCCGATGACGTTTCTGGGTGGGGCGTTCTATTCTATCCATATGCTGCCTGAGCCATGGAAGACGATCACCTTGTTCAATCCGGTGGTTTATCTGATCAGCGGGTTTCGCTGGACCTTTTTTGGCCAGGGCGATGTATCAATTGGTGTCAGCCTCAGCTTTATCACGGTGATGCTCGCCATATGTATTGCGATCGTCGTCTGGATGTTTCGAACCGGCTACCGTCTGAAAAAATAAACACGCCTGAGACAGGCTTGTATAAATGAAAAAGGAGAGGGTGGTTGGCCCTCTCCTTATATATTAGTCAGTATTATTGACGCATTATTTGTCTTTGCGTGTAGAGCGATGCTCGCCTTTGATCCAGCGCACTGTACCCGAAGAAGCGCGCATCACAACGCTGTCGGTTGTCATCACGTTGCCGGGCATGCGTTTGACACCGCGCAGCAGCGAGCCATCGGTCACGCCGGTTGCTGCAAAGATGCAATCGCCCTTGGCCATTTCCTTGAGATCATAAATCTTGTTGAGATCGGTAATGCCCCATTTGCGGGCGCGAGCGCGTTCGTCATCATTGCGGAAGAGCAAGCGGCCTTTGAACTGGCCACCAACACAGCGCAGCGCAGCGCAGGCCAGCACGCCTTCCGGGGCGCCGCCGCTGCCCATATACATGTCGATGTTGGTTTCGGGGTTGGTTGTAGCGATAACGCCAGCCACGTCGCCATCGGGAATCAGCATGATGCCGCAGCCAATCTCGCGCAGCTCGCCAATCAGTTTTTCATGGCGTGGGCGATCAAGCACGCAGACGATGATTTCGTCCGCTTTTACGCCTTTTGCAGCGGCAACAGCTTCTACATTTTCCTTCACGCTTTTGTTCAGGTCGATGATATCGTCGGGATAGCCAGGGCCAACCGCCATTTTGTCCATATATACATCTGGTGCGTTGAGAAGGCAGCCTTCCTCAGCCGCAGCGAGCACAGCCAGTGCATTGGGGCCAGCCTTGGCCGTGATGGTTGTGC
>Ga0070726_10000868_pt1 | contig 33674 bp, 35 predicted proteins | sample tdAd471_FD_67275 | JGI IMG/M metagenome (GOLD analysis project Ga0070726, IMG submission 67275) | Marine sediment microbial communities from the Atlantic coast under amendment with organic carbon and nitrate - tdAd47.1 | ecosystem: Environmental > Aquatic > Marine > Coastal > Sediment | place...
GCCTGACGGCCCAGCGCTATGGCTATATCCGCGGCCAGCAGTTGCTCAAAAACCCTGATGCCGAACCCAGTATCGATGAACTGGTGCGTGACTATATGGGGGCAACGCCGCCCGGATATGAAGCGCAGGTTGAATCGGAGGATGAGATTGCCGTTGGCGGGGTTGAAACTCTTGAAGTGCGCGAGAGCAGCAGCGTTGTCCGTCCCGTTGAATTACCCGCGAGTGAGTCCGGTACATGAGTTCAAACGATGAATCACCGCCGCAAGGGATAGTAGAAGACATATCGCCACTTGCGCCGCTGCCCCCACAGCGCGTGGTTGATATTCCTTATGCCTTCGCGCGGCAGCATGGTGTCGTATTGGTTGAGCAGGAAGAAGGCGGCCGTGCACGTGTTGCGTTTCGTGAAGGGGGCGATCCTGTTGCCTTGCTCGAAGTGCGGCGTCATTTTGCGCAGAGTTTTGATGTCGAGTTTGTCGATAGCGTGGCGTTCGATCGCTTCCTCTCCAATCATTATGCGATGGATGGCAGCGCAGCAGCTATGGCAGGGTCGATGCATGTTGGCGCGGATGAGCTGGACCTGATCGCAAGCGATATTCCGACGGCAGAGGATTTGCTCGATAGCGCTGATGATGCACCGGCCATTCGCCTCATCAACGGCATTATCGCCGAAGCCGCGCGACAGGGCGTGTCGGATATTCATGTTGAGCCATATGAGACGGGTCTCGTCGTGCGTATGCGCATTGATGGCGTGTTGCGCGAAACATTGCGCATGCCGCCTCATGTCGCTCCCATGCTCGTCAGTCGTATCAAGGTGATGGCACGGCTCGATATTGCCGAGCGGCGCGTGCCACAGGATGGGCGGATCAGCCTGACGCTGGGCGGCAAGCTGCTTGATGTGCGTGTATCCACCTTGCCGAGCCGTGCGGGCGAACGTGTTGTCCTGCGTATTCTCGACAAGGATAATGCAGGCATTTCGCTTGATGTGCTGGGTATGACGGGCGAATCCGACCGTGTGTTCCGTGAGGCGCTGCATGAGCCCAATGGTATCATCCTCGTCACCGGCCCGACAGGCTCGGGCAAGACGACGACGCTCTACGCAGGACTGCGTGAACTGAATGACGGCAGCCGCAATATTCTGACGGTTGAAGACCCGGTGGAATATGCGGTGGAAGGTGTTGGCCAGACCCAGGTGAATGCCAAGGTCGGCCTGACGTTTGCTGCGGGTCTGCGGGCTATTCTGCGGCAGGATCCGGATGTCGTTATGGTTGGCGAAATCCGCGACAAGGAGACCGCGGATATTGCTGTGCAGGCTTCACTTACGGGCCATCTTGTACTCTCTACTGTCCACACCAATGATGCTGTTGGCGCGATAACCCGGCTGCGCGATATGAAGGTGGAGCCTTTCCTGCTGGCTTCGACCCTGCGCGCGGTTATCGCCCAGCGGTTGGTGCGGCGCTTGTGTCAGAGCTGCCGTCAGCCGGTACAGGCTGACAAATCCGTCTGCGCCTTGCTGGGGCTTGATCTGGGCACTGTCATTTATCAGTCCAAGGGCTGTGCAGAATGCAATCAGAGCGGCTTTAAAGGACGTATTGGTGTGTTTGAGTGTATCCGCATTGATGACACGATCCGCCGCCTTATCAATGAAGGGTGCGACGAGACATTGATTGCGCGGCAAGCCTTCCTCAAGGCGCCCAATCTCGGTTCGGCGGCACGGGCGCTGGTGCGCGGTGGTGAGACTTCGCCGGAAGAGGCCATCCGTATTTCCCGTCGTGAGGATAATGAGCCGGTCGATGCCTGAATATGACTATCTCGTGATTGACCCGCAAGGGCGCGAGAAAGCAGGGCAGGTGCGCGCCAGCGACCCGGAACAGGCGCGGGCGCAGCTTGATGCCAAACAGTTTTTTGTACTGAAGCTGGAAGCTGCGACAGAGCAGACGCGCAAGAATAATAGCCGTGCATTATTCGGCCGTAGCGGCAAGCGGCTCAGCACGCAGGAGTTGACGCTCTTCACCCGCCAGCTTTCGACCCTGACGCAGGTCAGTCCGCTTGAAGAAACATTGCGCACCATCGCGCGCCAGAGCGAGCAGGAGCATGTGCGCGCGGCTATTTCGTCTGTGCATGGCGGTGTTGTTGAGGGGCGCAGGTTGGCCGAAGCGATGGCAGCCCAGCCCAGGAGCTTCCCGCCGCTCTATCGTGCTATGGTGTCTGCCGGTGAAAGTTCCGGCAGCCTGTCGGTGATGCTGGATCGTTTGTCTGTGTTGCTTGAGCGTCAGGCGGCGATCCGCTCCAGGGTCATTACGGCCATTGCTTATCCTTCCGTATTGGCAGTGTTCGCTGTGTGTGTCGTCATTGCCCTGATGGTTTTTGTCGTGCCGCGTGTGGTCGAGCAATTTGATACGGTCGGTCAGACCTTGCCCCTGCTCACGCGCATCGTCATTGGTATATCGGCATTGCTGTCCAACTGGTGGTGGGTGATATTGGCTGCGCTTGTCATCAGCGCTGTCATTGCTTGGCAGATATTGCAACAGGAAGGGCCGCGCTTTGCTTTCGATGGCTGGTTGCTGCGCCTGCCGTTTGTCGGGCGTATGATCCGCAACCTTCATGCTGCGCGCATGGCCCGCACGTTGAGCACCATGGTTGCCAGCCGTTTGCCACTGATGGATGGCCTCGCGCTCACCACCCAGACGGTGCATAACCGGGTACTGCGCAAGGCAACGGAGAATATTGTCGAAGCGATCCGTGGCGGCGGCAGTCTCTCGGCGGCGTTGCGTCGGGCAGGGGTGTTTCCGCCCTTGCTGGTGTATCTTGCAGCAAGTGGCGAAAGCGCTGGGCGGCTCGATGAAATGCTCGCCAAGGCTGCAGAATATCTTGAGCAGGAGTTTGACCGGTTTACCTCGACGGCGCTCAGCCTGCTGGAACCGATCATCATTATATTGATGGGCGGTATTGTCGCAGTGATCATCTTGTCGATATTGCTCCCAATATTGCAATTGCAGAGCCTCACAGGCCTGTAAGGAGTGTTTATGAAGAAGTTTTTGTCCATTATTCGTCGTCTCCGCAAAAGCGGGAATCCAGTTGCGGGCCTTGATGTTTCAAAGGGTGATGCAGAACTGGACCCTCGCTTCCGCGGGGGTGACAGGCGTGAGAAGCGTTCCGCCGGATTCCGGGTTCCCGCTTTTGCGGGGACGCGCTCGGGTACCAACGAGCGCGGCTTCACGCTTGTAGAACTGATGGTTGTTATCGTGATTATCGGGCTGCTGGCGACGATTGTCGCGATTAATGTCATTCCGGCGACGGATACGGCGCGGACCGAAAAGGCGAAGGCGGATATTTCCACGATCGAGCAAGCGCTGGAACAATATCGTCTCGACAATTTTACCTATCCGAACCAGACAGAGGGCTTGCAGGCACTCATGTTGCCGCCGCCGAGCCTGCCACAACCCGAGCGCTACCGCCGGGGCGGGTATATCAAGAAATTACCTGATGATCCGTGGGGCCGTGCATATAATTATGCGGCGCCGGGCAAGACGGGGCCTTTTGATATCTACTCGCTGGGCGCAGATGGCCAGCCGGGCGGGGAAGCGGACAATGCGGATATTTATTCCAGCGAAATCTAGGGTCAGGCCCCATTAATTCCGAGGATCATGGTTTGAAGCGATTGGCCGCTATGCGAGGAAGAAAAGTGCAGGAAATGTTGGGACATTTTCAAGCTTTTCTGACATGGCAGAGCGACCGTTCGGTCAAATCCGGGAGGACATGCAAATGGCTGCGATCTCGAACGAAACTGCCCTTGCAAAGGCCACCAGCCTTCACTGCGGGCATTTCCGCCCGATATCTTCGCCATTTGAACGCCATGACCGCGAAATTAATGGGGCCTGACCCTAAGCCTCTGCGTTTCGCCGGTACAGCGGGCCGAGGCCAAGAGCGCTGTCTCGACAAAGAAGGCGGGTTTACTCTTGTTGAGCTGATGGTCGTCATAGCGATTATCGGCTTTGCATCGGCTGCCGTCATGCTCTCTATGGCGGACCCTCGGGGGCGCCTGGTGGATGATGCGGACCGCTTTGCGGCGCGGCTGGCAGCGATGCGGGACAACGCCGTGATCGAGGCACGGCCTATGGCTGTATGGGTATCGCCAAGTGCTTATGGTTTTGAATATTATGATAATGGCGCATGGGTGAGCGGTGAGACGAAGCCCTTTCGTACAACCAACTGGCGCAATGGCACGCGCGCACTGGTAGGCAATGATGGTGCTCGACTGATGCTCAGCTTCGACAGCACCGGGATACCGAGCGAGGCGGCACACGTTATATTGGCGCGCGATGACGAGCGTTTGGCAGTTTCGCTGGATGGTGCAGGGAAGGTTCGGGTCGGTGAATAGGCAAAAGCGCCAGCACGGATTCGGGTCTTTGAGACGTTCCTCCCAACAGGGCTTCACGCTTTCGAGACGTTCCGCCCAACAGGGCTTCACGTTGCTCGAAATGCTGGTCGCACTGGCCGTGTTCAGTCTGGCGGCGCTGGCGCTCATCCGTTTGCAGGCGGTTTCGATCCGCACCACGGCCGATTTGGGAGAGCGGCAATTGGCAGGCATTGTTGCGCACAATCTCATGGTTGAAGCGCAAAGTGACCCCGGGCCGCTGGCGGTCGGCGTGCGTGATGGCGAGACAGACAATGGTGGACGACAATGGCGCTGGGAACGGACGGTGTCAGCCAGCGGTGAGGCAGATATAGTGCGCGTGGATGTACGTGTAAGCTCTGCGAACAACCCGAATGCATCACCTGCCGTGCTGACGTTTCTGAAGGCGCAACAATGAGGCAGGAACGGCACCGATTGATATTTTGTGGCTCCGCTCGTGCGGAGGGCCGGTGCCGTACTTCCCTGAAAATGCGTTCCGCCCAACAGGGCTTCGGGTCTTTGAGACGTTCCACCCAACAGGGCTTCACGCTTCAGAGACGTTCCGCCCAACAGGGCTTCACGCTTTCGAGACGTTCCGCCCAACAGGGCTTCACGTTGATCGAACTGCTGGTCGCGCTCAGTATCTTCGCGACGCTTTCGGCCGCCGGGGTCATGCTGTTGGGCAATGCAGTTTCCGCGCAGGGGCAAATAGCAGAGAAGCTCGAAGAACAGGGCGGCATGCTACGGGTTGCTGCGCTGCTGGATCAGGATATGGGGCAGGCAGTGCCGCGCATCAGCCGCACTGAGAGCGGCCTGCTTGCGCCGGTGTTTTTTGCACGTGAGCCGTCGCAGAACGCAGCATTTCTTCACTTTGTGCGCAGCGGATGGGCTAATCTTGATGATGCCCCGCGCGCCAATGTGCAAAAGGTCGAATATTGGTTGCGGGACGGCAAGCTGGAGCGGCGGACCTATCCTATGCTTGATGGTGCACAGGGCAATGAAGCCGCTGTGTTGATCGATGATGTCTCGGCAATCACGCTGGGTTTTCGTGATGCCACTGGCGTATGGGCCGATGAGTGGCAACAGGCCGACCCGGCAGCTATGCCTGTTGCCGCGCGCATAACGATCACGCGTAGTGGCGAGGCACCACTCACATTGATGTTCATTGTCGGTACAGGCGATGCCGACACGCCCAAAGGGCCAGAAGGCGCAGGCAGGCAGAATATAGATGGATAAGCGTGCCTTGCCTTTATGTTCTGAAGAGCGCGGTGCCGCCTTGCTGACTATATTATTGCTGGTGGCCATCATGGCGGTCATCTCTGCCACCGCGCTTGAAAAATTGACGCTCTCGACCCGCCTTGCTGCCAATGCTGGGGGGCAGGATCAGGCCCGTGCCTTTGCAGATAGTGCCAGTCTGATTGTCCGCAAACGCTTTGCTGATCTGGTCGCTGCGCAACCGGGCAGGGTGACGCTTGAAGGCGATTGGCTAGGGCGGCCGCAGGCGCTTGCGGTGCCTGGAGGGACAGCAACGATAACGCCCTATGACGCCGGAAATTGTTTCAATCTCAACAGCCTTGTGACCGGGCAGACAGAGAATCTCCTTAAGGGGCGTCCCGTCGCCATCTCACAATTTGTCAGCCTGATGCAACTTCTCGGCGTTGCACCCGGACAGGCGCAGGGTATAGCCATGGCGGCGAGCGACTGGATAGACAGTGATACTGTGCCTCAGCAAGGCGGTGCGGAAGACGAGACATATATGGGCAGCGATATTCCCTATCGCGCGGCCAACCGGATGATGATTGATGCCAGCGAACTGCGCGCTGTAGCAGGTGTGACGCCCGCCATATATAATCTGCTCAAGCCCTGGATATGTGCGTTGCCGACCACCGACCTGTCACCGATTAACGTCAATACATTGTTGCCCGAACAAGCACCGCTTTTTGCCATGCTGGTGCCAGGAAAATTATCTCTCGATAATGCGCGCTCCATGCTAGCCGAGCGGCCTGCATCCGGCTATGGCAGCACGGTTACCTTCTGGAAGGCGCCTGCTTTGCGGGGTTTGACGCCTCCTGCTGAAGTGGAGCAACAAGTGCGCTTGATAACGCGGTGGTTCAGGGCTGAGTTGAACGTGGAGATCGGGGGAACCCATATGCGGCAATGGGCGCTATATGATGCGCAATCCGAGCCGGTAAAACTGGTGCGTCGTTCATGGGGAGAGGCCCGGTGAGCGAAGCGAACGGCCTGATTGTCATCCTATCGGGTGCGGCAGAGGAAGCGCCTTCATGGGGCAAGGTCATAAATGGCCAAATTGTGTCGCGTTCGGCCAGCGCGGTACGGCTGGGCGCAGGCGATACGGATGACATTGGGACGGTTATGCTGGTGCTGCCCGCCAGCGCTGTGACATTGCGGCGGGTGGATTTGCCGTCACAGGATTTATCAGCAGCGCAGGCCCGTTCGGTCGCGCAACGCATGGCGCGCGAGGCGAGTATCGATGGTGGTGAGGGGCTGCATGTTGTTGTGGCAGAGGATGATGCGCGCACTGTTGCGGTGATTGCGCGTGAAGACATGGCGCATTACCTTGCATGGGCGCAGGAACAAGGGCTGGAGCCGGACATCATAACGCCCGCTGGGGCGCTCCTGCCCGAGCCTGAGACGGGCTATGGCCGTGCCGACATTGGCGGCGCAACCATCATACGCGGGCAAGGGCTTTTTGCCGATGCTTCGCAGCATTGGGTGCGCGCTCATATAAGCGATGCACAGATGACTGATATGGACAGGCGCGCGGTCGATGCGGCGCTTGTGGATGCGCTGGTACAGCCGTCGCTCAACATGCGCAGCGGAGAATTTGCGCGCCCGCGCAAGAGCGCCGTGACCGCTGATTACTGGACACGGCTGGCGATATGGGTCGGTTGTATGGCGCTGGCAACTCTGCTCATCAGTCTTGTCCTTATTGCCAAATATCAATGGAGTGCATCACAGCTTGATGACCGCGCACTAGAAGCGGCACAAAGCGTTTTGCCCGCGGCCAGTGACAGCAGGCTAGCACAGGAAGAGCTGGGGCGCATGTTGAGCGCGCAAGGCGCAACCGGCTATGGCTTTACAGGGCCGGTTGCGGGGCTGATGCGCGCGATGCAGAGCGTGCCCGGGGTCAGCTTCACGACGCTGGGCCGGGGCGACGATGGGTTGGTACACGCCACACTTGCTTCGGCGCGGGCGGACGACATCAACGCGGTGCTCATTGCCGTGCAGGCAGCGGGCTATCGCATCACGGCGACTTCATCGGCTGACCCGAGCGGCCGTGTTGTCGCACAGATTACGGTGGCGCCATGATGCAAGCAGTCAAACTCTGGTGGCAGGGCCGCGAGCCGCGTGAGCGTGTTTTGCTCGGCATTATGTTTATATTATTGGGCGCTGTTATTTTGTGGCTGGCGGTTTACCGTCCGGTCGAAGGCGCTTTACGACAGTCCGCGCTTGAAAATCTTGAAGCGTCGGAGCGCTATGCTGATGTTATACGCAAGGTTGAACTTTTGCAAAATGGCAAGGCATCTGTGGGCCAGCCCTCTTCGCTGCCGGTTGAACAGATTGTCGGGCAAAGTGCAGGCGAGGCGGGCTTTACGCTTGAGCGCGTGCAGCTGCAGGGCAATGACCGGGTGGATATAGCCATTGCCTCGGCGCGGCCTACGGCCTTGATGGGCTGGATTGCTGCACTGGAAGCCAAAGGCGTGAGCGTGGAGCGCGCGACAATCAGCCCATCGGGCGCAACCGGCACAGTGACGGCGCAACTCAGTTTCAGGCGGGCAGGAACCTGATGCGCTGGCCGAATTTCTCTCGCCGCATCAGGGCTGGCCTTCTGCTATTCGCGCTTGCTGTTGCGATTATTTTCTTTCCTCTGCGGTTGGCGTTGAACCTGAGCGGAGCCGATGATGCAATAGCGGCGCGGCAGGTGCGCGGATCGGTGTGGTCAGGGCGTATTGATGACCTTACATTGGGAGGCGCGAGAGGTTTGAACCTTGGTACTGTGCAGGCCTCTGTCTCGCCGGTTCAGCTTGTCGTCGGGCGCATGCGGCTTGACCTGTGGCGTGAGCAGGGTGCTGCAGATGATATTGCCGGAGCATGGACATTGGGCTTCAACCAGCGCGGTATTGATGATGTGACGGGCAGTATTGCCACTGCCGATCTGTTTGCGCCATTGCCGCTTAACGCTCTGGAACTGGAAGATGTCACCGTACATTTTGCGGGTGAAACCTGTTCCAGGGCAGAGGGCCGGGTGCGCGCCCGTGTGAGTGGTCAATATGCCGGTTTGAGCCTGAGCCAGGGATTGAGCGGTGTAGCGACATGTGACGGCAAGGCGGTGCTGTTGCCGCTGGTGAGCCAGACAGGGATGGAGCGGCTTTCGCTGCGTATTCGCCGCGATGGTCATTATAGTGCGCAACTCGCTATCAAGAGTGGTGAGGATAGCCAGAGCGCTGCGGCATTGGCAGCCCTTGGCATGACCCGCAACGGCGATGCTTATGTTCTGACCCTCGAAGGACAGATGTGATAGCCCAGTCTGCGGTGCTGCTTGTGGGAGGCGTGTTTGCCGGCAGCGTGTTGGGCCTGATTTTCGGAAGTTTCTGTGCGGCTCTTGTTATGCGCTGGCCAGAGGGCAAGAGCGTGCTGCGTGGGCGCTCGGCCTGCGATGCCTGTGGGCGGACGCTGGGCGCGATTGAGCTGGTGCCGCTGCTGAGCGCATTGCTCCAGCGCGGGCGTTGCAAGAGCTGCGACGCAGCTATCGACCCGCTGCACTGGCGTATGGAGCTGGGCTGCGCTGCCATTGGCGGCGCGGCGATGCTGGCCGCGTCCTTGCCTTATGCGCTGGGCTGGATGGCGCTGGGCTGGATAGTGCTGACGCTCGCTGTGCTGGATGCGCGGCATTATTGGCTGCCCGATGCCTTGACGTTGCCGCTGGCCGCTTTGGGGCTGATGATTGCGCCATGGGTGACGGGCATCAGTCTGATGGATGCTGCTATTGGTGCAGCCATTGGCTATGGCGCGTTGCTGTTCATCGCCATTGCCTACCGCAAGTTGCGCGGGCGCGAAGGGCTGGGGCTGGGTGATGCCAAGCTGCTGGGCGGGCTTGGCGCATGGTTTGGCTGGCAGGCGTTGCCGTTCATACTGCTGATTGCTTCGTTACTGGGGTTGGTTTGGGCTATTTTGTACGCGTTGGCAGCACGCAAACGGCTTGATGCCCACGCCATGCTACCGCTGGGCACATGCCTTGCCATCGCCGCACTTCCCGGATGGTGGGCCAGCATTATATTATTGAACTGACATCAGGCGTTTTCGCTGTTCGTCTGCGCTATCAGAGTGTCATCGGCCTCTTTGGCCCGGATATAAGCAGGGCGTGACGTCAAGCCACTGACATAGTCAGAAAAAGCCGGGCGGGGTTCCAGCAAACCGAACACCGTCAGGAAATTGACCATCGAGCCAACGTAGACGTCGGCTGCACTGAAGCTGGACCCGGCGATATAGGTTTTGCCTGAAACTGCTTTTTCAAGCGTATCGATAGCCAGCTCGAAATTGCCGTAACCGAGAGAGGCTTGCTTGTCGGCTGGCGGAACAAATCCTGCCGCCCGGTCGTTGAGCGCGGCCTCAACCGGGCCGGCTGCGAAGAACATCCAGCGATAATAAGCAGCGAGATTTTGCATATCGGGTTTGAGTCCGGCTTCGGGAAAGGCCTCTGCGAGATAGGCGCAAATGGCCGCCGTCTCTGTCACAATCCTGCCATTGTGCACAATAGCAGGCACTTTGCCCATCGGATTGATCGCGAGATAGTCCTCGCTTTTCATGGTCGTGCCATAATCCAGCAAGCGTTGCTCATAAGGCGCACCAGCCTCTTCCAGCATCCAGCGGACGATTTGCCCGCGCGACATCGGGTTGGTGTAGAAAATGAGGTCAGCCATGATATAAACCCTGTTCTGCTACATGCTTACAGCAGCAATAATTATGTCATATGACAAGGGCGGGAAAACCCCGCCCTAAAATTATTTTGCTTTGCTTGCCGGTTTTCTCTTGGCCGGGACTTTCTTCTTTGGTGCGGCTTTCTTGCTCTTGGGGGCTGTGGGCGTGACCTGGAAGGTGAGGGCGTCATCCTTGAAGCCGACGACGACCTCCCCGCCATTGACCAGTTTGCCAAAGAGCAGCTCTTCTGCCAGCGGTTGCTTGATTTTCTGCTGCATCAGACGGCCCATTGGGCGGGCGCCGTAGAGCTTGTCATAGCCCTTGTCAGTGAGCCATTTGCGCGCCTCGTCAGACAGGGTGATGTGCACATCGCGGTCTGCCAGTTGCAGTTCGAGCTGCAGGATGAACTTGTCAACCACACGGGCGACCACATCAGGCGGCAGATAGCTGAACGGCACGATCGCATCGAGGCGGTTACGGAATTCCGGCGTGAAGAGTTTTTTGACGGCCTCTTCGCTGGCATCTTCCTTGCTGATGACATCGCCAAAGCCAATGCCTTCCTTCGCCATGTCGGACGCACCAGCGTTGGTCGTCATGATCAGGATGACATTGCGGAAATCGACCGTCTTGCCATGATGATCGGTGAGGCGGCCATTATCCATGACCTGTAGCAATATGTTGAACAGGTCAGGGTGCGCCTTCTCGATTTCGTCGAGGAGAAGCACACAATGCGGGTTCTGATCGATGGCGTCGGTAAGCAGTCCGCCCTGATCATAGCCGACATAGCCCGGAGGCGCACCGATCAGGCGGCTGACCGAATGGCGCTCCATATATTCAGACATATCAAAGCGCTGCAGCGGAATACCAAGAAGCGATGCGAGCTGGCGCGCCGCTTCTGTCTTGCCGACGCCGGTGGGGCCGGAGAAGAGATAATTGCCGATCGGCTTGTCAGGGTCGCGCAGGCCGGCACGACTGAGTTTGATCGCGCTGGAGAGCACCTCAATGGCCTTGTCCTGCCCGAAGACGACGCGCTTGAGGTCCTGCTCGATGGTCGAAAGAACCGTCTTGTCATCGCTCGATACCGTTTTGGGCGGAATGCGCGCCATGGTCGAAATGACCTGCTCAATATCCCTGGTGGTGATCGTTTTCTTGCGCTTGGAAGGTGGCAGGAGCATCTGCATCGCGCCGACCTCATCAATCACGTCAATGGCTTTGTCCGGCAGCTTGCGGTCATTGATATAGCGTGAGGACAATTCAACCGCTGCTTTGATAGCATCGGCCGAATAGCGAACATGGTGATGCTCTTCAAAGTTCGGACGCAGGCCGGTGATGATCTTGATCGTGTCCTCGACCGTCGGCTCGTTGACGTCGATCTTCTGGAACCGGCGCAGCAAGGCGCGGTCCTTTTCAAAATGATTGCGGAATTCCTTGTAGGTGGTCGAGCCGATGCAGCGGATTGTGCCGCCGGACAGCGCTGGCTTCAACAGGTTCGACGCATCCATCGCGCCGCCGCTGGTTGCGCCCGCGCCGATGACCGTGTGGATCTCGTCGATGAAGAGCACCGCTTCGGGCATTTTTTCCAGTTCATTGACGACCGCTTTCAGCCGTTCCTCAAAGTCACCGCGATAGCGCGTGCCTGCGAGCAATGCGCCCATATCGAGCGAATAGATGACGGCCTCTTTCAGCACGTCAGGAACATCACCTTCAACGATCTTGCGCGCCAGACCTTCGGCAATGGCGGTTTTGCCCACGCCAGGGTCGCCCACGTAAAGCGGGTTGTTCTTAGAGCGGCGGCAGAGGATCTGGATTGTGCGATCGACCTCGGCGCTGCGGCCGATGAGCGGGTCGATCTTGCCCTTTTCGGCTTTCTCATTGAGGTTGACCGTGAACTGGTCGAGCGCTGTTTCCTTCTTGTCCTTGGCCTGCGCTTTTTTCTCGTCTTCGTTGCTTGTTCCGTCTTCCTGGGGCTCGGGATGGGAGATGCCCTTGCCGACGCCATGCGAGAGGAAGCTGACCGCATCGAGACGGCTCATATCCTGCTGCTGGAGAAAATAGACGGCATAGCTCTCGCGCTCGGAGAAAAGCGCCACCAGCACATTGGCGCCCGTCACCTCATCCTTGCCGGAAGATTGCACATGCAGGATAGCCCGCTGCACAACACGCTGAAAGCCGCTGGTAGGGGAGGGATCAGTATCGCTGTCGATCTTGAGGCTATCGAGCTCAGTGTCGAGATAATGGGTGACGGCATCGGTCAGCTCGCCCATGTCCACACCGCAGGACTGCATCACCTTGGCGGCATGCTCGTCTTCAACAAGCGCGAGCAGAAGATGCTCCAGCGTTGCATATTCATGATTGCGCTCGGACGCATAAGTCAGTGCATTATGCAGCGTGGTTTCAAGGGCAGATGCAAAAGACGGCATATTCATTCTCCCGACACCCTTTGGGGATGTCATTTATCAGTATGTCGGCACGCAGGACCCTTTGGTCAAGTGTGCTGCTCCATATCCTCTCCTTTCCGCTCAATAATCCGACTGGGCGGACAAGAGGGAATAGTGCTTATTTCCTGAATAAGGCCTCGGCACTTGCCTTATGGTTAACGGCATGTGAAATTTTTGATTGTGTGCGCTTAATTTCTGCTTCGAGGGTTTTTATGCGGTCTTGCAGTTCGTTCACGGACAAGGGGTCGAGGTCCTGCCTGGTAACAAGCCTGAGCGGGTCATCCGCGCGGTTCGGCAAATCATCATCCATATGCATGGAGAGAATGTTGCCCCTATGCGGGCAGCTGTCAATATGGCATGAACCGATTTCGTCGGCGTGATGTGTGAAATTCATAGCAGCGGCGCTTTTTGGCAGGGCAGATAATAGGGTGATTCGAGCATGATGTTGGAAGCCATATCCAGAGAGATGCGGGCTGTTGCATGTGATCAGCCCGGTGGCCCGGAAGTTCTTTCGGTGGCGCATGTGGATATCCCCGCAATTTCCAGCGATGAGCTGCTCATCAAGGTGCATAGTGCCGGGGTGAACCGGCCCGACCTGTTGCAACGCGCAGGCAAATATCCACCGCCGCCGGGTGCTTCGCCAATATTGGGTTTGGAGGTCTCTGGTACAGTAGTACAACAAGGGGATGCGGTAGAAGGGGATTTGCGGGGGCAATCGGTTTGCGCACTGACCAATGGCGGCGGTTACAGCCAATATGTTGTTGTGCCTGCTGGCCAATGCCTGCCTGTACCTGACGGTTATAATATGACGGAAGCGGCAGCTCTGCCAGAAACGCTCTTTACCGTATGGAGCAATTTGTTTGAGCGCGCCTATGCGGTTGAGGATGACATTGTGCTGGTTCACGGCGGTACCAGCGGCATAGGCACAATGGCGATAAGCTTGTGTAATCTCTTCGGCGTGAAGATCATCGTGACCTGTGGCAGCGACCAGAAATGTCAGGCCGCGCTTGATTGGGGCGCGGACCACGCGATTAATTATCGCACACAGGATTATGTCGAAGTGATATCGACGCTGACGCAAGGGCGCGGCTGTGAGGCTGTGCTGGATATGGTGGGCGGAGACTATTTGCCGCGCAACCTGAAATGTCTTGCGATGGACGGTCGGCATGTCTCGATCGCCATATTGCAGGGCAATCGCGCGGAAATTTCGATAGGCAGTATCATGGCACGGCGCCTGACAGTGACCGGATCGACTCTGCGCCCGCGCTCGAACATGTTCAAATCGCTCGTGGCCGATGAAATTCATCGCCATGTCTGGCCTTTTGTCGAAAGCGGTGAGCTGCGTCCGCTCATTGACCGGGTCTACCCGCTTGCAGATGTTGCGCAGGCCCATGCGCGCATGGAAGCAGGGGAGCATATTGGCAAGATCGTGCTGAAAGTCAGCGAGGACGACTGACAGCGCGTGCCGTTAGATAGCGGCAGCAGCATTTTGCTTGCTCTTGAAGGCACTTTGGCTTAAATCTCATAAAGTCTGAGGCCACCCTGTTTGGGTGGCCCTTATTATTTGAAAAACTGGAGCGCAAGCCGTGTCTCATCCTCTTATGCCCCATGCCACATCATGCTGGCTGATTGAAAATACCGGGCTTACCTTTCCGCAGATTGCTGATTTTTGCGGGCTGCATATCCTCGAAGTGCAGGCCATTGCTGATGACACTGCAAGCATCAAATATACCGCGCGCGACCCTGTTCGCGCACATGAACTGACTACAGAGGAGATCAAAAAGGGCGAGGCTGATGAAGACTATGCTCTGAAGATCACCAAGACCAATGAGCCTGTTCGCCGTACCAAGGGCCCGCGCTATACGCCGGTTTCCAAGCGTCAGGACAAGCCCGACGGCATTGCGTGGATTTTACGCAATCACCCCGAAATTACCGATGGCGCCATTGGTCGCCTGATTGGCACCACGCGCACCACCATCGGCGCGATCCGCGATCGCAGCCATTGGAACATCGCCAACATTACACCGAAAGATCCTGTGACCCTGGGCCTGTGTTCACAGCGTGAGCTGGATGCGATCGTTGCCAAGGCGGCGAAAAAGGCGGGCATCGAAGCGCCGACCGATGATCGTCTTGATGGCGCGAAGGCGGCGCTGATTGAAGAGCTGCGGCGTGAGCGTGATGACGCTGCCGAGCATGCTCTGGCTGAAGGAGAAGAGGCTGCGGCTGACAGCGTGGCTGCCGATGTCCCTGCGGCTGAAGCAGCACCGGCAACAGACAAGTCTATCATGGACGAGGCACAGCGCCTTTTTGGCGGCAAGCCCGCTGAGCAGGAAGACTGATAGTCTCGTCTTTCAAGCTGTTTGAATGATAAAAAGGGCGGGGCTTTCTCCGCCCTTTTTCATGCTTTCCATTGTCAATTCACAGAAGGCTGAGCGATTTTGCAATGCCGTAGCTTGACGTCATGGTCAGGACGAGGCCGACCAGCATCATGAGCCGGTTGGATGGTATATGTTTTGCCAACATCGCCCCAAATGGTGCTGCAAATACGCCTCCAATCAATAGTCCGATTGTGGCCATTGTGAATGTTTCCCAGCCAAGGTTGAGCAGGAACGTCATACTGATGGCCAGTGTAAGCAGAAATTCTACGCTGTTGACTGTGCCGATTGTTGTTCTGGGGTTGCTGCCTTGCAACAACAGGTTGGATGTCACAACAGGCCCCCAGCCACCACCGCCCGATGCATCAAGAAACCCGCCTATGAAGCCTAGCGGTGCTACGATCTTCGGGTTGTCATGTTCCACAATTTTACCGAAACTGCGCCAGAGCAACCATAGGCCAATGATTGTGAGATAGCCCAGAATATAGGGTTTTACCGCACTGCCATCGAGGTTTGACAATAAATATGCGCCTGCCACGCCTCCGGTTACTCCCGGGATGGCGAGTTTCAGGAATAAACGCCAGTCGATATTACGATGCAGTATGTGACTGATCCCGGATACCGCAGTCGTGAAAGTTTCTGCGGCATGGACGCTGGCAGAAGCGGCCTTTGGCGATACGCCCAATGTCATCAGGAATGTAGAGGATATGACGCCATAGGCCATGCCAAGCGCGCCATCGATCAATTGCGCAAAGAATCCGACGAGTATGAAGGGAAGAATGAGCGGCAGATAAGAGAGAAGAGAATCAACCATAGGGCGTCTCCAGAGCGAGCCTGTATCTGCTGTAGCGAGAATATTATATTTGCCTCCATAATTTTGCTGCTGATGAAGATAGAGAAAGTATTTTTCGCATTAAATAATTGATATTATGTAATAATATTAATTATCCTTCACCAGTTATGTCCCGTAAAGGCTGGGCCGGGCAGCTACAGGAAGTTATAAGGATCGATGTCGATCGCCACGCGCACGGAAGCGGGCCATTGTACGCGCTCGAGCCAATATTGGATCGCTTCCTGCACATTGAGTGTGCGCGAGGCATGGACAAGCAGGCGGTGGCGATAGCGCCCGCGCAGTTGCGCCAGCGGGGCCGGGGCAGGGCCGTATATTTGCAACCCTTCCGCATGTGGCGCAGCGTCGCCCAGCCTGCGTGCGGTGGCCAGCGCTTCGTCGGCATTTTCGCTCGATATGATGATTGCGGCAAAGCGGCCAAAAGGCGGGGCCTGCGCGAGGCGGCGATTGTCGGTCTCGGTCTCGTAAAACCGCTCGCTATCGCCCGATAGCAGCGCTTGTATCACGCCCGCATGCATCATCCGGCTTTGCAGGAAGACACGCCCCGGCTTCTCTCCACGCCCTGCGCGCCCGGAGACCTGGCATATTTGCTGGAAGCAGCGCTCCGCCGCGCGCAGGTCGCCTCCTTCAAGACCAAGGTCGGCATCGATTACGCCGACCAGCGTCAGATTGGGGAAGTGGTAGCCCTTGGTGACGAGTTGCGTGCCGATGATAATATCCGTCTCGCCGCTTTCTACGCCCGCGACAAACTCCGCCACGCGCTCTGGCGACCAGAGCGTATCGGAGGTGACCACAGCCGTGCGCGCTTCCGGGAAAAGCTGCGCGACTTCGTCCGCGATCCGCTCCACGCCGGGGCCGCAAGCGACCAGCGCATCTTCTTCGTGACATTCCGGGCATTCGCGCGGGGTGGGCATCATATGCCCGCAATGATGGCAGGAGAGGCGGTGGTTGAGCTTGTGCTCGACCATCCATGCCGTGCAATTGGGGCATTGGAAGCGATAGCCGCAATGGCGGCACAGGGTGAGCGGGGCATAGCCGCGCCGGTTGAGGAAGAGCAGCGCCTGCTCGCCGCGTTCGAGCACCTCGTCCATGGCATTGACCAGCTTTGGCGCGATCCAGCGCTGCCGCTCTGGCGGGTCGGTGAGCAGGTCTATGCCGATGATTTCCGGGAGCTGCGCGCCACCATAGCGGGCGGGGAGTTTGATCTCTTCATAGCGGCCAAGCGCGACCTGATGCCGGGTTTCGATAGCGGGCGTGGCCGAAGCGAGGATGACCGGGCAGCCCTCTTTCATGCCGCGCACAACAGCGACATCACGCGCATGATAATGCACGCCGTCTTCCTGCTTGAAGCTGATCTCATGCGCTTCATCGACGATGATCAGGCCAAGCTTTGGCGTTGGCAGGAACAGGGCGGAGCGCGCCCCGACAATTACTTGCGCCTGCCCGCGCGCCGCCGCCATCCATGCGCGCCGTCGCTCGCTCTGGCGCAGGCCGCTATGCCATGCGACAGGCTGTACCCCGAAGCGCGCTTCGAAGCGCTTGAGGAAAGGCTCGGTCAACGCAATTTCCGGCAGGAGCACAAGCGATTGCTGGCCGTTGCGGATCGCGCGGGCAATGGCCTCGAAATAGACTTCGGTCTTGCCAGAGCCGGTCACTCCATCGAGCAGGAAGGTCTGAAACTCCTGCGCGGTAACGGCGTCTGTCAGCCGGTCTGCTGCCGCCTGCTGCTCTTCGTTGAGGGCGGGCACATCATGATCGGGGTCGGGTTCAGGGTAGGACGCATCGGCATTCACCTCCTGCGCTTCCAAAGCGCCTGCCTTGATGAGACCGCGTATAATGCTGACTGATACATCCGCGACCTCGGCCAGCTCGTTGACGCTGCCTTGCCGGGTACCAATGGCCTCCAGAGCCTTGGCGCGCTGCGGCGTCATGCGCGGTGGCTGCCTTGTGCCCATGTGATATTCGGTGATCGTCTTGTCGCCCACCATCGCCGCGCCCGCAGGCAGCGCCATGCGCAGCACGGAGGCGAGCGGCGCCATATAATAATCCGCCACCCACTCGATCAGGCGGCGCAGTGGCGCGGGCAGCGGCGGAGCTGTTGAAAGGCTGAGCAATGGGCGCAGGCGCTTTTCGGCTATCTCTTCGGCCTGCGGGAAGCGCGCCTCCTCCCACACAACGCCAGTTACGCGCCTTGGCCCCAGCGGCACCTCGATGATGCTGCCATGTTCGATATGCATTTCCGCTGGCACGCGATAATCGAGCGGGCCGAGTCGGGCATTGAGCAGGAGGACGCGAACGCGATTCATACTCCCCCTCTAGCGGTGAATAGGCTTCAAGAAAAACAGCTTAGAAAAAGCGGCTTTCCTTTTGAGCGCAAAAGAGGGAAGTTCTAGCCATAACGGCCATGGTTATTGAGGAGAGGCATATGCATCGCAGGCAGTTTTTAGCGAGTGGTTCGGCGCTGGCGCTGATTTCCCTGAGCGGGTGTTCGCAAGGCTTAAGCTATAGCCTCACCGAGGCGATCCGGCGGTTGCTGACCTTATCCTCGCAGCGCGCACTGGCGCGGCTGATGGCGCCGGGCGGGTTTTATGACAGCCAGGTCGGGCGCATCAGCCTGCCCGATGGCTTGGGCAAAGGCGGGTCGCTGATAACGCAGGCTTTGCTGAGCACGGTGCTGCGCGATCGTCTGACCAGACAGGTCAACCGGGCGGCGGAGAAGGGGGCGGAGCGGGCAGCGCCAATCATTGCCGATGCGATTTTGTCGGTTTCGCCGGAAGATGCTGCGGCTTTGTTAAAAGGCGGCGGGCCGCTGGCGACGGCGTTTCTGCAAAAGCAAATGGGCAGTTCCCTGCTGCAATATATGCTCCCCGGCGTTGATGAAGGCCTGAAATTGTTCGACAATGAGGTTGTCACCATGGCGCTCAACAAGGCGACGGGGATCGACTTTGCGGGCCTGCGCGATGATGTGACCCGCAAGGCATCGGACGCGATTTTTGCCGAGATGGGTAAGGAAGAGGTGGCCATCCGCGCCGATCCGCAATCGACGGGTGATCCGATTCTGATCGCGGCGTTGACAGCACTATAATCGTCCAGTGGCCGGGCGGGAATTTTCTCGCTCTGCCCTTATCGGCGCGCGCGCAACCCGCTATAGCGGGGGCGACTCATCATATCATTATCCGGGGACTGCCTCTCATGAAATTCTTTGCTGACACTGCCGATACAGACGCCATTCGTGACCTTGCCGCCACCGGCCTGCTCGATGGCGTGACCACCAACCCGTCGCTGATTAAAAAGTCTGGCCGGGACATTATGGAAGTGACCAAGGAAATCTGCGGGCTGACCGATGGCCCGGTGTCGGCGGAAGTCGTCGCGCTCGATCACCCCACGATGATGAAAGAGGCCGAAGTGCTGCGCAAGATTGCGGACAATGTCTGCATCAAGGTGCCGCTCACGGTCGATGGTCTCAAGACCTGCAAGGCGCTGTCGAGCGAAGGCACGCAGGTCAATGTGACGCTCTGCTTTTCGGCCAATCAGGCGCTGCTCGCGGCAAAGGCGGGCGCGACTTTCATCTCGCCGTTCGTGGGGCGTCATGACGATAATGGCTTTGACGGCATGCAGCTCATTGACGACATCCGCCTGATCTACGACAATTACGCGTTCGACACCGAAATCCTCGTCGCCAGCGTGCGCCACTCGATGCACATATTGCAGGCCGCAAAAATCGGCGCCGACGTCATCACCGCCCCACCATCCGTCATCCTGTCGCTGTTCAAACATGTGCTCACCGACAACGGCATCGCGGCGTTCATGAAGGACTGGGAAGCGACAGGGCAGAATATCGGGTGATGTGAGGGGGGCTTCATATGGTGCCATCCCGAACATATCCTTCACACGGGTGGGGTCGCAGGTTCAATCCCTGCCGCGCCCACCAGCTTTCTAAATAGACTTCAGTAAGATAGAAAGATGGTTCGGTTATCCGGGCGCAAAGGCTTGCTCCAAAACAAAGACCGGCAAAGGACCGGGCTTACACCCGATGCCGCGATAGAGCGTTGCAGGACATTGAGTAGTGACTTTGGGAGAGATATTACTCATTCGTTGACCTGACACGATTTGTGCATATATGTTCTACGAATGTTCCATATGGGGATGACGAATGAATGATGGACGGACCTCTACGTGGCGATGGGGCTTGTTGAGGACTTTCGGTATCGTCGCGTTATGTCTCGTGTCTGGAGTCGTCGGCGGGGCTCTTACGCGCAACTTCGGGACCAGTAGCTATACCCTTTCATATGTCGATTTCGTGTCGATTTTGCTCACGGCAATTGCAGTTTTGGTGACAGTTCTAGCCGTTATTCTGGCGGTAGCGGGTTTCGTTGGTTGGACGACCATCGAGCAAAAAGTTCACGGCAAGACCGAGGATTTTCTTGCCAAGGGGTTTGATAAAGGTGGCCGATTGGATCGCATCGTTGTGGAAATGATCGAACGCAAAACGGAAGAAATTATGTTCCGTGGCGTGCAGTCGGTTGATGAAGATGATTTGAAAAGCGGCGAAGACAATAAAGGCGAAGATGGTGGTGTGGCATGAGCCTGCTGGTTGAGGACAGGGTCACAGAGAACGAAGCCGAGATTGTAAGGCGTTATACGTCAAGTTTCCCGGTAAAGGTTGGCGAGCTAGCGAATGAGCTTGGCCTAAAAGTCACGCGTGCGCCTATGCCTCCTAAGATTTCTGGCCTTATTCAACCTTGTGCCGACGCTCCGTCCGGCTTTGAAATAAAGGTCAACAAATATGAGATGCCCGAACGCCAGCGGTTTACGGTCGCTCATGAGATTTCTCACTATCTATTGCACCGAAACGATATTGGCTCCGGGGTGGTGGATAGCATCATGTATCGGTCGAACCTGACTTCCCGAAAGGAAACCGAGGCCAACCGGTTGGCGGCTGATATTGTGATGCCCGCGACGGTCGTTGGCAGGGAGCTAGATCGGCTTGGCGGACGGCGAACAGACGAAACGGTTGAGACATTAGCCTCTATGTTCCGGGTTTCAGTTCCTGCTATGAAGGTCCGATTGGGAGTGGCTTAGGGGGCAATTGATGCTAGAACAGTTTGCTTATTGTCCGGCGCTACATGCCAGAATTGCCGAAATTAAGGCGCTGGCACAACTTCCGGCAGTAACGAAGGATCGGCTTTTCCCCTTAATTATCGCGCGACCTTGGCCCAACGCAAAGCACCTCGCTCGAACTTGGGAAAAAATTGGGGAGGCGATGGGCAACCGGCGGTTCGCGCTGGATCTCGACAGGACAAAACGTAATTCGGGGGGTAAGCGTGAAGCGGCGACCGAGTTTGACGAGTTATTTGTCATCCGGAACGGCTTTGCAAATTACTACGAAACGATTTCCGCGATCCCTGAGGCTATCCCCGTGTTGCGTCTTAGCGGTGGCGAGGTCGCACACTTCGACGCTCAAGCGCGTCACATAGAAGATTTAGACCGGGGATTGGTTGTCCGTATTGAATATGGCGTAGTTACCAATCCAATCGCGTTGGTCGAACAGGTTCTTGGCCGGTTTCGGGACGTCTCATTCTTTGTGGATGCCGGTTGGTCCCGCGACATTTTAGGTCGCGAGGTATGGGCATCCGGCATAGTGGAGAGGATTGCGCGCGATCATCCTGAAATTGAAGTGGTCGTATCGGGTAGCAGTTTTCCTGACTCCTTTTCGGACATTAGGGATCGGGGCATCATCGCGGTTGAAGAACGCTCTTTGTATAATAATCTCGTTCGACGGCATAACTCTGCGACCCTGATCTATGGTGATTGGGGAAGCACTCGTCCGCCATCCACCGAACAAGTGCCGATGCGAAACGTCCCTCGAATTGACCTGCCTACGGCGAGTCAGTGGATTTCGTTCAGGCGCGACAAGGAATTAGAAGGCGACGAGGATTATACGGATATTGCCCAACGTGTTGTAGCCGATGCAGATTGGCCAGACGGCTTAGATATTTGGGGCACTTATACGATTGAATGGACGGCGAACGGGGAGCCCGGCGCTATACGTAGTCCAGCGACAGCCGCAGCGGCTCGCATTAACATCCATCTTCACCGGCAAGCATTCTTCGGCGCTAACGATATTGTCGTTGATGGGGACGAGCCTTTTACGGATGACTGATTTAATGGGCTGGTCCTCTGCCTGTCCTTTCCAAATTTGAACGACGAAACATTCTCTTCAACAATGCGTTGAAACTACGTTGATAACTTCGTTATCATGTTACGATGCCGTATCCCTATCGAGGATGTGGAATAGAGCCGTTCCCAGTTCTAATTGCTGTAAATTTTGCTTTGTTGAGCCTCCAACCAGCCATCCGTCCCCCTCAAAACCCCTTTGGCGCAGCGTCGACCACACTGAGCTTGCCGCTGCCGATTTGTTGCACTTCGAGCGCGCGCTCCGCTACGCCGTTGCGGCCGAAGCGGAAGGCGCCGTCTATGCCGGCGAAGCCGCCCTTGTCGGTCAGTTTGGAGGTTGGGAACTTGCTGCCCGGTTTCCAGTCTTGTGCGATCTTGATGGTCAGTAGCACGGAGTCATAGCCCATGGCCGACAGGCGATAGGGGGCTTTGCCGAAGCGGCTGCGATATTTGCCGGCGAGCTGGCGGTAATAGGCGTCGGGCACGCTGGCGAACCATGCGCCCTGCAGGGCGGCGCTGGAGGTCAGTCCGCTTTCGGTGTTCCACAGCTCGGTGCCGAGAATGCGCGCACTGGCGCCGCCATTCTGCCGGATGACCGGGGCGGCCTGAAGCGCCACACGCCCACCATCGGCGATCAATACGGCTTGATAATCAGAGCTTTCCGCCAGCTTCTTGATGGCGGCTGTGATCGAGGCGCTGCTGCGGCTGTAATTTTGCATGGAAACGACCGTGCCGCCGGACGAGCGCACCGCGCCGAGCAGTGCATTGCCCGTGCGCTCGCCATAAACGCCCGATGGCACCAGCGCGGCGAAGCGCTCTATGCCTTTGGACCGCGCGAAACCAACCACCCGCTCGACAGATTGCGCCGGAGAATAGCCCATGACGAACACGCCATCGCCTGCCACGCTTGCGTCATTGGAATAGCTGATAATGGGGACGCCCGCCTTGCGCGCTGCCGGAGCGGCTGCTTTCACATTGTCCGATGTCAGCGGGCCGAGGATCAGCGTGTTGCCCTCGGCAATCGCCTTGTTGGCCGCAGCGACGGCTCCGCGCCCGGTGTCATAGGTGGTGATGCGGACATTCTCGGCCCTGGTGTCGAGCAGCGCCATCGTGGTGGCGTTGGCGATCGACTGGCCGACTCCGGCGTTGCTTCCGCTCATGGGAACGAGCAGGGCGATTCGGTGGCGCGTTTCATCGGTCGGCAAGCCCGGTTCAACGGGTGCGGGCTGGGCAGGGCCACTTGTCTCGGGACCAGAGCTACGCGGCACAATTGTTTGACATGCGGCGAGAAACAGCGCGCTGCTGACCACTAATGCCCGACCACTGTTACGCACTATGGACCATATGTCTGCTTGCCGAACGGCACCCGTCTCTGCCATGGAAACTCCTTATGATGGAAGCATTACCTCCGGGCCTATATATCGTTGCCGGGCCAATCGGCAACTTGTCTGATCTCACGCCACGGGCGGCCGACATATTATGCCGGGCTGATGTGGTGGCGGTGGAGGATAGCCGTGTGAGTGCGAAGCTGCTTCGCCATGCCGGGTCGGACCGGCCAATGGTGCCCTATCATGACCATAGTGATGAGCATGTGCGCCAGCGTTTGATTGACCGGATGGCGAACGAGGCAGTGGCCTTGCTGTCCGATGCAGGCACGCCGCTGGTCTCTGATCCGGGCTATAAGCTGGTGCGCGATGCCCGGGCTGCGGGACGGGCGGTTACGACATTGCCCGGCCCTTGTGCGGCAGTGGCGGCGCTGACGCTGTCCGGCCTGCCGACGGACCGTTTTTTGTTCATGGGATTTCTGCCCTCTAAATCCAAAGCGCGTGCGGACACGCTGACGGAAGTGGCGGCCTTGCGCGCGACACTGGTTTTCTATGAAAGCGGTCCGCGCCTTGCCGCTTCGCTTACCGATATGGCGCTGGCACTGGGCGACCGGGATGTCGCTGTCTGCCGGGAGATCAGCAAGGCCTATGAAGAAGTGAAAGCGGGTAAGCTGACCGAGCTGGCGGTTGCTTATGGCGATGCGCCGCCCAAGGGCGAAATTGTTGTGATTGTGGGGCCGCCTGGAGAGACCGCAGCGGCGCGTTTAGAGGATGCCGATGCACTGCTGAACGATGCGCTGGAACGTCTTTCTGTTGGCAAGGCGGCGAGCGAGGTGGCGAAGAAAACCGGCCTGGACCGGCGTAGCCTGTATGCACGGGCGCTGGAACTGAAAAGCGAATGAGGGCAAAATCGCCAGCGCGTCTTGCGGCCGAAAAGCGCGGGCGGCAGGGCGAACGGATTGCGGCATGGTGGCTGCGACTCAAGGGTTGGTCTATCCTTGACAGGCGCGTGCGCACGCGAGCAGGCGAAATTGATCTGGTTGCGCGGCGTGGCGCGTTGGTGGCATTCATCGAGGTGAAGGCGCGCCGCAGCGAGGCCGAGCTGGATCTGGCGATTGACGAACGACGGCTGGCACGGGTGGCCAAGGCAGCGGAAAATGTGGCGCATCGCTACATGAAAGCGGGCGATGATATGCAAATTGACGTGATACTCCTTGCGCCGCGCCGCCCACCACGCCATTTGAGCAATGTCTATTTTGGAGGGTGACCTCCCCAATAATTCCAAGGAAAGCCGATGTCGTTGAAAGTCGCTGTGCAGATGGACCCTATGGAAGGGATCAACATCAGTGGAGATTCCACTTTTGCCATCATGCTGAGTGCGCAGGCGCGCGGCCATGCGCTCTATCATTATGAAGCATCGGACCTGACATGGCGCAGTGGGCGCTTGCTCGCCAATGCCCGCGCCGTCGAGGTGCAAAAGGTCGATGGGGATCATTACAGCTTTGGTGAGGCGGTGACGCTGGACTTGGGCAGCGATGTCGATGTCGTGCTGATGCGCCAGGACCCGCCGTTTGACCTGAGCTATATCACGGCGACGCATTTGCTGGAGCGGATTGAAGGCGAGACTCTGGTGGTCAATCGCCCCGGCTCGGTGCGCGATGCGCCGGAAAAGCTGTTCGTGCTCGACTATGCACGCTTCATGCCGCCGACGATGATCACGCGCGATCTCGCTGAGGTGAAGAGCTTCCTCGCCGAGCATGGCGATATTGTCGTCAAGCCGCTTTATGGCAATGCGGGCAATGCGGTCTTCCGTGTGGGCGCGGATGGTGCAAATCTTTCGGCGCTGGTCGAGCTGTTCAACGCGAGCTGGGTAGAGCCGTTCATGGTTCAGGCGTTCATTCCGGCGGTGAGTGAGGGCGACAAGCGCATCGTGTTGATCGACGGCGATGTTGCAGGCGCAATCAATCGCTTGCCGGGCAAAGGGGAGATACGCTCGAACCTTGCGGCGGGCGGTTCGGCGGTGAAGACTGATCTCACCGAGCGCGAGTGGGAAATCTGCCGCGCCATGGGACCGGAGCTGAAAAAGCGCGGGCTGTTGTTTGTCGGTATTGATGTGATTGGCGGCGAATGGCTGACGGAGATTAACGTGACTTCGCCGACCGGGATCGTCTCGATGGATGAATTCAACGGCACGGATACTGGTGGGATGATCTGGGATGCGATTGAGCGGCAGGTTGGTTGACCGCTGATGACAGTCAGGCGGGGGCCACTGCTACGCTTTGCTCGTTCATGACCGCTGTGCCGTAGGCGGTAAGAAAAGCGACATCGGCGGCATCGCGACCGACCCCGATCTTGGCCATTGCGCCTTCCTTCGCCATGCCTGTGCCATCGACCAGATGCCATTCTCCCCCGACAAAGACTTCTGCTACCGCATGAAAATCCGGTGGCTCAATGCCGAGCGCGTAAACACTGGCAATGCGCGCCGGGACACCGGCTGCGCGCGCTAATGTAATGATCACATGGGCATAGTCCCGGCAAATGCCTTCACGACGAATGAAGGTGTCGGTCGCGGTGGTTTCTGATGTGCTGACACCGGGAACATAGGTGAAATGCTCTTTCACCCAGTCACAAATCGCGCCGACACAGGCTCCCCCAGTGAGATCCGCGAATTCTGTTTTGACGAAACTCATAAACTGGTCGGAAGGGCAATAGCGCGACGGCATAAGATATTGCACGGTTTCTGCGGGCAGTTCGTGATGAGGTACGAGCGGCAATTGGCGGCAATCTTTTACGATCCGGTTGATCGTAACGATTGCCTTATAATCGATCGTCAGCTGCCCCTGATGCTGAAGCCATATACGATCGCCTATAGAATCATGCGCAGCGACGCGGGCAAAATGCATTCCCTGACTAATATCGATATGGGCATGCTCTATTGTCTGTTCAGGGATCGCAGCGGCTTCCAGCTGGAGCAGTATGTCGGTGGGCTGGTCGAATTGATAGTCAAGCTGGGTGTGGATGCTGATTTTCATACTGTCGTAACGCATGAGCATGGGAATAGCGCAAGGGCGATTGAAATATTTATTCTCCGGGCTCAGGCTCGCGGATGCGCATTGCGATAAACATCCAATAAATGTGCGGCGTCAACCTGCGTGTATACCTGTGTCGAGCTGAGGCTGGCATGGCCGAGCAGTTCTTGCAATGAGCGCAGGTCTGCGCCGCGCCCCAGCAAATGCGTGGCGAAGCTGTGGCGCAGGGCATGCGGGCTGGTGCGCTCGGGCAGCATCAGGCGGCGGCGGGCCTCGCGCACGGCCTTGCGGATGATCGCTGGATCGAGCGGGCCGCCGCGGGCGCCCCGGAAAAGCGGTTCGTCTTTCGCGGTGCCATAAGGGCAGAGCGCGGCATATTCGGCTAAGGCCTCACGAAGCTGCGGCAATAATGGCACCATGCGTGTCTTGTTGCGCTTGCCGGTCACGCGGATGGTTTCGCCTGCCGGGACGTCACTGCCGGTCAGCGAGAGCGCTTCGGATATACGCAGTCCTGCGCCATAGAGCAGCAGCAGCACGGCCCAGTCACGCGCGGCAATCCAGGGTTCAGCGGCATTCTCGCTGACATCTTCCGCCAGCGCCATGACGTCATCGGGCGAGACAGGGCGCGGCACGCCTTTGTTTACGCGCGGCCCGCGCAATGTGGGCACCATGCCTTCTTCGCCGCCGATAAATTTGAGGAATGCGCGGATCGCTGAGAGTTCGCGCGCGGTGGAGGCATTGCCCAGCCCCTCATTACGGCGATGTGCAAGATAGGCGCGCAGGTCGGTGGCAGGCAGTTCGGCGAGCTGATTTTCCGAAGGGAGAGCGCCATAATGCACGGAAAGAAAGCGCAACAGCCGCTCAGCGCTTGCGACATAAGCGCGCACGGTGTGGGCTGAGCGCCGCCGCTCTAAGGCGAGATGCCGCTGCCAGCGGGCGATGAGCTGATGCTGTTCTTCCACGGCTCCGGCTATAGCATGATCTTGGGCAAGATAGCATCAAGCAACAAAAGGCCGGATGGGGTCACTGTGATATGGCGCTGGTTTACGCTCACCAACCCCATTTTGGCGAGGATTTCTGCCTCTTGCCAGTCAATCATCTGCTCATGAGGCAGGCCGATGCGTTCACTCAGCGCAGAGACGTCAATGCCTTCTGTTAGACGCAGGCCCATCATCAGCGCTTCGGATGCGCGTTCTTCAGAAGAGAGTGGTGTTTCGCTCTGGTTGCCATGGCTATTGCGGGCAATGGCGGAGAGCCAGTTCTCCGGTTTCTTGTGGCGCTGTGTCGCCGTTCCGCCGCGCCGTCCATGTGCGCCCGGACCAATGCCAATATAATCGCCATAGCGCCAATAGGTTAGATTATGGCGGCTTTCCTCGCCCGCACGGGCATGATTGCTCACCTCATAAGCGGGAATGCCTGCCGCGATTGAGCGCGCTTGCGTCAGTTCATAGAGTTCTGCCCCATGATCGGGGTTGGCAGGGGCGAAGTTGCCCTGGCGGACCATCGTCTCGAAGCGGGTGCCCGGCTCTATGGTGAGCTGGTAAAGCGAGAGATGGCCTGTGCCAAAGGAAAGGGCATGGTTGAGCTGGCGTTCCCAGTCTTTGCTGCTCTGGTCAGGCAGTGCATAAATGAGGTCGAAGCTGACGCGTTTGAAATGCGCCTGCGCGGTCTCGATGGCGCGGTGCGCTTCGCCGACATCATGCGCACGGCCCAGAAATGACAGCGCCTCCGCCTCAAAGCTTTGCACACCGATGGACACACGGTTGATGCCTGCTACAGCGAGATCGGCAAAACGCTCCACTTCGACGCTGTTCGGGTTGGCCTCCAGCGTGATTTCAATATCATCCGCAAAGCCCCAATGTTGCTGCGCTGCCTCCAGCAAATCAGCAACAAGGGCAGGCGGCATGAGCGAGGGGGTGCCTCCGCCGAAGAAAATAGAGCTGAGCTTGCGTCCTTGGGTCAGCTCTGCCTCATAAGCCATGTCGGCGAGCAGGGCCTTGCGCCACTCTTCAACGTCGACACTCTCGCGCACATGGCTGTTAAAATCGCAATAGGGGCATTTGGAAACGCAAAAGGGCCAATGGATATAGAGGGCCAGTGCCCCGGTCTGTCGAGGGGTCTTTTGCGGCGCATGTTGCTCATGCCTTACCGGCCCGTTAAGGCTGTCTGTTCGTGATATTTTACTGCTTATGGACAATATACTTCCCGTCATGATGCACCAGTCTCATATGCGGTATCTGCTCCCTGCGCTAGCGCTGGTCGTATTGACGTGCCTTGTGCACAAGGCAGAGGCCCGGACGGCTGATTTCCGACAGGTGATGCTGGATATGCACAATGCCGAGCGGGCGGTGCATCGTGTTCCGGCGCTTGTCTGGGATGAAGGCTTCGCTGCTGAAGCGACCCGATATGCCGTTATTCTGGCGCAACGAGGGGTGATGGAGCATAGCGACCAGAGCGCAAATGCGCGCCGATATGGCGAAAATCTGTGGATGGGTACGCGCGGCGCTTTCAGCTATGCCGACATGGTTGGCATGTTTCTGGAAGAGCGGCGCTATTATCTGCCGCGCGCCGTGCCAGACATCAGCACCACCGGGCACTGGAAGGATGCCGGCCATTATAGCCAGATCATCTGGCGCACGACCACACGCGTTGGCTGTGGTATTGCTTCAGGGCCGGATTTTGATGCGCTGGTCTGTCGCTATGACCCGGCGGGCAATATCTGGGGCCGCCGCGCGCATGACCATGCCCCGGGTGAAGCGCGTATGATGCATATAGCGAGCAAATAAAAGGCTCAGCTCGCGCCCCGGCCAGATTAGGGTCAGGCCCCTAAAACAACGCTTTCACCAATTGCGCGAAGGCATCGGCGCGATGGCTCATTGCATGTTTGGCGGCCGGGTCCATCTCGGCAAAGCTGATGTCATGGCCTGTTGGCTGGAACACCGGGTCATAGCCAAAGCCTTTTTCGCCGCGTGGCGGCCAGACCAGCGTGCCATCAACGCGCCCTTCGAAGCTTTCCATATGTCCATCGGGCCATGCCAGAGTGAGAGCGCAGACAAAATAGGCATTGCGTGATACATCCGTACCTTTTGCGGCAAGCGCATCCTCGATTTTTTGCATGGCGATGCTGAAATCCTTGGATGGCCCGGCCCAGCGCGCGGAATATATGCCGGGGTCTCCGCCCAGCGCCTCGACGCACAGGCCGCTATCATCGGCCAGAGCAGGCAAGCCGGAAGCCTGCGCCGCCGCCAATGCTTTCAGTTCCGCATTGGCGATGAAGGTCGTGCCGGTTTCTTCAGGTTCGGGCAGGCCCAGTTCTCCCGCTGAAACCGGTTCCATGCCATAAGGTCCGAGCAGCTCGGCAATCTCGCGCACCTTGCCTTTATTATGGCTGGCGATGACGAGTTTGCCGGGGGTCAGCGTACGGGGCATATGTATATCCGATCCGTTTGACGCGAATGGCTTTTATCTGCCGGTCGCTGTGCGCTGCGCTTCGAAAATCTGGCCGCAACCGATGCGAGCAAGGCGCATGAGGCGGAGCAGTTCTTCCTCATCGAAGGTCGCGCCTTCTGCTGTTGCCTGCACTTCGGCGATCTTGCTGTCGCCGGTGAGAACGAAGTTCGCGTCCGCCTCGGCGCTGGAATCTTCCGGATAATCGAGGTCGAGCACCGGCGTGCCTTCATAGATGCCGCAGCTAATGGCCGCGACTTGCTGTTTGATAGGGTCGGCCTCAAGCGCGCCAGACGCCATCAGCTTGTCTACTGCAATACGCAGCGCCACCCATGCGCCAGAGATCGAGGCCGTGCGGGTGCCGCCATCGGCCTGTATCACGTCACAATCGAGCGTGATCTGGCGCTCGCCCAATGCCTTGAGGTCCATGACGGAACGCAAGGAGCGACCGATCAGGCGTTGAATTTCCTGTGTGCGGCCAGACTGTTTGCCACGCGCGGCTTCGCGGTTGCTGCGGGTATGCGTGGAGCGGGGCAGCATGCCATATTCCGCCGTCACCCAGCCTTCGCCCTTGCCGCGCAGAAAGGGTGGCACGCGTTCTTCAACGCTGGCGGTGCACAACACCCGCGTGTCGCCAAAGCTGACAAGGCAACTGCCCTCGGCATGGCAGGTAAAGCCCGGCTCAATGGTGATGGTTCGCATTTGATCGGGGGTACGGCCTGATGGGCGCATGCTGTATTGCCTTTCGGATGGTGTATCGTGTCCAGCCGCTTATGCCTCTCACCTGACCCACACAACCCCTCATTGGCCCATAAGGCTGAAAAAGCTGGCTCGGTTCATCGACATTATGGCTCAGCTTTTTCGATTAATCGGCCATTTACGTCAATTTATCGACTCGCTAGCACCCGATAGCGAACTTTTTTGGCTCTCATGAAGTTATCGCTTTCATGAGGTACACAAGTCTCCCCGCTCGCTCCGCCGGAACCGCGATTGCCGCTGTTCTGGCTTTGGCTCCATTGTCTGCCGGTGCGCAGACCGTGACGGATATGGCGACAGCGCCACCGGATTCCACGGTCTCTGCGCAAGCGCCGACAGAAGCGCCCGCTAATCCGGAAGCTGCTTCTGCGTCTGTTGCGCCTCCGGTGATTGCGCCGACGCCCGGCCAATCAACAACAGGCCCGGCAACCGATAATGCCGCCAATATTGCGCCGCCGACTGCCAGTGTCGCGCCGACCAGTGCCACGTCTGCATCTGATGCCCCGGCTGATGCGACAACGGTTTTTGCGCCGCCCGCACCTGTGGTTCAGAACATCCCCGAAACAGAACAGGCAGAGGGGAACCAGAACAAAGGGGCCGCTACGCCCATGTCAGCGGCCGAGCAACAGGCTGAAGCATCGGCGCGTTCATCATCAACGGCTGAGCCTGCTGCTCCTGCAACCAAGCCATCACCTGTTGCGGCACGGGCAGCTGGTGCTGACAGTGGCAGTGCAGACAGCATAGCGTCTGAAATCGCCGGGCCATCGTCCGCAAAGCAGATGGCTATGGAAAGTGACGTAACAGAGGACGCCGCCAGGCCGGTTGAACAGTCCGGAGAGGCTGTGGTCCCCACCATGGTCCCCGCAATGACAATGCCTGTCAGCGACGCTCCACTGCCTATGGCAGAGACGATAGAGACTGCCGATAATCAGCCTGCATATTGGGCGTTTGGTATGGGAGCGGTTGTGCTGCTTGGCGGGGCTGGTGTGGTTGCGCTGCGCAGGCGCCGCCGTTTGGATGCCAAGCCGGTTGCTCTTGCCCCGGTTACTCTTGCCAAAGCTACGCCGCTTGTGGACGATGCGCATGAAGCAGAACCAATGGCAGAACCTGTGAACATGGAACAGGCGTTGATCACCGAGCCTGCCTATTCGGAAAGCGCGCCGGAGGAAGTGGCAGCCAAGCTGCACACGCCCGCCTTCTCGCAATGGCGCGGTGGTCATATGGATGATGCCGCACTGGGCAATGCTATGGACATCACGGCGCGCCGCGAGGTCATGATTGCTGCCGGGCCGAGCGTGGCCAACCCATTTCTTACGCGCAAAAACCGGCTGCGCCGCGCCAACTTCCTACTGGCCAACGGAGGAGAATATCATGGCACGGGTATGAAGCCGCACGCCCCCCAAACGTCTGTGGCCGCTCAGACAGCACAAAAGTCTGCCGAACATATTAATCCGATAGAGCAGGTCATCTATCAATTCTCTGGAACGAATAAGCCTCGGGTCGCGCTCAAGCCGCGTTACAATTAAGCTCTGTCAAGAGCCACAGCTTGCAGGAAGGACGTCTCAGCCGAGGCGTCCTTTTTGCGTTGACTCAATGCATTATGGGTATTGCGATGCTGCCCCGTTGCCGTTGCTGCATTGCGCGCTTACATAGTGACTATGGCTGTTACCCCCATCTCCGAGCTGAACGACCGTGCGCGCGATATTTTTCGGCTGGTGGTCGAGAATTATCTCGGTACGGGCGCGCCGGTCGGTTCCAAAACATTGAGCCAGTTGCCGGGGCTGAATCTGTCTTCTGCCTCTATCCGCAATGTGATGCAGGAGCTGGAAGAGCAGGGGCTGCTCGCCGCGCCGCATACATCGGCCGGCCGGATGCCGACGGAAACGGGTCTGCGCATATTTGTCGATGGCATGATGCAGGTGGCCGAGCCGACGGTGGACGAGCGCCGGATGATCGAGCAACAGGTTGATCAGGGTGGCCCGGTGGAAGATGCACTGGCGGCAGCAAGTGTTGCGCTTTCGGGGCTGTCGGCTTGCGCTGGCATGGTTCTGGTGCCTCGGCAGGAAACAGGTCTGCGCCAATTCAGCTTTGTGCCTTTGGGTGAATCCTATGGCATTCGGGGTACAAGCCAGGCGCTTGCCGTACTGGTTGGCATGGACGGCAGCGTAGAAAATCGCATTGTCGATTTGCCGGAAGGCATTACACCTTCTCAACTGATAGAAGCGGGTAATTATATTTCGAGCCGCCTGGCAGGGCTGAGCTTGCAGGAGGCGCAGGTAAAACTGGCGCAAGAGCTGAGCGCAGACAAGGTAGCGCTTGATGAGGCAGCACGCTCTCTGGTCGAGCGGGGCCTTGCGAGCTGGACCAATGATGCGACCGACCGCCCGGTTTTGATTGTGCGCGGTCAGGCCAATCTGATTGATGAACATGCTTCGGCTGATCTGGAGCGGGTACGCAAATTGCTCAATGATCTGGAAGGAAAACGGGATATTTCGCGGCTGATGGAAGGGGCGCTGGCGGCTTCGGCGACGAAAATCTTTATCGGATCGGAAAACAAACTCTTTTCCTTGTCCGGTTCTTCCGTCATAGCCGCGCCCTATCGTAATGGTGATGGACGCGTGGTCGGCGTGGTCGGGGTAATTGGCCCGACGCGCTTGAACTATGCCCGCGTTATCCCCATGGTTGATTTTACTGCACAAACGCTTTCGAGATTGATGAGATGAGTGACGAACAAAACGAAGTAGAGAATGAAGACATGACCACAGCAGAAACAACGGCACCAGAAAATGATGCAGGCGAGGCAGACATGGCTGCTGAAGCTGGAGCCGATGACGCATATGATACGCGTGTTGATGAGCTGGAGCAGGAGCTGGAAACGGCGAAGCAGGACATTCTCTATGCGCACGCCGAAACACAAAATGTGCGTCGACGCCTCGAAAAAGAG
>Ga0070726_10000870_pt1 | contig 33552 bp, 36 predicted proteins | sample tdAd471_FD_67275 | JGI IMG/M metagenome (GOLD analysis project Ga0070726, IMG submission 67275) | Marine sediment microbial communities from the Atlantic coast under amendment with organic carbon and nitrate - tdAd47.1 | ecosystem: Environmental > Aquatic > Marine > Coastal > Sediment | place...
CGAACCGGCCGAGATCGTGCCGACTGAGTTGCCGAGGTAGTCGAGGACGGTGAGGGTGAATGAGCCGGTGTTCGCGATGAAGTGGTGCGGCCCTCCGGTCGGATAGCTGTCGAGGTCGTCGAGGAAGCCGTTGAGGGCGCCCGCCGTGTCGACCTCGTAGGCGAACGCCTCGCGAGCAGAGAGGTTGATGTCGTCCGTCTGTGAGGCCAACTCCTCATAGCCGTAGGGCGAACCGCCCGGCATGAGCGGCACCGGGTCGTCGAACTGAATCGACTCGATCTGAAACGCAACCTCGCCGCTCTCGAAGCCCGAGACGACGGCGTCGAGCCCTTCGTCAGTCGAGTTCGAGAACCGTGCCTGCGTGGCGTGATACCCGCCCCACGTCACCGCCTCGCCGAGAGCGGGCGCCGACGGCAGGATGACCTCGAACGAGGCCGGCTTGAACACGAGTCCCGAGGCGACCTGCACGCCCGCGACGGCGACCTGCGGCTCGATGCTGTCGCCCGAGTTGATGCCGAACAGCCGTGCTTGTGCCGCCGTCGCCGTGCCCTGCAGTGGAACGAGCCGGCGCGGGAACGCCCGCGCGGTCATGCCACCCGGGTCGTCATACTGCTTGCGCAGTTGGAACCGGGTCGTCGTCCCGTCGCCGATGCCGATGAGTTGGTCGAGCATCGTCGGCGCGGTCTTGCCATCGCTGTTCGTCGTGAAGTCGATCGAGTCGATGAAGTAGAAGCCGTAGAACCCGCCGCGGCGCGCGAGGAAGAAGTCGGTGAGGGTGCTCGTGTTGACGATGCCGTCGTAGTTCTCGCGCTGCGCCGTCCATCGCCACTTCGGCTCTTCGAGGATCTGCACGCGGCTCTCGCCGCCGCCGTCCGCGACGGTGTATCGCGTGTCGAACGCAGGACCGCCCGCGAAACCGTACGAGTAGCCGGGAGGGAGGAAGACGGGGTCGATGGAGTTCGTCATGGGCGGATGCCACTGCGCCCGCGAGCCGAAACTCCGGCGGTTGCGAGGGCTGCCTTCACCTGCTGGCCGATGGTCTGCCCGGCTGCCCAAGCCTGCTGCTTGTTCATCGGGGCGGTGACGTTGATCTGGATCGTTGGCCCGCCGCCGCCCGCGGACGCAACGCCGAGGCGGCCCTTGCTGTCGCGCTGTAGCGGGACGATGGCCTCTTCGGTGCTCCGGCCGCCCTCGGCAGCCGAGTAGAGTTTGCCCGCGCGCTGGAAGAAGGTGGGCTCGCTGATGACCTGGCCCGACATCGCGGGGATGTAGCCGCCCGACAGCCGGGGGGAGAACGACGACGTAGCCGTCACACCGAAGCCGCTGATGGCGGTGCCGTTCCCCGGGTTGCTATTGCTCGCAAGGCCCGCGCCGATGTTGCCGAACAGGTTGGCGAGGGTCTGCGTGATGAGCCGGTTCTGCGCGATCCGCAGAAGATCCTCCGCGAGCGCCCGAACGGCGTCCCTTGCGGTCGTTGCTTGGCTCCCGAGCGTCGACAGGAAGTTCCCGAGCGACTGGCCCACCTGCTCGCCCGTCTGCGCCGCGCGTTCCTGCGCGTCCGCCAACTCCTCGAGCGCCGTCCGGCGGCGGACGTACTCATCGAACGCGCCATCCTTCAGCCCGGCCTGCCGCGCCTCATTCTCGGCGCGGACGAGTTCGATGTACTGCTCGCGCTCGCGGCCGACGAGTCGCAGCGCCTGCTCTTCCTGCTGCAGGGTGCGGAAAAGTTCGGCGCCGCGGTTCAGCCCGCCCCGGGTCGTAGTCTGCCGTCGCTCGGCTTCCTTCTCAACGAGGAGTTCGTAGACCTCGAGCAGCTTGAGGGCTTCCTGGTACTCGTCTGCCGTCTTGTCGACGCCGATGTCGGCGAGGCTGTTGAGGATCTCCTGCCGCTTCTGCAGCGCCTCGCGAGCTGTGCCCTGCTGCTCGAGCAGGGCGTTCTCGTCACGCAGCGAGCGGAGGATCTCGGCAGCACGCTCGCCGCGTCGCGGATCCAGACGGGCATCGATGATTCGCTCTTCCTCGTCGGCGAGTTGCTTGAGGACTGCGAGCTCCTCCTCGCGAAGCTTCCGCCCGGATGCAATGCGAGCGGCCGCGATCTCGGCCTGCCGCCGAATCTCCCGCTGCTGCTCAGAGGTGGCGCCAAGAAGTGCGACCTCCTTGCGCCGCTCTTCTACCAAACGAGTGATCGCGTCGACCCGTTGACGCTCTGTTTCGGCGACCTCCTTAGTCTGTTCGTTCCCAGTCCGCCCGGTTCGAGCAAGCTCGCCCTGGATGCGTGACGCCTCTTCCAGAACACCCGAGGCCGCCCCTTCCTTCCCTTCTAGGCGGTCAAACTCCGACGAGATGGCGGCGATGGCCGACTCGATGTCTGCCGCGATCCCGACGAACTTGAAGCGGGCCGGCCCGAAGATCGATGCCGAGAACTCCTCCTCGGTCACCGGCTGAAGCCGAAGACCGGTAAGCCGTTCGACCGCGTTCTCCAGAGTCGCGAGTTCGAGACTCGACTTCCCTAGTCGCTGTGCATCCTCGGTGAGCGCCCGCAGCTTCGCGATCGCATCCGGGGCGCGCTGCTGCAAGGCAGACAGGACTCGCTCGGCCGGGACTGTCGTCGTCGTTCCGGTCTTCTGGAGTTCACGCAGTTCGACCAACTGCTGGCTAAGCAGGTCGCGTAGCGAATCGGTCGCCCGCTCTGTCCCACGAAGCAACGCCGTCCGGATTGCGTCAAACTGGCGTGCTGATGCCTCCGTGTCGGCAAGGTCTTCTTGGAACTTCTCCAGTTCCCTCGACGCATCGCCCACCTCGCCGCCGAACACTGCAAACGCCGCCCCTGCGACAGCGAGGGCCGTCCCCACTGCCACGATCGGGTTCGCGCGGGCTGCAAGTGCGAGGCTGCTAAGAGCGCGCTCGCTCCCGAGCACCGCCGTCGAGAACTGCTGAACCTTCGACAGCGCCGAGAACGTGACGAGCCCGGCGAGGCCGACCGCGGTTGCCTTGAGCGCGTTCGCGAGCAGGGTCCCGGCCTGGCTCGCGTTCTCCATAGCCTCGGTGTCGCCGGCCAGGATCCGAATTGCCTCGGTCCCGGTGTCGGTGATCTCTCGCAGCGCCGCAGACGCTCCCCGTTGCCCCGACTGGCGGAAGAATGCGTTTGACGCATTCCCGAGCTTCGCGAACGAGTCGCCGAGCGTTCCCGCCGTCGCCGCGGCTTTCTCAGATGCCGAACCGAGGGCGTCCTGGTCGCTCGCGAGGTCCGAGATTTCGCGCCGCGTGCGCACGAGGCTCGTGAGCAGATAGCCGAACTCGGTTCCGACGAGCGCGACCGCGTCCTGCAGGTCGATGTTCGCACCGGCGAGGTTCTCGAGCGCCCGCTCGTAGTTGCGCGGGTTGACGTCGTCGAACGTGAGGTTGAGGCGGTTGAGGGCTTCGGCCGCGCCATCGGCGCCGTTTGCCGGGTCCGCGAGTTGCTGCAGGATGCGCGCGAGGCCCGTGCCCGCGATTCGAGGCTGCACGCCCTGTTGCTGCAGCAACGCGACCGAGGCTGTGACCTGCTCGAGGGAGACGCCGAGTTCACGGCCGACCGGACCCACCTTGCGCAGTGAGTCGGCCAGGCTGCTGACCGAGGACGTTGTCGCGTCGGCCTTGCTGACGAGTTGATCGGCAACGCGAACCGAGTCCTCGATACCGAGGTTGAACTGGGCCAGCGTGTTGATCGTCGTGTCGCCAGCCTGCTCGAGGCCGATGAGCCCCGCACGGGCGAGGTCGCTGACAGACGGCAGCGCGGCAATCGCTTCCTCGGCCGAGGCACCCGCCTTGGCGAGGCCGATGAGCGTCTCAGTCCCGTCGTTGAACGAGAACCGCGAGCTTCGCGACAGGTCGTTCGCGGCGTCTTCGAGCTTCCGCAGTTCCTCGGTCGTCGCACCGGTGACCGACTGCAGGATGCGCAGGTTGTCCTCGGCCGAGCTAATGGCGTTGATGCCGGCCCGGACACCGAGGAATGCCGTCGCGGCGACCGCAAGCTGCCGAAGGCCGCGCGCGGCGATGGTGGACGCTCCGCCGAGAGTTCCGAGCCGCCGGTTGAAGTCGCGCGCCGCCCGACCGCCACGGGTAAGTCCGGCGCCTGCGCGATCGGCTGCCGCGCCCGTGGCCGCGACTGGGCGCGTGGCCTTGCTGGCGCTGCCGGCGAGATCGTCGAACGTGCGGTCGGCCTTGTCGACCGACTTGCCCATCCGCTCGACAGCGCGCGCCGTCCGGTCGACCCGCTCCTCGAGCGCGCGCGCCGCCTTCTGCGCTTTCTCCGTCGAAAAGAAGACTTCGAGTCCGCCTAGATCCGTCACGCTACGCGCCCCCCTCGAGCTTCTCCGCCATCACGCCAGACATCGCGCCGAAGACCTGCGCCATCCAGCCCCAGTGCTCGGGATCCACTCCGCGCATATCGAACCATGCCCGCGCCTCGGACGGCTTCGTCTCGCCCTGGCACGCTTGGTGAAACCGCATGAACTCCATGAACAGGTGCTGCTCGGCGTCGTCGATACGAGGGCGCTCGGCCCATCCGTCGGGCATACGACGGGGCGCGATGCCGCGGCGCCGCAGTCGCTCGTTCTCCCGTTCCCTCGCTTCCAGGTCCGCGACCGCGTCGGCGTTGACCCGGAACCAGCGAAGGAACTCGGTCAGTTTCCCGAGAGGGCTTCCGGTCGGAAGACCTGCCGAGACTTCGACTGGATCTTGATCCAGATCCGAAGCTCGTCGAGCTCGGGATCGGCGAGAGCGGCAGCCATCGCGGCCGAGTCGTAGGTCCGCTCGGGGTCGTTCTTGATCTTCCAGTCGACGACGAGCCCGGTCGCCGTGGCGATGGCGTCGATCTCGCGCGCGGCGTCCTCGTCGATGGGACCGTCGTCGTCGCCGTGCTGCAGAGCGTGTTCGTCTTTGGCCTGGGCGTAGGCCATGAGGTGCTCGGGGCACCATTCACGCCGCAGTAGGAAGGCGTCTCCGCTGTCGGGGTGCTCGACCCAGACGCCCTCGCGGGACTTCTTCGGGTCGGTGCGCAGGGACTGAAAGAGCGGGACGCCATTGTTCTCGGACATGTGTTCTCGGGGGATTGGGGGTTCTCGGTGTGCGCCCCGCCGCTAAGCGGGACGCCGCGCGCCGCTAGGCGGAACGCTGGTAGAAGGACAGCACCTCGACCATGCGAGCGGTGCCGGCCGTGCCGTAGCCCGCGCCGTCGCTCGCGTCGTAGGGCGCACCGCCGGCCTCGGCGGTGAACGTGAGGTTCTGCGCGACCGGGTTGTTGCGGCCCGGGTTCGGGCGCTCGCTGACGTAGCGCGCCTTCGGGAACCGCCAGAGCTGGCAGCGACCGTCGGCGTCGGCAACCGCGATCTCGACCTCGTAGAAGTCGTCCGCGAGCATGCCGGCGTGGTAGGTCGAGTCGATGTAGAGCAGCGACATCTGCACCGAGGCGCTGAACGTCTGCTGGTTGATCGCGATCGCCCCGAGGTTCCGGGTCGCCGACACTTCCTGCGCGTTGTTCGCGACGTTCATGCTGAACGACAGCGGGTCCACGCGGACAGCGTTCGTCTCGGCGAGGCCGTTCCGGAGCAGGCGCACCATGACCACGCTCTGGATGGCGTTCGCGAGCGGGTTCGAGTTCGCGATGACGGCCTCGTTCCAGTTCTGCACGTCGAAGCCGCCGACGGCCGCGCTCGTTGCGTCGTCGATGATCTGCTCGTCCTTGCCGATGAACGACATCGTGCCAGTCCAGCCGGCTTGCCCCGGCGCCACGGCGAGCTGCAGGCTGTTCGGGATCATGCCCCGGAACAGCGCCCAGTCGGTCGAGTCGAGCCCCGTCGTGCTCGTCGTGCCTGCGAGGCTCGTGTCGCTGTAGAAGCGCACGACCTGGAACGACCGCTCGTAGGTGCTGTTGCGGGTGTAGCCGCGCACAGCGTAGATCCGGACTGCGGTGCCCGCGAGGTCGGACGACAGGCCTGCGTAGGCTGCAACCGAAGCCTCGCCTGTGTCGTTCACCAGCGTGATCTTCGTGGACGTCGGGCTGGCCCCCACGCGGAACACCGTGTCGAGGTTCTTGTTCCCGAACCCTGTCGCGAAAATGATCTCGCCCTCCGCCGGTGTCCGGTCCCACCCAGTCCCATGATTGAGCGAGCTGTCCGAAACCTCGAAAGTCACCGCCTCATCCGCCGTCGTCACATCTGCCAGCGGCGTGAACCCCGCCGACGTCCAGCCGTCCTCGCGCGTCACGACGCTGTCGTCGTCGGCGTAGAGCAGGCCGACGAGGAAGTCGTCGTAGGTGTCGAGGCTGTACTGCAGTTGCAGCGACCCACCGACGTTCGCGCTGACGATGACCGAGCCCGAAGACTGCGCGTCGTTGCGAACTTCGTTGCTCTCGTCGCGCTGGAACGCGGTGTTGTAGTCCTCGCTGACGAGCCGCAGGACCCGCAGGTTGTTGTTGCCGCTGTTGGGGACGGTCGTATTGCCGTAGGAGCCCTTCGTCTCCTTGACGTAGCCGAGTCCGGGATTCTTCGTAACCGTCATGTCTGCACCTCGAAGTGGAATGGAAGCCGCACGTTGGACTGCCAGGTTTCAGCCGGCGTCCGCCCGATGACCGTCACGCTCGGAGTCCCGAACGTGAGGCCGTCGAATGAGCACTGGTCGAACGCTTGCACGATGGTTTCGCTTGCAGCCCGACTCGCGGCCTCCCCAGCGCCGAGCGGGAAGTTCGTCGCCACGAGCAGTCTGCCAGGTATCCGAACGGTCCTGACCTCGAGCTGCAGTGGGGTTAGCGCCTGGAAAGAGGCGAGCGCGAAGGGCGGCGAAACCGGTAGAGCGTCCGGCGCGTTGTCGAAGTAGGTCGGGATACCGAGCGGCGTCGCGACCGCCGCGTCCCACCGGTCCCGAATCGACCGGTAGGCGGTGATCGTGTTCGCGGCGATGCGCACGCCGACGATGCCCTGCGGTATGCGGGTGTCGTCGAACTCCCACGGCAGCGAGACCGCGACGCGGTAGTTGTTGCCCTGCCGGCCGATATCCCGGATGGTGGGCTCGTCGAGCATGTCGGCGCCTGCGTACGACTTGCCTCGGAACTCGGCCGACAACGACTCAGCGAGTGTGTAGGCAGCAGCGACGCCGGTGCCGGCAGCGACGTGCACCTCAGCATCAGCCGTCCCCGTGACGCGCTCGGTGGCGTTCGTGAGCCGCGCCGTGGACGACGGGCGGAACTGCCACACAAGCGCGGGCGGCGTAGCCGTGGCCGGCGGGGCGTTGCCCGGCAGGAAGGCCACACTTTCGCCGGTCGCCCAGGCGCGCGCGGCGTCCTCCATCGCGTTCGCTACGTCAGATAGCGCCACTTTGGAACTCCTGCATCGCGACCTGCAGCGAGTCGCCGAGCATCCCGCGCGGCGCGCTGACGTGGTATCCGCCGCGCACGAGAACCGTGCCAGCTACCCGCTTGCGTCGAGTCTTCGGGACGTGCGTCGCCTTGCTCGGGCCCGGGTCGCGCGGCGAGAACAGCCCGAACTCGATGATCGGTGCGTGCGGGACGTTGTTCTGCAGGTAGATGCGCTGCCCGAAGTCGGCTCGGTTGATGAGCGTGAGCCCCGCCTGCATCACCTGCCCGCTACCCGGGTAGGACTGCCGCCCTTCGGTGTTGTCCGCACCGGACGGCCCGTCGATCGTGACGTGCCAGCCCGCGCGCAACTGGCCGAAGTTGACCGGCGACAGGTTGATCGCGCCTTCGAGCACTTTGAACGCGAACTTGCGGAACCGGGGCATGAAGACCCGGTCCGGCAGCTCTTTCACCGCCTCCCGTAGCCGCTTGGCGTAGTCGCGCGCGTTGCTCGGCATCGCTACGCCCCCAACGCCACCGCGTATCCGATGAGGACCGCTTCGGCCGCATCGCCCGGGCCGAGGATCTCCTTGATCTCGAGCACCCGGTAGAAGGTGCCCGCGCGCACGCCGACCTGGTCGAGCATGGCCGGCGCCGTCGTGAGTTGCGCCCCCGGCACGACAACGGCCGTCATGGCCTGCTGCACGGTACTGTCGCTGAACATGCGCGTTCGGACCGGGTCCACGAGCATTGCCCGGATCGCAACGTCGGTCGCCGTCTCGGTGTAGAGGCGGGTCTCCGGGTCCTCGACTCGAGCGATGTGCCGCCAGGTCATCGCCGAGCCGAAGCCGTCGTCCTCGGTGGCGAACTCCTGCAACAGTTCCGCGAACTCGGCGCCGAGGGTCACGACCGCGACACCCCCGATCCCTCGCCGCCTGCGAGCCACGGATACACGAGCCCTTCGGCTTTGGCGCGGCGCTTCGTCATGCTGCCGCCGCCGCCGTTCGCATACTCGGTCGTCTTCTCGAACCCAGCACCCTTGCGGGTCTCCCGGGTGACCGACCCCCGATTGACCTCGTTAGGCAACACGTCATCGCCTTGCAGGATGTCGCCGGCAATCAGGCAGGTGGCTTCCTTGATGAAGTCCGGGACCGTGCTCTGATCGACGAGGCGCCCCCAATCGTCATGGCAGCCGTAGCGCGGGTAGCACAGACGCTGGCCGAGGTGCTGCGGGACACCGCGCAAGAGCGGGGCAACCTGCGCCTGCACCCAGTCGCGCGTCGCCTCGCGGAGCGCGATCTCCTTCTCGTCCTGCGTCTTCTCGGTCCAGAACGTCGGGTCGCCAAACCGGTTCCAGTAGGCGTCGGCGAACGTGATGTCGACGAGGCTCTCCGCATCGGCCTTGCCGGTGCCGTCCTCGACGATGAGCGTCGGCGGCGGCGCGTCCGTGCCGATCTCGTCCGTCCCGAAGTCGCCGTCGGCGCCGAGGATGTTCTCACCGCCATCGATCGCGCCGGCATCGATGGCGACGTCGCCTTGCGGATGGGCCGGGATACCGGACAGCGTCCCGGCGGCCTGGTCGATGAGGAACCCGGCCGTGATGTGCCCGCGTGCCGTCCGGTGGATGCCGTTCTCGAACCGGCTCGCACGCTGCGTGTGCAGGCCGTTGAACTCCATCGGCAAGCTACTCGGGTCGACGAGCGCCGCATTCGGGCGCGCGGCCGCGATGTCGGCCTGCTTGGCGCGGAACGCCGTCAGGTTCTCGTCCGTGCCGATCGGCGTCTTCGAGCTGAGTTGCACGATGACCTCGGCGACCGCATCCTGCCCCTTCGCGCGGATCGAGAACTCGTCGTCGATCGCGTTGAGCACCTCGAGCGTCTTCGCCTCGAAGTCGTCGGGATCGAGCCCGAGGTCGCTCTCGCCCTGCTCCCAGACCTTGAGCACCGGCCAGGGGATGAGTTTGAGCGGGGCGAGCTTCTCGAACGCCTCCTGAATGTGCTCGCGAACGAGGTGGATGAGAGGCCGCAGGCCCCACGTCAGCTTGAACGTGAGCGGCCCTTCCGCGACGAACGTGCCCGTGAGTTCGACCCAAGAGCCATCCTCCGCGACGTCGTAGACGAGGTTCCCGCTGTACTGCGCTGAGTTGTTGCCGCCAGCGCCCTGCAACCCCAGCACCGAGTTCTCGACGAAGACCGGGGCGTTGACTTCCCACGTCGAGAACGCGCCCGCAGTCGCCGTGAACCGGCCTCGGGCGGGGATCAGGCCGCTCGCAGCCTGCACCGTGACGGTCATCGACTGCGTGACGGTGATGTTGTTCGGTGACACGTCCCAGGTCACACCGGCACCGAACTGCGCCACGCCCGGGATCGCCTCTCGCGAGACCGACGTCGCGTTGACCGGCAGGTTGATGAGCCCGACGATGCCCGAATACTCGCCCTCGTCCGCGAACCGCCCCTTCATGCGCGCCATGAGCGACACGGGCGGCCCGAACGTGTTCGAGCTCATCCCGTAGAAGTGGTTGGCGTTGACGCCGATGTCGAGCGGTTCCCAGTCGCGGGTAACCGTGTTGAACGTGATGACCTTCGGGTCGACCGTGCTACCGCCAGGGAATGACGCCGCCGACGGGTAGAGGTCCGGGTCGCGGTCGTAGAGCAGCAGCGCAGACGAGATGTCGCCGACCTGCTGGCTTTGCCCGCCCACGAAGATCAGCGGGCAAATCTTCCAGCCGCCCGACGGGGTGATGAGCTTGAGTTGCAGCAGCCGCCACGCCTGGAACCCCGCGTCGATGTAGTCCTGCGGCCGGTGGACGACCATCTCCGAGACCTTGGGCAGGCCCGTGGTCTGCGCCGGCTCGAAGTCCTCGGTCCGCACGAGGCGCACGCCGGGGACCGTCGTCTGCAGGTTCTCCATCACCGCCCGCAGGTTCTGGGCGTAGGGGTAGCCGTTGACGTTCGCCGCGTTGGCACGCGAGATGGGGTCTCCGTGCCAGAGGGCGATCTGCATGTCGTCCTGGCCGAGGTCCGTCCGCAGATCGGTCAGGAACTTCTTCCAGGCGTTGATAGTCTCCGAGAACGACCGCCACGGGCAGCCGTGGAAGTTCACGAAGGTCATGACCTCCGCGTCCCAGATCGCGAGCAGCGCGCCTTCCCACTGCGCGGGCTGCGACTGCCATAGCGAGTTGCTCTTCGCTTGTGCGACCGTGATCTCGGCAAGAAGCGACTGGTACCAGAGGCTGCCCTTCTGCCAGCCCAGGCACGCCGTCGTCGCGTTCGCGGTCGTCGCACTCGTGCCGCCCGTGATCGTACCGGGAACCAGAACCTCGTCGTTCGTGTCGACGACGTAGAGGAACCCCTGCGCCGCGTTGAAGTGGTGCAGCGTCGCCGACCATGACCCGGCTGTGACGGTCTCGCCGATCGTCCATGTCTCCGGGAACGGGTCGTCGTCGCACTTGATGCACTGCACCGACACACCGCCGAGCAACACGTCGCCGCCCTCGTCCTGCACGTCGCGAGGCTCGAACGGGATCAGCCGGACGCCGCGGTTGGCAACGTCAGCTTCCTGCACGAAGTGCTCGTAGGCGCCGCGCAGCAGTTGGAGCTCCATCCCGAGGTGCGCCGCCTGCCCATCCGTGCCGTTGCCGTTCGGCGGGTTCTCCCACAGCCCGTTCGACGTGCCGTTCAGGTTGGGAACGTGGTGGTGAGCGACCCAGGTGCCGGCCGTCGTCTCATCCCCGACCGTATCGATCGTTGCCTGCCACGAGACGTTGCGCTGGTTGGTGACGACGTCGCTGTCGCTGAGCGTTCCCGTGACGTCGATGATGTAGAGGACGTCCGAGCCCAGCTCGTTGCCGACCAAGATCCGGAACGACGCGCCTCCCGAGGTCGTGCAGCGGTCGCCCTGGAAGAACTCCTCGCCAGCACCGACAGTGGCGCCGTCCAGCGTGATCGACCGCGCGGGCTTCGCCTGCCGGTCATAGAACGGCGTGTCGGACTTGTCCTCCGGGATGAACGAGTTGAGGACCGCGTCCTGCCGGCGAAGGCCGGGCTGGCCGTAGAGCGGGTAGTCGAGGCCGCTGGCCGCGATCGTGATCGACCCCGTGCCCGAAGTCCCGTCAGCGCGCTCGAATGTGACCGTCTCGCTCGGCGCGAATGCCGCGCCCGGCACACCGATGGACGGGTGGTCCCATGACTCGACGATGTAGGTCGTGTCGGTGACCTTCTTGAGCACCCGACCACGCGCGAGACTCGTCCCGCACGAGAAGTAGGTATTCGGCACGACCTCGATCGAAGGCGCCGCGAGCAGCGTCATCAGCTGCCCGTAGAGCGGGTCGTGCGCGCCCGGGTTCGGGTCGACCTGCGTGCCGTCTGCGAGTGGCCGCCCGCGCCACTGGTCTCCGGCGATCAGGAAGTAGTGCGTGTTTGCCATCGTCGCGCCGCTGTCTTTTTGAAAATGACCGACGCGGCTAGAGCCGAGAGCCGCGCCGGTCGCACCGAGAACCAGTCATCCCCCGAGGACTGGAATCCGTTGTTCGTTACTTGGCCGCGGCCGGGTCGGCCGGCTTGCTGTCGGCCGCTGGCTTGCCCTCGGCGGGCTTCGCCTTCGACTTCTTCGCCTTGGCCTTGGCCTCCGCATCCTTCGCGATCGCTTCGGCGACGGGGCTGTCGACCCGAGCAACGTGCTGCTCGAAGCGGCCCTCGACCGTCCAGTTGTCGTTCTTGATGCGGCGATCGACGTCCCACTTGTTCGCGAACACGAGGTCGCCCTCGGGCGTGCGCATGGGGACGGTGCTGTTGAGTTTCTTCTTCTCGGGCATTGCTCTGCTCTGCTGGGGGGTTCTGAGTTTGGGTGCCGACCCCGGATCACTGCGACCCGGGGTCAGCGGCGCGCTAGTGCACGCACGGCCGGACTGCGAGGTCCGGGTCGAGGGTCGTGTAGCCGCCGAGCGCGTCGAGGATGACCCCGACCGCGGCGCCGCGCGCCTCGTAGAACATGCGCGCACGGATGGCGAGGCCGCTCTCCGGGTCGGTCGCGGTGTAGACGCGAGCGCCAGGGAAGTCGGCTTCGCTGTGCTGCGGCAGCGGCACCATCGCGAGCGCGAAGGCGTTGCGGTGGAACGCGAGGTCCGACTCGTAGTTCGCGACCGAGCCGACGAGGCCGACGGTCGAGACGAACGCCCAGGTCGAACTCGCGCCGAGGTCACGCCGCAGACGCGGGCTGATCGGCACGTCGGGCCAGTTGTTGCCGCTCGGAGCGGCGTCGGCCGTCACCGTGTACTTCTCGGCGATGCCGGTCGTGGAGTCGGTGATCTCGATCACCTGCCCCTCGTGCAGCGTCACCGACTGCGAGGTGCTCGTGTTGAGCCCGACAGTCAGGGCGTTCTTCTGCGGCGTGCCGGAGATGACCGGCGTCGAGCCCGTGGTGAGCGTCGCGTCGCCTTCGAGCGTCTGGACGTTCTGCGTCTCGAAGAAGTCGAAACCGTACTTCGGACCGATGTTGCCGGTCACCTGCGTCGAGATGCCTCGGTCGCCGGCACCCTGCATCTGCGCGAACGCGCTCGTGCCGAGCAGCGCCTCGGTCGTCACAGGCGACGCCATGTACTGCAGCGTCGAACCCTGCGGCACCTTGTTCTCGACCATGAGCCTGCGGATCGCCGGGATGGACTTGTCCATCTGCCCGCGGGCCGTGCTGTCGAGGTCGTAGGTGTGCGGGACCTGCGAGGCGAGGCCGAGAAGCGCCTGGTCGAACCAGTCGCCGATCGCATCCGCCATCGGGCCGATGTGCTCCGAGATGAGGCGCTTGCCGCTGTAGGCGAGCTCCTTGTCGGTGACCGTGATCGGGACCTCCTTGTGGATGGTCAGGTCGATCTTGGCCGTGCCGGTCTTCAGGTCCTGGTACGTGCTGTTGGGCGCGTCCTCGGCCGTGAAGGTTGCCGGCTTGCGGATGTTGATCGTGTCGCCGAGACCGTAGTCGTTGCGTTCGGCCTCGAAGCCGCGGTAGACCCGCGACGCCATTCCCTTGCGATTCCGCAGCCACATGAGGGCGGAACGAGCCCAGAACTCTGGGTTGTAGTTGTTGAGACGGTTGGCCACGGCGGACCTCCCCTTGAGAAATCAGGTGTTCGTTGCATCTCGCGGCGCGCACATGCGCGCTTCGCGTTGCGCGGATCCCTCTCGCGCCACCGCCGGGGTTCCCCCTCAGCGGGATGCGCTCCGATTCCTCGTGAGCACTTGCCGTCTATCCGGCCCGTCTCTCGCGCTGCAGCGTCCCGCGGATCCCTCTCGCGTTCGTGGTGCAGCACCTACCGCTTCGCAGCGCGGCAGTCTGTCGCCGGAGGGCCTACTCGGACCCCCTCCCGTCGCCCGAAGGCATGACCACTTCGAGCCCTTGATCGGCCGCGTCGTTGACGGCCTTCTCGAACTGCTCCTGCGTGTAGCCGGGCTGCAGTTCGACACCGGAAGCCCCCTGGCGGGGTGACGCGGGCGTGGTCTTGCCACCGATCCCCGCGCCCTTCTTGCCGTCGCCTTCGAGGCAACGGGCGAACTGCTGGCGGTAGTCACCGGCAGCGAATTCGTCGGCAGTCATCGGGCCGTCGAAGCCCTGCTTTGCCGACATGAGTTTGTTCCCGTCCTTCACGAAGGCATGCGTGAAAGAGCCGTCTTCACGCTCGATGATCTCGATGCGCGCATCGAGATCGCGCGAGATCATGTCGCGCCACTCGTCTTGCGGCTTGAGGTGTGACAGCACCTCGCCCTTGACCTTGTCGCGGTAGCCGTCCTGCGCCGCCTTCTTGTAGCGTTCGCTGGAAGCCTTGATCTTGTTCAGTTCGTCGAGGATCGGCCCCTTCGCCTGCGCGACGGCGTCGCGGATCTTGTCGTCCGCGCTCTTGTCCTTCGAGCGCAGGTTCTCGATCTCCTTGCCGCGCGCCGTGAGGTCGGTCGACAAGGCGGCGATCTCCTCGGGCGTGTAGAGCGAACCGTCTTCCTTCGCGAACCCCTGCAGCCGCTTCTTCTGCCGCTCGAGGTCGGTCGTCGTGGCGTCGAGCTTGCCGCGAAGGGCGGCGATGTTCTCGAGGCCCCAGCCGTCGACCGGCTCGACGTCGAGGACGTAGTCGCCGCTGTCGTGCTGCGTGTAGAACTCGCGCTGCGCTTCGGGCACGGCGTCGAGGGAAGGAATCTTGCTCTTGAACTTGGCCATCTGTCAGTGATCTCGGGGGAACGTCGTCGGTTCTCGCGAGCCTGAATGTGGCCTCAGAGTCAAGGAAAAGCGGTGGGGTTAGCGGCTGGTTTTTCTGTGCGCCGCTGCGGCCCTACAGCTTGTGCAGCAACCGCAGCTCGTCCAGCGACAGCACCCGCGACAGCGAGGCGTCGACCATGTCGTCGAGCGTCAGCTTGCCCGCGCGCCAGGCCGCGGCCTTCGTCGGCCCGAGCACCATGTCCTGCTCGGCTGCCGACCGCGTGCGCAGCCACTCGCGATACCGGGTCCCCGCCGGCACCTGCCCGCCGAGCGATGCGCGGTTCCCCGCCGGCCTACCGACGACCGGCTGCAGGGTGCTGCGGCAGTTGGGGTGCTGCGGCGGCGTCGGGTGCGCCGAATCCGTCGCCCAGGTCTTGCCGTCCAGCGACGCGCAAATCTCCGACGTGCGCAGGTCGAGCGTCGAGACCCATCGCACCTTCGGCACGACGTCGGCGTTCCGGCGGAAGGTGATGTCCCGGGCGACGGCCGCGGTGTGCGTCATCACCGTCCGGGTCATCATCCGCATGGCGCGACGGGCCTCGACCATCTGCCCGTTCGTGTAGCGCAGCGCCTTCGTGCCCTGCAGCGACCGGACGATCTGCGGCGTCGACTCGCCCGCCACCATCCCCGCCTGCACCCGCGCCACGATCTTGCGCTCGGTCGCGCGCGGCACCCAGTCGTCGAACCACTCACCGAACTTGCGGCCGAGCATCGGCTGTTTCGTCGTGGCGGCTTCGACGACCGAGGCCGGCGGCGTGCGGAACTCGACGCCGAGGATCGACTTACCGGTTTCCTTGAGCCACTGCACCTCGATCTGCGCGAGGTCGCGGGCCTCGGACAGGAGCGCGCTACGGGCCCGGCCCGATCCCTTGCGGACGATCTCTCGGATGGCTTGCAGGAGGAACCGCGCGCGGCGGTGTTCCACGAACGCGCGTCCGCGCGGCAGGCTGTCGAGACGGCTCGCGATATCGGCGGCGACGCGGCGCAAGACCTCACGCTCAAACGTCGCGCCGACGCGGGCCGCGGCCCCGTTCCCGAACTGGAACGTGAGCACGTCGTGCATGATCTCGCGGCTCTCCCAGTCGGCCGCGAGTTGCCTCTGCGTGCGCCGAGGCTGCGGGAAGTCGATCGAGGTCACTGCGACTCGACCTCGATCACCATCCCTTCGATCCAGGTGCGAAGGCACTGGTCGATGCACAGGACGTCGCCGCGGATCTCACACTGCCCGCCCGATTCCCGGTCGACGACCCAACTACCCTCTTCGTCGTCGAAGTCGTGCACAGAGAACCGTTCGCCGGAGCCGACGGCGTACCTGTTCATGAGGATCCACTCGCCGGCATCGGTATCCGTGCCGCACATTGCACAGCGAGCGCGCACGGTTACTCGTCCTCCGGTTCCGGCTCCTGCGGGTCGACTCCGCCCGGCGTGCCCGCCATCTCCGCCATGCGAGCGTCGATCTCGTCCTGCTCTTCCTTGAGTTCGGCGAGGTTCTCGTCGATGTCGAAGTCCGAGGCGAGGATCTTCTGCCGCTTCGCCTCCTTGAGCCGCTGCCGCTTGGACAGGTAGCCTTCGAGCGACTGCAGGGCGCGCGCCCCGACCTCGGGCGTGACGTCGTCGAGGAACTCCTTGTCGATGCGTGGCTGCACGGACTCGGGCAGTTCGCCGCTGTTGAGCCACTCCGCGACCGCCTCCATGATCTGACGCAGGACGACCTCGAGGCGAACGCAGAACGTCTGCAGGTTGTTTGCGGACTTCTTGTCGTCGACGGTGATCGCGCGGGCCGTGACGTTGCCTGTCGTGCTCGTGAGGTGCCGAGCGCCGAGCCGCTTGCACTCGTCGGCCAACTGCTCCATGTCCCGGAACGAGAGCTCGATCGACTTGCCGTTCGGCTCGAGGAAGGCAGCGTCGGCGTCGGTGTTCTCGGTGTTGATGCGCTCGAGGGGGCCGAGCACGATCTCGCTCTGCACCTTGTCGCCCTTCTTGAACCCGGCGCTCGCCGCAGTCTTAAACCCCTTCGTGACGAGCGTGATGAGGCGCGCAATGCGCATGACGTGCGCGTGATCGCTACGGCTCTGGAAGTGCGCGAGGTTGACCCACGCCAGGTCTTCGAGCACGGGCTGCGCGTGATACGGGCCGAGCTGCTCGGTGTAGAACGGGAACAGCGGAATGCCGTTCTTCCCCGGGTTGTAGGCGCTGCCGTTGTCGCTGAACCAACGCTTCGTCTTGTCGTCGAAGCGCCACTCGGTTCGCGTGCCGTCTTCCGGGCCGATGCTCTTCTCGAGCTCGACGATGACGGTCTCGGTCTCGTGTTGGAAGTTGTCCGACTCGACGACTTTCTGCGCAACGAACCGGCAGTAGGTGACGCGCTTGCGGCCGGCAGCGTCGGTCTCGTCCCGCACGTCGAGCACCGACAGGGCGTCGAGCCGCTGCGCGTAGACCCGGCGCGAGTCCGTTGTCGCTGCGCTCTCGCCGCTCTCGTCGCCGGCATCGACGAGGACGAAGTCCATGCCACGATGGATGCCGTAGAGCATGAGGTCGCGCGCGAACACGGTGAGCGACTTGCCAGATCCGTCCACGTCTTGGAGGAACTCGGAGAACTGCTCGGCAGGCTCCTGGTCCCACAGCAGATCCTGTCCGAACGGGCGGGCCGCGAGGTCGCAGAGCGTGTCGCGGTAGAACGGGAAGCACGTCGACCGCGAGACCCGGATCTCGTGGTTGCGGATCGACTCTTTCGCCTCGCGAGGCAGCCACTTTTCGGCCGACTTCCGCATGGCGCGCGTGCCGCCGAGAAGGTCGTCGGGAAGCTCGCACGCTTCCCGCATGTCGTCCAGGGCCGGCCGCGCTAGGTCGGGGCGGGGCGACTGGTCATCCACGACCGACGGTAGCTCGGGCGGCCCGGCGTCGTACGGACGGGTCGCGTCGCGCAGATGCAACGGGCTCGGTTCGCGGATTGTCACAGTCGACAATCCGACGGGGTGTAGGTCCCACCCGCAGTGGGGTTAGCGGCTACATCGACTCGGTCTCGAAGTCCGACAGCGGCGTCACGAGCGACCCGAACCTCTGATGCACGAGGTAGCCCAGGGCGTCGCTCATGTGCGTGTATTTCTTGTCCTTACCCTCGTCGAGGTCGCCCCGGTCGTCGAGCTGCGTCATGTCCAAGTCGTCGATGAGGTGCGGGCACCGTTCCCGGTCGACGTAGATCCGGACGGTCTCGCTGGCGTTGCGCAGCCGGCTGTTCATCACGACCACCCGGTCGCGCTGCGCCGGGTTCGCCTTCGGAACGTCGATCTCGAATACCGGCCACTGCCGGCTGAGGTAATCCTCGATGGTCTGCCAGTCGGACCGCTCGGCGCTCGTCTTGCGCGCCCCGCCGGTCGCATCGCCGTAGCACAGCACCGGGCCCTTGTGCCGGCCGCCCCACTTCTCGAGCAGCCGCTCGCAGACGCGGCGGGTGTTGCTGTCCTCGTCGATCCAGACCTCGTCGATGACGGCGGTCACCGTCTCGAACGGAAGGTGGTACTTGCAGTAATGGCACTGCTCGCCCGACCGGCCCGGCTGCGCGACCGCGCACCGGGGGCACTCGATGAGGTCGTATGCCTGCTCGAGGTCTTGCGCGACGACGGCGACGCCGGGCGAGACGTTGAAGTCGAACCCGAGCAGCAACGGCTCATCGGGGTCGTACTGAAGGTCGGTGATGTTCCAGGCGCCGAACTGGTAGTAGGCGCGGCCGGCGTCGGACAGGAACTCGCCGCCGTATTCCTGCCGGAACGAGCGGTCGTCGAGCTCGCGGCGAGCGGACGCGATCTTCTCGGGCGACAGGACGAGCCACGACGGCCACGGGTAGTAGACGCCCCAGCCGTCGAGGTCGATGGCCTTCTGCAGCAGCTTGTAGAAGTGGTTCTTGCCGCGCGGGCGGCCGATGAACATGCCCCAGCCCGGCGGGCGCCCCTCGGTGTCGAGCGCGGGCTTGACGGACGACGTCCACGCCTCGGGCTTCATGTCCGCGAACTCGTCGAGGACGACGCCGTCGAGGTGGATACCCTCGACGCGCTTCGGCTGGTCCATGCCGATCACGTAGAGCCGCGCGCCGGTGACGAACTCGAAGTAGCGGTCCGAGATGTTCATCGAGCGCAGCGCCCACTTCGGGATCCACGCGCGGAACCGTTCCCACGAGATGCGCTTCGCCTGGTCGTGCGTCGGCGCGAGGTAGGCGTATTTCGGCTCGAGCACGCCGTCGGGCGGTGTCAGGCAGCCGTGATGGTTGCCGCCGAAGTGGAACGAGCCGTAGAGCAGGCGGTGCTGCGCCTCGACCGTCTTGCCGGAGTTGCTTGTGACGATGCCGCCGTGATGCAGCACGTAGAGGTTGCTAGGCAGCGCAACCGTGATGTCGAAGGTCCGACACGTTCGCCGTCCGACCGGTGTCAGACCGATCCGGTCACCTCGAACGTTGTGCAGCACGAGCCCTGATGTATCGACGGACCCCTTCTTACGAAGGAAGGGGTCCAGAGCATCGATCAAGCGCAGGGCGCACTCGTTCGATGTCGTCTTGACGTCGTAGACGTATCCGTTCTTGTACTTCTCGCGCCGATCAGCGTGGATGGTGAGGTCTTCTTGGAAGTACTTGAAGATGATCTTTCGGCAGGCCTCGACCACGCTTCGGGACTGCATCCCGATCTGCACAACGATTCTGCGCTCGGTACTCCTGTAGATCGACCCGTCCGTGTCAATGATCCCCGCGAGCAGCGCTAGGCAGGATTCACGATCCCACGTGTCGACCTCGTCCCAGTCGATGACCTTCTCATGCGCATAGCGCCCGTGGCACCACTCTCGATAGAAAGGGATGGCGTCGATGACGTAGGGGCCGACCCTGACCATCCAGCTAAAATTCTGGCTACGCGCCTTCCTGGCGACTCCGCCCAGTTCGCGGGCCACCGCGTCAGGGACAACATTGTCATCACTCGATATCGTGAGGGTTGTTTTCCGGCCCTCATACCGTCCAGCGTTTTGTTCCCGGCAACATCCATCGCCCAGCATTGCGCCAAGGCTGTAGGTGCGCTCGACGCTCTTGCTGCCTCCCTGGATCAGATCTCCGAGGTAGATCCGACGGACGCGGTGCCGCTTCGTAAGCATCTCGAGCGAGACCCGGCCGAACCCCAGGGCGGGCAGGTGAGGTCGTCGCTTGTCGAAGTCTGACTCATTGCACGCCCACAGTCTGTGATTCGGTGTTGCTTCAAGGTACGTGCGCCGTCGCGACGTCAGTGCCAAGACGCTCTGCACGCCATTGTCCCAAGACCGCGTGACAGTAGTCACAACGGGGTGCCCCTCGTCGAACCCGACGACCTCGTCACCGGGCCGAAGATCCTCGATCGCGCGGGGCCCCGATGGCGTTGCTACGAGTGTGCCCTCTGCCAGACATCTTCGCCCGGCGGCAATGACATCGAACCGGTTGCGCGACGAGAGGAACCGGCGACGCTGCCGGTGCATCCGCATCTTGCCGCCGAAAGTCCGCAGGAACGCCGGGTCGAACAGCGAGGGTGCTTCCTGTTCCGCTTGCTCGACCGCGGTCACGATCGGGTGACATCCTCGTCTTCGGCGTCAGCGTCGGACTCGTCCGACGGCGCGGCGATCTCTTTCAGCTCGGCCGGCAGGTCGTCCTCGGCGTCCACTTGCGACGTGTCGGCGTGATGGCCGGCGAGCGTCGATAGCAGCTTGGCGATGCCCTGCACGACCTGCTCGGCGTCGATGCCGCCACCTTCGAGTTGCGCGCGGACTTCGGGGCGGGCCCACCGCTCGGGGAACCTGCGCTCGAGTAGCCACTCGCATGCGCGCGAGGACTTCTCCGAGTGCTTGTTCATGCGCAGGATCCACCGGCGCTCCGCGTCGGCCTCTGCCTGCTCGCAGCGTTCCTTGAAGATTTCGTTGCGTCTGCGGAAGGCGCGCGCCGTGTTGACGTTCACGCCGTTCACCTCGGCCGCGACCTTGAGCGACGCGCCGGTCTTGACCGATACGAGGATCTTCTCGCAGACCGCGTCGGTCATCACCTCGCGGTCGCGCCCGACGGCGTTCTTCTTCGGGCTCGTAATCGGCTTGTCGTCCACCGTCGGCTACTCCTCGTCGGCGGGGGCTGCCGGCGGGGCGTCCTGCGCCGCGGGCGCCTCCTCCTGCACGATGAATCGCCCGTTGCTGAGGTAGACCGCCGCCATGACGATGCGGGCCGCGTAGTGCGGGTTCTCCGTACACCACGACTCGATGAACTCGAAGTGGTCCACCTCGGCGACCGGGTCATCGCATTCGCCCGACTCGCGCTTCTGCTCGAGCGTCATGTTCAAGGCGCCGATCGGCACCTTGCAGTACTGGCAGAGGGTCGCGATGAGGTTGGACAGCGGCGCGTTGCCGATGACCTTCCGCGGCGCGGCGTCGGTAGCGGGGGAAGTCTCGGGGGATTCGACAGTCTCGGTCATGCTGCCAAGACTGCGGGATTGCGTGGGGTGGCGCAGTGGGGTTAGCGGCTCTCGGTATGCGGCTCCACCGGCTCCGGGAACCGCCCCAGAACCGCGTCGGTCGCCGCCTGCAACTCGGTCATCCACCCGTCCGCGCACTTCGGCGGGCGGTCGTCCTGCCAGTTACCGCGCATCATGCTGTCGCGAATGACGACGAGCCCGGCGATGGCCTTCGTGACGTGCGAGATGCCGCTGTCTTGGTCGACGTCCTCGCCTTCCCACCATTGCATCAGGTGGCGCAGCACGGCGTCGTAGTAGATGGACGCGCGGACACCGACCGCGCGGTAGTTGTGCCGGCCGTACTTGCAGGCGCCTTCGAGCATCGCGACGCCGATCTCGGCGAGGACCGGCGCGGGGACGGTGCTCATCGGGGGCTTGCGGCAGCCGACGGCGTCCTTCGGGTTTGTGTCCTTCACGACGCCTTCTTCCGGGCCTTCCTAGCCCGCTTGTGTTCTTCCAACGCCTCGATCGCGCGGTCCTGCCGCAGGTAGTGCCGCTCGAGCCGGCGCAGCGTGCTACGGAACTCGGTGCCGTGGTCGCGGACCGCGCGGCCTTCCTGCCACGTCAGCGCGTGCGCCCACTCGTGCAGCAGGGTCTTCCGTTCGCGCAGCATCCGGTTGCGGCGAATCTTGATGACGAAGTCGCGCGGGCGGCCGGCCTCGTTCTCGTAGAGGTAGACGTGGCCCCACTCGCCCGGAACGTCCCGCGCATGCGCCATCCGCACCCGCACCGGCAACAGCGGCCGCTCGCACGTCCGCAGGATGTGCAGCAAGAGGCGCAGGTTCTTCCTCACAGTTTCAATCCTTCGAGCCAGTTGCCTTGCGGCTCGGGGTCGAGGCACTTCGCCGTGCGCTCGTAGACCCGGCCCTCGACGGTGAGACGGTCGGGGTTGCCCGACACGACGATGGGGGACTGCTGCACGCTGCCGTCGGGGTAGAGCGTCGCGATGCCGAACCCGCGCTGCCAGCCGTTGTTCGTGCCCTTGATGTAGGACCGCCCGACCTCGTGCCTCGCGCCCATCGGGGTCGTCATCCACGACAGCCCCTCGTCCCGCTCGGTCGTCCCGAACGCGAGGCCCGCGCGATGGATGTGCCCCGACTGCCCCGATCGGCCGGCGTCGCGCAGTTCCTCGCGCGCGGCGTTGATGCCCGTCCGCGTGCCGTGGTGGATGCGGTAGAAGCCGAACAGCAGCAGGCCCGGCTTCGCGTCCACCGTCCCGGGCGGCGACAGCGGCGTGCCGCCGTGGAACAGCTTGACGTCGAACGCATCGAGCCCCATGAGCCGGTCCACCCGCAAGTCCCGCAGGTTCGCGAGCGCGGGCGCGACCTGCGTGAGGTAGCGAGAGAGGCGGTCGCCGAGGTCGTGGTTGCCGCAAGTCGAGAACAGGTCGCCGTCATGCACCTTGCGGACCTGCGCGAACATCGTGCGGTGGAAGTCGAGTTCCGACTGCAGCGACTGCGTCCACCCGGGAATCTTCGGGTGACTGCTGATCTCGCTGCCCTCGAACGTGTCGCCGTTGAGCAGGACGCCGTCAGGCCGCAGGTCGCGAACCACCTGTAGGAACGCCGCCCACACGAACGGGCACAGGAACTGGCTGTGCGTGTCGCTGATGGACAGCAACACGTAGCCCCGGCGCGGCATGCGCACCTGGTCCGGATCGGCGACGTAGGGGCGCACGTACCGGTCGTAGTAGCGCGCGGCGTGCTCCGACCGGCTCGCCCTCGCGCGGTTCGCGCGCCACAGCCGGCTGCCTGGCTGGTCGCGCAGGCCGGCGACCTCGAGCGCGTGGTTGAACTGCCCGTACTCCCGGTCGACGTGCTCGATGGGGTAGTGACCGTAGAGCTCGTATCGCCGCCGCGAGATGCTGCGGAACTCGTGGTAGGGGTTCGTCGCCTCGTCTTCCGCTACGCGGATGATGTCGGCGAGCAAGTCCTCGGGCGTCGGCTGGACATTTGCGAATCGCTTGCCGTTGCGCAACTGCTCGGCCTTGGCCTTCTCCTTGGCCTTACGCTGCAGCGCCTTCGTCCGCTCGCGTTCGTTCTTGGCGACCGACTCGGGGGCGGCGAGCAGGTCGCTAACGAGCGACGACTTCGGCTTGCGCTTGCGGCCGGTCACCGAGTCTTGACCCCCTCGCAGTCCCGGACGTGCCGCTGCAGGGCGCTCGCCCCGAACGGGTAGTCCTCGTGCTCGACGAGCGCGCGGTGAAGGTCGGTCCAACTCACCGACGTGTTACCGGCCCGATGCACCTCGATGAGTTCGCGCACTGGCCCGAGCCAGCGGTCGCCGCCCGCGCACGTGCCGCACCGCTTCTTCGACTTCGGGTTCGCGAGCAGGCGCTGCACGAGCGACGGCGTGTTCTTCTTCGACATGCTATGCGGCCCCGTAGTCGTGTTTCTCGGGCTCTTCGCCGCGAACGTCGCTTCGGAAGTACCCGATGAGACGCCCGCAGATCGACAGGCCGTAGAAGCGTCCCGACAGCCCGCCATCCCACGATTCATCGCGGGCGGCTGTCGAGACGTGCATGTGGCTGGAGTTGACGTGCCAGCCCCAGCAGAAGCGGAAAGGCATCGGGGGATCGCCTTCCCGGCTAGTCCGCCGTGGCCGTGAGTTGCCCGATGGCGAACGTCGGAGTGATGCCGCTCGAGATCGCGAGCGACGCGGTGAGCGCCCCCGAGACGATCGGCGTGCCGGCGCCGGACGACTGCGCGACAACCGAGAAGTGCGTCGCCGTCTCACTGCCGCCGGTGGCTGCCGGGAACGCGACCTCCGCCGCATTCGACACCGTGTCCGTCGAGACCGTCCAGCCCGAACCCGTGCGCGCCACCGCTACGCGGGCGTAGCTGGTGTAGGCGCATTCGTTCGTCGTCGCATCGCCGGCCTCGCCCGGGTCCGCGGTGTGCAGCGCGACGTAGAGGCTGCCGGCCGCACCGCTCGGCTGCAGACCGCTCGCGTCGCCGATCTGCGCGAACGCGGTGTTGAGGAAGATGAGGTTGAGAAGGGCGGTTTCCGCCGAGTTGAAAAGGGACATTCGTTACTGCCTCCGCTAGCTAGAGTGTGATGCCGATGCCGAGCCCCATCCGGGGCCGGCTCTGGTCGACGCCCGCGGTGCCGTTGTGGGCGCGGGCCGTCATGGACAGGGTCGCGTTTCCCGCGAGCGCGCCGACGCCCGTCAGCGTGCCGCTCGCCGAGATCGAGAAGGACGGGCCGCCGGACAGGGCGCCGACGGCGGTCAGTGTTCCGCTCCCCGACAGCGCCAAGGTCGTGCTGCCGGAGATGTCGCCCGGCGCCAGCAGCGTCGCCGATGCGGTGAGACCGAAGGTCGCCGCCCCGGCAAGTTCACCAAGCCCCGTAAGCGTGCCGGCCGCCGAGACTCCGAGCGTGGCGTCGCCCGAGATTGCGCCGGCCGTCGCGGGGTCGAACTCGAAAGCGCCCGCGTCGGGCGTCGTCGAGTCGCGCGTGTTCCCGGCGTAGCTGTCGAAGTCGTCGCCGACCGGGACCGCCGTGCCGTAACCGATCGCGGCCGAACCGCTTTGCAGGCTCCAGTCTGTACCGGAGACGAACGACGGGTCGGTGTCTTCGAGGTTGTTCGATGCGGTGATCGAGACCCCCGACGTCATGGTCGTCGTGGTGGCGTTCGGGCAATAGAGCAGGTTGTTGCGAACGAGGCAGTTACCGGTGCCATAGTCCGCGACGCTCACCAGTTCCGCGTCACCCGTAAGGCTCTCGCTCGTGTAGAGCGTGTTGTGATAGACCTCGATGTCTTCGGGGTCGGGGGTGATCGTCCCGCGTTGTTCGACTCGGATGCACTGCACATCCACGAGGCTCGTCGCGTCCGTGACGAGGAACCGATTGTTGCGAATCGTCGTGCCCTTGTTCCAGATCGTGAGAGGAACCGGGTAGGCCGTGTCGCGATACTTGCAGTCGAAGTCGTTCCGCTCGATGAGAACGTCTTCGACGCGGTTGTCCTGGCTGGCCGACGCGGACCCAACGCCTACGCACCATGCCGTGTTGTGCACGAAGGTGTTGTCGCTAATGACGACGTGACTCGTCGTGTCCGCGGCGGTCGAATAGTCCTTGCTGTGCAGCTTGATGCTGTGCTTGTCGGACTCGGCGTCATCAAAGTCGCAACCCGAAACCACCAGCCGCTCGTTGAACGGAAAGCGCAACAGGTGCTCGGTCGTGATGCTGTGGAACAGGCTGTTGAGCACCGCACCGTCACGAGCTGAGAAGTAGGCACCGTATTGCGTCCCACTCGGGTGATCGCAGTTCGCGATGCACAGGCCGGCGCAGATATCGACAGAGAAGAAGTCCGGCGTCTCGTGGCCGAACCCGTACATCTGCGAGAACCCCGCAGCTCGGATGCGGTAGAACAACAGGTCGTCGCCTCGGTAGCCGAGGCTGAACAACCGACCCGCGGAACTGGCCGGCGGGTCGAACTCCAGGTCCATGACCCGGAGGTCGTTGCACTCGTCGTCCGTGCTGCCGACCTGGATCACCGACGCCGTGTGCTGCACGTCGATGATCGGGTTGTTCGTGAAGATACCCCGAGCATCGGGGCTCGTGCCCGTCCCGAACGCGCCAATGAGGCTCGCGCCCGTGTCGGAGTCGAGCGTCACCCCAGCCGACGCGACGAACGTCTCACCGCGCCGGAACAGCACCCGCTTGCCGGATGCGTAGTGTGTCGTCATGACCGAGTCGAAGTCCGAGCTCGTCACCTGCGTCGCCCCGGAAGGTGCACCGGTGAAGGTGCCCGAGGTGCTAACGCAGACCGTGTCCGTGCCAGCGAACACGGTGTCCGCATCGGTCACCGTGATGTCGACCGTGTCCGAGGCGGACGCCCCGGTAAGCGGGTCGGTGACCGTGAGCGTGACGGTGTAGGATCCGGGCTGATCGAAGACATGCACCGCAATCGGTCCGGTCTTGCCCTTGCTGTAGGTCTCGTTGCTGTCGTCCCAGTCCCATCGGTAGTGCAGGTGATGGAACGGGCGCGATACGCCAGAGGCCGTCGTGCCCGTTGCGTCGAAGTGCACGTTCATCGGGGCGACGCCTGACGTGCGCGTCGTCGCAATCGAAATGGTGACGCCTTCGTTGAGCGTGCCCGAAGCGGACATCGACAGCGAAGCGGCACCGGACAGACCGCCGACGCCGAGCAGGGTGCCCGTCGCCGAGAGCGCGATCGGCGCCGTTCCGACGAGCGCACCGGTAGCCGCAAGCGTCGCCGCAGCAGAGAGAGTCGCGGACGCAGAACCCGACAACGCGCCGACGCCCGTCGCCGTGCCCGAGGCCGTCATCGAGATCGACGCCGTGCCCGAGATCGCGCCGGACGCACCGGCGTCCGGGTCGGACTGATAGGCCCCGATGTCTAGCTGGCGCTGGTATGCGCCGATGTCGCGCCCGGCCATGCTGCGCTAACTCCCGTCCGGGATGGAGTAAAGGGCCGCGTCCTTGAGCAACGCGCCACCGCCCGCGGTGTCGTTCAGCGAGTAGTCGTCGCTCGCTCGGTTCGTGAACGGATCAGCACTGAGCGTGATGTCGTTCGGCCCGGCCGCCGGTTCCCCGGCGTGACTTGTCGTTGAGTTGAACGCGCCGCTCGTGTTGCTGTAGACGGCGTTGTAGTCGCACCACCACAGGTGGTTCGGCGAACTGACCGAGTCGTTGATCCCGTAGCCGCCGTTGTAGGCGATGACGCTTTCGGTGACCTGGATGATCTTCGGGTAGTCCGTGCCGGCCGTGCCGGTTGTCCCGATGCCATCACCCGCGTTGTCGACGATCGTGCAGTTGTCGATCGACACCATCTGCCCGAAGCCGTAGCCGGCGATCCAGACCCCATCGCCAGCGCAGTCGTAGATCAGGCAGTTCGAGAGGACAACGCCCGACATGCCTTGCGTGAACGCGAGGCCCGAGTTCCCGAAGTAGGTCTCGCCCTGCCCGTCGAAGGTGCAGTTCTGGAAGTGCGCCCCGCCTCGCGAAGACAGGATGTCGAACCCGGTGAACGTAGACCCGGTGAAGTAGCAGCCCCGCGCGTAGACGTTCGCGTAGGTGCCGCCGACGTTGAAGAAGTTGCTGGCAGCGCCCGCGACGTCGATGACGACATCGATGAGGCGGATGTGGTTGCCGCCTCCGGTCGCGGTGATGAAGCTGCTACTCCCGCCGCTCGTGGAAGTGAGTTCGACGCCCTCGAGGTGAACGCCGACGTCGGCCTCAAGCTGCATCAGCCGGAAGTTCCCGTTCGCGCGGATGATCGGGCGACCGCTCGCAGCCTCGATCCGAATCGGTGCATCGGTCTCGCCCCAGGTCGTGTTCGCGCCAGGGAAGAAGTCGACGTGGTCGTAGGTGCCCGAGGCGAGCGAGATCGTCCAGCCCGGCGCCCAGTCGCGCGAGTCGCTGTTCGTCGTGTCGGCGTCGAGCGTCTGCCGGGTGCCGTTGACGTACCAGTTGTCGGCCGTATAGGTGCCGTCCGAGGACTCGGCGGTCACGAGCGCAGTGCAGGTCGAGACGCCACCGGTGAACGCGGTGATGCGCGCCAGCTTGCGCGAGCCAGCGGGCGTGTCGACCCAGACGTAGTCCGTGCCGTCGTCCGCGACGCCGGTGAAGTCGACGGTCTCGTTGAGCGTGACCGTGGTCCCGCTCCAGTCGGCGTTCGTGCCGCTACCGTCCGAATCCGAGGGCGCGGTGTCCGACCCGGTCGATGCGTTGTAGGGAATGATGGCCGTCATGTTCGACGCCAACCATCCCGCCCCCGCCCCTCCCTGTCGGTGGGGTTAGCGGCCTGCTTTCCGGCCGCCGCCTCGGGTTTTCAGCCGCCGCGTCGCTTCGTCTTCAACCGCTGCAACCCCACCAGCAACACCAGCCCAACCGCGATCGGCCAGCCGAGCACGCACTCGGCGAGCAGGACGAGATGGTCGCGCCAGCCGTCGATCGGCTCGTCGTCCGTCAGGCAGTAGGCGTAGACCAGCAGGCCGGCGGCGACGTAGCAGGATGCGGCGAAGACGAGGGTTGTCACGGGCGCCCCCGGCTACTCGCCTTCGGACAACCGGCGCGACAACAGTTCGATCAGCAGCGCCATCGACTCGGGGCTGCCCTCGAGTTCGCGGACTTCGTCGAGCGACACGAAGCCGTCTTCGTTCGTGTCGAGCAGCGGGACGAGGAACGGCGCCTTCTCCTTGAGGTAGGCGGTGCCCACCTTCTGGATCGCGAGGTCAGCCGTCGACTCGACGAACGACTGTAGGCGCTCGCGGCCGGGATCGCCTCCGCCCCAGCAGGAGCAGAGTAGGATCAGGGGAAGGGCGCAGAATGTTGCGCGGAGTGGTTTCTTCATGTCGTCTCCATCCTCACAGGTTCAGGAACTCGTCAGCCCGGGATTCAGGAAGCCCAGGTACTTGTTGAAGCGCACCGACGAACCGCGGATGTGCTCGTCGGGCTCTATCCGGTAGACCACGAGGCGTTCGATCTGCTCGCCCGCCTTCGCGCAGCAGTTGCATGTGCCACCCTCCGCGTTCGCTCGACCAACGAAGCGTGTGCTGCCGCCTTCGAGATGTGCCTCGGCGATCTCGGTCTCGGGGTCTGGGTGATCCCAGTCGAGGAAGAGATCGCTGTCGAACAGGTCGACGAGGATCGTGCGGTGCGGTGCGAACCTCACCCGAACAACTCCATCCCGATCAGGAAGGACACAAGCATCATGGTCACCCAGCAGGTGACCTTGATGTCTTGCAGAAGCTTGCGTTCGTCTTCGCTCATCGCCGGAACCCCCAGATCCCCGCCAGCAAGTGCTTGGCAAGGCGCTCGGTTTCACGAAAGGTAAGTTCGACGTACACGGATTCGCCGTCGCGGTTGTCGATCTCGAGGCGGAGGCCGCTGTAGACCTCGCGATCATCGGAGACGCGAAGCACCGGTTTGCGTTCGTCGCCCTCGTCGTATTCGGGGAACCTCACGATGATTCCTCCACCTTCGCGAACTCGCCGAGGTCCACCCCGAGCGCTTCCGCCACCGCGCGCAGCGCCGCAAGCTTCTCGTCGTTCTCGCAGTCCGGCTGCCCAGTCGCGTCGTCGAACTTCTTCGCGGCCTTGAGTAGCTCGCGCAGTTCTTCGACCTCCTTCTTGAGCGCTTCGAACTCAGCGCGCGAAACGCCTTGCACGAACTCGATGACCTGCTCGCGATTGGGGTAGACGTTCGGCTGGATAGGCTCGATGCCTGGCCACTTCTTGGCGAACGCATCGCCGACATTGGAGACCATGCACATGGCTAGCTCCTCCGCCGCTTCGGCTTGTCCACGATGCGACATGCCGCCCCGCCAAGGAGTGCGAAGAACCCGCCAAAGCACAGGAGCAGCAGCCCGATCGCTACAATGAGCGCGAACCCACCCCACAACGGCGCCGTCACCCACCACCACGACCAGTTGATGACGCCGCAGAGCTTGAGGACGAGGAACGTGATGAAGAGGGCGCCGGGGAGACCGACGCCGAATTGTGCTTGCGATTGGGGGCGATTGCTCATCCCTGCACCTCCGCTTCCTCAGGCTCGCCGACCTCGATCCAGTCGACGACCGTGGCCGGCTCACCCTTCCATACAACTGCGCGAGCACGCACGAACACTCCGCAATAGCTGCCGTAGGCGAACTCCTCGCCTGGCGGTGCGTCACCGATGCCGGTTCGGCTCATGTCTACGAACCTGAGGCGCGTGTGCTTGGACACGTCATGGGCCGCGGCCTTCCCCATCTCACGAGCCTGCTCGCGACTCAACTCCTCGGGATTGCCAATGCAGCAGACCTCTCGGTGGCGCTCGCCTTGGAATGACACAGGTAACCCCTGCCGTTTCCTGTCGGCGTGGTAGATGGCCCGCGCGACTGAAAGCGCGATACGTGCCAAGATCGCGTTCGACGCGAAAGGTCTCGTTCGCTCCGTCACTTGCCCGTCCCCCCAACAACCTCCGGCGGAATCCAAAGCCCCCCGAGCCGGTTGTTGCTCGCGTCCTGGTCAACAAGCGCCCGGGCCTTCTCGTGCTTCGGATCGTGACGCAGTACGGTCGCCGAAGCGGTCACCATCCACCCCGAGGTCCCACCCCAAGGCGTACTCGCACTGAGGACGGGGTCGCCGCTCGGGTCGAGCACGACATACGGGTAGGGCACCCAATGCGAAGCGTCGCCGTCGAACGTGTAGGCGTCGTCGACAACCTTCCGCGCAGCCCGCAGCGCAAACTCGCGTGCCTCGGGCACGTCGAACGCCTCGCCCGCAAGGTCGACGAAGTAGGCGATCGGGCCCTGCTGCCAGGCGTACCACTTGCCGTACGCGGTCATCCAGTATTCGCCCTGAAGCCGCGCACGCAGCACGTTTTCCCAGCGCCAGATCCAGCGGTCACGCACCTGCCGCGCAAGCCACCGGTCCTCGACGCTGTGCCACAGGTGCCACGCCAGCAACGCCGACCAGCCGAGACCCCGGTTCGCGCCGGTGTAGGCCGTCGTGGTGAACTCGGGGTCGGTCGTGTGCTCGAACAGGTAGAGCGACGCACGCCGCTCGATCTGCCACTGCAACGCCGGGCAACCTGTCGCGCGGTAGGCGACGAACAGGTTGTTGTAGAACATGTGCTCGCGCCATGTTCGATAGCCGTGCAGGTCGGCGCCCTCGTGAGGCATCTCGCTGCCGAACTCGAACAGGTCGCGGCTGTTGCCGCGCGCGAACGGGTAGCCCTCGAACATCGCGAGGTCTTTCTCGCGACGGATGTGCAGCCGGCTGCCGCTGATCTCGGTCCATAGCCCCGGGCGCCGCGCCATGCTCGCGGCGGTCATCCACCGCAGCCACTCGCCGCCGGCAGACTCCTGCCCGAGCCCGAGATCGGCGCCGACGAACACCTGGTCGGGCTCGCCGCCACTCGTATAGGCGCTCTTCGTCAGGAACGTGAGCGGCGTCAACGTCGACCAGTCCTGCAACGAGTCCGCGACCGGTTGCCAGTGCTGTTCGACGAACGCGCGCGGGTGCCCGCGGCTCTCGTGCCACAGCGGGTTGCCCGTCGGCCAGACCTTGTTCACGCCGATGGCGCCGATCTCGAGCTTGGCGTATGCCTCGGCGCTCGGACGTTCGGACTCGTCGAATAGGGCAACGAACGGGACCGGCGGCAGGCCCTGACCGTGGCCGACCGTCATGCCGGACCGGATCAGCGGCTTACCCCAGCCGGACCATGCCCCGCGCACCTCGGCGCCGCTGCGGAACCAGGGGTGGATGTTCCACTTGAGGCGGGCCGACTTGTCGGGCAGCGTCGGGTTGCTCGCCGAGACTTGCAACTTGCCCGGCGCCCAGCCCTGGCCGGCGTAGAACGTCATCCAGACATCGCAGACGACGATGCGGTCGAGGCGGACCTGCCAGTGCCCGTCGACGCCCGCGCCGTTCTTCTCGAGCGACCGCAGCGACATCCGGGTGCCGCCGAGGCTCGGCCAGTGCTTCAACGCCAGGTCGTAGTCGTGGACGACTGCGCGCGGTGCGCGCGACAGGTCGAGCGTTGTGGCGCTGCCGGCGGGCATGTCGTCGGCTCGGACGTCGACGTGCCACAGCCCGGGCGCGATCCACTTGCCGCGGACGTGCGAGGCGCCGGTGTCGGGCGCCCAACGATCAACCGTGCGGCGGATCCAGCCGGAGAAGGGCGCGTCGGATCGGTTGGCGACGTGGACCTGCTGCGCGAACAGGGAGCAGGCGAGGAAGGCGAACGCGAGTAGGGTTCTCATTCTGCGGTCTCCCCGGCTTCTGCGGTCTCCGGGCTGTCGGCTTCTGCGGCCGCGGCCGCGCGCGCCTGACAGAAAGCCAGGCATCCGTCCGCGACCGACGCGATGCTCTCCAAGGCGCCGTATGCTTCGTCGGGTTCGGTCTTGAGCGCGAGAGTCGAGACAGTCGAAAGGCCGCTCTCGGCAGCCTCCGCCCTGGACCGGTAGCTCGGGTCGACACCGGCATCTCTCTCCGCCTCACTCTGCTTGCGCTCGGCGACCACGACCCGGCGGCACAACTCGGACACGAGGTCAGGCAGCCTGTCGAAGGACCCGACCTCTTTGCCGGGATCCAGCGTGTTGAGGCTGGACTGCATGCGGCCACATATCTTCTCGATCAGCTTGTAGTAGCCGTCGGCGAGGACGCGCTCGGTCTGCGCGGCCTTCTCGGCGGGTTTGACGCGTTCGCGCAAATCGAGCACCTCTCGGAACGTCGCCGAGTCGAACTTGTCCTCGCTCGTGTTGCCCATCGCACACTGCCGGACGTGCTCGATGCGCTTGTTCGCCCAGACCGCTTGGTCGTAGGCACGAGCGCGATCGCGGTTGATGCGGTCGGACTGCGCGCGCGCCTCGTCGCGTTCCTTTAGCACCCGACGGGCGCAGTCGAGCGCACCTTCATCGTGCTCTGCACCGGCCTCCCTCATGAATCGCAGGCCGTCGTCGGTGCGGTCGTTCTCCCGCTTTACGATGTCACGGAGATCCTCGTACGCCTGCTGTAGCTCGCGCTCCAACTCGGCGATGCGCTTGCCGGCGGCGTCGAGGTCGTCCGCCTGTCGGCCAATCGTCCCGCGCTGTTCCTCGACCTTCGCAGAGTAGAGCGTTCGGATAGCCTCCGATGCGCTCAGCCCCTGGCGGGCCTTTGAGATGAGGTGCTCGGCCGCCTCATCGAAGGGGGGTACCATCTGTCCGCCGCTGTTCTCTCCGCTCGACATCTCACTCCGGGGGTTTGGGGTGCTCGGTGCAGCGACCCGGCTCTCGGATCGCCGAGCACACACTCGCCCGCGGGGCGGTTTATGTCGGTGGGGTTAGCGGCTGCGATCGAGGAATTCGCGGGGCTCACTTTGCAGCGCAAAGCTTCCGTTCGCCGCCGTCCGGTTTCGGCGTAGTTTGCACCGCAAAGTGAACGGCCGGAAAGAGTGTGCGGAATCCGCACAGTTTCGCAATTCACTCCCGCTACGCGAAGAGGCCGGTCACGATTGCCCCCGGGCCTCGACCAGTCGCCGCCACGCCCCCGGCTCCAGCAACTCCTCCGGCCAATCCCACACCTCATCGAACACGACGAGACGACGAGGCAGCTCGCCGCGCACCTTGAGCTCGATCTTCTCGAGGGGCGACAGCGAACGAGTCAGCCCCTCGGTGTGCCAGGGTTCGACCCGTGTCCATTCGGCGGGGTCGCGCACGGCATCGTAGTCGGACAGGTTGTAGGACATGTCGCCGGCTCGGAAGGTCACGAATCGGACCCCGCCGCTGTCACAGTGTAGCCGTCGTACGGAACGGCAGGCTCGTCCAGGTTCCGATCGAACTGGAACCGGCAGCCGCAGTCGTAGACGAGCAAGAACGTGATGCGCCCAGGGACGCCGCCACCTACGTGTGCCCCATGCTCGGATTGGATGTATCCGCACCCGTGCTCGGGGCACTTGCGCGGCATCGACTGGGGGAACCCCCGAGCGGGTTCGACAATGTTCGTGTAGCCGTTGCTCACGCCAGAATCTCCCACCGAAAAACGAACGACTGCGCTCCCT
>Ga0070726_10000873_pt1 | contig 33459 bp, 24 predicted proteins | sample tdAd471_FD_67275 | JGI IMG/M metagenome (GOLD analysis project Ga0070726, IMG submission 67275) | Marine sediment microbial communities from the Atlantic coast under amendment with organic carbon and nitrate - tdAd47.1 | ecosystem: Environmental > Aquatic > Marine > Coastal > Sediment | place...
AGCAGCGCGTAAGAAGCGATGTTGAACGGCACGCCGAGAAAAATATCGCAGCTGCGTTGATACAACTGGCATGACAGCTTGCCGTCCGCTACGTAGAACTGGAAGAAGCAATGGCACGGGGGCAATGCCATCTTCCCGATCTCGCCGACATTCCAGGCACTCACGATAATGCGGCGCGAATCAGGCGTCTCCCTGAGCTGCTGCACGACCTGGCTGATCTGGTCGACGGTGGTCCCGTCTGCCGCACCCCAGCTACGCCACTGCACGCCATAAACGGGCCCGAGGTTGCCGTCCTCATCCGCCCACTCATTCCAGATCTTCACGCCGTTTTCCGTGAGGTAGCGCGTGTTCTGGTCGCCGCTCAGGAACCAGAGGAGCTCGTGAATGATCGACTTGAGATGCAGGCGCTTGGTCGTTATGAGCGGAAAGCCTTCGCCGAGGTCAAAGCGCATCTGGTAGCCGAACGTCGCGAGCGTGCCGGTACCGGTTCTGTCGTCCTTGCGCGTACCGTTGTCGCGCACGTGTCGCATCATTTCCAGGTACTGCTGCATATCAGGCTGTTGCCTCCGAATTCGATTTGGGGCGGTACGCGAGGTACAGGAGGATCGCCCCGATCACTATCATTGGTGTGCTGAGAACGTGTCCCATGGTAACCCAGTCGGCAAACAGGTACCCGATGTGGGCGTCCGGAATGCGGTAGAACTCGATGTAGACGCGGAATATGCCGTAGAGCAGGAAGAACAGGCCGGTAATCGCCATGTACGGCCGTTGCCTCGACGAGAACCACCACAGAATTGCAAACAGGACGAAGCCCTCGAGCGCGGCCTCGTAAAGCATCGACGGATGCAATGGGGGTGTCATTGCAACATCTGGTGCAAGACCGAGTTTTCGCTGACACAGTTCGACTCGCGCTGGCGAGCCGTTACAACGGACCTGCATCGCCCACCAAAGGTCGCCCGCCGGGCCGCCCCACAGTTCCCCATTGATGAAATTGCCGATACGACCGAAACCGAGGCCTAGCGGCACGAGCGGCGCGACGAAGTCGGTCATCTGCCACATCGACTTGCCGAGTTTGCGGCCGAACAGCCACATGGCGATGATGACGCCGGCGAGTCCGCCGTGGAACGACATGCCGCCTTCCCAGATCTTGAATATATAGAGCGGGTCCGCCGCGATATTGGCCCAGCCATAGAACAGCGTGTAGCCGATACGGCCGCCGAGGATGACACCGAGCATCACGTAGAAAATAAGATCGTCGATCTGCTGTGTTGTGAACCCCCACCAGGGCTGGCGGGATCGACGCCGGGCCAGCCACCAGCCGACCAGGAAGCCGACGACGTACATCATGCCGTACCAGCGAATCTTGAGACCGAAAATCGACAGGATGACCGGGTCGATCTCTGGGTATATCAGCATGGAAAGTACGCTCAGTGGAAATCCGGGGACAGTTTACTCAATTGTCGTGGGATGCGCTGCGGTCCCGCGACAATTGAGTAAACTGTCCCCCTAATGCCCAATCGACTCGCCACCGAGACCAGCCCCTACCTGCTGCAACACGCGGACAATCCCGTTGACTGGTATCCATGGGGTGACGAGGCCTTCGAGTTCGCGCGCGGGCAAGGTAAGCCCGTGCTGCTGTCCATCGGCTATTCGGCATGCCACTGGTGCCATGTCATGGCGCACGAGTCGTTCGAGGACGAGGCGACCGCGGAGGTCATGAACGAGCTGTTCGTCAACATCAAGGTTGATCGCGAAGAGCGGCCGGACGTCGACAAAATCTACCAGACGGCACAGCAACTCCTGACACAACGGACTGGCGGCTGGCCGCTGACGATGTTCCTGAATCCGGACGACCAGCGACCGTTTTTCGGTGGCACCTACTTCCCCAACGAAGCGCGCTACGGCATGCCGGCATTCAGCGAGCTGTTGAAAAGCGTGGCGAGTTATTTCGACGAGCAGCGTGAGCAGGTCGTATCGCAGGGCGCCAAGCTGACCGAGGTCCTCGGCAGTCTTGAGCCTCCGCCCGCGGATGCTGGTCAGGTCATGGGCGGGGAGCCGCTTGGCAAGCTACGGAAATCTCTCGCAAGCTCATTCGACGCCGAGTTCGGCGGCTTCGGCAAGGCGCCGAAATTTCCGCACCCGACGACCATCGATTACCTGCTGCGCCACTGGCGAGCGTCGGCAAGCAATGCCGACCCGGACATTGAGGCTCTCTACATGGCGTCACTGACGCTGACTCGGATGGCCGAAGGGGGCATCTACGACCATATCGGCGGTGGCTTCTGCCGGTATTCGGTCGACCGCTACTGGCAGATCCCGCACTTCGAGAAAATGCTCTACGACAACGGCCCACTACTCGCGCTTTACTCACAGGCATTCCTCGCTACGGGTGAACCGTTATTCGCCGAGACTGCCAACGCGACGGCTGACTGGATGCTCGCGGACATGCAGTCCCCCGATGGCGGCTTCTATGCGACGCGCGATGCAGACTCCGAAGGAGAAGAAGGCCTCTATTATGTATGGACGGCCGATGAAGTTCGGGAACTCCTCGACGAGTCTGACTATGCACCATTTGCGGCACGCTTCGGCTTGAGCGACCCGGCGAATTTCGAGGGTCGCTGGCACCTTACTGTTCGTCAGTCCATAGAAGACGTCGCATCGGATAACAACGTTACAACCGAGGACGTTACCGCCGCGATTGCGCGCGGCAAGCAATCGCTGCTCGGCAAGCGCGACAGCCGTGTACCGCCCGGTCGTGACGAGAAACAACTGACCGCCTGGAATGCACTCGCAATCCGCGGCCTGGCAATTGCTGGCCGCGCACTCGATCGGAATGATCTTGTCGATGCCGCCGCTGCCGCTATCAACTTCGTCCACGACAAACTGTTCGTCGACGGTCGCCTGCTGGCCAATTTCAAGGACAGCGAGGCACGTTTCCCCGCCTATCTCGACGATCACGCGTTCATGCTGGATGCGCTACTGGAACTCTTGCAGGCGCGCTGGTCGGGTGAGCATCTGCAGATTGCGACAGTGCTTGCCGATACCCTGCTCGAGCATTTCGAGGACCCCGATAACGGTGGCTTCTTTTTCACGGCCAATGACCATGAACGCCTGATGCACCGGCCCAAACCGCTCGCGGACGAGTCCGTGCCCTCCGGCAACGGCATCGCGGCATTTTCATTGCAACGACTCGGCTTCCTGCTGGGAGAGACACGTTATCTCGACGCAGCGGAAAGAACACTCCGCTCAGGCTGGCGCGCGATGGATGAGTACCCCCACGGGCACGTCAGCCTGATGACCGCGCTCGAGGAGTATCTCGAGCACCCGGAAATCATCGTCATCCGCGGAGAAGACCCCGAGATCTCGCAGTGGCACGATTCCGCGGCAAAGCTGTACGCACCGCGACGGCTTGTGTTCGCGATTCCGGCGACCGAACCCGGGTTACCTGGCGCGCTGGCAGATCGTGCCCCGGTCGAGGGCGAGACCGTAGCGTACCGTTGCGTGGGCACGCATTGCGACTTGCCGGTTACGACCTGGGAGGCGCTGGCGGCCAGCCTCTCGGAGAACCATCCCGACGCGTTCGGCTAACGTACATAGCCGTGTTTCTCCAGAGTGATCAGGATGCGATGTGCCGCCAGGTCAGCTGATAGCTCCGCCGTATCGATCACGATCTCGGCATTCTCAGGCACCTCGTACGGATCATCGATACCCGTGAAGCCCTTGATCAGACCCGCGCGTGCCTTGGCATAGAGCCCTTTGCGATCCCGCACCTCGCACACCTCGATGGGCGTCGAGACGTGGGTCTCGAGAAACCCGCCGAGCGGGCTGATCATCTCGCGCACCAGGCGGCGTGTCTCAGCGTATGGCGCGATTGGCGCACAGATCGCAATGCCACCGTTCTTGGTGATTTCGCTGGCAACGTAGCCGATGCGCTGGATATTCAGATCGCGGTGCTCTTTTGAAAAAGTCAGCTCACTCGACAGATTCTTACGAACGATATCGCCATCGAGCAGCGTAACCGGCCGGGATCCTTCCTCGAGGAGCTTGATCATCAGGGCATTGGCCACTGTCGACTTGCCGGAACCAGACAGCCCGGTAAAAAAGACCGTGAATCCCTGCTTGTGCTTCGGCGGGTGCGCCTTGCGAAGTTCCTCGACGACGCTCGGGTACGAAAACCACTCGGGGATATCGCGGCCTTCACGCAACCGGCGCCGAAACTCTGTGCCCGACAGATTCATCACCTTGTCGTTGGGCTCGGTTTCGTCAGCAGCGACGTACTCGGCCTTGTTCTCGACATACACCATCATCTTGAACGGCACCATCGAGATGTCGAGTTCCTCCTCGTGCTCTTTGAACAATTCCTGAGCGTCGTACGGGCCATAAAACGGATTGCCGTTTTTGTCGTTTCCGGGACCGGCATGATCGCGTCCAACGATGAAATGCGTGCAGCCGTAGTTCTTGCGGATGATCGCGTGCAGCATTGCTTCGCGTGGACCACCCATGCGCATCGCGAGATTCAGGAGGCTGAGTTGCGTCGTCTGCTCCGGATATTCCTCGAGCACATGCTCGTAACAACGCACGCGCGTGAAATGATCGATATCGCCGGGCTTGGTCATGCCAACGACCGGTTGAATCAGTAGATTTGCATCCGATTCCCTGGCCGCGCGAAACGTGAGTTCCTGGTGTGCCTTGTGTAACGGGTTACGCGTCTGGAATGCTACGACCTTGCGCCACCCCAGCTTGCGGAACCGGCCCCGGAGCTCCGACGGTGTGTCGCGTAGTAACTTGAAATCAAAGTAGGTCGGCGGCTCGACGCCGCGAATGTTGCCTCCGACATAGACCGGGTGCGACGTGTACCTGAGATAGGCGACGGCCGGATGACTGTCATCGGTGGTGCCGTATACGCGCTCGGCTTCACTCGTGAGATCGGGTGACCATAGGTCGGTGACCTCGAGGGTGGCGATCAGGACGCCCTCGGCGTCGCGCAGTGCGATCGTCTCGCCTTCGGAAATCTCGTCCGCGAATTCCTGGCTGACATCCAGCGTTATTGGCAAAGGCCACAGCACGCCACTGGTAAGGCGCATGGTGTCACAAACGCTTTCGTAGTCGTCTTTGCCGAGGAACCCGCCGAGCGGTGAAAATGCTCCGTTCATTAGCAGGTCCAGGTCACACAGCTGGCGTTGCGTCAGATCCCACGACTGGTAATCCTTCGCCCTGACCTTCTCCTCGTCGGCATTCCTTTCCGTCAAATAAAGTTCTTTCAGTGCGCCGCCATGCGCTTCTTTGAAGGCCCCCATGTTCCTAATCTCCTTGTTGTCTGCCTGCAGTTGATCCATTCAACAACAGGTCGGTGCATTTCCTTGCCAGGTCAAAGACGTCCGCATCCTGATCACGGACGATGATGTCGCCAAAACTGTTACAAATGCCGATAACGGATTGCGCGGCGAAGTGACTGTCGATCGTGTCTCGCACAGCGCCCGAAGCAATGCCATCGTTGAATATCGTTTCCAGTTGTTCCCTGTAACGCGAGCCGAGCTCCTTGAGCCGCTTCCTCCGCTCCTTCGGCAGGTACAGGCGCTCGTCGTTGTGTACCTTGAGCGCCTCGCTCCTCTCCCGATAGCCGGCCAGGTGGTTCGTAACGACCGCGAACAGGCGCCCATCGAATGGCTCGTCGCTGCTCGCAATAGCGCGCATGTTCTCGGCGTATTTCTGTAACCCGTAAAGACAGACTTCCTCGAGCGCTTCTTCTTTTGATTCGAAGTAGTAGTAGACGCTGGCTTGCTTGATTCCGAGCCGCTCCGCGATATCGCGGGTACTGGAACCATGAAATCCTTTCTCCGAAAACACACTGGCAGCAGCACGGACTGCTGCAAGCTTGTGTTGTTGATATCGAGGACTGTCTGTTTTGCTCGGTTTCATCGCGCCCGGACTTCGGTCAGGTTCGGGCAGAATTCTATAGCTCTATAGATTTTTTGTCAATTTTTGATGAAATTCTTTAAAAATAAGGTGTTATGTTATATTTATTTCTGTCAAGCAATGGAATTAATAGGTTGGCCAGTCTCGGTTTTCCGCAATGGAAAGCCAATAAAGTTTATGCGATAAACTAGTCTGCGATTTAGACTGAATGGGGCAACCAGCCATGCTGGACAACATGAACCTGCTGGAGCGCAAGGTCTTCCAACACTATTGGGACGACGGTTTGCTCGACCTTTTTGCGGCAATTGGAATTCTGATGATCGGCATCTCCTGGCTGCGCGACTTTCCGGTCGGCGCGGTTTTTGTCCCCGCCTTGCTGGTTCCATTCTGGAAACCCGTGCGTCGCAAGGTAATCGAGCCAAGACTGGGCCTAGTTGAATTCACGGAGGCTCGAGAGCACCGAAATCAACGCATGTTGAAAGTGATCATGTACTTCGGCATTGCCGTGCTCATTCTGGCGATCGAGCTGTACTTCGTCCGGGATTCGCTGCCCATGGAACCGACAGTCGCGCTGATCGCCGGACTACCGGCCATGTTGCTTGCGGTGCTCGCCATCATTACAGCTGGCCTGATCGGAAGTTCGCGATTTTTCGTCTACGCATTGATCCTCGTAACTATTGGAGTCGGCGGCGCACTACTCGACTGGGTACCAGGAAAGATTCTGGCCGTTGCCGGCGGAATCATGCTTGCCATTGCTGGCGGCTTGTTGATGCAATTCATGCGGGAGAATCCACCCGGAGAATCGGAATGAACTCGATTGCCTCCACCGACATTCCCGAGATCGATTACCTGTTGCATGAACCGGCGCGCCTGCGGCTGCTGGCATTCCTGTCTGTCGTCAAGCGCACGGATTTCACGTTTTTGCTAAAGCTATCCGGCCTCTCGCGCGGCAATCTTTCCGTACAGATGAGCAAGCTGGGCGATGCGAAGATGGTCAGAATCGACAAGACCTTCGAAGGCAACCGGCCACGCACAATTTATCAATTGACGGCGCGCGGTACGAACGCGCTTCGTGCCTACAAAAAAAACATGAAAACGATCCTGGCTGCGTTGCCGGATTAGTTACTGGAGACCGCGCAACGTCACGGCCTGCCCAGCAACTCCAGCGCCGCCAGCGTCATTGCTTCGACGCCTGCCTTTATCGAGACTTCGGAATCGATCTTGAACAGCGGCGAGTGGTGTGGTCCCCAGGTTCCTGACTCGATCAGCTCCGGTGGCGTGCCACCCACCTCGAAGTACACGCTGGGTATCGGTGGGTCGATGTTGACGAGATCCGGAAAGTCCTCGGCGCCCATGTCGGACTGATACCACTCGAGTAGTGCATCCTCGCCCATACCTTCACTGACCGCGCTGCGGACGCGTCGGGCGAGTTCGGTATCGTTCGTCGTAGTCGGTGAGCCGTTCGGCCAGATATCTACGATTGGAAGCCGGTCTTCGGACACGCCCGCGGCCCTCGCTGTCTGCACGGCGACCCGCTCGATCGCTTCCAGCAGGTAATAACGTGTGCGCTCGGTATTCGCTCGAACCGTAATATCGAGCTGGGCATGATCTGCGATCACGTTCGGCGCCGTGCCGCCTCGAAAAGCACCGACCGTGATAAGTGCAGGCTCCATGGGCGAGACTTCCCTCGTTATAATCGACTGCAGCGCCAGCACGATCTGCGCACCGATGACGACGGGGTCCTTGCCCCGGTGCGGAGCCGCACCGTGCGTTGCCACACCGCGAACAGTGATTCGAACGGTGTCGGCGCTCGAGTACACGAGCCCGTCGCTGATGACAATCTTGCCAGCCGGATACTTGGCGATGACGTGCAGCGCCAGCGCAAAATCCGGGCGACCGATCTTCTCGTAGAGACCATCGGCGACCATGCCCTTGGCACCGCCGAGTTCTTCTTCGGCCGGCTGCCCGACCAGGTGCACTGTGCCCTGCCATTCGTCCTTATTAGTCGCCAGCTGCTTTGCGACACCGATCAGGGTCGTCACATGCATGTCGTGGCCGCAGGCATGCATCACCGGCATCTCGATACCTTCCTTATTGACTTGCGTCACCGTCGACGCGTAGTCCAGACCGGAATCTTCCCGGACCGGCAGCCCATCCATGTCGGCACGAATTACGAGTGACGGGCCGTCGCCGTTGCTCATCGTGCCGACGAGCCCCGTTTCATTGATATTGCGCCGCACTTCGAATCCGAGGGCTTCCAGTTCAGCGGCAAGCCGATCCGAGGTCTGGTACTCCTGCAACGACAGCTCGGGATTGGCGTGAAAATGCCGGAACAGCTCGTCGAGCCGGCCGTAATCAGCATCTATCGCATCGCTTAGTTCGGATGCGTACACCGGTAAGTTCAGAAGACCGATAGTGGCAATCACGTATATTGTTTGAAACGGTGTCTTCACAGTATGTCCTTGGTGGGCAGGCGCGTACTTAATAGCACACAATGCCCGGGATTCTGAATTCGAGCGCGCCATAGTGGGCCCGGAGACGTTGGGATTGAACCGAATTCCTTGAATATTGGCCCGAAACGAACTATTTAGTGTGTTGAACGGTCAATAAAACACGTATGAACAGGGGCAAGATACCGGTGCGAATGGCTTCTACAACCCGACAAGCAAGATCCACGGTGACGAGCCGCGTGCTCGCCGTCGTTGTCGCGTTGTGGCTGAATCTCGCCGTGCAGCCCTGCGCGATGGCCTTTGGCGACGATCACGACTGTCCGCATTGCCCACCTGAACAAGACATGCAGATGGCCGGCCATCATGGTCATCATGCTGACAAGGCTGCGACAAACTGCGATACATCACAATCCGACTGCGGCGATATTGACGACTTCAGCCTTGATGGCCGTAATACGCTCGGCAAGCTGAATGCCAAGCCCCTGCCGGTTGCGATCGTGGCACCCGCATCACCAACGATAACGCTCAACCCGGTTGGATTTTCAACGACCGCTGCAGACCCTCCCGACCCGGTATCGTCGGCAACACCGATACATCTCCTCAACTGCGTCTTCCTGAACTAGACAGCTCCCCGCGTTAGACCGTTTTCGTTTCGGTTTCGACAGCAGGAGTTTGTCTGATGTTTTCTCATTTCGGGGTCAGACCCGACCAATTATTTGCTCGCAGGGCGCTGTCGTGTCCCGCGATCTACCGTTCATTCGCCATCATCGCTTTGATGACCGTCTTCGCTGCGCCTGTGTTGGCTCAACGTGAAGCGCCACTGACAATCGCCGAAGCCGAGGATCTCGCGCTCGCCGACGAGCCCGGCCAGCTTGCGATGCAGGCCAGAGCTGCTGCTCTCGGAGAGCGCGCGATTGTTGCGGGAGCGTTGCCTGATCCCGTGTTGCGTATGGGTCTCAATAACTTTCCCATTCAGTCTGGCGGATTTACGACCGAAGGTATGACCAGCGCAGGCGTCGGGATACGACAGACCTTCCCTTCGGGCAGTACGCGCGAGATCGGCACCAGGCAATACGAGTTTCTTGCCAGCGAAGTAAGCAATAGCGCAAATGCTCGCGGCAGAAATGTGCTGACGGCGGCACGCAGCGCCTGGCTCGATGCCTATTTCTGGGGGCAGTCGCACGACCTCGTGAAGGAGTCGCGGCCGTTCTTCGATGATCTCGCAACAATCAGTCGCTCCTTGTACGCCGTCGGGCGAAAGAGCCAGCAGGATGTCCTCCGTGCCGAACTGGAACTCAGCCGGATCGACGACCGCCTGATCGAGATCGAGCGGCAGCAGGCACGCGCACAAGCCGCGCTCAGCGAATGGATCGGTAGCGATGCGCGGCGCCGCGTGGCAGCAAAATTGCCGCCCTGGGATGACCCACCACCACTCAATAGCCTGATCCAGAACCTGGCACAGCACCCGATGACGATGGCCGCGGATGCACAGATCTCTGCACGTGAGGCCGGCGTCGAACTCGCAGATCAGCGGTCCAAGCCTCAGTGGGCACTGGACATGGCTTACAGCTATCGCGACGGATCACTACCGAACGGCGACCCGCGATCCGACTTTATTACTGTGGGTGTCACCGTCGGCTTACCATTTTTCCGCAGCAAGTCCGTCGATAGCACTTTGTCGGCAGCACTTCAGGAACGCAGCGCTGCAGAATCCAGCAAGACCCGGCTCGTGCGCGAACTGCAGAGCAGGCTCGAAGCCGAGTACTCGCGCTGGCAGGACTTGTCGCGCCGACTTGCACTCTATGAGGAACGCATCCTCGGACAGGCGAGCGAACACGCACAGGCCGCAATGCTGGCGTACCAAAGTGACAGCGGCGATTTCGCGGACGTCATGCGCGGCTACATCGACGACCTGAACACGCGCATCGAATACATTCGTTTGCAGGTAGAACGTGCGCAAAGCTACGCGATACTCGCAAATCTCGGAGGAATCCCCCGATGAGCAAGAAACTAATTTGGATCGCAGCCTTCGTACTAACAGTCGGCGCCGGTTTTGTCGCCGGCCGCTATTACGGGCAGGAAGACACTGCTTCACCAGCCGCTTCGAACATCGAACGTGAGGTCCTGTACTGGGTCGCGCCGATGGACGCAAACTACCGGCGCGACGAGCCGGGCAAGTCACCGATGGGCATGGACCTGGTGCCCGTCTATGCCGATGAAGTCGATGGACAGCCTGGCGTAGTCTCAATTGACCCGACGGTCGTCAATAACCTTGGTGTGCGCACTGCCGAAGCAGAACGAGGAGCCCTGTCCCAACATATAGAGACGGTCGGATACGTCGGGTACGACGAGGATACGTTGCAACACATTCATACCCGAGTGGACGGCTGGATAGAGAAGCTCGCCACTAAAGCGGCCGGGGATCCGATCACCAAGGGCCAGCTACTGTTTGAGCTGTATTCACCGACGCTTGTAAATGCGCAGCAGGAATACCTGGCCGCTTTGCGTAGCAACAACACGGTGCTCCTTAGTGCGTCGAAAGACCGCTTGATTGCGCTCGGTATCACCGCGGGTGAAGTTTCTCGACTCGACAGGGAGCGCAAGGTAAGTCAGCACATTCGGGTCTTCGCACCCACGGACGGGGTGATCGCGCATCTGGGTGTTCGCGAAGGTGAGTTTGTGACGTCTGCCACCGACGTCATGTCCATCGCGGAACTCGACAAGATCTGGGTAATCGCGGAAGTGTTCGAACGGCAGGCGGCGTGGGTAAGCCCCGGACAGCATGCGATGGTCGTACTCGACTACCTTCCCGGCCAGATGTGGCATGGCTCCGTCGACTATGTGTATCCCGAACTGGACCCGAAGACACGCACACTTCGCGTACGACTCCGCTTCGACAACGCGGACGAGGTTCTGCGGCCGAACATGTTTGCGCGCGTGACAATTCACGGCGATAGCACCGGTGACGTCGTGCACGTGCCGCGCGAGGCTTTGATTCGCGGCGGCAGTGTAGACCGCGTGGTGATAGCGCTCGGCGAAGGACGCTTTCGCTCACAGCCGGTGCGGGTCGGCATTGAATCCGGTGACCGGGTCGCGATTCTCGACGGTATCTCACCGGGCGACCCGATCGTCGTGTCCGGTCAGTTCCTGATCGACTCCGAGTCCAATATCGAATCGGCCTTGTCAAACATGGGTGAGTCGCCCGATGACACCGTCGATCACAGTCAGCACAACATGGAGTCATCGCAATGATCACCGGGCTGATTCGATGGTCGATTGCGAATCGCTTCCTCGTCATCGTGATGACCGTCCTGATCACTCTCTGGGGCATATACGCAGTCAAGCAGACGCCGGTTGACGCATTGCCGGACCTGTCCGATGTACAGGTCATCATCAAGACCTCGTTCCCCGGCCAGGCACCACAGGTCGTCGAGGACCAGGTGACCTACCCGTTGACGACGGCAATGCTTGCGGTTCCGAAAGCCGTCACGGTCCGGGGCTACTCGTTTTTCGGCGATTCCTACGTTTACATCATCTTTGAAGATGGCACGGACCTTTACTGGGCTCGTTCGCGGGTGCTCGAGTATCTGAGCCAGGTGTCGGGACAGTTACCCGACAACGCGAAGCCCGCGTTGGGGCCAGACGCGACGGGCGTCGGCTGGGTATTCGAATACGCGCTCGTCGACAGGACCGGAACACATGATCTCGCACAGCTGCGCAGCCTGCAGGACTGGTTCCTCAAGTACGAATTGCAGACGGTGCCCGGCGTCGCGGAGGTTGCCACCATCGGGGGCATGGTGCGCCAGTACCAGGTCGTAGTTGATCCGGACAAGCTACGCGCGTTCGGTATTCCGCTGGCGAAGATCAAGTCCGAGATTCGCAGCGGCAACCAGGAAACGGGCGGTTCCGTGGTCGAAATGGGCGAAGCCGAATACATGGTGCGTGCTACAGGTTACCTGCAAGGACTCGACGACCTGAGCGACATTCCGCTCGGCGTGAATCCGGAAGGAACACCGATCGTCCTCTCGGACGTCGCGGAAATTCGCCTCGGCCCGCAGATGCGCCGCGGCATCGCCGACCTGGATGGCGAAGGCGAGGTTGTCGGCGCCGTCATCGTCATGCGCTGGGGAGAAAACGCGTCGAAGACCATTGATGCTGTCAAAGCGCGCCTCGCCGAATTGCAACGCAGCCTGCCGGATGGCGTCGAAATTGTCGTCACGTACGATCGCTCGGACCTGATTCAACGCGCCGTCGATACCTTGAAGGGCAAACTCGTCGAGGAGTTTCTCGTCGTCGCCCTCGTCTGCGCCGTATTTCTCTTCCACCTGCGCTCGTCCGCAGTAGTAATTATCAGCCTGCCGATCGGTATTCTCGTCGCATTCATCGTCATGTACTTTCAGGGCATCAATGCCAACATCATGTCGCTCGGCGGTATAGCGATCGCGATCGGCGCCATGGTCGACGCGGCCATCGTGATGATCGAGAACGTCCACAAGCACATCGAGAAGGAACCTCTGACGGATGAGAATCGCTGGCGAATCATGGCTGACGCTGCAACCGAAGTCGGCCCACCGTTGTTCTTTTCCCTGATCATCATCACCTTGAGCTTCCTGCCCGTATTTACGCTCGAAGCGCAAGAGGGACGACTGTTTGCACCGCTTGCTTTCACGAAGACCTATGCCATGGCAGCGGCAGCGATCCTGTCGATCACCCTGGTACCGGTGCTTATGGGCTACTTCATTCGCGGCAAGGTAATGCCCGAACACAAAAACCCCATCAATCGCGTGCTGATCGCTATCTACCGACCGGTTATTAACGCAGTCATCCGCTTTCCGCGCGAGACCCTCTTACTTGCCTCCGTAGTCTTGTTTGTCGGCCTGTGGCCCGCGACACGGCTTGGCTCGGAGTTCATGCCGCCGCTTGATGAGGGTGACCTGATGTACATGCCGACAACGTATCCCGGCATCTCGGTCGACAAGGCACGCGAAATCCTGCAGCACACTGATAAAATGATCCTTGCGGTTCCCGAGGTGAAGCGAGTGTTCGGCAAGATTGGGCGCGCGGAGACAGCCACCGATCCCGCACCCCTCACGATGATCGAGACGGTCATTCAGTTCAAGCCACGCGAGGAGTGGCGCGAAGGCATGACACCTGAAAGCCTGCGTGCCGAACTCGACCGCGTCGTTAAATACACCGGACTAACTAATGCGTGGGTCATGCCGATCAAGACTCGCATCGATATGCTCGCCACCGGCATCAAGACCCCGGTCGGCATCAAGGTTGCGGGTCCCGACCTGGAGGTCATCGAACGAATTGGCCGGGACCTCGAACGCGTACTGGCAGATGTCGACGGAACAGCCTCCGTGTATTCGGAGCGAGTCGCTGGCGGTCGCTATGTCGACGTGGACATCGATCGCAAGCGCGCATCGCGATTTGGCCTGAACATCGACGACGTGCAGGACATCGTCCGCTCGGCCGTTGGAGGGATGAACGTTACGCAAACCGTCGAAGGCCTCGAACGCTACCCGGTTAACGTGCGGTACCCACAGCGCGTTCGTGATTCCGTTGAACAACTGAAACTGCTGCCGATCGTCACGCCACAGGGCGCGCGAATTGCGCTGGCGGATGTCGCCGACGTGACGGTCGTGGACGGCCCCCCGGTCATCAAGAGCGAAAACGCCCGGCTTAACGGCTGGACGTACGTCGACATATCGGGCCGGGACCTCGGCTCCTATGTTGCAGAGGCGCAGACCGTCGTCGCTTCAGCCATCAACCTGCCGGCGGGCTACTCGCTCGCCTGGTCCGGCCAGTACGAATACATGGTGCGCGCGAAAGAGCGACTGTCTGTCGTTGGTCCCGTCACATTGGCGATCATCGTGTTGCTCCTGTATCTGAATTTCCGGCGCTTCGCCGAGGTGGCCATCATCATGGGCACGCTGCCGATGGCGCTCATCGGTGGCTTGTGGCTGTTGTTTCTCCTGGGCTACGACCTTTCAGTTGCTGTCGGTGTCGGCTTTATTGCCCTGGCAGGTGTTTCTGTCGAGATCGGCGTCATCATGCTCGTCTACCTCAACCAGGCGATTCGACAGCGCAAGGCGAATGCCGAAGCCGAGGGCCGTGAGTTGTCAGTACATGATGTGCAGCAGGCTGTTATCGACGGTGCTGTACTTCGCGTCAGGCCGATCATGATGACAGTTGCCGCAATTATTGCGGGCCTGCTGCCGATCATGCTGGGCAGCGGTACGGGTTCCGAAGTCATGCGCCGTATCGCCGCACCAATGGTCGGCGGCATGGTAAGCGCAACGATTCTGACGCTGATCGTGATCCCGGCGTTGTTTCTGATCTGGCGAAGTCGCTCGGTAACGAAAGGTGCGTAAGAGTAAGCCCTTATTGCTGGCGGCACCCAGCGTTGAAAGCATGCGTGTAATTGGCAGGACAAGGTAATTATGAAAGACGACGTCGAACAGGAGCACAAACACTGCTGCTGTAGCCATGCGGTTGAGCAGGACATCCCGGCTGGCAAATACGACCTCGTGCCCGCCGGATTCGATGGCATGGTCTACACCTGCCCGATGCACCTCGACGTGCGCGATGTACGTAATTCCGGTTGTCCCATCTGTGGCATGGCACTGGAGCCGGAGGGCATCGTCGTCGGCGAGGAGGATACGTCCGAGCTCGACGACATGAGGCGGCGATTCTGGGTTAGTGCGATCCTGACCCTGCCATTGTTCATCTATGCGATGGCCGAGATGATTCCTGGCCAGCCGCTGGTTGACCTGGTCCCGATCCGGTGGGCGCAATGGCTACAATTGTTATTGGCCGCGCCGGTGGTGCTGTGGGGAGGCTGGCCATTCTTCGTTCGCGGCGTGCAGTCGCTGCGCACGATGAATCTGAACATGTTTACGTTGATCGGCCTCGGTGTGACCGTGGCATTCGGCTACTCTTTGGTCGCCACAACGTTGCCGGGCATTTTTCCAGACGCGTTTCGCAGTATCGATGGCCACGTCGCTGTGTATTTCGAGGCAGCTGCCGTTATCACAACGCTGGTTCTCCTCGGCCAGGTTCTCGAATTGAAAGCGCGCAGCCAGACGTCGGGCGCCATCCGCGCCCTGCTCGAGCTCGCACCGCCGACTGCTTTTCGCATCAGCGCCGACGGCAGTGAAGACGAAGTCTCACTCGACAAGATCGAGACTGGAGACCACTTGCGAGTTCGCCCCGGTGACAAGGTGCCGGTCGATGGCGAGGTATTGGAAGGGCAGAGCTCCGTCGATGAGTCGATGATCAGTGGCGAGCCCATGCCCGTCGCGAAGCAAGCCGGTGACCCGGTGATCGGTGGCACGGTGAACGGCACCGGCGGATTCATCATGGTGGCTACCAACGTCGGCGAGGACACGATGCTGTCGCAGATTGTCAGGATGGTCGCGGAAGCCCAGCGCAGCCGGGCCCCAATCCAGCGACTTGCCGACATCGTCGCGGGCTGGTTCGTACCGGCTGTCGTCATGGCAGCAGTCATCACATTCGTGCTCTGGGGTTGGCTCGGACCGCAACCGGCGATGGCTTATGCAATTGTTAATGCCGTTGCCGTCCTGATCATCGCCTGCCCCTGCGCGCTCGGTCTCGCGACACCGATGTCCATTATGGTCGGCACCGGCAAGGGTGCGCAGCACGGCATCCTGATCAAGAATGCCGAAGCGCTCGAGACCTTCGAGAAGGTCGACACGATTATTGTCGATAAGACAGGCACGCTCACGGCAGGACATCCTGAGCTCGTGATGGTTATGCCGGCCGACGGTTTGGACGAGAACTCAATGCTTGCACTTGCCGCCTCGGTCGAGACTGCAAGCGAACACCCGCTGGCGGCCGCCATTGTCAGGGGCGCCAATGCGCGGTCACTAGTACTGGAAGATCAGCAAGGCTTCGAATCGATCACGGGACAAGGTGCCCGTGCCAGTGTGGCCGGAAAGCAGGTAGCCGTGGGCAACGAAAAGCTGATGCGTGACATCGGTGCCCTGAACACTGACCTTGCTGCAAAGGCGGATGCATTCCGGGAACAAGGACAAACCGTCATGTTCGTTGCCATCGATGGCCAGCCAGCCGGACTGCTCGGCGTTGCCGACCCGATCAAGGAAACCACGCCGCAGGCGATCAAAGCTTTACATCATGCCGGTCTCAGGGTGGTGATGCTGACGGGCGACAATGCGGCGACGGCAGCTGCGGTTGCCCGCCAAATCGGTATCGATGAAGTACACGCCGAGGTGTCCCCGGAGGACAAGATCCGCGTCGTTAGAGAACTTCAGGAAGCCGGTTCGACTGTTGCAATGGCCGGCGACGGCATCAACGACGCACCGGCCCTCGCGCAAGCTGATGTCGGCATTGCGATGGGTACGGGCACTGATGTCGCAATAGAAAGTGCTAGCGTTACACTCGTTCGTGGCGACCTGCTCGGCGTCGCGAGGGCTCGCGCGCTGAGTCGCGCAACCATGCGCAACATCCGGCAAAACCTGTTCTTCGCGTTTGCCTATAACTCGGCTGGTGTGCCAATTGCCGCGGGTATTCTGTATCCGTTTTTCGGGCTCCTGTTGAGCCCGATGATCGCAGCCGCGGCAATGAGCCTGAGTTCGGTGTCCGTCATCGGCAACGCGCTGAGGTTGCGCAATGTGTCACTCTGAACTGTCTTTTCGCGGCGCCTGGTTTCTGCTAGGTTTCTTCGTGAAAAGTGCGTTGTCGAGGGGATAAAACGCACGGTTTGTAAATAGTCTGTGAGGGATTACCAATGGGAATTCTTGCTTCAATTCGTAAATCATTTGAAGGCAGAGCGCCAGAGCGTCCGCAATTTGCGGTGGCTGGTCAAGAAGCTGGAGAAAAGGAAGTTGGCCGAAGTCACGATCATGGCGTCGCCCATGAGTATACAGATCATGAGTTATCCGGCATGACCATTGGTATTGAACACGTTGATGCTGATGGATCTATGAGCCGCCGCTGGGCAACGATTGTCGCAACCGCTGAAGTGGATGGACATAAGCGGCTGCTATGTCACTGCTTTATGAGCGAAGGTCTGCGCTCTTTCCGGATGGATCGGGTAATCAATCTCTTTGACGAACATGGCGAAACTTTTGATGTGCGTGAGTTCCTGCAGCTGAAAGCAAGCCCGACCAAAGCACGCACCGGTGGCGGTTCATACCGCTCTGCTATCCGTGATGGCCTGCGTGTGCTGATCGCGGTTGCACGGGCGGATGGTCAACTGGACGCTGAAGAAGTTGATGTGATCATGGATTATGCTCGGGCTGAAGGTGCCCGCAAGGGCGTGACAGAGGACGAAACAGCACTTACTGGGCTCCGCCGTTATATTGAGCGTCTCCAGCCTTCTGGTAGCGTTGTGACCTCCTGCATTGATCGTTTGACCAATGAAGACGAGGAAACACAGGACAATCTTCTGGCTTATCTTGCAAAAGTCGTTCGGGCCGATGGTGTGGTGGATGCTTCTGAAGCTGAACTTGAAAGGCTGATCGCCAAACGACTTGAACGAAAGGGCCGCTAATACGCGGTGAGTGCCTTGCCCGTTGCCGCTGCGACCGGCGTGGAACCGGCGCCTGCGAATCGCACCGGTATCGAACTCATGGTCATGCCGGCATTCCTGACGACGACAAAGTGCAGGTGAGGGCCGCTCGAATAACCCGTGTTGCCGGAATCAGCGATGTACTCGCCGCGCTCTACCTGGTCGCCGACCCGCACGCGAATCGAGTTCCAATTCAGATGGGCGTAGATCGCGTAGGTGCCGTCATCGTGAAGTATACGCACGACGTTAGCCAGCGACATATCGCGCTTCGCATCAGTGCCACCCTGGAAATTTGCGGCCGACACGTCGAAAACGATGCCGCCACGCGCCGCAAACACGTCGGTGCCAACCGGCATTGCGATATCGACGGCATGTCGGGAGTCTGACGTCGTATGTGTGACCGTGTCCGGGTATGCCTGGCTTACCGGGAAATCGCTTGCGATTGCGAACGGTGCGCGATACGGCTCCTGTGGTGCATGTTGTGCCGCCGGATCGCCGACGAGGAACTCATAACGGTATTCGACGAACGGCCGGACGGTGCCGTCCAGCAAACCGAGACTGACGAGTAGTTTATCGCTACGTGGTGGCAGTACCCACTGCAGCGGGTCGTCCGGGTGTGGAAACTCGAGACCATCGATCGTTACAAAGTCCAGAGTAAGTTCGACGGGTGCGAAAAACTCGTTGCTGGCCACGAGTTGTACGTCAGTTCCGTCCAGTTCGTAGCGAACCTTGATTCCGGATTTCGGCGACGACGGTGTGAGGCTGCGAACTTCGGCGACTGCCTGACCGTCGTCCGGCGGGCGGTCGGAATAGATCCACTCGCCGTTCTCACCACGATATTTGTACAAAGCCTGTGCGGCAGCTGCACCGCAGAATACGACTGCCGCGATAGCAACTATCGCGAGCATTGCGGGTGACAAGCGGCTACGAACCGATCTCGGAGCGTACCCAGCCATCTCCTGTGCGTCGTATTTCATAAGCAGGCCAGTACTGATTATCCAGTTTCAATGTGATGACCTCGACAGCGCCGTTCCACGTGACCGTTGTCAGGCGTATCGATTCACGATCTTCCTTGCCGGACACGGCTTCGACGAATGCATTCAGATCGGGCGTTGGATCGTCATCGACCTCGATGACGCGCCGCCCGGCGTACAAGCCGTAACGCGTTGCCGGGGAGCCGTAGCTGAAAAACGCGACGTAGACGCCGTAAGGATCGATTCCTCTCTGCGCCGCCATCGGGCGATGCGGGTCCTGCAACAAAGCACCGGCCCAGGACACGACACGATCGATGCCGCGACCATCCAGCGCGGCCGTTTCGACGTCGACGTCCACGGCCTCGCCATTGCGCCAGACCGAAACGGTAACCTGCGGTTTCTGAACGGCTTTCTCGAGTGCCCTGTAAGACGTGACAACCTCACCGTCGATAGCCAGGATCATGTCGCCGTTGCGCAACTCCTTGGCCGCCGCCGTGCCCGCAACGAGCCGGGTTATCGACAACGCCCGGCGATACAACGGATTGTTCTGTTCGAGGCGCGCCAGCCACTCTTCGTCGACACCCATATTGCGGGCCGCGAACAAAGGCGCGTACACGAATTCCGCTTCCAGCGAGTAGAACGGTCGTTCTTCCCTGACTATTTCGACAAACTCGGCAACCAGGTCGGCTCCGATGCCGCGATTGAACTGCGTGGATTCGCCACCCGACTGCACCATGAAACTTGACCACGTTGCCGCGACCCGACCGCGTTTGTCCACGAGCACGCCGTCAACATCGCCAGGCGCGTTAACCAGGTCGATACCCTCGATGTTGGTGTCCCGAAATCGCAGCGTGCGCGACAGCGGCGTTAATAGTGGATCGACAGATGCCACCTTGCTTTCCTGGTGCACCAGCTGGTGGTCGGCCTTCATGCCGACGACCCAGACCTGGTCACCGGACTGCAATGGCTCTTTGTTGAACTTCGCCGCACGTACCGGCGTATCGCCGATCAGCGCCGGGTCGTAGGCGACAATGGCAAGATTGTGCAGTGGATGCACTTGCACGACCTTTGCATTGACCTCAAGAGACCCTGCAAACGTAACAGTGACGTCCCCGATCGCGACGGGCACGGTATTGCGGTCGACGACCACATAACCACGATCTGTATCGACGATCAAACCGGTGCCGTAATAATGGCGATCGGCAATCCCCGACACCGTGTACGGAAGATCGAACGTTACGACAACCAGTGAAGAGGCAATCGCCCTGACCCTTGGGTCATCGTACTGGGTGAACTGCGTCCTGCCCGCGACCGGAACTTTGGGGTCGGGGCCTTCCGACAGGTCCCGGCACGGCCAGATGCCTGTCGCATCGTCACGCCTGCAGCGACGAACGGGGAACCAGACCCGGTCCATGTCGAAAGTTCGAACAACAGTGTTATGCGGATTGTCGATAGTGACGTAGCGCACCTGCGCCCGATCGCCATTGGCCAGCGTAGCGAGCGCTTCTTCGAGATCGTCGATACCGGTGACGTCGAATTTGCCCAATCGCGTAATGACGGCGCCGCGCGGTACGGCGGCTTTCGACAACAGGTAACCCGGATTCGCGACGTAGGCGCCCTGCACCGGAAGGTTGTAATGTCGAGCCTGCTGGTAAGACAGGTTATTGACGATCGCATCGCCGAACTCGAGGTACTCTGCCGGCGTAATCGCATGAAGGTCGGAGACAGTGATGGTGTGTAACTTCGATTTGCCGTCGCGCTCGACTTCGATCTCGATGTCACGGTCGACGAAATCATCCAGCATTGCCGCCAGCGGCACGAACTCAGTGACCAGCTCGCCATTGATGCGTAACAGGATGTCGCCCGGTTCGAGCTTGCCGGCCGCCGCCGAATTCGGAATGACCTGCTCCACCGTCAACATGCCGGTCTGCTCAGGGAACGCCGATCGCACCAGGCGTTCCGAATCTTCCGTAAGCCCGAGGCGCTGCAATTCGTCGTAGGCCTTGTTCTCGAACATCGTCTGCAACGTACCGCGAGTAACAGGCTCACCCTGCTGAATCAGCGTCAGGGCCCGTTCGATCCGGTCGAGTGGCAAGAAGAAGCTGCTGGCCGCCGAATTGTTGGCGCCCGCATTTAGTGCCACGACCTCGCCGTCAATATTTACGACCGGCGAGCCCGACGAACCGCCCGATGTGCCTGATGCGGCTTGTAGATAAAATGTGTTGAAATCGTTGTACTTGCCCCGGCCATAGTCGGGCGCCTTGCGGTCAAGCCGCGCGATCGTTCCGGCAAGGATCGACAGCTGCTCACCAGCATCGTTGCCGATGACGCGAATCTCCCGCCCGATTCCGGCACCGTCAGGACGAAGCGGCAACTCCGCAGGTTCCAGGTAATGCAGGTCCGCCGGGTCAAACCGGAAAAAGCCGAAATCGTGCACGGGGTCCCGATAGACGGGGGTCAGGCGCACCTCTTCATTGTTGCGGAATACGGCTTCCGCGACGACCGGGCCCGGCGTAACGACGTGGCGGTTGGTCAGGATCAGGCCCTGCTCGGCGTCAACGACGAAGCCGGTCGCCTGGGTCGACGAATTCCACTCCGTATCGAAGGCGCGCGTTGCATCCACGCGTATCGACACGACACCGGACGAAATTCGCTCAAGGGTTTCCGTCCACGCAGTATCCTCCGCTGCCAATACAGGCACGGCGGTTGCGAGGGCAACAAGGGCTGCGAAAGTTTTGCGGTAGCTCATAGGAATCCTGATCATGGATTGTAGAGTATTAGGGACTCGGCGGGGGTGAACCGGTTCCACAGAAAAAGGGTCAGAGTCAGTTATTGGTCCCGGGCCCGGGACCAATAACTGACTCTGACCCCTTGTCCCTTATTCGGGCTCGAAGCGAAGATCCAGCTCCCGAGCCGCCTTGACGTCATCGAGGCGACGCACAGGCGTGTGGAAGGGCGCTTCCTTGAAGGATTCCTTGCCGTCGCGGGCGCGTTTCGCGATATCGATCATCGCGTTCACGAAATTATCCAGCGTCTCCTTGCTTTCGGTTTCCGTCGGCTCGATCAGCAGGCACTCGGGAACCAGCAACGGAAAGTAGGTCGTGGGCGCGTGGAAGTTGTAATCGAGTAATGCCTTGGCAATGTCCATCGCCGTCAGATGCAATTCCTTGGCTTCGTGCTTCAGCGTAATGATGAACTCGTGGCTCGCGCGACGTCCAGGATACGCGAGCTCGAATCCGGCGTCGCTAAGACGCGCCTGCAGGTAGTTCGCGTTGAGCGTCGCGTAGTCGGCGATGCGTTGCATGCCGTCGCGACCGACGAGCCGCATGTACACATATGCTCGCAGCAACACGCCCGCGTTGCCCATGAATCCGGACAAGCGGCCAATTGTCTGCGGCAGGTCTTTCTCGGTGAGCCAGTCGTAAACTGTTTCACCGTCGGTTTCCTGCTTGCCAACGATGGGCACAGGCATGTACGGCAGGAGGCGTTCGCCCACGCCAACTGCGCCGGAACCCGGGCCGCCACCACCATGCGGCGTCGAAAACGTTTTGTGCAGGTTCATGTGAATGACGTCGAATCCCATGTCGCCAGGCCGGACCTTGCCGAGAATCGCATTCAGATTGGCGCCATCGTAGTACAACAGTCCACCGGCATCGCGAACGATGTCGTCTACTTCCACGATGTCGCGCTCGAACACACCAAGCGTCGACGGATTGGTGAGCATGATGCCGGCCGTCTTTTCGCTAACGGCCGCCTTGAGCGCACCCATTTCGACGTCGCCGTCCGGGCCTGTCGGAATCTCCTTCGCAACACAGCCGAGCATCGTCGCGGTCGCCGGGTTGGTGCCATGCGCCGCGTCGGGCACGAGAATCTCGTTCCGCTCGAGGTCGCCGCGCGCCTTGTGATAGGCCTGGATCATCGCGACACCGGTCAGCTCACCCTGCGCACCCGCCATTGGAGTCAGCGACACGCCCTGCATACCGGTGACGGCTTTCAACATCTCCTGTAATTCGTACATGCAACTCAGGAAACCCTGGCCGTGACTTGCAGGCCCGAGCGGATGCCGGCCGGCGAACCCTGGCAACAACGCGAGCGAATTGCAGGCTCGCGGGTTGTATTTCATCGTGCAGGAGCCGAGTGGATAAAACTGCGTGTCGATTGAGAAGTTCTTTTGTGACAAGCGTGTGAAGTGCCTGACAACCTGGAGTTCGGAAGCCTCCGGCAGTCGCGGTTTGTCGGAGCGCAGGAAGCCCGCGGGAATATCCAGCTCCGCCATCACGTCCGGCGCTTGCGCGAAAGCTCGTCTGCCTTCGCGTGACTTTTCAAAGATTAGTTTGTCCAGATAATTATCCATGCTTGGTCCCTGCTCTCATTCATCAGGCACGTCGACACCGAGAGCACGAAACGCTGCTTCGTAGTCCGGCTCGATGGTTATGTCTTCAATTTGTTCGCTATGAACGACCGTGTTGTTCTCGTCGATGACGACGACGGCGCGCGCAAACATGCCTGCCAGCGGCCCGTCAACGATTTGCACGCCGTAGTTCTCACCGAATCCCGCATGACGTATTGCGGAGAGCCCGACAACGTGCTTCAGGTGGTTTTGTTCCTGCAGCCGCGCATGCGCAAATGGCAGATCGTAACTCACCATGAGTGCAACGACGTCGTCATGGCCACCGACAAGCCGATCAAACTCGATGACCGATTTGGAGCAGATCTGTCGATCGATACTCACAAAGATGTTCATGATCTTGCGCTTGCCACCCCAATTCGCGAGCGACACATTCTTCAATTCCGTGTCGACAAGCATGATATCGGGCGCACTGCTGCCGACTGTTGGCAATTCGCCATGCGTTTGGTACGTCGTGCCCTGGTAGGTGACCCTTGCCACTCTACAGTCCGTTGCCGTCAGTCCGACTGCGCGACTGGCGTTGCGAAGACGTCCCGCATCGCCTCGACGTAAGCGTCGATATCGGCATCAGTCTTGGTCTCGGTCACACAGACAAGCAACGCATCACCTAAGTCCGGATAGTCGGCGCTGAGATCGTAACCACCGAGTATGTCCTTCGCCGCCAGGGCCTCGATCACCGGTGCAACCGGACGATCCAGCCGCAGGGCAATCTCGTGGAAACTCGGTCCGTCGAACAAGCGCGCAATGCCATCGATCGATGTCAGGCCCTCGACCAGGCGCGCCGTGTTGTGCGCCGACTGCCGCGCGACAGCCGCCAGCCCGGTGTTACCGAGCAGTGACATATAGATTGTTGCCGCGGTGACCATCAGACCCTGGTTCGTACAAATGTTCGACGTTGCCTTCGAGCGCCGAATGTGTTGCTCGCGCGCTTGCAGGGTCAATGCGAATCCAGGCTTGCCTTCGAGATCGGTCGTGCGGCCGATAATGCGGCCTGGCATCTGCCGGACATGTTTCATCTTGCAGGTCATATAACCGAAGTAGGGGCCACCCGAGGACAGCGGCACGCCAAGCGGCTGACCTTCACCGCAGGCGATATCGGCACCGGCCTCGCCCCAGTGTCCGGGCGCCTTGAGGATCGCAAGCGATGTCGGGTTGGCGATGCCGATGACGTAAGCGCCGCGCGCGTGCGCCCAATCCGTTAACCGGTCGACATCCTCGAGCGTGCCGAGGAAGGACGGCTGCTGGATAACAACGGCGACTGGTGCAGCCTCGTCATCGAGGGCTTCAAAATCGACATTGCCGCTCGCAGCTTCCATGGGCAGAAACTCGAACGTCAGTCCCTGGCTGCCGGCAATCGCGGCTGCGACCTTTGCGTAGGTCGGACTCACGCCCGGTGCCAGTAATACGTTACGGGTTTTGACCTTGCGATTGCTGCGCACGGCCATCAACGCCGCTTCAGCGAGGCCCGACGCACCGTCATACAGCGATGCATTGCTGACATCGAGCCCGGTCAATTCCGTGATCATCGTCTGGTACTCGTAGATCGTCTGCAGCGTGCCCTGGCTGGCTTCAGCCTGGTATGGCGTGTATGCGCTGTAGTATTCGCCACGCGTCGCAATATCCCAGACAGCCTGCGGAATGTGGTGTTCGTAGGCGCCGGCGCCAATGAAACACAACGGCGCCCCGTCCATGGCGGCGCGATCTCGCATTAGTCTCGTCACCTGCATTTCGCTCATCGCGTCAGGCACGCCGTCGAGAGAATCGATCTTCAGGTCGGCAGGTATCTCGTCGAACAGGTCGTCGATACTTTTCGCATCGATCGCCGCGAGCATCTCTTCGGTGTCATCCGGAGTATGGGGTATGAAAGGCATGAGAAAACCTTGTCAGCTGTCGATTTCGTCGAGTAAGGCCTGGTAGGCCTCCGGTGAAAGTAGTTCGCCCTGGTCGTCGCCGGTCTTGAGTCTGACAATCCAGCCGTCGCCGTAGGGGTCGCTGTTAATGACCTCGGGATCGTCGGACAGCGCCTCGTTGACGGCAACCACGGTTCCCGATATCGGCGCATAGACATCTGATGCCGCCTTGACGGATTCAACGACGGCCATGTCGCCGCCACTTTCAACGTCCTGGCCGACTTCGGGCAACTCCACATAGACCAGGTCGCCGAGGGAAGACTGCGCGTGGTCTGTAATGCCGATAGTGACGTTTCCGTCGTCCTCGCGTCGCAGCCATTCATGATCGTTGGTGTACTGCAGGTCACCCGGTAATTCGCTCATAGTCTTTCTCCCCTGGTATTTCTTTTCTGGTGATTCTTTACTGTTATGACCGTAACGACGTCAGACGTCGATACGTATTTGCCCGTTGCGCACGAACGGCGTCTTCACAATACGGACATTCAATAACTTACCGCGCACATCCACCTGTGCCCGATCGTAGTCTCCAGCCGGAACTCGCGCCAACGCGATCGAGCGGCCGATCGTCGGCGAGAACCCACCCGACGTGATCTCGCCCTCGCCCACACCTTCGACGACAACTCGCTGGTGGGTGCGCAGCACGCCCTTGTCCTCGAGCAGTAGTCCGACGAAACGGCGCTTGTTCTCGTCATGGCGCTGTTTTTCGAGCGCGGCCCGGCCGATGAAGTCGCGATCCTCGGGTTCCCACGCGACAGTCCACGTGAGGCCCGACTCCAGTGGCGACACGGTCTCATCCATGTCGTTGCCATAGAGATTCATCGCCGCCTCGAGCCGCAGCGTGTCACGTGCACCGAGTCCGCAAGGCTGCACGCCGGCGGCCAGCAAACGATCCCAGAGTACGGGCGCAACTGCGGCCGGCGTAACGATTTCCCAACCGTCCTCGCCCGTGTAGCCCGTTCGCGCAATGAAATGGTCGCCCGCCTCCAAGCCATGGAACGGTTTCAGGTCGAGTGCGGCCTGGCGCCATTCGCTCTCAATGCACGGCGCTGCGAGCTCGCGGGCTTTCGGTCCCTGCACTGCAAGCATCGCCAGTTCCGCTCGCTCGTTTAGCGAGACATTGAATGCCTCGGCCTGCTTGTGAATCCACGCCAGGTCCTTCTCGCGCGTCGCGGCATTGACGATCAGGCGATAACGCAATTCGCCGAGGAAATACACAATGAGGTCATCAATAACGCCGCCATCTTCGGTCAGCATGCACGTATACAGCGCCTTGCCCCGGTCCTGAAGTCTCGCGACATCGTTGGCCAGCAGGTGCTGCAAAAACTCTTTCGCTCGCTCGCCTTGCAGGTCGACGATGGTCATATGGGAAACATCAAACATGCCGGCGTGTTGCCGCACTGCGTGGTGCTCCTCTTTTTGTGAGCCGTAGTGCAGCGGCATGTCCCAGCCACCGAAATCCACGATCTTGGCGCCGGCTTCGACGTGCTTGTGATGTTTAGGTGTTTTCTTTCCCATGCTTCCTCCGGCGCAACGCAAAAAGGGCGGCAGGCCAACCGGCCTGCCGCCCCTCTGTCCTTCAAACCTGAGAGATCAAAGACCTGCTCGCCTTGCAAGCAGCCGCTTACCCCTTCGGTGGGCCCTATTCGGCCTCTCTCCAGAGCTAATCAGCGGACACAGTCCTTTTGCCTGAGCGTTTCCGGGCGTGTTGCGCCTTCGGCGCCCCGCTTTTGACGGGGTCTCTTCTGCGGACGCTATAGATTAGTGCTCGTCATCATAGCCAATGGCCGGAGCGGTTGCCAGCCGCGCAGACGGCGGTAACATGGGCGGCTACGCTTGGCTGGAGACAACAATGCGAAAAACGATCCTGGTGCTTGCAAGCGCTTGTTTTCTGATAACAAACGCCGTGTGGGCCGATGCCGGCGAGGATTTTGCCACGCTGCTGGATGAAGTCTGGGAGTGGCAACTTGCCCAGAATCCAATGATGGCCTCGCAGCAAGGTGACCGTCGCTACAACACTGAATGGCGCGACGGCAGCCTCGACGGCTACGAGAAGCGGCATGTCGAGAGACGGGAGTTCCTGCGCCGCGTCTATGCGATCGACAAAGCGTCTTTGTCCGTTTCCGACCAGCTCAATTACGAGCTGTTTCGTCGCAATCTGCAGCAGACCGTCGATGCACACCAGTTTCAGGGCCACCTGATGCCGTTCAACCAACGTGGTGGTGTGCAGAATCTCGATAGCCAGACGACCTACCTGCGATTCGAGACCGTAGCGGATTACGACGACTGGCTGACGCGCATGGGCCAAATCGATACCGTTATCGAGCAGACGATCGAGCGCGCCGATCGCGGCCGCAAGGAGGACATGGTCCTGCCGCGGGTCCTGATGGAGCGCATCCCCGACCAGATCGACGTGCAGCTGGTCGAGAACGGCACAGACAGTCCTTTTTATAGTGTGTTCGAAACCATGCCGGAAACAGTCGCCGCCGGCGACCAGGAAAGACTCCGGCAAGCCGCAGTCAAGACGATCGAAGACGTCGTGGTCCCGGCGTACCGCGACCTCGCCAACTATTTCGAAAATACGTACCTCCCCGGCTCACGCGAGAGCGTGGGGCTGTCGAGCCTCCCCAACGGCAGTGCCTGGTACGAATTCCTCGTGCGACGCTTCACAACGACCCGCATGACGCCCGACGATATTCACCGCCTGGGACTCGACGAGGTCAAGCGCATCCGCGATGAGATGCAGCTGATCATTGACGAACTCGAGTTCGACGGCGACTTCCAGGATTTTCTTACCTTCCTGCGCACCGACCCACAGTTCTATTACGACGATCCGGATGAGCTTTACGAGGCCTATCTCGCAACGAGCAAGCGTATCGACCCGGAACTCGTGAAACTCTTCGGCACTTTGCCCCGCATGCCCTATGGCGTGAAACCGATACCAGATTCGATCGCACCGGACACCACCACCGCCTACTATTCGCGCCCGGCCGCGGACGGCAGTCGAGCTGGCATCTACTGGGTAAACCTCTATAAGCCCGAAGTGCGGCCGAAGTACGAGATCGAAGTCCTGTCCGTGCACGAGGCGATGCCGGGGCACCACCTGCAACTGGCCATCCAGCAGGAAATCGGCGGCATGCCGAATTTTCGGCGCTACTCCGGGTTCACGGCCTTTGTCGAAGGCTGGGGCCTCTACAGCGAGAGCCTCGGCTACGACCTCGGCTTGTATAAGGACCCCTATTCCCGGTTCGGTGCGCTCACTTATGACATGTGGCGCGCGGTGCGCCTCGTCGTCGATACGGGCATCCATTACAAGGGCTGGACGCGCCAGCAGGCCATCGACTTTTTCAAGGACAACGCCGCCAAGACCGAGCATGACATCGTCAACGAGATCGACCGCTACATCGTCATGCCGGGTCAGGCGCTGGCCTACAAGATTGGGCAGCTGAAGATCAAGGCATTACGCACGGAGGCCGAGAACGCGCTGGGCGACGATTTCGACGTACGAGCATTCCACGACGAACTCCTCGGCGCCGGCGCCCTGCCCCTGGACATCCTCCAACAACGCATGGACGCCTGGCTGACTGAACAACAAAAGGAATAAGCGTCCCGCGCTGGCGGATATCGAAGCACGACAGGCCGGCGGGGAATTCCTCTCCGTCATGGCTCGCTACGCTGCGCTTTACTTCCGTCGAGGAACACCCCGTCCGGCCTGTCAACTCGGCAGACACTTCGCACCGGTGACACCGTGGTCAGTCGCCCCGGGGCGGGATCCCGGGATGTTTCTTACCCGAAGTAAAGCGGACCGAAGGGAGCCATGAGGGTAAGAAAGCATGCCGGTAGCCCGCCATCCTTAAAAATGGTCGCCTATAACATTCGCATTTGTCGGTCCGCCGGGAACTCGCGACGGGCAATACGGGCGCGTTCGGCCGGCTCGGCTTTTTCGTCGTGGATTTCGTCGATTCGAGCAATGCGATTGGCAAGGCCCGCGCAGTTTGCGATCTGAATGTTCAGCCCGGGTCGTGCATTCATCTCGAGGATCAGCGGTCCGCGTACGCGATCAATGACCATATCGACTCCAAGGTAACCGAGGCCCGTCACCTCGCAGCCGCGAGCCGCCGATTCCATGATGAAGTCCCAGTGCGGAATGTTGAGACCGGAAATCAGCGCGCCGGTGTCAGGGTGATCGTCCACGACATTGTTGTTCAGGACACCGGTCAGCGTCTCACCCAGGGCAATATCCACACCCGCCCCAACGGCGCCCTGGTGCAGATTCGCCTTGCCGTCCGACGCGCGTGTCGGCAGCCGCACCATCGCCATTGCGGGATAGCCGCGATACACGATGATCCGGATATCCGGCACACCCTGGTAACTGACATCGGCGAAGATTGGATCGAAGCGTACGCAATACTCGATCAATGCCTTGTCAGGGTTGCCACTGAGGCTGTATTGGCCACTCACGATGTTCGACAGGTGATGTGCGATCTCGGCTTCGGAAATCAGGACACCGCTCGACAGCCTGAAGCTGTCCCGCTTGCGATGACTGCGGCCGGTCACGACGAGTATGCCGTCGCCACCGCTGCCCTGCGCCGGTTTGACGACGAAACTGTCGAGATTCTCGACGATGTCGCCGAAGCGGCGCACGTCGCCCTGGTTTTCGATGATGCCGAAGAGGTCCGGCACGGCCATGCCCGCTGCAAGCGCGAGCTGCTTGGTCAGGGCTTTGTCATCGACGCGCGGATACAAACGCCGTGGGTTGAGGCGCATAATGTACTCGGCGTTGCGTTCATTGAGCCCGAGTACGCCGGATTCACGAAGCTTTCTGGCTGCAGCGAACATCAGTTCCCCGTTAGCGCCTTGAAACGACTGAGCTCGAGCAGGCGATACCCGGTGTACCTTCCTGCCAGCAGCACCAGGGCGAGTATGACGAGCAGTAGTTCAGGGAACGTGAAAAAGAGGTGCTCCAGCCAGCTCATACCCATGAATATGTAAGCCGCCATCGCGACCAGCAGACTGCCGCCTCCAGCCCGCATCGCATCAGCCGCACCACGTTCCTCCCACACGACTGACATGCGCTCGATCGTCATTGCAATGATGACCATCGGAAACAGCGCAACCGACAATCCGGTTTCCATTCCCAACCGGTGTGACATGAGGCTGATCAGCAACATCAGCAGTACAACGACAATCAGTACCGCACTGAGTCGTGGCACCAGCAACAACCGCAGTCGTTCGAGGAGGAAACGGATACTCAGTCCCAGCGCGACGAGCAAGGTGAAAAGCAAAACACCCCAGACAAGCTTGGTCTCGCGAAATGCGAGCGCAATCAACACCGGCATAAAAGTGCCGAAGGCGTCGATGCCGACGATGTTGCGCATGATCACCATGACCAGCGCACCGATCGGAATCATTAACAGGACTCCATAGACCGCTTGCGTCCGGATTGGCAGGCTGTACAGCGAGAAATCGATCAGCGTGCCACCCTGCTTCGCGGCCTGCGTTTCCGCGATGGCTACCGCATCGAGATGATTCTCCTGCACGGCGAAACCGACCTGCACGTTGCTACCACCTTCGACTGTCACGAGCGGCTCGTTGCCGCGCCACCAGACGAAGAAGCGTTGCGGCAAATGCTCCTCTCCCGTCGCAGGATTGAAATACCGCCAGCGATCACCGTCGTAAATCTCCAGCCATGGAACGAGTCCTGCATGGCGCTGACGCCCGTCCAGTTCGACTCCGCGCACCATGCGCGCAGGAATATGCGCAGTCGCAAGCATTGTCGTGACGATGTCGACAAAATCAGCGTCGTTCTCAACGTCGGACAACAACAGTTCGACATTCGGATTCGGCGACGGGTCGTTCATACGCCGCAACAACTCTGACGTAAATGACGTGTCGTCGGCCGATTGTTCCTCGACGTCGGAGACGATTACGTCGACTGCGGTCTTGAACGGTTCGTTGATGACGGGCGGCGGCGGATACGGCGGCGTAATATCCGATGCCTCGCGCTTCTCGTCTTCGAAAACAGAGATGCGGTAATAAATAGTCTGTGGTCCGTCGGCGCGGCGAATCGCCCATTGCGCCTCTCGGCCGCCGCTACCATAGTCCACGCTGAATCCGTAACCTCGCGATACCGAGTTCTCGTTCAGCATACGGAAGCCCGGCGTCAGGGTCGGAATGTGTTGATTGACTTTGATCGTACCCGGACCCGGGTCGAAGCTGATCGCGGACTCGATCGTCCACACCGGCGTCTCCTGGTTTTCCGTCAGGGGAAAACCCAGTGCCTGCCATTTGTAGCCGAATACGGCGAGGCCAATGACAGCCAGCAACGCGGCGAGCGCGTAGACATATCGCTGCTTCATAAGAAACTCACGCTACCCTGACAACTACTGCCGCCCTGCCCCCAGTGCGACTCTGACCGCACGCTCGCGGACCGGTCCGCTGACGTTGAAGAGCCTCATGCCCGCACGGCGCAGTTCGCCGAGCGTCGGCGAGTCCGATCCGAACAGGCGGTTCAGTCCCGTCATGAAATGCAGCATCGTCGCGTTGGCGCCCTTGCGGGCTCGCTCGTAGCGTCTCAAGACGGGCCTGTCGCCCGGGTGCTCGCCGTTCGCAATTGCTTCTTCTATTACCTCGGACAACGAGTGGGCATCCTGCAAGCCCAGATTCGCGCCCTGACCGGCCAGCGGATGTACAGCATGCGCCGCATCACCGATCAGGGCAAGGCGCGGCAAGACATAATGACGCGCATGCCGGGCGCATAGCGGGAACGCTCCCCTGGGCCCTGTGGCCTCCAGGGCACCGTACACCAGGTCTGATGCTTCCGTCAGCATGTCCCCGAGCTCCTCGTCGGTCGCGGCCAATGCCTTGTCCGCTGTCTCCGGCGGTGTCGACCAAACGACCGAGATTCTCCCATCCGCGAGCGGCAACATGCCGAGTGGACCGTCGGCCAGGAACCGTTGTCTCGCTGTACCGCCATGCGGTATCGCGGGAACCAGGTGCGTGACGAAGGCTGTCTGCGCGTACGGCCACTCATCCGCCTCGATGCCTGCGGCATCACGCACGAATGACCGTGCACCATCGGCCGCAATGACGAGATCGGCCTCGAGCTGGCGGCGATCTTCGAGGTCGAGCCGATAGTGCTCGCCGTCACGTTCGATGCCGGCGATCGGCGACGCAAATCGCAACGTCACGTCCGTTCTATCGAGCACTTTCAGCAGTGCGTCCTGCAACAGCAAATTTTCGACGATGAAACCAAGTTGCGGTATGCCGAATTCGTCGGCGTCAAACTTCAGCGTCGATGGCCCGTCGGCTTCGTCGGCTTCGTCCCACACACGCATATGCTCGTACGGACACGCCCTCGTCGTCATGACGTGATCCCATGCGCCGACAGAATCCAGGATATCGGCCGAGCCGGCAGCAATTGCGGACACGCGCAGTTCAACGTCACTGCCCGGGACGTACTTCGGCCGTTCTGCCGCGTCGACCAGCGAGACGCGCATCGATTCCGATTGTGACGACTTCGCCAACAACGCCGCTACCGTAAGACCTGTGACACCACCACCCACGATTACGATGTCATAGCGCTTTTTCACCGGAGTGGCACCCCGCGTGAAAGGCGCGGCAGGCGTCCCGCGAGTCCCATCATGTGGCGCGCGAACAGCGACCGGACACCTGGCACCAGGTCGAAGCCCAGCATGCCGATATTGCGAGCGATGCGCGCAGGCGGCCGCGAACTTCCAAATAGTCGAACGATACCGTCGGTCAGGCGTACCAAGGTGCCCTGGTCGTCGCGACGCCAGGCCGCGTAATGGTCCAACAAGTCCGGATCACCGATATCCGCGGTCGACTCGGTGCCTCGTGCATCGGCAACGCAATCGCACAACGCGGCGACGTCACGCATACCGAGATTGAAACCCTGTGCAGCAACCGGATGCAGGCCGTGCGCGGAATTTCCGACCAGTACACTGCGCGCCGCCGTCAACCGCATCGCCTTGCTGAGCGCAAGCGGGTACGCGGCTCGTTTGCCGACGCGCGAAAACTGCCCCAATCGATATCCGAACGCTGCCTGTAACTCGTGAACAAAGGACTCGTCGTCAAGTGCGAGTACGCGCTCAGCGTCATCGCTCGATACCGTCCACACGAAAGCCGCACGATCGTCGGCGACGGGCAGCATCGCGAGCGGTCCCTGGTCCGTAAAGCGCTCATAGGCACAGTTATGCAGCGGTTTCTCGGGAAGCAGGTTGCCGAC
>Ga0070726_10000874_pt1 | contig 33393 bp, 30 predicted proteins | sample tdAd471_FD_67275 | JGI IMG/M metagenome (GOLD analysis project Ga0070726, IMG submission 67275) | Marine sediment microbial communities from the Atlantic coast under amendment with organic carbon and nitrate - tdAd47.1 | ecosystem: Environmental > Aquatic > Marine > Coastal > Sediment | place...
TGGTCACCGGGCCGAACATGGCCGGCAAATCAACCTTCCTGCGGCAGAACGCCTTGATCGCGATCCTGGCCCAGATCGGCTCCTTCGTGCCGGCCGCGTCTGCGAAAATCGGTGTCGTGGACCGGCTGTTCAGCCGGGTGGGCGCCGCCGACGATCTGGCCCGCGGCCGCTCGACATTCATGGTCGAGATGGTCGAGACGGCGGCGATCCTCAATCAGGCCGGCCCGCGTTCGCTGGTAATCCTCGATGAGATCGGACGCGGCACCGCGACCTTTGACGGACTGTCGATCGCCTGGGCAACGGTCGAGCACCTGCACGAGCAGAATCTCTGCCGGACATTGTTTGCAACCCATTTCCACGAGCTGACCCGGCTCGCCGCGCGCCTGCCCGATATGTCGTGCCACACGATGCGGGTGAAGGAATGGAACGACGATATCGTGTTCCTGCATGAGGTCGGCCCCGGCGCCGCGGATCGGTCTTACGGCATCCATGTGGGCAAGCTCGCCGGACTTCCGCCCGCCGTGGTGGGCCGTGCGGAGGAGGTGCTGCGGCTGCTTGAAGCCGGCGATCAAGCCGGTGCGTTGACCCGTCTGGCGGATGATTTGCCCTTGTTCCAGGCCGCCGTCGCGACCGACCCTGTCCCGGCCGTGCCGGTGGCCGATCCGGTCCGTGAACTCCTGGCATCGATCAGCCCCGATGAACTTACGCCCCGTACGGCGCTGGAATTGCTCTACCGGTTGAAGGCCGCGCTGGATGATTGATCTCCTCGTCCGCGGCCTGGCGCTCGCTGGTTTTGGCGCAGTAGGCGATGTCATGCGCCATCGCAGCTTTCGGATTTATCTGGTTGGGCATATTCCCAACGTTGTCGGCACATGGGTCGTGCGGATTTCGATCAGTTGGCTTGCATGGGAGTTGACCAAGTCCGGCTTCTGGGTTGGGGCCGTCGCCGCTGCGGATGCCTTGCCGGTGCTTTTGTTCGGCCCGATCGGCGGGGTCCTGGCCGACCGGATGGACCGGCGGATGATCGCCATCGCGACTCAGGCCGCGCTGTGCGTGATCACGATCCTGCTGACGATTTTCACTTTTGCGGGCCTGATGACTATCTGGCTTCTGCTGGCCATGGCTCTCGCTCGAGGCATCACCTTTTCGTTCTGGCAACCCGTGCGGCTGGCGCTGATGCCGAATTTGGTGCCGCGCTCGGAGATTGCGACGGCGATCGCGCTCAACTCCTCGACGTTCAACGCCGCCCAGTTTGTTGGCCCCGCACTTGCCGCAATCCTCCTGCCTCTGGGGGGACCGGGGCTCGCCTTTGCGTTCAACATCCCCGCCGCCGCGGCGATGGTCTGGGCCTTGTCGAATATCGATGTGCCGTTTCAAACGGAAAAAACGGCCGCCCGCGGGACGTTCCTCGGAGATGCGCTGGCGGGTATTCGTTATGGGGCAGCGCATCCCGGCATTGGGCCCATGCTCTTGTTGTTGCTGGCGCTCGGCACCATGATTCGGCCGCTGACCGAGCTGTTGTCCGCGCTCGCCGGTTCGGTCTTCCTGCTCGACGTCGCGGGGTTCTCCATCATGGCCTCCTCGCTCGGGATTGGCGCCATGGTGGGCGCGGTCTGGATGCTGCGGCGGGGCAACAAGGATGGAATATCCGAGATCGCGCTTCTTTCGGGCCTGGTCGGCGGGGCCGCGGCATTCCTTATCGTCAATGTGACCTGGCTGCCCTTTGCGATGGTTTGTCTCGCCGCGCTCGGCTTCTCGATGACCAGCGGCGGCATCGCTACCCAGCAGGTTGTGCAATTTGCCGTGCCGGACGAGATGCGCGGGCGGGTCCTTGGTCTGTTCGGCATGATCTTTCGCTCCGGCCCGGCGCTTGGTGCGCTGGTCATGGGGCGGATCGGCGATGCCGTTGGCCTGGGCTGGCCGGTCTCGGTTGGGTCCCTGGTTGGCCTGGCGGTTTACACCTACGCTTATTCGAGACGCGCGCGACTGCGGGCGGCGTTGGAGGGGGAACCCCGTGCCGAATAGCGGGGGTCTGCCACGCGCCATATTCATTCCGGGCCCGACGGTGTAAAACTGCGGGCCATGGCTACGCGAAAACGAAAACGCGACGTGATCGACCGGGCGGCTCTTGAGGCCCGGATCGAGGATGCATGCGCCGATATCGCCACCGCTTCCGAGCGTCGCCGGATCACACTCGACCTGCTCAAGACCGCGATCGAAGATGGCAGAAAGCTGGTGCAGACCCGATTCGAGGCGGTGGAAATCGATGGCAACGCCGCGAAGGGTGAGCTCGCCTTTCTGTTTGATCAGGTGATTCGGGTTGTTCACGACACGGCGCTGCGTGAATACCCGTCGGCCAACCCGACCGCGACGGACCGCATGGCGATCGTGGCCGTGGGCGGGTATGGACGCGGTGAATTGGCGCCGTTCTCGGACATCGATCTGCTGTTCCTGTTCCCCTGGAAACAGACGGCGCATGGCGAACAGATTGTTGAATATATTCTCTACATACTCTGGGACCTGGGACTGAAGGTCGGACATTCGACCCGGTCGATCGATGATTGTGTGCGTTTGTCCAAAAGTGACCTGACCATCCGCACCGCGCTCCTGGAGGCACGTTATCTCTGGGGCGATCAGGACCTGTATCTTGAGCTGCGCAAGACCTTCCGTGATCAGGTGATCTCGGGTGCGGCGATGGCGTTTGTGAAGGGGAAGCTCGACGAACGCGATCAGCGTCACGAGAAGATGGGCGACAGCCGCTACTATGTTGAGCCCAACATCAAGGACGGCAAGGGCGGCCTCAGGGATCTCCAGACCCTCTACTGGATTGCGAAATTCGCCTATGAGGTCGACAGCGTTGCCGATCTGGTCGAGCGCGGCGTCCTGACGAAGTCCGAGGCGCGCAATTTCTCGAAGGATCAGAATTTTCTCTGGAGCGTCCGGTTCCACCTGCACTACCTGTCCGGCCGCGCCGAAGAGCGGCTGACCTTCGATGTGCAGACGCCGATTTCCCAGCGCATGGGCTATGCCGACCGGGCCGGGGCATCCGGTGTCGAGCGCTTCATGAAGCATTATTATATCGTCGCAAAGGACGTCGGCGATCTGACCCGAATCTTCTGCGCCGCGATCGAGGCCGAGAATATGAGCCGGCCGATCATCCGGCTGCCACGCCTGCGCCGCCCGCGTGACCTGATGGGGTTCAGCGTCGACCGCGACCGGCTGACGGTCGCCGACGACGAACAATTCGAACGCGATCCGGTCGCGATGATCCGGCTCTTCTATGTGGCGCATAATGAGGGCCTGGATATTCATCCCCATGCGCTGCGTCTGGTGACACAGAATCTACGGCGGATTGATAAACACGTCCGGGCAGACCCGGATGCGAACCGCATGTTTGTCGAGATGGCGTCGTCGATCGATTCGCCCGAACAGGTGCTCACGCGGATGAACGAGGCGGGTGTGTTTGGTCGATTCCTGCGCGACTTCGGCCGCGTCGTCGGCCAGACCCAGCACGACATGTATCACGTGTATACGGTGGACGAGCACACGATCCAGGCGATCGGCCTGCTGGCCAAAATTGAGCGCGGCGAGCTGGTGGAGGAGCATCCTGTCGCAAGTGAGGTGATTCACAAAATCGGCTCGCGGCGCGCTCTTTATATGGGTGTTTTGTTTCACGACATCGCCAAGGGGCGCGGTGGGGATCATTCCGTACTCGGCGCACGCGTGGCAAAGCGGGTCTGCCCGCGCCTCGGGCTCGACGCCGAGGAGAGTGAGACCGTCGAATGGCTGGTGGGCGAACATCTCGTGATGAGCGATGTGGCGCAGAAGCGTGATTTGAACGACAGCAAGACCATTCTGGACTTCGTCGATCAGATCCAGTCACCCGAGCGCTTGCGCCTCCTGTTGTGCCTGACGGTCGTGGATATGCGCGCGACGGGGCCCAATGTCTGGAACAACTGGAAGGCGGAGTTGCTGCGCGAGCTTTTTTATGCGGCCGAGGATGTGATGTCCGGCGGGCAGCGGACGAACGCCCGCGGTGCGCGCATCGAGGCCGCCAAGGCGGCGCTGCGCGAGGCGCTGGCCGATTGGTCGGATGCGGATATCGAGGCCCAGTTCGATCGGGGTTATCCCGGCTACTGGCTGACCTTCGACACCGACACGCTCGCCCATCAGGCCCGGCTGATGCGGACCGCCGAGCAGGAAAAATTGCCGCTTTCGATCCGAACCCGCGTGCGGGCGGATATCGATGTGACGGAGTTGACGGTCTACACTCAGGACCATCCCGGTCTGTTTTCGCGGATCACCGGAGCCATCTCGGCGATCGATGCGAACATCGTGGACGCCAAGGTGTTCACCACGCCGCAGGGCATGGCGTTGGACACGTTTTGGCTGCAAAACCGAAACGACAATGCCCTGTCGGCATCGGGTGTGTTGGCGAAACTCACGGTCCAGATCGAGCGTGCCTTCGCCGGCCAGATGGATCGCTCGGAGCCGGAGGTGGAGCACAGATTCGTGCCGGCCCGCACCAGGGTTTTCACCGTGGCGCCCCGCGTGATCGTGGACAACCAGGCGAGCGCCACCCACACGGTGATCGAGATCAACGGCCGCGACCGGCCGGGCTTTCTTTACCTGGTCACGCGCGCGCTATATGACCTGTCGCTGCAGATTTCGTCGGCGAAGATCTCGACCTTCGGAGAACGAGCCGTGGACGTGTTCTACGTCAAGGACGGCTTCGGCACGAAGGTCAGCCAGGAAACCCGGATCGCGGCGATCCGCGAACGTTTGCTCGAGGCGATCCGCGAGGAAGACTATTCGGTTACGCACACGGCGGCTGAGTAGAATCAGGCGCCCAAATAGCCGGACCTGTCTATGAAATCTGTCCTAATTCCTATTACGGCGCTCATGACCGGCATTCTGCTGTTGATGCTCGGGACCGGTTTTCTGGGGACGCTGATTGGTGTGCGCGGCGCGATCGAGGGCTTCTCGCAGATCGAAATCGGCCTGATGATGTCCGCTTACTATATCGGGTTCGCTGTCGCCTGCCTGTTCGGTGCCCGCGTCATAGAACGCGTCGGCCATATCCGCGCCTACGCCGCTTTCGCGTCGATCGCGGCGGCGGCGGCGGCGACCCATGCCGCGATTGTTGACCCATATTCCTGGGTGGTTTTGCGGGTGATAACCGGCGCGTGTCTGGCCGGAATTTACATGGTGATTGAGAGCTGGCTCAATGGACAGGTCTCAAACGAGCGTCGCGGTACGATCATGGCGGTGTACATGATCGTCAATCTCGGCGGCACTGCGGTCGCGCAACAACTGCTTCTCCTGTCGGACCCGGGAGGGTTCGCGTTGTTCGTCCTGTCGTCTGTGCTGATCTCTGTCGCGGTTGTACCGGTCGCGCTCACGACGTCGGTCGCGCCCAGTTTGATTCCGACCGAGCGCATGAGCCTGGCAGAACTCTATTCGTTGTCGCCGCTGGGCGTTGTTGGCGCGCTGAGCATAGGTCTCATAAACGGCGCAATGTGGGGCCTGATGCCTCTGGCGGCGATTAACTTCGGTTATCCGACCTCGTCCGTGGCTTTATTGATGAGTCTCATCATTCTGGGCGGTGTCGCGCTCCAGTGGCCGACGGGGTGGGCATCGGATCGAATGGACCGCCGGACCGTGATTGCGGTGGCTTGTGCGCTGCTGATCGCGAGTTGCGTGGGATTGTTTGTCACGTCGGGCGGTCGTGTTGGGGTCTTCCTCGCCATCAGCGTTGTCTTCGGCGGTATGAGTTTCGTGATCTACCCGCTTTGTTCGGCGCATCTGAATGACCGTGTCTCCGACAGCGACCGGGTGAGCGCGAGTGCCGTGCTGCTGCTCGTGCTTGGCGTCGGTGCCGCGATCGGGCCGCTCCTTGGAGCGTTTGCAATGCGTTACCTGGGCGATTCGGGATTGTTCGTTTTCATGGGCGTGGTGGCTGTGTTTTTCCTCGTTTTCGTGCTGCTCCGGATGCGCGACAATCCGCCGGTGCCGAGCGTAGAGCAGTCCCGGTTCGAGCCGGTCATTCCCGCGCCCGTATCGACCATGCTCGATCCTCGCGTCGAACCCGCCGGGCCCGCAGCCTGAATTCAGACGGGTGCGCCTTTCCTTCGCCCCGGTTTCCCGCTAAGAGCGCTGCATGCCACTCATTCGCGCCATAGCCACGGTCGGCGGCTGGACCATGGGCAGCCGGGTCCTCGGCTTCGTGCGCGATATGTTTATCGCGGCGTTCCTGGGGGCGGGGCAGGTCAGCGATGCGTTCTTCGTCGCGCTCCAGTTTCCCAACATCTTCCGCCGGTTGTTTGCCGAGGGTGCCTTCAATGCGGCGTTTATACCCTTGTTCGCAGGTGAGTTGACCGAGCATGGGCGTGAAGCGGCGCGCGCGTTCGCCGAGCGCGTCTTCGGGGTAATGCTCCTGATCCTCATCGCGTTGAGCATTCTGGTCGAAATCTTTATGCCGGAGGTGATGGGGGTGGTTGCGGGCGGCTTCCGCGACGATCCCGAGAAATTCCACCTGGCGGTCGATTTCGCCCGCCTGACCTTCCCCTATCTTCTGTTCGTCTCGCTGTCCGCGATGCTCGGCGGCATTCTGAACACACTCGAGAAGTTTGCGGCCGCGGCGGCGGCGCCGATCCTGTTGAATATCGTGCTGATTGGCGCCCTGACGGGTGTGGCGCTCGGCTGGCTGCCGGATCCCGGGCTGGCGCTCAGCTGGGGCGTGCTGATTGCCGGGATTGGCCAGTTCGTCTGGCTGGCCAGCGTATGTTCGCGCACCGGGCTGATGCCGGTCGTGCCGCGGTTGGTGTTCGGTCCCCGGGTGAAGCGGCTTTTCATGCTGATGGGCCCGGGCATCCTCGGTGCCGGGGTCTATCAGATCAATGTCCTGATCGGTGTACGGCTGGCCTCGGAGTTGCCCGAGGGTTCGGTGTCGTTCCTGTACTTCGCCGACCGGGTGAACCAGTTGCCGCTGGGTGTCGTCGGCGCGGCTGTGGGGGTCGCGCTGCTGCCGCTCCTGTCGCGCCAGCTTAAAAGCGGTGACACGGGGGCCGCCCGCGACAGTCAGAATCGCGCCATCGAGTTCGCGATGCTTTTGACGTTGCCCGCGGCGGCCGCGCTGGTTGTGATTGCCGACCCGATCGTGACCGTCCTGTTTCAGCGTGGCGCGTTTGACGCCGCGGACGCGTCGGCCACCGGTGCGGCCCTGGCGGCATTCGCGCTGGGGCTGCCGGCCTATGTGCTGATCAAGGCGCTGGCGCCCGGTTTCTTTGCCCGCGAAGACACGGCCACACCGGTGAAGATCGCAGCCCTTGCGCTGGTCGTGAACGTGGCGCTGGCGCTGGCGCTGATGCCCTTGCTGGCCCATGTCGGCATCGCGCTGGCGACGGCGGCCTCCGCCTGGCTCAACGCCGGGCTGCTGGGTGTCTTTTTGTACAGGCGCGGATTGCTCGATCCCGACCGGCGTCTGATCGCGCGGCTGTGGCGCATTGTTCTCGCGGCGGTGCTGATGGCCGCTGCCCTCTGGGCGGTCGCCGGTGTGCTGGCGTCACAACTCAACCGCAGCGACCCGGCCGGTGTGGCGGCGTTGCTGCTGTTGGTGGCCGCGGGTATGGCGACCTATGGCGTCCTGGCCCAGTTGTTAAAGGCGACGTCGTTGGGCGAACTGCGTTCGATGTTTCGCCGCGGATAGGCACCGTCCTGCTTGACCTGGCGGGTGCCCGCAGCCATAACGCGCGCCATCCCTGACACCCTCGGGCGTCCAAACCCCCAGGAGAAAATTTGCGATGAGCCGCGTATTCTCGGGCGTACAGCCCACCGGTGATCTCCATCTCGGAAACTATCTTGGTGCCATTCGAAATTTCGTCGGCTTGCAGGCTGATTTCGAATGCATCTATTGCGTGGTCGATATGCATGCGATCACGGTGTGGCAGGACCCGAAGCAGCTGGCGCCGCACACGCGCGAAGTTGCCGCGGCGTTCATTGCCTCCGGGATCGACCCGAAGAAATCGATCATCTTCAATCAGAGCCAGGTGACCGCGCATGCGCAGCTTGCCTGGGTCTTCAATTGCGTGGCCCGGATGGGCTGGCTCAACCGGATGACCCAGTTCAAGGAGAAGGCGGGAAAGCAGCGCGAGAATGCAAGCGTCGGCCTCTACGTGTATCCGAACCTGATGGCGGCCGACATCCTTGCCTACAAGGCGACCCATGTGCCCGTCGGCGAGGATCAAAAACAGCATCTCGAGCTGACCCGCGACATCGCGATCAAGTTTAACAATGATTTCGAGACGGATTGTTTCCCTGTCGTCGAGCCGCTGATCTTCGGTGAGGCGACCCGGGTGATGAGTCTGCGCGACGGCACGAAGAAAATGTCGAAATCGGACCCGTCGGAATACTCGCGGATCAACCTCACGGATGGTGCGGATGATATCGCCGGCAAAATCCGCAAGGCCAAGACCGACCCGGAAGAGCTCCCGGGCCCGGATTCTCTCGCCGAGGACGGGCTGCATGTCGAAGCCGATGCCGAGAAGGCACGACCCGAGGCGTTTAATCTGCTGTCGATCTATGCCGCGCTCTCCGGCCAGTCCATGGCGGTCACGCTCGATCAGTTTGCCGGCGCGCAGTTCAGCGCCTTCAAGGGCGAACTCGTCGATTTGTCGGTCGCCAAGCTCGGCCCGATCGGCGAAGAGATGCAGCGCCTGATGGCGGCGCCGGACCATGTCGATGCGGTTCTGCATGACGGCGCCGAGCGCGCGGCGGCCATCGCCGCGCCGGTCATCAAGGACGTGCACGAGATCGTCGGGTTCCTCGGGGCCTGAAACCCTGCGCTATGCGTATTCCGGCAGCGTGAAAATCTCCTGGGGCTCGCGCACGCCACGCAAGGCCTGGAAGCCCAGAGAGACAAGCTCCGACTGTGCCGCGTCGGCGATACGCTGCGAGACCAACACGGGCCGGTTGAGGGTGCGACACAGCGCCTCGATCCGCGCCGTCTGATTGACCGCCGGGCCGATCACGGTGAAGTCCAACCGGTCGGGCGCGCCGATATTTCCATAGACGACATTGCCGTGATGGAGCGCGATTCCGAAGCCGATCTCGACCAGACCCTTCTCCTTGCGCGCTGCATTTCCCTCCGCAATTCGCTTCGTCGCATCACGCGCGGCGGCCAGGGCGGCGTCCACCGCCGGCTGCGGCCCGCGATCGGGGTCGACCGGGAAAATCGCGAGCACGGAATCGCCCATGAATTTCAGCACCTCGCCGCCGTGATCGGCAATCGCCCCGACCACACGTTCGAAATGGTCGTTCAGGATTCCCAGCATCACCGGTGGCGCGAATTCATCTGACATGCGGGTGAAACGCCGCAGGTCCGAAATCCAGACGACCGATTCGATGGTCTCGTTCACACCGCGATAGATTTCGCCCTGAAGCACGCGTTCGCCCGCACTGTGACCCAGATAGGTGTCCATGAGATTGCGCGAGATCATGCGCACGGCGAGAATTTCGAGCACCAGTGAAAATGCAGGCATGAGCTGGCTGATGCGTGCGATTGCGGCATCCGGGAAGCCCTCGGGTGCCTTGGTCGCCCAGGAGCAGGCGTAGGTCTGCCCGTTGGAAAAGGGGATCGGCAAAATCACGTAATCGGTGACGCCATCGGCGGCGAGCTCTTCGAGGATTGGGAAGTCGCGCGGGCAATCCGGGTCCAGAAGCCGGCGGCGCAGGCCGGGCGAGCCCTCGAACACGACGCGCACCGGGCTGCGCTGATAGGATTCGCTCGACTGTGATTGGTGATCGCCCCTGAATTCGGACATTTCACCGGTCTCGCCGTTCCACGCGAAACCCGCCGCGGCGATCTGGGGGTGCAGGGTGCGGATCACGATGCTGAGACGGGCCAGCGGCAGGCCGCAATCCTGGAAGCGCCGCCCGACTTCGCTAATGAGCGTGGGGATTGAATCCGCGTAGCGCCCGAAATTCTCGATCCATTCGAACACCGGGCAATCGTAATTTGGACCGGGCAAGCCCGCCGCCGGGGTTTCGGCTATGCGATTTTCAGACACAAGTGTTTCGCTATCCACAGGGGGTCGTTCCAAAGCTGGGGTTCTCTAATACGCCGGGCGATGTGCGGCGAACATAGGATGTTCTTGCTGTGTTCGCCACTATTCGGGCCGCCGCGTTAACCGTAGTGGGCCGTCTTGTTAACCAAACTGACCGCAAATCAGGGCTTGATTATTCCGCAAATCTGCCCAAATTCCCTCTCCAGCAACGCCCGACTTATTTAAAACGTTAACGCTTCGTCGCAGGATTCGTTAACACGGGCTCCCGACCACGCGTTGAATGTGGTTTCGACAGGCAAAGAGGCAAGGTACCGGATGTTTATCCAGACCGAAGAGACCCCCAATCCCGCCACCTTGAAGTTTCTTCCGGGTAGCGAAGTGCTCGCCGCAGGCACGGCGGACTTTCCCAACCGGGAGAGCGCGGACACGTCGCCCTTGGCGGTGCGTCTGTTTACGGTGCCCGAAGTCACGGCGGTATTTCTCGGCAGCGATTTCGTCACCGTGACGAAGGCGCCGGAAGCGGACTGGCAGGTCCTGAAACCGGCCGTGCTCGGCGCGATCATGGAACATTACACATCGGGCGACCCGGTGATGCGCGAGGCCGCCGGCCCTGCGCATGCGACCGGTGATGGTGAGAATCAAGAGGTCGTCGCACAGATCGTCGAGTTGCTCGACACACGCGTGCGGCCGGCTGTGGCGATGGATGGCGGCGATATCGTGTTTCACGGTTTCGAGGACGGCGTGGTTTTCCTGACCATGCAGGGCGCGTGCGCCGGTTGTCCGAGTTCAACGGCGACCCTGAAAATGGGAATTGAGAATCTTCTGCGGCACTACGTGCCGGAAGTGGACGAGGTGCAGGCCGTCGCCTAGCGCCGGTCACCGCAGGATTGAGGACTGGTTGTGCGAGCGGCGTTAAGTCGCGGCTTGCCGAACAGATTGAATACACATAAAAGTTGATACGCCCCTGGCCCACGGCGACGTGGGGGAGCGTGTCGAAATGAGGGGCATCATTCGTAACCTTCGTAGAAATAAGCGCACCGCGTTCACGGTTTCCGCAGTCGGCGCGGTCCTACTTTTGGGCGCCGTGGCCGGATTGTCCGTTGATCGTCCCGCGCGCGCGGCCCTCGATTGGATCGCGCTGCCGCAGGTCGACTTCGCGTTCACGCAACCGCAGTTTGCGGATATCGAGGATGATATGGTCGATGTGGCATCGGCCAGCACACTGCACAATGTCCTCGACGATACCGGATATGCTTTGCGCAAGATCCGCCGCGGCGATGTCCGTGTGCCGCGTTTGTTCATCGAATCCCTCCCGCAGGACTTCGATGAACAGATGGTCGTCGAGGCACGCAAGCGGACCTTTATCCGGACGATCCTGCCGCTGATCCTGAAGGCGAATGAGGAGGTGCAGTTCGAGCGCCGTCGCCTGATCGCACTGGAGGAGCAGCTTCTTTCCGGCCGCGACGTGGCGGATGACGAGCAGGCTTGGCTCAATCGGATTTCGGAAAAATATGATACCGCGCCAGGCGATATTGCCGCCCTCCTGCGCCGGGTCGACACGGTGTCGCCGACACTTGCGCTTGCCCAGGCGATCGAGGAAAGCGGTTGGGGCCGGTCGCGCTTCGCGCGCGCGGGCAATGCGCTCTTCGGCCAGCGCGCCTGGAGTTCGGGTGCCGGATTCGTGCCGGAAGAACGGGCCGAGGGCGAGCGCTTTGAGGTTCGCGCTTTCGACAGTTTGCTCGACAGCGTGCGCAGCTATGTACGCAACCTCAACCGGCACTATGCCTATGAGGAATACCGTGTGGCACGTGCGCAGATGCGTGCCCGCGACACGCAGCTCGATGCGCGCAAATTGGCACGGACGTTGGTGAACTATTCCGAGCGCCGCGACGATTATGTGAACGGGTTGATCGGGCTGATCAATACAAACCGGCTCGATGATTTTGAAGCCGCGCAGCTGTCCACCGAACCCTTCGACCTCGACGCGGTTCAAATCGCGTCCCGCTAGAGGGCAAAGTAAGGCGGTTATCGTGAGCGTCCCGGGAGTCGATGCGGTATCGCGACCCTAGGACCGCGGCACGTAGTACAGCATTCCCAACCAATGCCAGCGCCCATCGCGGCCCAGGCCGGTGCAGTTGATCCGGGCGCGGCCGGTCGGAAACGGACCATCCATCCGCACCTCGACCCGCGGCCCGATTTCCTCGACACGAACCTGGCCCTGGTCTGCGGCATAGCAGGCGAGACCGTTGATCGGTGGCGAGTCCGCTGTGCGGGTGAAGCCAAAGATGGGCGGGTTTTGAGTCAGTGTGGGATTGTCCGGCGTCATTTCGCTGTACGGGATCGGCAGCGCATTCACCACCAGGCGGAAACGATCCATGTCGCCGAAGGCCTCGTTCAAGGCGAAGCGCGGCATGTAATAGGTGTCGGCTGAGGCGTCGAGGGGGCCGGAATGCTGACCGAAGGCGCTTGTATAGCCCGCATCCTTGACGACGTGCTGCACCTGGGCGCTGGCTTCACCGAACGGATAGGCGAACAGTTCCGGCACGGCACCGAGTTCGGCGAGATAGCGCGCATTGGACAATCTGACATCGGATCGGTTGCGTTCCACCGAATTGGCGGCCATGTGCAGATGTGAGTCCGTGTGCCCCCCGATCGTCACGCCGGCTTCTTTCAGCTCACGCACCTGTTCCCAGTTCATGAAGCCGGAGAACTCGCGATTGACCGGATCGGATGACACGAAGACCGTGAACGGAAAGCCGGCGCGCCGAAGCCTGGGCCATGCTTCGGTGTAGATCGAACGGTATCCATCGTCGATCGTAATTCCCACGGTTCGGTCGGGCAGCTCCCGGCCTTCACGGATCGCCGCCACGATATCGGGCACGGACATCACGGTATAGGGGCCGGAGGAGAGCTCCGCGATATGTGCTTCGAACTGGGCGAGGCGGATGTTGGTTGACGGAAACGCGGTTTCGCCAAACCGGTGATACATCAGGATGACGGCCGAATCGGCTGCACCGGCCGGCCCGGCCAGCGCCAGCCAAACGGCGGCGGCGGCGAGAACCGAGGAAACGGCGGCTTGGGCGCGTTGTTTCAACAAATTGCGTGCTCGTCTGGTCACGGGTCTCTCCACTTTAGGTGGTGCCATGAGACCGGCTGAAATGTTTCCGAAACGTTACCGTCGGGGGGTTTTGCGCCGCAAGATCATTCCGGCGGCCTATCCCATCATTGGCTTTCTAAGATCACGGTCCTCAACCAGCGGGTAGCGGCGTGGATCGAACATCTGGAAGTGCCACCATTCCTTTGAATAAAAATCCCAGCCCGCGGTGGACATGATACCGAGCAGAAGATGCCGGTTGCGCTGGGCGTCGAGGGACACGTCTGCGCCGTGGTGGGACAGGGGCGTAAACGCATCGAAAGGGGTTCCCATGTCGAGGGGGGTGCCGGTGTTGTCGATCAGGGTCAGGTCCACCGCGACGCCACGGCTGTGGGGCGATCCGCGGCGGGGATCGGCCAAAAAATCGGGGTCAGGAGTGTGATTCCACAGAACCCATTGGGCCTCACTCGGTCGCAGGGCGTCAAATATCAGCATCCGATAGCCGAGGCGTCCGGCGAGTTCGATCGCCCGCGACAGGTGCGCCGCCGCATCCTCGTGCAGGAAGCAGTGCGCGTTCTCATAGACCGGCTTTCCCGTGAAATTCCCGGCGGTCGCATAGGCCAGATCTATGTCGACGTCATAGACCTGTGGATCGATCTCGACATAGGCAGCAGGATGCGATGTTGGTTCGGTCATGTGGGCGTCCTCCTGCCGGTCACCTTTGCCGCGACCGGCGCGCGATGCTAGACCCGGGCACGGATTCGCCAAAAAGCAGGAAAATGAACACGACCTCCACACCGACTATCCTGGCCCTGGACGCAGCCGGTGCGGCCTGTTCCGCCGCGCTGTGGTCGGACGGCGCGATTGTGCGCCGGCACTGGGAGGCGATGGCGCGCGGTCATGCCGAGGCGCTGATGCCGATGGCGCGCGACGTTGTCGAAGATACAGGCTTCGAGAGCCTGGATCTCGTCGCCGTCGGTGTCGGACCCGGCGCCTACACCGGATTGCGTATTGCCATAGCCGCCGCGCGGGGGCTCGGTCTGGCGCTTGGCATTCCGGTCATGGGGGTCAGCAGTCTTGACGTGCACCGTCAACTGGCCCGTGATGCGGGGGTGACGGGCCCGGTTGTGGTTCTCTTGGAGACCAAGCGCGCGGACTTCTACATCCAGGCATTCGGTTCCGACGATGGTCCGCTCATGGTCCCATCGGTGGTCGGATCGGCTGTGGCCGAGCAACAACTCGCATCGCTCGGTGGCGCAACGCTGGTGGGTGACGCCATTGAACGTTTCGTTGCCGCGGCGGATATGCTTCGGCCGGGCGAGACTGTTTCGCGCACACAGGCGGCGGATGCCGCGGCTGTTGCGGCTCTTGCCGCGATCACGTTTGCCGGGTCTCCAGGTATGGAAATATCGCCGCCGCGCCCGATGTATTTGCGCCCGCCGGACACCAGCCCGCCGGCGGCCGACCGCCAGCGCCTTCGCGGGTAGAGGCTGGAAATGGCGCGCGCGCAGGCCCCGGACTGGATCATCGAGGAGGCGCCGGTCGCCGCAGCGGAGAATCTCGCGCGGCTGCATGGCCTTTGTTTTGCTCCCCTCCCGGAGACACCGTGGTCTGCGCGGGCGTTTCGCATGATCTTGGGAATGCCGACAACATTTGCGCTCGTTGCCTGTCACGATCCGAACGACGTGTCGGCACTTCTTGTGGGCCGCCTGTCGGGCGACGAAGCCGAGATTCTGACCCTTTGTGTCGCGCCGGGCGTTCGCCGCTCAGGCGTCGCGCAAGGATTGCTCGACGCCTTTTTCCGGCGGGTCGGCATGCAAACGAGAATTGTGCTTGAGGTGGCCGTGGAAAATGCGGCGGCAATTGCACTGTATGAGTCGGCCGGATTCTTGCCGGTCGGTCTTCGGCCTGAATATTACGCCGGGCGGGATCGCAGGGTCGATGCGCTGGTGTATGCCCGCAGTGCACAGCGGGATTGAATAGACAAACGGCGTTGTGGACCGAAAAAACTTGGACAAACGCTGAACAAAGACTAAATACTCGACTGTATAGCCACAGTTATTGGAATTTGTGAGGCAAGGTCCGATGAGTGAACAGGTCAGTTCTGCAGAATTGTTGAAGTTGACCGCCGATATAGTTGCGGCGCATGTGTCAAACAACAAACTGCCGGCAAATGATTTGCCCCAGTTGATTGCCCAAGTACATGCCAGCCTCAGCGATACGGGCGGCACGGTGAGTGCGCAGCAGCGCCCGTCACCGGCAGTGCCGATCAAGAAGTCGGTGACGGCGGACTATATTGTCTGTCTTGAGGATGGAATGAAGCTGAAGATGCTGAAGCGGCATCTCAAGACCTCTTATGACATGACGCCGGAACAATATCGCGAGCGTTGGGGCCTGGCGGCGGATTACCCGATGGTGGCGCCGAATTACGCCAAGAAGCGCAGCCAGCTCGCAAAAAAGATCGGCCTGGGAAAACGCGGCAAGAAATAGCCTCGGCGTTGCGGGGTGTATGTTCGCTGTGACTCGATATTTACCCTATATTGCGCGTGTGAAGAATTCTGAACCAGATCGCTGGTCGACCGGTCGGGGGTGGGCGTGAGCACGAACACGCCGTCGCGGATCGAACAGCTGTGCACAGACCGTGGGCTTAAGCTGACGGAGCAACGCCGCACGATCGCACGCGTTCTGTCGGAGGCCGACGATCACCCGGATGTCGATCAGGTCTATCGTCGGGCCACCCAGCTCGACTCACGCATTTCAATTGCCACGGTCTACCGAACCGTTCGCCTGTTCGAAGAGGCCAACATTCTCGAGAAGCATGACTTCGGTGATGGTCGGGCGCGCTATGAAGAAGTGCAGGACGACCATCATGATCATCTGATCGACGTGAAGACCGGAAAGGTTATCGAATTTTTCAACGAAGAGATCGAGGCGCTGAAAACGAAGATTGCGCGCGATCTCGGCTATGAGCTCATTGATCACCGGCTTGAACTGTTCGCGACACCTATTCAATCCGCCGACGATGACGGCACCGATTGACGGGCTGCCGCGAGATCATGCAAGCGCAATCCGAATGAACGACCTCCCGGACAGTGACGGCCCGGACAGTGACGGCGACGTGCGAACGCCCGAGCGTCTCGACGCCGCGCTGGCATCGCTCGGCACCGGTTCGCTCGTGGCGCGCCTGGCCCGGGACGAAGATGATATTTTGGCCGCACAGGCGCTGCGGTACCGCGTGTTTTACGACGAAATGAAAGCCCGGCCGGACGCGGAGACGGCCCGTCTGCGGCGTGACGTGGACCCGTTCGACGGCGTGTGTGAGCACTTGCTTGTTTGCGACACGGACCGTGGACAGGGCGCGGACGCGATCATCGCAACCTATCGATTGTTGCGCGGCGAGAACGCACGGAAGTATGGGCGTTTCTACTCTGCGGGGGAGTACGATATCGCGCCGCTCATGGCTATCTCCGGGGAAGTCCTCGAGCTTGGCCGGTCATGCGTCGATGCGGATTATCGCGGCCGCCCGACCATGCAGTTGCTCTGGGCGGCAATTGCCCAGTTTGTGTTCCACCATGACATTTCTTTGATGTTCGGCTGCGCCAGTCTGCACGGTGTCGAGCCCGAAAAGCTCGCCCTGCCGCTGAGCTATCTGCACCACTTCCACCTCGCGCCGCCAGAAATGCGCCCCGTTGCGCTGCCCGAACTGTATGTGGGCATGGACTTCCTGCCGGCGGACGAGATCAACAAGAAGGCGGCGTTGACCGCGTTGCCGCCCTTGTTGAAGGGCTATCTCAGGCTTGGCGGGTTCGTGGGCGACGGGGCCGTGGTGGATCATCAGTTCAACACCACCGACGTTTGCATTGTGGTCAAAACCGATCTCGTGACCGGGAAGTATTACCGTCACTATGGCCGCGACCGGGCCGTGGAGGGCGACCACGCCGGGGGCGACGCGTGAGCGAACCGACAATTCACAACGCCAGGGTAACGGCTGCCGCCCGGGCATCATTATATGTGCTGTTCACGCTGGCGCTGATTCCGGTGCAGGCGATTGCGCTTTTGTTGCGGCTGCCTTTGTCGCGGCGAATCCCGCTTTGGTATCACCGGGTGTGCTGCAGGCTCCTCGGGATCAGGCTTGAGGTTTTCGGGCGTCGGTCGCGAACCCGCCCGACTTTGTTTGTGGCCAATCACACGTCTTATCTTGATATCCCGATTTACGGAGCGCTGATCCCCGGATCGTTTGTGGCCAAGTCCGAGGTGGCCGAATGGCCCCTGTTTGGACTTTTGGCGAAGTTGCAGCGTTCGGTGTTCGTCGACCGACGGGTCCGCACGTCGCACCTTCAGGCCACGGCACTGGGGCGCCGATTGGAAGCCGGGGACAGCATGATCCTGTTTCCCGAAGGCACCAGCGACGATGGCAATCACATATTGCCCTTCAAGAGTGCGCTGTTGTCCGTCGCAGAGTTTCGCGCGAGGGGTGAGCCGCTGACCGTGCAGCCGGTGTCATTGACCTATTCCCGTGTCGACGGGGTCGCGATTGGCCGTCATTTGCGCCCGTTCTATGCCTGGTATGGCGATATGGACCTTCTCGGACATGCGGCCGAACTTGTGGGTCTCGGGCGCTTGACCGTGACGGTCTCGTTCCACCCGCCCGTCACGATCGATCAATTCAGTTCGCGCAAGGCGTTGGCGCAACATTGTCATGCGCAGATTGTCCGCAGCCATTCCGATGCATTGTCCGGCCGCATCCAACCGCGGGTCGGGACCTCGGGCAAGTGGGACTGGATTCGTTGGCGACTTCGGCCGCGGTTGAATGATCTCAAGGGATTACGCCGCGCCAACAAGGGCTTCGCGAGCCCCCGCGAGAAGCGGGCGTCGGCGCGGGTTGACTCAAAGTCGGCGAAGGCTTAGGTGTGAGATTATTGATAAATAACAAAGCGTTGACGGCAATGATGGAGGTTCAAAGGCCTCTGGAGTCCGTGTTCGCATCGCAAATGGCGTAAGGGCCCTTGGCCAAAAAACTCTTCATCAAAACCTATGGATGCCAGATGAACGTCTACGATTCCGATCGTATGGCGGAAATCCTGGCGCCACTTGGTTACGTTCCGGGCGACGATCCCGAGGATGCGGATATGGTGATTCTCAACACCTGCCATATCCGTGAGAAGGCGAGCGAGAAGGTCTATTCGGAACTCGGGCGTTTGCGGCTGGCCAAGGATCGTCGCGCCGAAGAGGGTGCGCCAATGGTTATTGCGGTTGCGGGCTGTGTTGCCCAGGCCGAGGGCGAAGAAATGCTGCGGCGGGCACCGTTCGTCGACATTGTCCTGGGCCCGCAGACCTATCACCGGCTGCCGGAGATGGTGGCCCGCGCCCATCGCGCCGGCGATGCGCGAGGCCAACGTGGTGTGCTCGATACCGAATTTCCGGCCGACAGTAAATTCGATCATCTGCCCGACCGGCGCCAGGCGAATGCGGTATCGGCCTTCCTTTCGATCCAGGAAGGCTGCGATAAATTCTGCACCTTCTGCGTGGTGCCCTATACCCGCGGCGCGGAATTCTCCCGCCCGGTTGCGCAAGTGTTGGAAGAAGCGCGCCAGCTCACCGACGGCGGTGCGCGCGAGCTCACCCTGCTGGGCCAGAACGTCAACGCCTATCACGGCATTGACGAGGCCGGCCGTGAAGTCGGGTTGGGCGCCCTGGTTGAGCGGCTCGCCGCGCTCGATGGGGTGGCGCGCATTCGATACACGACCAGCCATCCCCGTGACGTGGATGACGCGTTGATTGCTGCGCATGGAAACATCGATGCGCTGATGCCGTTTCTGCATCTGCCGGTGCAGTCGGGGAGTGACCACATTCTCGAAGCGATGAATCGCGGTCACGATGTGGCGCAGTATCTGGACATCGTTGCGCGGTTGCGCGCGGCCCGACCGGACCTGGCTCTGAGTTGTGATTTCATCGTCGGGTTTCCCGGCGAAAGTGATGCGGATTTTGAGGCCACGCTCGATCTCGTGCGCACCGTTGGCTTCACCATGGCCTACTCGTTCAAATACAGCTCTCGCCCGGGAACGCCGGCGGCGGGGATGCCGCGACAGGTGCCGGAAGACATCAAGGATGAACGCCTTGCGCGTCTCCAGGTCTTGCTCGAAGAGCAGCAGCGGGCCTTCAATGCCGACACGGTCGGGCGCACGCTGGACGTACTGTTCGAGCGCCCGGGCCGCCATCCGGGCCAACTGGTCGGGCGGAGCCCCTACAATCAGGCGGTCCACGTGGCCACGACCGAATATCGGGTTGGTGACATTGCGAAGGTTGCCATCGACTCGTGCAAGTCGCACAGTCTTGGAGGGCATATTGTCGGCCCATGTTCCGCGCAGCCGCGCGAAGATTCCGAGGAGAGGTTGAGCGCTTGACATCGACTGACACGGCCGCCGGACAACCGGTGCAAATCCAGTTCGACGACAACACGCTTCTCCCGGCTCTGTTCGGGCACCACGACGAGCACTTGCTGCAGATCGAGCGTCTGCTCGACGTGACGCTGCGGTATCGCGGGAACCAGCTGGAAATCCAAGGCCCCGAAACATCGCGGGAGATCGCCGACCGGGCGATCGACGAGCTTTACAGCCGTCTCAAGGGCGGCCAGGAAGTCGCGCCGGCCGATGTGCAGGCCGCCGTGCGCATGGCCGCCAGCGGAAATCAGGACGACAGGCGAATCGCCATCCGGACACGCAAACGCACGATTACCGCGCGCTCGCCGATGCAGGCGCGCTACCTCGAAGCGCTGGGCGAGGCGGACCTCACATTCGGACTCGGTCCGGCGGGCACCGGCAAGACATATCTGGCTGTGGCGCAGGCGGTGACCGAATTGATTCAGGGCAAGGTGGACCGGTTGATCCTCTCGCGCCCGGCCGTCGAGGCCGGCGAGCGTCTCGGGTTCCTGCCGGGGGATTTGCAGGAGAAGATCGACCCCTATCTGCGGCCGCTCTACGACGCGCTGTATGACATGTTGCCAGGCGATCAGGTCGCCAAACGGTTGAGTGGCGGTGAGATCGAAGTCGCACCGCTAGCCTTCATGCGCGGGCGCACCCTGTCGCGCGCCTTCATTATTCTGGATGAAGCGCAGAACACATCGGCGATGCAGATGAAGATGTTTCTGACCCGTTTGGGCGAGGGCTCGCGCATGGCGGTCACCGGTGATATGAGCCAGATCGACTTGCCAAGCGGGACCCGGTCCGGACTGGCCGACGCGCTCGATGTGCTTGATGGCGTTGACGGGGTGCGGACCGTGCGTTTCGGCGAATCCGATGTGGTGCGCCACACGATGGTGACCCGCATTGTGACCGCCTACAACGCCCGCGATAAGTTGAAGGGCTCCGGCAACGGGAATGATGGCGGCAGCACGGATCGCAATCGATGATCGATAAAGGTGGCGGCGAAATTGTCGTGATTGTGGATGTTGTGAACCCGAATTGGGGTGCGTCGGACCTGGACCTCGATGATATTGTGACCACCGCAGCGCGCGCGGCCTTGGCCGGCGCTGACATGTCGTTTGTGTCCGGCGTTGAGCTTGGTGTCCGTTTGACCGACGACGCGGAGATCAGAACCCTGAACAGGGATTGGCGCGACCGCGACGCCGCGACCAACGTGCTGGCCTTTGCGCTGAATGACTCGCCGGGCCCGTCCGTTGGGGAAAACGGCGCGGCCATGCTGGGCGATGTTGTGGTTGCCTACGAAACCTGCGCGGCCGAGGCCGCGGATCAGGACAAGCCACTGACCAACCATCTCAGCCATCTTGTCGTTCATGGCACGCTACATTTGCTGGGCTTCGACCATGAGACCGATGACGAGGCCGAGGCCATGGAAGCGCTTGAGCGCGCAGTGCTGCAACAGATCGGGGTGCCCGATCCGTATCTTGGCAGCGCAGCTGCATGACGGGATGAATTGACGCGATGACCGACCTTTCACGAAACGACAAGCCGCCGGAAGACGCCGACATGTCCGGGTTCGGGCAATTGGTGAACTGGCTGCGCGGCCTGTTCGGCGGACGCAACGGGGAAAACTCCGTGCGCGAGACGATCGGGGAGCTGATCGACGAACCTGGCGCCGCAGCCGCGCCGATCAACGCCGACGAAGGCGCGCTGATCGCCAACATTCTCAAGCTCCACGATTTGACCGCCGAAGACGTCATGATTCCGCGCGCCGAAATTGTTGCCACCGACCAGGAATGCGAGCTCGAAGCGCTCGCGGATCTGATTTCACAGGAAGCGCATTCGCGAATTCCGGTCTATCAATCGCATCTCGACAAGGTGGTCGGTTTTGTCCACATCAAGGATGTCCTCGCGACCATGCGCAGCAGCCCGCGCCTGGCGGTGCGTGAACTGACGCGTGAGATACTCTTTGCCGCGCCCTCGATCCGGGTGCTCGATCTGCTTCTGGAGATGCGGGCCCAGCGGACCCATATGGCGATCGTCGTGGACGAGTTCGGCGGGGTCGACGGACTGGTGACGATCGAAGATCTGGTCGAGGAGATTGTCGGCGAGATCGAGGATGAACATGACGAAGACGGTCCGCTGATCACGCGCGACCCCGATGGTTCGATCCTGGCCGACGCGCGCGCTGAGATCAAAGAGCTCGAGGCCATGATCGGCGCGTTCGTGACGGATGAAGAACGCGAGGAAATCGAAACGCTGGGGGGCGTCGTGTTTTCTCTCGTGGATCGGGTGCCGCGGCGCAGTGAGGTCGTCACCCATTCTTCGGGCGTGGAGTTCGTGGTGGTTGACGCCGATGCGCGCCGGATCAAGCGACTGCGGGTGCGTGACCAGCGGCCGGCCAATCCGGTCGATGCAGATGCTCTCTGATCCCTGATTCGATGAACGCTTTGCCCCCCCATGCTGAAAATAGTTGCTGAACGCACGCACGCGCTGAGCGGCTGGCGCCGTGTTGCGGCGTGCCTGATGCTCGGTGCGGTCTCGGCGTTGGCGCTACCGCCCTTTCATATCGTGCCGCTGCTTGTGCCGGCCTTCGTTGGGTTGCTCTGGCTTCTCGAGGGTGCAGACGCCAATGCCAGGCGCCGCCGGCTCGGATTGTGGGTGGGGTTCTGGTTTGGCTTCGGGCACTTCATCGTTGGTGTGCACTGGATCGCCGAGCCGCTGCTTGTAGATCCGGCGCGTACGGCCTGGCTGATACCCTTCGCCCTTCCGGGGCTCGCGGCGGCGCTGGCCGTGTTTCCGGCCCTGGTGTGCGGCGCGCTCGCGGCGCTGCCGCTTCGTGCCGCGCCGGTTGCGCGGGCCCTTGCGTTGGCGGCGCTTTGGGTGGTGGCCGAGTTCATTCGCGGGATTGTCTTCACGGGATTTCCGTGGAACCTGATGGGGTATGTCTGGGCCGGGACGCCGGCGATGATGCAGGTCACGGCGCTGGTGGGCGTGCTGGGCCTGAGCGCGCTGACGGTCCTTGCCGCCGGCATGCCGGCAATCCTGTCGTGGGACGGCATGAGCGTCGCGCGGCGTTGGGGCCTGGCGTCGGCCGTGACGATCGGGCTGCCGTTGGCGCTGTGGGCCGGCGGACAGGCCCGGCTTTCCGGTGCCGATGACGCGCGGGTACCCGATGTGCGCTTGCGGATTGTTCAGGCAAATATCGCCCAGCGGGACAAATGGGATCAGAATTTGCGCGCGGCGCATCTGGAGCGCCATCTCACGCTCAGCCGGACCCCGGCGGAAATAGCCCCTACCCATGTGATCTGGCCGGAAACCGCGGTGCCCTTCCTGCTGGCGAATGATGTGCTGGCGCGCATACGAAGCGCCGCCGCCGCGCCCCCGGGCGGTGCGCTAATTACAGGTTCAGTGCGCCGCGCCTTCCACAACGACACGCAGCAACTGCGCAACGCATTGTTGGTGATCGATGACGCCGCGGACGTGCAACGCGTCTACGACAAATCCCATCTGGTGCCGTTTGGCGAATATGTGCCGCTGCGCGGGGTGTTGCCGATCGACAAGATTGTGCCGGGACAGAGCGACTTCGTCGCCGGCGCGGGCCGACGGCTTCTGAACATTCCGGGGCTGCCGGCCGTGAGTCCGCTGATCTGCTATGAGGCGATCTTCTCCGGCCGGGTCACGCCGCGTGGTGCGCGGCCGGGCTGGCTGCTGAACCTGACCAACGATGCGTGGTTCGGAACATTCGCGGGCCCACAGCAGCACTTCGCGATCGCCGCGGCGCGCGCGGTCGAAGAGGGATTGCCAATGGTTCGCGCGGCCAATACGGGAATCTCGGCCGTTGTGGATCCATACGGGCGGGTGATTGCCCGGCTCGGTATCGGCGAGCGGGGCATCCTCGACAGCGGCCTCCCGGTCGCATTGTCGCCAACACCCTTTGCGCGTTGGGGTGAACTGATTCCCATGATTCTGGCGGCGCTGTTTTTGGGTCTCGCCATGGTCCTGGCGCGTAGCCGCAAATCCCCTTGACGGCCCGGGGGGCGTTCCTGCACAACCGGGTCGCCTGGCCGGAGGGGCGCCGGGCGGTCATATTAAGATTGAACTCAAAAAAGGTGCGGGTTGCCCACCGCAGCCACATAATCCGATCGCAGGGAGACCGACCCCGTGTCCAAAAGCAGCTATCTCTTTACCAGTGAATCCGTCTCTGAGGGACATCCCGACAAGGTGTGCGATCGCATTTCCGACGCGATTGTCGATGCCTTCCTGACCGGCGACCCCCAGAGCCGTGTGGCGGTCGAAACCCTGACCACGACCAACCGCATCGTCATGGCGGGTGAGGTGCGCGGGCCGGCGGAGATCGATGGCGCGCGCATGGAAGAAATCGCCCGCGCGGCAGTGAAGGACATCGGATATGAGCAGGACGGCTTCCACTGGAAGAATGCGGATGTGGATTGCTACGTGCATTCCCAGTCGAGCGATATCGCACAGGGCGTGGATGCGGCCGGAAACAAGGATGAGGGTGCCGGCGATCAGGGTCTGATGTTCGGTTATGCCTGTCGCGAGACCGATGTGCTCATGCCCGCACCCATTCATTTTTCCCACGCCATTCTGCGGTCCCTCGCCGAGGCGCGGCACTCCGGCGCGGAGTCAGGCCTGGGGCCCGATTCCAAGAGCCAGGTCACGCTGCGTTACGAGGACGGCAAGCCGGTCGGCGCAACATCGGTCGTCGTCTCGACCCAGCATGGCGAAGAGTTGAGCCAGGATGATGTGCGCGAGATCGTGCGTCCCCATGTGGTCAATATCCTGCCCGAGGGTTGGATGTGCCCGGAAGAGCAGTTCTATGTGAACCCGACGGGCCGGTTCGTCATCGGCGGCCCCGACGGCGACGCCGGTCTGACAGGCCGGAAGATCATCGTCGATACATATGGCGGTGCAGCCCCCCATGGCGGCGGCGCGTTTTCGGGTAAAGACCCGACCAAGGTCGACCGTTCAGCAGCCTATGCCGCGCGCTATGTCGCCAAGAATGTGGTCGAGGCCAAGCTGGCGGACCGCTGCACGATCCAGGTCGCCTACGCGATCGGCGTGTCGCATCCCTTGTCGGTTTATGTCGATACATATGGCACCGGCAAAGTTGATGAGTCGGCGCTGGCCGAGGCCGTGCAGAAGGCGATGGATCTCACCCCGCGCGGCATTCGTGAGCATCTTGGTTTGAACAAGCCGATTTACGCGCGCACTGCGGCGTATGGCCATTTCGGCCGTCAGCCGGATGCCGATGGTGGGTTCTCCTGGGAGAAGACCGACCTCGTCGACGCGCTGCATAACGCACTTTGATTGCGAACGCCCCCGCGACACCTGGGGGCGAAGATCCGCGATTCCATGGCCGGCGACGTGGTCGCAAGCTGCGGCCCGGCCAGGAGCGCCTGCTCGAGACCTACCTGCCGCAACTTCAGGTGCCGGTGCCGCAGGACGGCACTGTTGTCGATCCCGCAGACTGGTTTGCGCCGGACGTGTGCGAGGTCTGGCTCGAGATCGGGTTTGGTGCCGGCGAACATCTGGCATGGCAGGCCGCGCGTCATCCCGGCATCGGTATCCTCGGCGCAGAACCCTATTTGAACGGCGTCGCGCGCCTTTTGTCGGAGATCGACGGTGAACGGCCCGGCAATGTCCGCATCCATGCCGACGATGTGCGCCCCCTGTTGCCACGATTTGCCGATGCCAGCCTTGCGCGGGTGTTCATTCTTTTTCCCGACCCGTGGCCGAAGCTGCGCCACCACAGGCGGCGACTGATCAACGCACAGTTGCTGGATATGCTCGCGCGGCTGATGCGTGACGGCGCCGAACTGCGGGTGGCCACGGATGATCAGGATTATCTCGTCTGGATCCTGCGGCATCTGCAGGCGCATCCGGATTTTGCCTGGATTGCGACCCGCGCCGATGACTGGCGTCACCGGCCGGCCGACTGGCCGGACACACGTTATGAGGACAAGAATCGCAGCGGTGGACCCGGGCCGACGTTTTTGCGCTATCTGCGAAATCCGCGGACAGGTTAACGCGCGGGTTGCCTTTTCCGGCATTTTCCCTATATTCCCGCTCAACAAGGCCCAGCGTCTGGTGACAGACAGTTAAGGGGTGGCCCGGACAACCCGGCGCCGCCTTTTTTGTTACCTTTTTTTCGGTGGGCGCAGAGCAGGAGCTTGATCGAGGATTGAACCTGATCAGCGAAAATATCCAGACGGACAAGATCATCTCCGTCATTGAGCCCTCGTTGGCCGATCTCGGCTTCGAGTTGGTGCGCGTCAACTATGGCGGCGGAGGCCGGCCGGTCTTGCAGATTATGATCGACCGCGCCGACGGCAAGGATGTGACGATCCAGGATTGCACCCTGGCGAGCCGCACCGCATCCGCGCTGCTCGATGTGGCCGACCCCATTCGGGATGCCTACGAACTCGAGGTGAGTTCGCCGGGGATCGACAGGCCGCTGACGCGGCCGAAGGATTTCGAGAGCTTCGCCGGTTACGAGGCGAAGGTCGAGTTGAAGCAGGCTGTCGATGGCCGCCGGCGATATCGCGGGCGACTGCTCGGTCTGCTGGAAGACAGGGTGGGCCTGGCAGATCTGGATGCGGATGATGAGGAATTCACCCTGCCGTTTTCGGATATCGCCAAGGCGAAACTCGTACTGACCGATGAACTAATTGCCGCGGCCCAAAAGGGCCGGACAAACGAAGGATAGAGAATATGGAGTCTGGAGGTCCCAGCCGCATTGAGATGCTCGCCGTCGCCGACGCTGTCGCACGGGAAAAGGGCATTGAGCGCGAGGAAGTCATCACCGCGATGGAGCAGGCCATTCAGAAGGCCGGCCGCAACAAATATGGCCCGGAGCATGATATCCGCGCGATCATCGATCGCGATGGTGGGCATATTTCCTTGTCGCGTCATCGTGAAGTCGTGGAAGAGGTCGAGGACGAGAACACCCAGCTGACGGTCGAGCAGGCCCAGGCCGAAAAGGCCGATGCGAAGGTGGGTGATTTCCTGATCGACGAGCTGCCGCCGATTGATTTCGGTCGCATCGCGGCGCAGACCGCCAAGCAGGTCATCGTCCAGCGGGTCCGCGACGCCGAACGCGAGCGCCAGTACGAGGAATACAAGGACCGTATGGGCGAGGTCGTGAACGGACTGGTCAAGCGGGTCGAGTATGGCAATGTGACCGTCGATCTGGGCCGCGCCGAGGGCGTGATGCGGCGCGATGAAGCGCTGCCGCGCGAGAATCATCGCCCGGGTGACCGGATCAGGGCCTATATCTACGATGTGCGCCGCGAACCCCGCGGGCCTCAGATTTTTCTGACCCGCACGCGGCCGGAGTTGATGAAGGCGCTGTTTGCACAGGAAGTTCCTGAAATCTATGACGGCATCATCGAGATTCGCGCCGCTGCGCGTGATCCGGGAAGCCGGGCCAAGATCGCCGTGATCTCGAGGGACGCATCGATTGATCCCGTCGGCGCCTGTGTCGGCATGCGCGGCAGCCGGGTGCAGGCCGTGGTCGGTGAGCTCCAGGGTGAGAAGATCGACATCATTCCCTGGTCGGACGATCCCGCGACCTTTGTGGTCAATGCGCTGGCACCGGCCGAAGTCACGAAGGTCGTTCTGGATGAGGATGCCAACAAAATCGAGGTGGTTGTCCCCGATGAACAACTGTCGCTCGCGATCGGCCGCCGTGGTCAGAATGTGCGACTGGCATCAATGCTGTCGGGCTGGGATATCGATATCCTGACCGAGGAAGAGGAATCCCAGCGTCGCCAGGATGAGTTCAACACCCGCAGCGCCTTGTTCATCGAGGCGTTCGACGTGGAGGATGTGATTGCGCATCTGCTCGTTACCGAAGGGTTCGCGACCATCGAGGAAGTGGCCTTCGTGCCCATGGAAGATCTGACGACGATCGAAGGGTTTGACGAGGATATCGGTGAAGAGCTCCAGGCGCGCGCGCGCAACTGGCTCGAGGAGCGCGATGCCAAGCTTGATGTTGAACGCAAGAAGCTCGATGTCGAGGACGCGATGCTGAATGTCGCGGGAATCACGCTCGAGAAGTCGGTCCGGCTGGGCACCCATGGTGTTCGGACAGTCGAGGATCTGGCGGGTTTGATGCCGGACGAGTACCGGTTCATCTTCATGGACACCGAGACCGAGGTAAAGCTCGACGATCTGTTCAACATGGCCGACCATGAGATCAGCCGTCTGGTGCGTCAGAGCCCGGTCCAGGCAGATGAGGCAAACGCCATCATCATGGCGGCTCGCGTGGCGGTCTATGGCGATGACGTGATCGCACCGGAACCCGAGCCCGACCCCGATGCGGAGGAAGCCGAGGCGGTGCCGGAGACACCTTCGGATCTGGCGACAGCGGAAGCCGTGTTCGCGCCGGCGCCCGATCAGCCGGCTGGGGAATAGGGCCGGGATTGGCAAACGGAGCGCACAGACGGTGATCGCGGTGGAACAGGCCCAGGTCGAGACGACCGGAATGGGACGTCATGCGGGCGCAACACAACGCCGCATGCGGCGTTGCCTGGTGACAGGTGACGTGCGGCCGCGGTCGGAGCTGATGCGGTTTGTTGTCGGGCCCGATGATCTTGTGGTTCCCGATCTCGATGCGCGCCTTCCCGGGCGCGGATTGTGGTTGACCGGCCGCAGGGATATAGTCGCGCAAGCCTGTGCCAAGCGCGCTTTTGCGCGCGGCGCGAAGCGCAATGTGGTGCCGATGACCGGGCCCGAAGGCGAGAGCCTTGATCTGTTTGTCGAGACTGCGTTGTTTCGCCGGGCGGAGGGTGCTTTGACGATGGCCCGCAAGGCAGGCGCATATGTGTCGGGGTTCGAAAAGGTTCGTGCCGCCCTGTCGGGGCGCGACGAAAATGAGGGCGCAGGCGCGGATGACACCGTTCTTTTATGTGCGTCCGATGCCGGAGAGGATGGCCGTGACAAGATTGCGCGGCTCGCCGATCGGGTGGGCGGCGTCACACGAGTGGATATTTTCGACGCAGCCGCGTTAGGTGCTGCGTCCGGGCGTGAACGTACGGTTCACGCGGTCGTGCTGCCGGGTGGCGCTGCGCAGCATGTGTTGGAAACGGTTCGGGCTTACACCGCCTATCGGGGTGATACACCCCCGGCGGCCGAAATTGATTTGATGGATTGAGACCATGGCGAATACGACCGAGAACGACGACAAGAAGAAAAAGCCGCTGACGCTCTCCAAGCCGGGCAAGCTCGAGCTGAAGAAGACCGTCGAGGGTGGCCAGGTGCGCCAGAGCTTCAGTCATGGCCGAACCAAGACCGTGACGGTCGAGGTCAAGAAGAAGCGCACGTTCCAGCAGGGCGCCACCGGGGAGATGACTGAGATCAAGGCGGCTGCGGAGGAGGTTGTCGCCGAAGCGCCAGCCGCCGCGCCGAAGGCTGCCCCCACGCCAGATACGCCGCCGCAGCGTACCCTGACCGACGCCGAACAGGCGGCGCGGGTGCGCGCGCTCGAGGAGGCCCGAAAGGCCGCCGAAGAGGCCGCGATCGAAAGCGAGAAGGCCAAGCAGGCGCTCGAAGAAGCGCGCCAGGTCTCTGAAGAGGAAGCGGCGGCTGCGCCGCCCGAAGCCGAGGCGCCCGCCGAGGTCGCCGAGGCGGAACCGACGCCGGTCGAGACCCGGACCCGACGCGAGATCGAGGAAGAGGCCCGCCGCGAGGCAGAGGCCCAGGCCCAGAAAATGGCCGATGAGGCCGCACAACGCGCGGCGGCGGCCGAGCGGAAGTTCGCCGAACTCGAGGAAGAAAGCACCGACGAGGAAAGCGACACCGTCAAGGGCAAGCCGGCGCGCGCAGAAGGCGCCGCGCCGAAGCCGAATGCGCGCCCGCGTGCCAACGAACGCAAGCGCCGCAGTGGCAAGCTCACCATTTCCGAAGCCCTCGACGAGGAGGGCGGTGCACGCCAGCGTTCCGTCGCGGCCTTCCGCCGCCGTCAGGAGCGCGAACGCCAGCGCGCGACGCGCGACAATCAGGGCGGCGGCCAGGCTTCAAAGGTGGTGCGTGAGGTCAGCATTCCCGATGTCATCACCGTCGGCGAACTGGGCAACCGGATGGCCGAACGCGGTTCGGAAGTCATCAAGGCGCTCATGAAGATGGGAGTCATGGCGACGATCAATCAGCCGATCGACCAGGAAACCGCGCAGCTCGTGGTCGAGGAATTCGGTCATGCCGCAAAGCTCACATCCGCCAGCGATGTGGAGCTCAATCTCGGCGCGACGGTCGACGATGATGAGGGCACGCAAGTGCCGCGCCCGCCGATTGTCACCGTCATGGGCCATGTCGACCATGGCAAGACGTCGTTGCTCGACGCGCTGCGTTCCACCGATGTGGTCAGCCGCGAAGCCGGCGGGATCACCCAGCATATCGGCGCATACCAGGTGGAGCTCGAGTCCGGCGACAAGATCAGCTTTATCGACACGCCGGGCCATGCGGCCTTCACCGCGATGCGCCAGCGCGGCGCCAATGTGACCGATATCGTGATCCTGGTGGTCGCGGCGGATGACGGCATTCAGCCGCAGACGATCGAGGCGATCAATCATGCGCGCGCCGCCGAGGTGCCGATCATTGTTGCCGTCAACAAGATGGATTTGCCGGCCGCCGATGCCGCGCGCGTGAAGAACGAACTCCTGTCGCATGAGATCGTGCCCGAGGAAATGGGCGGCGACACCCAGGTCATTGAGGTGTCGGCCGAAACGCGCGCCGGCCTCGACAAGCTGACCGAGGCGATTTCGCTGCAGGCGGAAGTGCTCGAACTGACCGCGAACCCCGAGCGCAGTGCCTTCGGCGCCGTGATCGAGGCCCAGCTCGAACGCGGCCGTGGCGCGGTTGCGACCGTGCTGGTCCAGGGCGGCACGCTCAAGGTGGGCGATATATTCGTCGCCGGTGCCGAATGGGGCCGGGTCCGTGCGCTGGTCAATGACCGGGGCGAGAATGTGAAAGAGGCCGGTCCGTCCGCACCGGTCGAGGTACTGGGTCTGAACGGCGCGCCCCAGGCGGGTGACGAATTTGCCGTCGTTGATTCCGATGCACGGGCACGCGAAGTCGTCGAATACCGGCAGAGCGTCAAGCGCGACGCGCGCGCGGCGGCCGGTGCGCGCGGCAGCCTTGATGAGATGTTCGAGCAGATCAAGGCCGGCGAGGCCACGCAGGTCCCGGTGGTGATCAAGGGCGACGTGCAGGGCTCGGTCGAGGCCATCGTCGGCGCGCTCAACAATCTGTCCACCGACGAGGTCAAGGCCCAGGTGCTGCACGCCGGTGTCGGCGGCATCACGGAGTCGGACATCGCACTCGCGACGGTCAACAACGGGCTGGTCATCGGCTTCAATGTGCGGGCGATCCCACAGGCGCGCGACCAGGCAAAGCGCGACGGGGTCGAGATCCGTTACTACAACATCATCTACAATGTGGTGGATGACATTCGCGGCATGCTCGAAGGCGAGCTCGCGCCGACCCTCAAGGAAAACCTGCTCGGCTCGGCCGAAATTCGCGAGGTCTTCAGCGTCTCGAAGGTTGGCAAGGTGGCCGGTTGCATGGTGACCGAAGGCCTGATCCGGCGCGATTCGAAGGTCCGCCTGATGCGTGATTCGGTTGTCGTGCATGAAGGCAATCTGGGCACGTTGCGCCGGTTCAAGGACGATGTCCGCGAAGTTCAGAATGGCTACGAATGCGGCATCGCACTGGAGAATTACAACGACATCCAGCCCGGTGACGTGATCGAGTGCTTCGAAGTGCAGGAGATTGCGCGTCATCTCGAGGCGAGTTGACCGGCCCATAACGCAACGCGGAACGCACGGACGCGACGCAACAGGACCGACGCGTGGATGCGCGCGGTCGAAATGGATTTGAAAACAGCCCGATCATGAACCGGAACGCGCACAATGCTCGTAAAGGCAAGGCGCCGTCCCAACGCCAGTTGCGGGTGGGCGAGGAAATTCGTCATGCCCTGTCGGAGATCGTGCGCCGGGCGGAGTTCCGCGACACCGAACTGGCGAACATCACCATCACCGTGACGGAAGTGCGGGTCAGCCCGGACCTGCGCAATGCGACGGTTTTCGTTCTTCCTCTCGAGGGCGCCGCCGAACCCATGGTCGCGGGTCTGAACCGGGCGTCGGCCTATCTGCGCGGCCAGCTCGGCCGGGCAATACACCTGAAATATCTGCCGGCGCTGAGTTTCGTATTCGACAAGAGTTTCGATGAGGCCTCGCGGATCGAATCCATCATGCACCGGCCCGAGGTCGCGCGTGATCTGGCGGCGGATGACGTGGCCGTGGACGACGCGTCCCCTGAAGAAGCAGATAGCTGATGGGCCGCCGCCGCAAGGGCCTGCCGATCAACGGCTGGATCAATCTCGACAAACCCGCCGGCATGACATCGGCGGCCTGCGTCAACGCGGTGCGGCGCGCCACCGGCGCGGCCAAGCTTGGCCATGCCGGCACGCTGGACCCGTCGGCGACGGGGATTTTGCCGATCGCGCTGGGCGAGGCGACCAAGACCATGCCCTATGTCACCGACAGCTCGAAGCGCTACACCTTCACGATCAACTGGGGCGCGCGGACCGAGACCGACGATGCGGACGGCGCGGTCGTCGAGACCTCCGAGGTGCGCCCGGATCGTGACGCCATCGAAGCCGCGCTGCCGGCCTTTGTCGGCTTGATCGAACAGACGCCGCCGGCCTATTCCGCGATCAAGATCGACGGTGAGCGAGCCTATGCCAAGGCGCGCGCCGGCGAGGATGTGGTCCTCCAGGCGCGAACCATCGAAATCAACGCGTTCGAACTGGTCGAAATCCTTGATGCGGACCGCGCGCGGTTCGCCGTGATGTCGGGCAAGGGCGCGTATATGCGCGCGCTGGCCCGCGATCTGGCTATTGCTCTGGGCACCTGCGGCCACCTGTCGGATTTGCGCCGCGTGTCGGTCGGCCCGTTCGAGGAATCGGCTGCGATTTCGCTGGAAATGCTGGAGGAACTTGGCCATAGTGCCGCCGCCTCACCCATATTGTTACCGATTGAGACCGCGCTGGACGGTATCCCGGCGTTGGCCCTATCGGACAGGGAAGCTGAAATGCTTCGCAATGGGCAGGCGGTTCCGGTCTTGCGTCCGCAAGACAGGGAACGGATCGCGGCGGCGGGGGACGACGGTATCGTCCTGGCCCTCGACGCGACAGCGCCGGTGGCGCTCGTTCGTGTCGACGGCATCCAGATCCGTCCGGTCCGTGTTTTAAATCTTTGATACCGGGAGCTTGAATATCATGTCGATTACGCCTGAGCGTAAAACAGAAGTTATCAACGAATTCCAGACCAAGGCTGGGGACACGGGGTCACCCGAGGTTCAGGTCGCGATCCTGACGGAACGCATCAACAACCTGACCGGTCACCTGCAGACCCATGCCAAGGATCATCATTCACGCCGCGGACTCCTCCTGATGGTGGGCCAGCGGCGTCGTCTGCTCGACTATGTGCGGCGCAAGGAAGAAGCACGCTATCGCACCCTGATCGAGCGTTTGGGCATTCGCCGCTAGACGCGAATGTCTTTGTTACCGGCGCGGGCATGGCCCGGCGCCATTACGACAGGCCCACGGACGCAATCCGGCGTCCCCGGTCTGGCCCGCACGGAAGGTCCGTGCACACACCGTCGAAACTGTATTGCGTGACGGTGCGAAGACCCCGATGGCACGGGGCGTTCGTTTGGGGTTGGCCCGGACGGACGACGCAGGTTGAGAGATAAGCGATGTTTGACATTGTACGTAAGGAAATCAATTGGGGTG
>Ga0070726_10000878_pt1 | contig 33344 bp, 25 predicted proteins | sample tdAd471_FD_67275 | JGI IMG/M metagenome (GOLD analysis project Ga0070726, IMG submission 67275) | Marine sediment microbial communities from the Atlantic coast under amendment with organic carbon and nitrate - tdAd47.1 | ecosystem: Environmental > Aquatic > Marine > Coastal > Sediment | place...
TGTTTCCGTGGTGCGGTTGGTTTGATGGGACAGTCCCCGATGTGGGGCTCGGTCGCGTTGGAACTCGTTAAGCTGGTTGCGCTGCGCGCTTGTTCCGACGATGGACGTTACTCCGATCCTTCATAAGCCGGTCTCCTACGGCGGCGAGATTGCGAACCTGCTGTTTAACAGCGTGGTGGTCCTCCACGTCGTGCTCGCTGTTGCGGCCGTCGTCGCCGGCTTGTGTGCTTTGGTCTTGCGCAAGGGCGGTCGCGGACACGTTCAGAGCGGGCGGGTCTTCCTCTACTCCATGGCGGGCGCCGTGGTCGCTGGAATCGGGCTCGATTGGGTCCGGCTGACCTTCTTTGTGACGGAGAATCACACGGCGTATCCCGGCGCCGGGATGCCGAGTACGTATCCGGCGCGGCTGGCCTTCATCTTTGCGGGGATTTGCATCCTCTACATGCTCTACCGGACCACGCCGCAGACGAGCCTGCGTCAGGGCCAAGCGGGTGCGCGGATGCTCGTCGTCTGGATTCCGGCCCTGCTGGCGGGCGCCGGAATTGGCCTGACGGCCGTGATCGTCAAGGCGCTTAACCCTTGGACGGGCGGGCTGTGGATCATCTGGACCTTCATGGCCTTGGTGCTGGGAACGGCCTACTTCCGGTACTGGGGAATGGACAGCCGCGAAGGGCGTGTGGATCTGCACCGGTTCGCGATGATTGCGCTAGCGGCGTTCAGTTGGTGGGGGGCCTGGCAGGGGTTTCGCCCCGCGGTGGTGAGGATGCTCGGGATGGGGGCTGAAGCGGCGGCGGTCTATACGGGCGATCAGCCGGGTGAGTACTCGACTCGGTTTTGGTGGTTCCTGCTCTACTGGCTCCCGTGGTTCGTCGTTGGCGGGTTGCTGACGTTTTACTTCAAGCAGCGCAGACCGCGGGGCGACGTCTCCTAGACTAGGTAGAGCTTATGCAGATCATTGACCGGAACCGGACGGACTTCGATGCGGTGATTGTGGGCTCCGGCGCCACCGGAGGCTGGGTGGCGAAGCAGCTCACCGAGGCCGGCTGGAAGGTAGCCGTGCTGGAAGCGGGATCGAACGTCACGGAGGCGGATTTTTCCGAGCACGTGCAGTCGTTCCAGACCAAGTATCGGTTGGCCTCCAAGGCGTTCATGCGCGATCGGCCGATCCAGCGCGAGAACTACGCTTGCGAGGAGACGAACTATCAATGGTTTGCTAACGACGTCGAGAATCCGTACTCGCATCCCAAAGACAAGCCGTTCAAGTGGATTCGGCTGCGGGCTTTGGGCGGGCGGTCGTTGGCCTGGGGACGGGGAGTGTTTCGGCACTCGGACTTGGACTTTAAGGCGGCGTCGCGGGACGGCGTGGGTATTGATTGGCCGATCTCCTACGCCGAGTTGAAACCGCACTATGAGACGGTGGAGCGCTTTATCGGCGTGAGCGGTTCCAACGAAGGCTTGCCGCAGTTGCCAGACAGCCTGTTCCAGCCGACGCTGCCGTTCTATTGCGGTGAGCAGCGCTTGAAGGACGCCGTGTGGAAGAAGTTCCGGCGGGTGGTTACCAACGGACGTTCGGCGGTGCTCACCCAGGCGCTCAACGGCAGACAGGCCTGCCACCACTGCGGGCCGTGCCATCGCGGTTGCATCACGAAGTCCTATTTCTCCAGCCCCTTCGTGACGCTGGCGGCCGCGGCGGAGACAGGCAACCTGAGCATCCTCACCGACTCGGTGGTCAGCCACGTGACGACGGATGCAAGCTCGGGACGGGCGACCGGCGTGGCCTACTTCGATCGGTTTACGAGAGAGGCGCGCGAGGTCAAGGCAAAGGTGGTGGTACTCGGGGCCTCGACGCTGGAGAGCACGCGCATCTTGCTGAACTCGAAGCCCGGCGGACTGGCAAACGACAGCGGGACGCTCGGCCGCTATCTGATGGATCACTTGATGGGCGGAGTCGGCGGACGCATCCCGATGGAGGCTGACGAGCCGCGCTGGACCGGCGTGCCGCGCAGCCCGAACCACGTACTGATTCCGCGCTTCCGCAACGTGGACCGCATCGAGACCAACGGGTTTATTCGCGGTTATCACATCACCGGCGGTTGTCGGCCGGCGTTTGATTTTGAGGCGGCCGGATTCGGCGCGGAGTTCAAGAACCGCGTTCGCGACGACGCTTATTGGAACATGCGCCTTGGAGCGTTTGTGGAGATGCTGCCGAACCGTTCAAACCGGGTGGAGTTGAATGAAGATGTTCGCGACGCCTGGGGAATTCCGACGCTGAAGATCCACTGCGTCTACGGGGACAACGAGCAGCGGATGTGGACGGACGCGCAGGTGCAGTTGGCGCAGATGCTGGAAGCGGCGGGATGCAAGGACGTCGCTCAAGACGGTTGGCAGCACTCGCCGCCCGGGTTGGCGATTCACGAGGTGGGTACGGCGCGTATGGGCTCGGACCCGAAGTCGAGCGTACTCGACAAGGATTGTCGCGCGTGGGAAGTGCCGAACCTCTACGTATCCGACGGAGCGAGTTGGCCGACCGTGGCCTGCCAGAATCCGACCCTGACGATGATGGCGAACGCGGTGCGGATCAGCGAGGCGATGATCGCTGCTGAGAAGGGTTAGCGCCAAGCGCGGGGCCTCCGTCTAGTCGTGCCGCAGCGCGCTCGTCGGTGAGAGCCTCGCGGCCCGGACGGCCGGGGCTAGAGAGGCGGCGAGCGCGATGACTAACAAAGCCGCGGCTGCGCAGAGGGTCGTCGTCGGATCGGCGGGCGCCACGCCGAAAAGCTGATTCCGAGCCAGCCGGCCCGTCCACCAGACAGCCGGCGCTCCCGCCAGTAGCCCCAGCGCCGCGAGCGCCAAACCCCGGCCGATCACCCCTCCCATAACGTGTTTGCGCTGCGCGCCGAGCGCGACGCGTACGCCGAGTTCGCGAGTGCGGCGTTGCACCACGAAAGCCAGTAGGGCGTAGAGCCCGAATGCTGAGATGAGCACGGCAATTCCGGCTAAGGCGGCGGCAACGACTGCGGCCGCTCGTTCCCGGAGTAGCTTGGCGTCGGTCTCTTCGCGTAGTGTCGACACTCGCACCGGCCACTCGACGCCGCGTGCGTCGATGCGTTCAGCGACGGCGCGGAGGACTGCGCGCGGCGCCCCCGCCGTCCTCACGGACATCGTGAGATTGCCCTGCCTGTAGCGCTGCCGCGGTTGGGAATGCGGTTGGTAGACGGCATGGTCGCGCGTCTGGCGAAAACCGCGATAGCCCGCGTCGGCGACGACTCCGACGATCTCCGAGCCGTCAATGCGTCGTCCCAAAGCGCCGTTCGGAAAGCGGTCCTCAGCCAGTGCGCGATTGATGATCGCAACTCGGGGAGCCGCTGCCGTATCGCCCGACCTGAAGTCTCGCCCGGCCTGTAGCGGGCTTTCCATCACGGAAAAGAATGCGGGGCTGACGCGTGCCCGAAATGCGGAGATCTCGTCGTCGACGTCCTCAAGCTGGACTTTGCTCTGCGACCAATACTGCATAGGGGCGCTGCTTGAGAACGCAACGGCGAGGACGCCCGGAATTGCCGCTACGTCACGGCGCAGGCTCTCGTAGTATGCGACGACGTTGCGGTCGCCGTAGTCGCCTTCGACTGGTTCCAGCGAGAGCAACAAGACGTTGTCCGGCTCGAAGTCGATCTGCTGGGCAGTCAGATTCTCCAGCGTTTGGACGAAGAGGCCCGCACCCGCGAGGAGCACGAGCGACAGCGCTACCTGCAGAGCCACAAGGGCTTCCGTCGTGCGCGTCCGTCCTCCGGCAATGCCTAGCGCTCCCGCGCGAAGCAACTGTGCCTCGCCGCCGCGCGAGACTTTGAGGGCCGGAGCCAGCGAGGCGCAAAGCGTGGTCAGTAGCGACGCACCCATCAGGAACACGAATAGTCGGGAGTCCAAACGCAGGTCCAGAACGAACCAACCTGGGCCCGAGCCCCAGAATTCGAGCAGCGCGGCGGCTGCGGCGTGACCGATAGGGACGGACAACGCCGCGCCGGTCAAGCTGATGAGCAAGTTCTCGAATACGACGCTTCGGAACAGTCGTGCGCGTCCGGCTCCTAGCGAAAGCCGCACAGCCGTCTCGCGGTTTCGCTCAGTTGCTCTGGCGAGCGCCAAGCTTGCTACGTTGGTCGCGATGAGCAGGAGCGTTAGGAGCGCGATGATGCCGAGGATCGTCAGCGGCTCTGAAAACTCTCGCTGGTAGCGCGAAGAGCCGCGCCCGGCGGACACGACGTCGATCCCGTGTGCGAGGTAGCGCTCTCGGCGTTGCGCGTCGTGGGTCGGCGGTACGGTGGCCTCAAGCAAACCCGGCCACCCGGACTGCACGCCCGCGCGGGCTTGTTCGAGTGACGCTTCAGTCTTGAGCCGACCGTGTATGGAGAGCCAGAGAATTGTCGGCGAGTCCCAATCCGGCCCTTCGCGCAACGCGTCCATGTGGCTCAGCGGGAGAATGAGGTCGCAGGGTACTCCCGGCTGCCAGCCCGAAAAGCCGCGTGCGGCCACGCCGACCACGGTGTAGGGTCGGCGCTGGATCTCCACGGTCGAACCCAGCACTTCGAGAGACGCGCCGAACCGGCGCTGCCAGTATTGATGTCCCAGCACGACGACTCCGGAACCGGGTCGGTCGTCCTCCGGCTCAAGGATGCGTCCGTGAGCAGCCTCGATTCCGAGCGTCTGGAACGCCTGCCCGCTATAGAGCCAGGCGGCGGCGCGCTCGGGCGGACCGTCCCATTCGACAGTGAGCGCCGCCCCAGCGGATGCGAACAGGCTCTCGACGCCGCGCGCCTCGCGGGCGAGCGCTTGGAAGACCGGTCGCGAGAAGCCCCTGGAGTTCCCTTCGTCATCCTGGCTGACTAGTTGCACGAGCGATCCGGGATCGCGGACGTCCAGCGGGCGGAGCAGCAGGGCGTCCAGGAGGGTGAAGACCGCAGTGGCCGAACCGAGCCCGACTGCCAGTAGAGCCCCCGTCGCGCAAGCAAGGCCGGGGCGGCGAACCAGTGAACGAAGGCTTGCGCGTAGGTCTTCAGCAATCGCGGACATAGCTCGCTCTGACCTAGAGAGTCTACTGCAAGCGTTACGAGCACCCGATGTCGAACTGGTCGAGGCCATGCGAGGATGACAATCGCGGTTCGAGAGGGCAGGGGTAGTCAGCGGTCCCCGAAGCGGAATACCTGGACGACCTTTTCGGGTGCAAGCCCCGGAAAGGGCCGTAGCTCCTCAGTGGGCGTGAGATGGAAGGGCTCGGCCCGTAAATCCAATCCGCGGAAACCTCCTACACGGATGTCGCGATTGTCCCTGTGGTCGAAAGTGCGATCGTTGACGACCACGGCGATCCGGTATCGATTTGCATGGAGGTTGTTGCGGATGAACTTGTGGATGTAAGCGTTGGGAAGGTGCTGTAGGACGTCCTTCACGATCAGCAGGTCGGCCGTAGGCAACTCGTCGGTGATGTCCTGCTGATCAAAACGAATGTTCGGCCCTTCATGGGCGGCCTGGAGTTTCTCTACGAGAACGTCGACGACGTCCAGGCCCCGATACGCGGCGGCTCCCCAGTCGATGTGCTGCGAGAAGGACCAGTCGCCGCAACCGGCGTCGACGACCGAACGCACGCCTTCGTCGCGGATCAAGTCTTCGATGAACGATCTGTATTGGGAAGTCGCTTCGAGAGTGGAGCCCGGGCCGCTGAGGCCGTGACCGTCGGCGGATCTTCCCCACCGGGAGTCGGCGTAGATGGAATCGAACGCGCGCTTGAGGGCGTTGGGTCGATCCGGAACGAGGCGGACGCTCCAGCTTTCAGCCAGGTCTGCCAGGCGTCGGACTGCTTGACGCGGAGTCATCCCCGTTTGGAGCCGCCGCGGTGCGGCACGGCGCGCAGTAGTCTAGCGAATCGGAGAGAAGGACAGCGGCTTCATGTGGGTATTGCCGACGTTCGCGACGATGTCGTCGTTGCCCCAGCCGGGCTTGGATCGGATGCGAATCCAGTCCGGGTGACTGCCGAACGCCTTCCACGCCTTGTCGCGGGCGTCCATGTCGTCGTAGTACGAGACATAGGTCAGGTTGGGCATCTTATCTCCGACGATCGTTTCGCCGAAGAAGAGCGGATTGACGCCGGTCTTGCGGAAGATCTCGATCTCCTCCGAGTTGAACATGTTCATCTTTTCGCGGAGATCGGCGAAGGTTTCGGCCTGATAGGTGCGCAGATCAAAGAGGCGGCCCGGTTTGTCGTCGGCGACTTTGGGCGGCTCAATCTTCTTCATGCCGTCGAAGGCGCGCAACAACCGGCTAGAGACGCGGTCGAACGGCGGCTGCGGGTCGGCGCCGAACTCGGCGGCGGCCTTGGTCCAGGCCTCGTCGGCGGACTTGGCCTCGAGCACTTCGCCCATGTGCGCCATGGAGTCGTATGCGGCGAGCGTGTAGACCCGAGGACCGTCTTCGCCCAGATACTGCGAGAAGTAGCCCGTGGCGGAGATGCCGACGCGCTTGGTCATCGGCAGATGCTCTTGCTCGAGGAACTCTTGAAGGCGGCGGTTCTGGCCCGCTTTGCTGTTGCGCAGTTTGTAGTCGCGCAGCTCGAAGATCTGTGCGGTTTCGCCTTCGTGATGCGCGGCCGAGGCGGCCGAACCGGCGGCGATCCCGGCGGCTGACGCGCCGAGGAAATTACGTCTGTCCATGACTCCCATATCGTAGATCAGCTTAGCGCTCTTACAGCCTGAGTGGAAAACCTTAGTCCGGCGTTGCACGTCGATGGCGGGTCGTCTAAGCTTTGGCGGGCGAAGGAAGTTTTCTTAGTGACCACCGACCCCGCTTCACCCTCGCCCAACGACGATCGACTCTCCAGGGTGGCCCGCCTGTTCGGCGCACTCGTCCCGGATGCGGTCACCACCTCGATCGCACTCCTCGTCGTGGTCTTTTTCACGGCGCTCTGGCTCGGGAATTCTCTCCAGGAAGTCGCAGACGCTTACTACCGCGGGTTGTGGATGCTGCTGGCGTTCACCATGCAGATGACGCTGATTCTGACGCTGAGTTCGGCGTTGGGGGCGGCTCCGTTCTTCCGCTGGGTAATCTTGAGCCTATCCAGGCTGCCGAAAACGGAGACGGCGGTCTTGGCGATGTGCATCGCCGGCGGGGCGACGATGTCGTACCTCTACTGGGGGCTCGGGTTGGCGCTCAATCCGCTGATCGCGGTCTTCTTCGCGCGGGAAGCGGAGCGCAAAGGAATGCGCATGGACTTCCCGTTTCTTCTCAGCACCACCGCCGCGGCGGGTTCGGTGTGGCAATACGGCTTCTCTTCGAGCGGGCCGCTGTTGATGAACACGCCGGGGAATTTTCTCGAAGACGTCACCGGGCTGATGCCCTTGAGTACGACGATTTTTTCTCCCGCCGCGCGCGTCTTTGTCGTTGGATTTCTGCTCCTGCTGTTTCTGACGGCCCGTCTGCTCTTGCCCTCTCGACCGAGGTCGATCTCGCAATTCGACGATGCTTGCAAACTAGCAGACGACGCGCAGTCCCGCGTGGAGACCGCCGCGGAGCCCGTGCAGGCGTCTGGAGCCAACTTCTCGCAACGGCTTGAGGATCATCGTGGTCCGTCGATCCTGTTGGCGTCGGTGTTGGCCGGGTGGCTCTATTATCACTTCGCCGTTCGCGGCGCGGGACTCGAACTCAACGCCCTCAATACGACGCTGATTCTGCTCTGCCTGGTTTTCCATCGGACGATCTATCGCTTCTCGAAGGTGCTGCCGGGGGCGGTGATGACCGCTTGGCCGGTCGTCGTCCTCTACCACCTCTATGCGGGCGTCGCCGGCGTGATTCAATTTACGACGGTGGGCGAGGAGTTCGTGAACTTGTTCGCCGCTCACGCCACGCCGCTGACCTTCCCGTTGCTGACCGCGATCGCCGGGGCGGTGATCGCAGTCTTGGTGCCTTCCAGCGGGGGGCAGTGGGTCATTCAAGGCTTCATCACCTCCAAGACCGCCCTCGCGATCGGCGTGACTCCTCAGCGCGGGCTGCTCTCGCTGGGCGTCGGCGATCACATGGGAAATCTGCTGTCGCCGTTTTGGGCCGTGATCGCCGGGGGAATCGCTCGCATCGACTACCGCGAGTACATCGGGTACAACCTGGCCTACGCCGCCGTCTGGTTCATCTTCGGCGTCTTGTGCTTTACTTACCTGCCCGCCTAGCGCGGGCCTGCGGAAGAGGGTTCGACCAGGATCTTGAACCGCTCCGTCTCAGCGACCAAAGCACGAGCGGCCGTCAAGTCGTTCCGGGCTGCATCCGCCAGACGGTCCGCGATGCGGCGGGCCTCGACGACGGCTTTACCCTGCGCCTCCCCGTCGACCGCGGCCTGGGAGACGGCTCCCGAGAGATCGGAGGTGCAGGCCAAGATTTCGTCGAACTCCACCCCGAGGTCTTGAGCGCGCGCGCGAACGTCGGCCACCGCTTCGCGCACCTCAGTGACCGTTTGAGCCGTCTCTCGAGCAGCCGCCGAGCTTCGTTGGGCGAGCAAGCCCACCTCGTCGGCGACGACCGCGAATCCGCGGCCGTATCCTCCGGCTCGAGCGGCTTCGACGGCGGCGTTGATGGCCAACAGTCCGGTCTGTTGCGCGATCCCTTGGATCGCTTCAAGGACCTGCCCGGCGCTATCGCCGCGCTCCTCCAGACGTTCGAGCAGCGCGCCGAGTTCGTCCAGGGTCCGATGCCCGCGATCGGCCGCGTCCTTGGCCTCACGCGCCCTTTCCGTCGCCGTCCTAGCAGTTTCGGCGAACCGCAGCGAGCGTCCCTCTGCGTCGGCCAGAGTGCGCGAGCTTTGTTCCGCCTCGCGGCTCTCTTGCTCGGCGGCAAAGGCGGCGCGGTGGGACTGTTCCGCGACCCGTCCCAGGCTCCGGCTCAGGATGACGGACAGCCGGTTCAAGGCCTCGCGTACCACTCCCATTTCGTCGCGCTGCACCGGCGGCGCTCCGGGGCGCAAGTCGCCGCCGGCTAGGCGCAGAGCCGCAGCCTCGTTGGCGAACGCCTGGCGCGAGACGGACAGCGCCGTGTGGAAGAAGCTGGCGGCCGCAACCAGTCCGGCCGATCCCGATACCAGCGCCGTGCGCAGAACGAAGCTTCCCAGAGCGATGTCCGGTTCGCGATTGAGTACGGCGCAGGCGACCAAGGTAGCCAGCACCAGCGCGCCTGTGATGCCGCCGAGACCAATCAACAGCAGCCGAGGCAGGATGTCCATGGCCCTGGTTTCAGCCGACAGGCGGACATGCCTCGCCTCCACCGCGAGCGCATCCAATAGAAGCGTCAGAAACGGCATGATTCCGGTACTCACCACGGGTATGGCCACCGAGTAGGAGAGTCGATACTCGATCGGGTCGATAAACTCGTATCCGGCCATGCCGATGCCGGGTCCGAATGCGGCGTACAGGACCTGTAGGCCCAAGAACAGCCAAGGCAGGCGCTGGACGGCGCTGAGCGCGCGGTGGGACTGATCCGCCGCCTGCCGGTTCCGGATGACTCGAATCTCTCGATTCGCCAGCCATGTCGCTCCCACGGTGAAGCCGATGATGTAGAGCACCAAGGCCGGGTTGACGGCGATTGACGCCGCCTCCCCAGGAGAAAAGAGCCCGGCTGCAACGCACACGGGAAGCCACAGCGCGGGAGGCACTAGGAAACCGAGAACGAAAATACCATGAAGCCGGCTCAAGACAGCTTGTCCGTGCTGCATCAACCATCGGCTGGGTCGAGCCTCATGTTTAATGCGTTTTGGCCTTTGTCAGGCGGTGAAGCGCGCCAGGATCAATGCCTTGGAGCGGCGAGCCAGCGCTCGGATGTCGTCGGTTACAGTTGCGCCTCCGCAGCGCGGTTGGGATTACTGTCGCGGTCGGAGGATACTCGGCCTGCCGGCTTGACCGGCTACTCGGCCACCGTCGCCCGGGCGGTGTAGCTCATGTTCATCGTGTTCTGTCCGAAGAGCAACGGAGCGGCGACCATGGTCATGGGGTAGCTGACCTGTACGGCAACGACGCTGCTGCCGGATTTGGTCGCGTCGCCCCAAATGGTGGCGACTGTCACGGTTCCAGGCAGCCCGATGGCGTGGTTCTTCACGCGATCGGCGACGACGGAGTCCGCCACTGGACTTTGGTGGCCGTGGACCATCGCGTAGCGGGCGCCTTCGCGTGCGGCGTGCGAGAGCGTCGAATAGGTCCAGATCATCCGCGCGCCTTCAAACACACCCAGCGTCACCGTCAAGAAGACAATGAATCCCAGCGCAAACTCGACGAAGACGGCGCCCTTGCGGCTATCGCCCCTCGGGGCGCGGCGATCGGTTCGATTGACGGTGTTCATCTTGATTGGCTCCCTCTGCTCTCGGCCGTTCATCGAATGCGCATCCACGCGCGTTGGCGGATCGTTGTGTTTTGCGGAATGCGGGGGTAGGCGCCGATGGTGCTGAAGCTGTCTTCGACTTGGACCCGTACGTAGGCGAGCGGCACGCCATAGCCGGCGCACGTGGTCGTCCCGTGGTCAATGCACGCGATCTCGGTGCCGTCCGGACATCCGCACCATTGGGATGCGGTCGCGCTGGCGGTCATGGGGCCTTGGTCGTCCGTCACTCGTTGCTCCATGCCGGCGAAGTCGCCGTTCTGGCCGTGCGTCTGGGCGCCGTAGAACGCCGCTTGCGACGCCGCGCCCTGGGCGGTGAGGCCGTGATAGTAGAGCCGTGCGAAATCTCCGGCAGCCATGCAGAAGATGAAGATTAACGGAACCGACAGGCCGAGCTCGACCATCACGCTGCCGCGTCGGCTGTTGGTGAGGTCCTTCAAACGATGTGAGATGGAAGTAAGCATTGGATGGATCTCCTCTTAATTCGTATGGCCGCTTTGTAGGGATGCCTACTCCACCATGGAGATTCGGCTGGTGGTGGGCACACGGCCCGAGCCGTTCCAGTCGAGATTGACGGCCGACGTTCCGGTAAAGCGAATGGTGTCGGCGATGACCTGGCTGAAGATTTTGTCCCCGCCGGTTCCAATCTCCGTCAGCGTATTCCCGACGAAGTCCAGATGGTGCGACGGTACGTAAATCGTGCCGTCCCAGTAAGAGCCGGCTGCACCGTTAATCGTCATTTCGTAAGGCGTGCCGCCGTTGCCGGTCACTGTCCGGGTATTGAAGAACAGGATGTTGGCATAAGGACCGGAAGTCATCGCGCTGAGGTGAGAAGTAACGGTGCTGGCGATCTGGATATTCTTGAGACCTGCTCCGGTGTTGTAGATCATGACGCCGTCCCCGCTCAGGGTCGCGCCGCCCGAGACTTCGAGACCGTCGAAGACGTGGATGCCCGGAGCCAGCGTGACGTCGCCTCCCGTGATCTTCACTCCGCCCTTGTGATAGCTGTTGGCCGCCAAGGTGACCGTGCCGCTCGTGATGTTGCGCTTCCTGTTTTGGTCTTGCGGGTAGTCGCCGGGGACCGGCTCAGCCATGCAAGTGGTCGCACTCTGGCAATAGGGGTCGCCGGGGGGCGGCGTCGGTCCCACGTTTCCATTCAGGCAGCCGCCGCCGTTCGTCGTGGTGCCTCCCGCGGAGGGGTAGTTGATGTTCGCGGCCGTCACGCACCCGCCGCCGTTGGCGGTGATCGAACCCGGGTCGTTTGAACTCGAAATGACGTCGCAATCAGGAGCGTTTAGCTGGGCTCCGCCGCTCACCGTGATGGCGCCGCGAGCGGTCGTATTGAGAGCGAGAACGCAAGGCGCGCCGTAATCAAGCTGGATGCCCGAGACCGAGCGCCCTGTGACGATCGACGACGTGAGGTTGAACATGCGCGCGAAGGTGGCCGGCTGATCGTAAGAAACGATCGCCTCGACGTATTGCGCGTCGCCCTTCTTCAAACCGTCCAGCGGCGGGTTGTTGATCGTCACGGTGACTTTGGCGTCCGTGTCGTCAAAACCCATGCGCGTGGCGTCGGCCTTGCCGGCCGTGACGACGTTGCCGGTGTTGCCCCGCGCGAGCTCGTGCGCGCCGCCCCACGATGCCGAGTCCGCGGCGGCTTGCACTTGTCTGCGGTCAAAAAGCAGGGTACTTCCGTCGAATACCAAAGCCATCGCCGCCAACAAAGGAATCGCCACTAGACAAAAGAGAACCAAGATGGCGCCGCGCTTAGGATCTCGTCTGTTCACACTATTAAGTTGCATCGCTATTACTCCACTTGCAGGCGAGTGCACCTGCATCACTACTTCGGGCGAGAACTCTGTCGTCACTGCCCCGTCTCCCCTAAAGGCTAAGGTGTTTGCCCCACCGCTGTGAATAGACCTACAGGTGGCTTTTAGAGCAGTACCCATGCGGGGACCTTCGGGTACTGTCGGACCAGCGTCGAGAGCAGCTCGATAGGACCCGCTGAGAGCCCATCCGTAGGACTTTCGTACCAATCAAGGGCGTACTACTTTGGGTGGGGTCTCTGTATGCGATTGAAAAAAGGGGATTTATGGATGGTTCGACGCGCGATCGAAAAACCCTCGCGACGACGGTTGGAGGGGGAGAGCCGGACGCTCTCACGGGAGTGGCTCGTTGAGGATTCCGCAAAATCCGGGAACGATTGTCAAGAATGTAACTCGCACTTCCGCCGAAAAGGGCCCGCTTTGAGCGGGTATCGCGCTTGGATCGCAGACTCTTGCCTCGGCTCTGGAGACGTAGGGGGTCTCCCTGAACTAGGGCAAAGATGCCATCTTCCGCGGGATTCCTGCTCGCAACAGCGGGCGCCTTACAGCTCTACCGTCGGAAGATACTTTGGAGCCTGGCGAACCGGGACCGCTCGTTCAAAAGCGTAAGCCAGCTCGATCATGTGGGCGTCCGTATTCGCTAGGCCGAAGAAGGACAGTCCCACCGGAAGCCCAAAGACGTACCCCGCCGGCACGGTGACGTGAGGATAACCCGCGCGGGCGGCCGCCGAGGAACTGCCGCCCGAGCCGTTGTCGCCCGAGACCAGGTCGGTGACCCAAGCCGGGCCGGTGGTCGGGGCGATCAGCGCGTCGAGCTCATAGTCCGCGACCAGCTTGTCGATCCCGTCGTCCTGCGCCCATTTGCGGACCGCCTCCAACGCTTCCAGGTAGACCTCGTCCGACAGCGGGCCTGACTTGACGGCGGCTTCCAGGATGCTTTGATCGAAGTAGGGCAGTTCGCGCTCCGCGTTCTTCGTGTTGAACGCGATGAGTTGCTCAAGCGATTGGACGTCGCCCCTGCGGCCGGACAAGTAGGCGTCGAGCCCGGCCTTGAACTCATAGAGCATCACGGTGAGCGGCTGCCGCCCCAACTCCGCCGCCGGCATGGTTACTTCGACCAGATCCGCGCCTTCGTTACGCAGTGCCGTGAAGACCTCTTCCATCAATCGGTCGACGTGCGGGCGATTGCCGAGATGATTCTGGACGACCCCGAGACGCTTGCCGCGCAGCGTTGCGGCGTCCAGCCCCGAGGTAAAGTCGGCGTCGGCGAGCGCCTCATAGACGAGCGCCGCGTCGCGTACGGTGCGCGCCATGGGTCCGGCGGTGTCCTGTGTTCTTGAAATTGGAATGATGCCCGTTTGCGCAACCAGCCCGACCGTCGGTTTGATGCCTACGATGCCGTTGATGGACGAAGGGCAGACCACCGAGCCGTTGGTCTCCGTCCCGATGGCGGCGGCGCACAGGCTGGCTGCCGCGGCCGCGCCCGAGCCGGAACTCGATCCACAGGGGTTACGGTCCAACGCATAGGGATTGCGCGTCAAGCCTCCGCGGCCGCTCCAGCCTGAGGTGGAGTTAAACGAGCGGAAGTTGGCCCACTCGCTTAGATTTGTCTTGCCGAGGATGACGGCCCCGGCCCCGCGCAAGGAGGCGGCCACAGCCGAATCCGCCGCGGGCTTCGGCGCCCCTAGTAGAGCCAGTGAGCCGGCCGTCGTCTCCATCTTGTCCGCTGTGTCGATGTTGTCCTTGAGCAAGATCGGGATGCCGTGCAGCGGCCCCACCGCCGTGTCGGCTTGGTCGAGCTTCTTGGCGATGTCGAGTGCGTCCGGGTTGATCTCGATCACCGAGTTCAGCGCCGGACCGGAGCGGTCTAGATGCTTGATGCGGTCGAGATACGCCTGCACGAGCTGCTCGGCGGTAAAGTCACTACGGTCGAGGCCGGCCCGCAGATCGGTGATGGAAATCTCTTCCACCTCCGGTCCGGATTGAACGCGCGTGCAGGCGGCGGCTCCGAGCGCGGCGCCCAAGAACAGACGACGAGAGGGGATCGGCATGGGTGCAGTTTAGCCCGCAATGCGCCCTCGTGGCCGACTATTTGGACCGGCCCGTCTCCTTGCTAGCATGAGAGATTCCCCTTGCCCCAGGACTACCTTGAAATTCGCGGCGCTCGCGTCCACAACCTCCGCAGCGTTGATCTGCAGTTGCCGCACAACCAACTGATCGTCATTACCGGAGTCTCGGGATCCGGCAAGTCCTCGCTCGCCTTCGACACCATCTACGCCGAGGGACAGCGCCGGTACGTCGAGTCTCTCTCGGCCTACGCCCGGCAGTTTCTTGAGCGGATGGAGAAGCCGGACGTCGACGAAATGGTCGGCATCGCTCCGGCCGTCGCGATTCGGCAGAAGAACTCGACGCGAAATCCCCGCTCGACCGTCGCCACCGCGACCGAGATCTACGATTTTCTGCGGCTCCTCTTCGCCCGCACGGGTCGGACGTATTGTTCGGAGTGCGGTAAGGAGGTCGCCAAAGATACCGTCGACGCCGTGGCGGCGGAGATCCTCGCGCTCGAAGAAGGGTCGCGATGGCAGGTCCTGTTCCCGGTTGCGGACACCGGGCCCGACGGATTGACCGATCTGCTCAAGGCCCACCTCACCGACCTGCGCGGCAAGGGGTACAACCGGCTGTTTCAGGACGGCAAGATCTTCGAATTCTCGACGCCTGAGTCCTTACTCGACGTCGATTTCACGCGCGCCGTATACGCGCTGGTGGATCGCATCGCCATCGGAGAGAAAATTCGCGAGCGCGTGGTGGACGCCATTGAGATCGCTTACCGCGAGTCGCACGAAGTCGTGTTCGAATCCGGCTCGGGGGAAGACCGGCTTTGGTTTAGCGAGAGATTCGAGTGCCGCGATTGCGGCATCGAGTACATCGAGCCCGAGCCGCAGCTGTTCAGTTTCAATTCCCCGATCGGCGCCTGCCCACGCTGCCAAGGGTTCGGCAATACGGTTGATTACGACATGGGGAAGGTCATCCCGGATCGATTCCTCTCGCTGGCCGACGGCGCCGTCGATCCTTGGACCAAGCCCAAGTACGTCAAATGGCAGAAGGATTTGATGGCGGCGGCCAAGAAGGCCAAGATCCGTACCGACGCACCTTGGGCGTCGCTCGATCGCGAGGAACGCGACTTTGTCCTCGGACTGATCAAGACCTTCTTCGAATTTCTGGAAACCAAGAAGTACAAGATGGGCGTGCGCATCATGCTCGCTCGCTATCGCGGCTACACCGAGTGTCCTGACTGCGGCGGCGGGCGACTGCGCAAAGAAGCGATGAACGTCCTGGTCGGGGGCGAGACGATCCGGGCCGTCGTCGGTCTCACCCTAGGGGAGGCGCATGAGTTCTTCCAGGGGCTCCAGCTGGACGGTGAACGAGAGAAGATCGGCGAGCAGCTGTTGCTGGATATTCTCGAACGGTTGCGCTTCCTCAATGAAGTCGGACTCGAATACCTGACGCTCGACCGGCTCTCCTCGACGCTCTCCGGCGGCGAAGCGCAGCGGATCCAGTTGGCCTCCTCGTTGGGCGCCCGGCTGGTCGGCGCCTGCTATGTGTTGGACGAGCCGTCGATCGGCCTGCACAGCCGAGACACGGATCGGCTGGTGAAGATCCTAGAGCGGCTGCGGGACCTCGGCAATACGATTCTCGTCGTCGAGCATGACGCGGAGATCATGCGTGCCGCCGATCATCTGGTCGACCTCGGACCCGGCGCCGGGGAACTGGGCGGAAAGGTCATTTTTAGCGGAACGCTAAAAGCTCTCAAGAAGAGCAAGGAGTCGCTCACAGGCTGCTATCTGCACGGCAAGAAGAGCATTCCGATTCCGAAGACTCGCCGCAAGCCGAAGGCGCGCCAGATGCTCAAGATTCAAGGCGCATCCGTGCACAACTTGAAGAACATCGACGTGGCCATTCCGGCGGGATTGCTCACTGCAATCACCGGCGTGTCCGGCTCGGGCAAGTCTACGCTCGTCCATGAAGTGATCTACAAGGGTGTCGAGATGCTGCGCCGCAAGGAGGCCGGCGAGGGATCGGAGGACGATCGGTTGCCGTGCCGCAAGATCACCGGCCAAGGAAATTTTGAAGAAGTGATTCTGGTGGACCAGTCGCCGATTGGCCGCTCGCCGCGTTCCAATCCGGTGACGTACGTGAAGGCCTTCGACGAAATTCGGAAGCTGTTTGCTTCCACTCCGGACGCCAAGCGCCGGTCGCGCGGTCCCGGTTTCTTTTCGTTTAACGTGCCGGGCGGGCGTTGTGAGACGTGCCAGGGCGACGGCACGACGACCGTGGAAATGCAATTCCTGGCGGACGTGGCCTTGGTGTGCGAGGAATGCAACGGGATGCGCTACGGCAAGGAAGCGCTCTCGCTGAAGTACGACGGCAAGTCGATCCACGACGTGCTGGGAATGACGATCGACGACGCCCTGCGGTTCTTTATCCGAACGCCCAAGATCGTCAAGAAGCTCACGAGCTTGGTGGAGGTCGGACTCGGCTATTTGCGGCTCGGCCAAGCCGCGACCACGCTCTCGGGCGGGGAAGCGCAGCGCGTGAAGTTGGCCGCGCACATCTCCCAGTCGAACTGCGAGAAGACGCTCTATATCTTCGACGAGCCGACGACCGGCCTGCACTTTGAAGACATCTTGAAACTGCTGGCGGCATTCGAGAAGCTGATCGAGAACGGCGGCACGGTCTTGACGATCGAGCACAACCTGGACGTGATCAAGTCGGCCGACTGGGTGATCGACCTGGGGCCGGAGGGCGGAGCCGCGGGCGGGGAAGTCGTAGCCGCCGGAACGCCCGCCGACGTCGCGAACGAGCAGCGTTCGCACACCGCGCGCTTCTTGAAAGAGGCGCTGGCCTAGAGGCCGGCATCCTACAATCAAACGTGCACCTCGAAGTCTCCCCCGCCGCTTCCGGCCAGCGCCTCGATCGCTATCTGGCCGAACAGATGCCCGACTACTCGCGCTCGCGCATCCAGAGTTGGATTCGCGACGGCCGCGTGAAGGTCAACGGCGAGTCGGAGCCGTCCTCGCTCCGACTCCTGGGAGGTGAAAAAATTGACGTGGAACCGGCGCCTTTGGAGCCTCTGAAAGCGAAGCCCGAAGCGATCCCTCTGGACGTGATTTATGAGGACGACGCCGTGATCGCGATCAACAAGGACGCCGGCATGACCGTGCACGCGGGCGCCGGGGAAGAGGCCAAGTCCGGAACGTTGGTCAACGCCCTACTTCACCGCTTCGAGCAACTGTCGTCGGTGGGCGGCGACCTGCGCCCCGGCATTGTGCATCGGCTGGACCGGCTGACCTCGGGCGTGTTGCTCGTGGCCAAGACGGACCAGGCGCATCGGGCGTTGGCCGAGCAGTTCGAGCGGCGCCAAGTCCACAAGACGTACTTGGCGCTGGTGCACGGGCACGTGCCCGATCCCGCGCGTACTCACCCCAAGAAGGGGCGTGTGGTGAAACCCGAGAAGGACGTGTGGGTGCGTCTTGAATCGATGATGGGACGCGACCCGAAACGGAGACATCGCCAAGCGATTGTCGACGAGGGGCGCGAGGCGGTCACCGACTATCGCCCTCTGGGCTCCGGCGGCCGTTTCAGTCTGCTGGAAGTACGAATCCATACAGGCCGGACGCACCAAATTCGAGTCCATCTGGCCTCGATCGGTCGGCCGATTATCGGCGACGTCCTCTACGGCGCACCGGCGGACCCGGCCCAACCCCGTTTCTTTTTGCACGCGTGGAAATTGGACTGCCGGCATCCAACGACCGGCGACCCGTTGGAACTGGAGGCGATCCCGCCGCCAGAGTTTAAGAGTTTGGCGGCCGATCTGCGGCTCTGACCGCTATACTGACGCTCAGCGATGAAGAAGTTTCTGGTAGTGGTTGCGGCGCTCGGCGCCGGCGTCCTCTCCGCGCAGGAAGCGGGCAAGCCGGTCAACCAACAAGACCTTCCGACCTCCGACGACATCATCAGGGTGGAGGTTGCGCGCGTACCGCTGCTTTTCACCGTCACGGACAAGAAGAACCGCTTCATCACCAACCTGGAGAAGCGAGACTTCAGGGTCTACGACAACGGCGTGGCCATGCCGGTCAACCAGTTTGTGCGCGAGTCCGACCTGCCGCTGCGGATCGGGATCATCATGGACACCTCGAACTCGATCCGCGGACGCTTCCGCTTCGAGCAAGAGGCCGCGATCGAGTTCATCCGCGGCGTCCTGGCTGAAGAAAAGGACCGTGCCTTTCTGGTGAGCTACGACTCGCGCGCCGAGTTGATCGTCGACTTTACCAGCGACGCTGAAGAGTTGGCCGAGGGCGTACGCAGTCTGCGGGCCGGCGGCGGCACGTCGCTCTACGACGCCATCTATTACGCCTGCCGCGACAAGCTGCCCGAAGACCGGCCGCTTGAGCAATTCCGTCGGGCGCTGATCATCATCGGCGACGGAGAAGACAACGGCTCGTCGCTCACTCGCGACATGGCGCTGGAGATGGCCCACAAGGCCGAGGCCGTCGTCTATACGATCTCGACCAATCGCAGCGGCCAACGCAAGGACGGCGACAAGACGCTCAGGCACTTCGCCGAGGAGACGGGCGGCGTTGCGTTCCACCCCTTCCAAGCACGAGACCTCGAGCAGTCGTTCGCCGATATCGCCAACGAACTGCGCCACCAGTACTTCATCATCTACTCGCCGACCAACTTCGCCATGGACGGCAGTTTCCACAAGATTCGGATCAAGACGACCTCGAAGAACACCTTTGTTCGCGCAAGAAGCGGTTACTACGCGCCCCTGCCCGAAGAGCGGAATTAGGGCCGACGCGGCTGGTCTCGCCGCGATTTGTGGACTCTGGACGAAGAAAGCCCCCGCACGGGGTTTCGTTTTTTCTTCGCCTTTAGTACGATATGGAATCGGGACTCGGAGACGGCAGGAATCATGAAGAACTCAACGCAAAACGATCGGGTCAAAAGCCTGGAACACGCCATGGGCGAGATCGAGAAGGCCCACGGTAAGGGCGCGATCATGAAGATGGGCGAGCGCGGGCCGCTGGTCAACGTGCAAACCATCTCGACCGGATCGATCGCAGTGGATGCAGCTCTGGGCGTGGGCGGAGTGCCCAAAGGACGCGTCATTGAAATTTTCGGGCCGGAGTCCTCGGGCAAGACGACGCTGGCGCTCTCCACGGTGGCTCAGTGCCAAAAGCAGGGCGGCGTAGCGGCGTTTATTGACGCCGAGCACGCGATGGACCCGCAGTATGCAGAGCGTCTGGGCGTCGATGTGGACAACCTACTGGTCTCGCAGCCGGATTCGGGCGAGCAAGCGTTGCAAATTGCGGACGTGCTGGTCGAGTCGGGCTCAATCGACATCTTGGTGATCGATTCGGTGGCCGCGCTGGTGCCTCGGGCTGAGTTGGAAGGCGAAATGGGCGACAGCCACGTCGGCTTGCAAGCCCGGCTGATGTCGCAGGCGCTGCGGAAGTTGACCGGCAAGGTCTACAAATCTGGTTGCTGCATCGTCTTCATCAACCAAATCCGCGAGAAGATCGGCGTGATGTTCGGCAGTCCGGAGACGACGACCGGCGGTCGGGCATTGAAGTTCTACTCGTCGATTCGCATGGACATCCGCCGGATTGCGGCCATCAAGGACGGCGATCAAGTGACGGGCAATCGCACGCGCGTCAAGGTCGTCAAAAACAAGGTCGCTCCGCCCTTCCAGATCGCCGAGTTCGACATCATGTACGGCCAGGGGATTTCTCTCGAAGGCGACTTGTTGGACCTGGGCGTCCAGCACAAGGTCGTCCAAAAGAGCGGCGCCTGGTACAGCTACGACGGCGACCGCATCGGCCAGGGTCGAGAGAACACGAAGCAGTTCCTGAAAGAGAACCTCGACATCCGCGACAAGTTGGAGCGGGAGATGCGCGGGGCGCTCGGACTGCCGACGCCGGAAGAACAGGAAGAGGAAGCACTGGCCGCGGCCGAAGCCGCTGAGGCGTAGGGCGGCGACCACGGCGGTCCGCGAAAGAACCTAATTCCCCGGGTGCGGCGTAACCTCCTCGCCCGCTGAACATAGCGGGCATTCTTCCGGCTTCCAGATGTTGACGGACGCGCGGGCAAGGGCTTCGAGCGGCAGGTTGCGTTCTGCGGCCAACTGATCGGGTCGGTCGCCCAATGCCAACAGAGTCGCGAGGACGACGGGTTGCGCGCCGCACCGCGTCAGGTCTTTGAGCGCTCCTCCAACGGCCGAGCCGGCATTGACTACGTCGTTTACGACCGCGACCCGCCGTCCTTCGACTTGGCGCAGGGCTGCCGGGACGCGATAGGCGACCGCTCCTCCGGGCCCAGCGAATCTCTCGGCGTAAATGAACTCCAGGCCGAGTTCCTCTGCGACTAGCAGTCCCACGAACGCACCCTCGACGAGCGGGCCGCAGACGATCTCAGGCTGGTGTGCGGAGACCCGGGACGCGAGTGCTCTGGCTAGAGGGCGCACCTTGTCCGGCCGCAGGAACAGCCGTTCCAACTCCAGCCAGCGATCGCCGTGATGCTTCGACTCGTACTCAAAGTGGCCTCGGCGTTCGTGCAGTAGTTCGGCGAGGTCTTGGCGCATCGTCTCGTCAGGATATCGGAGGCACTATACTCACGCGTGATGCGCTTCCTATTGTTGTTGTTCGTCCTTCTGCCTCTGCATGCACAACGGACTCAGCCGCCGCCCGAAGCGTCGGCGTTGCGGTCGTCGATTGGCCTCGTCAGCCTGGGCATGGACGGCGTTGGCCGCAAGCAGCTCTGCGAGCAGGGGCACGCGATTGTGGAGATCGCAGGGAACTCGCTGGGCCGCGATGTCCGGTGGGAGTCTGCTTGCAGTGGGCCCGGCTTGGCTCACATGACCGTCACCAGTGCGTCGTTCACCGACCGCGACGCTTCGATGACACTCGTCTGTGAGTTGCTTGAAACTCCCGTCGCCTTGTTCGCGCCGAAACTGAAGCCGATCTCATTTCGAGCGGGAGATCGCCCGAGGGACTGGTTCCAGATCGAGGATCTGCTGGACCGACTGGGCGTACGCAAGCTGGGCGGGCTTCTTGACGCGGCAGGGTTCGCGCAGTTGCGTGTAGTGCGGGAAGACGACGCGGTCGTACTCAATGAGCCCGTCTACCGCCTGGTGGCGGCCTGCGCTTAAGGCATCGGCAGATGCGCGCTTTCCGACTCCCGGGCGGGTTCAAATGCCGCCGCCGCTTCGTCCGTCCGTACTTGTTCCAACCACAACAGCCCGTCGAACTCGCCTGAATTGCCGCGCGTCGTGATGAAGTCCACGTCGCCGTCGCCGTCCATGTCCTTGGCGACGAACTGATCGTACATGCCGCGCTTGCGGCGGCTGACGTTGTAGAGCGTCCACTCGGCTGCCGGATCCTCCGGCTGGGCCCACCAGGCGAGTCGTCCCGTGCGCGAGTTCACCGTAATTTCCTCGCCGTCATGGTCGCGCGGGTCGGCGCTGTAGCCGCCGGTGAATAGGTCCTTGCGGCCGTCCCCGTTGATGTCGACAAGCGTCAGACCGGTCGATGTATCCGGGCCCAAGTCTCCAATCTTGTGGATTGTCCACGGTTGCTCGAAGCTCTCCGGCTGTTCCAACCAAGAGACGATGAGCGGCGTCTCTTGCAGGATGACGTCCAGGCGCCCGTCGTGGTTCAGGTCCTCAAAGACGACGTTCATAGAGGTCAGCCATTTCCCGGCGAACTGGTCCGGTTGCGGTTCATTGCGCCCCGCGACGTCGATCGGGTGGTAGGCGAATTCAGGCGGCGAGCCGCCTTGGTTCTCAAACCAAAAGGGGCGCATCTCAAAGCGGCTGCCGGAGAAGAGATCCAGATCGCCGTCCTTGTCGAGATCGACGGGCCGCGCGTTCATGGGGATTTGCACCCGGTAGAGGACGTGCTCCTCCCACTGGTCGCCCTCAAGCGGATCTTCGGGCAACGCGAACCAAGAGATCTCCTTTACCTCAAAGGATTCCGGACGCCCTCCTCCCGCCGGGAGCTGATCGCCCTTGTTGGGCGCTGTAACTTCCGGGCGGCCGTCCCCGTCCAGGTCCGCAAAAAACACCCGAATCCACGAGCCGCGGCCTTGCGTTCCACGAGGGATCGTGCGCGGCCAGTCGCCGGAGCGAATCGTCGCCGCATCGCCCGGGTTTTGGAAATAGATCAGGTGCGCCAACTCGCACGCCGCCACCACGTCCAACCACCCGTCGCCGTTCGCGTCGGCGATCGAGACGTCTTCGGCTGCAATCGCCTCATCTCCTTCCGCCAGCGAGACCAGCACCCACTCGTCCGGATCCGCCGAGCCGAAAGCAATCCGAATGTGGTGGTTGTCCTCGTGGACCGAAACCACGTCGTCGAAACCGTCTTGGTCGAGGTCCGCGATCTGGAGTCCGTCGCCTCCGCGCAGCTCCACTCCGCTCGTCGCCTGGTCGTCGATCAGGTGCTCCTTCCAGGAAATGTACTGGCCGTCCGCGGCTTGGGCGGTTGTGGGCGCATCTGCGACCGTCGGCGACGCTTGTTCGCAGGCGCCGAGCATCAAAACGGACAGAGCGAACGCGAGACGTGACATCGCGAGCCAGTGTAGCGAGTATCGGCGGGCTCCGTTGCTTTCCGTGACGGTAGTCCCCATCATCGGAGGAGGGCTCCCCACGGAGCGGGTTGAGTTGAGTTTCTGGGCCAAAACAAAGACGGCGCTGAGCGCGGTCCGGGCGGAGCTGCCGCCTTTGCTGACGCTCGCCTTGCCGGTGGTCGTCGCCGAGTTGGGCTGGATCGCGATGAGCGTGGTCGACACGATGATGGTCGGCCGTGTCAGCCCGGAAGCGATCGGCGCGGTCTCGATCGGATCGGTTCTGTTCTACACCATCGGCGTCTTCGGCACCGGAATGCTGCTGGGGCTCGATACTTTGGTCCCGCAGGCGTTCGGCGCCGGGCGCCTGGCGGACTGCCACCGGTGGTTGTTCCATGCACTAGCGGGAATCGCGGTGCTTGGACCGTTGCTGATGGTCCCCATGTTCCTCGTGCTGCCCTTCCTGGAGATCTGGGGCATCGCGCACGAGGTGGCGGAGCACGCCGGGCCGTATACGCGTTCATTGCTTTGGAGTACCTTGCCGCTGCTGGGCTTCATGGCCTTCCGGCACTATCTGCAAGCGATGAATCGGGTGCAGGTGATCATGTTCGTGTTGGTTTCCGCGAACTTGGTGAACGCCTTCGCGAACTGGGTTCTCATTTTCGGACGCTTGGGTTCGCCGGAGTTCGGGGTGGAAGGCGCCGGGTGGGCGAGTTGCATCTCGCGGATTTACATGTGCGCGGCCCTGGCCGGCTACATCGTTTGGGATGCGAAGAAGCGCGGTACGGGACTGTTTGAAGCGCCTCGGAGAATCGAGGCGACGCGGTTGCGTGAGTTGGGCCGCTTGAGCTTTCCAGCGGCCACTCAGCGGGCCCTGGAGATCGGCGTGTTCGCGATGGCGACGGCGCTGGTCGGGCGAATGGACTCGCTGTCTTTGGCCGCCCACCAGGTGGCCTTGCAGGCGGCCAGCGTGACCTTCATGGTGCCCCTCGGAATCTCGTCTGCCGCGGCGGTGCGTGTGGGGCAGGCGATCGGACGCAAAGACGCCGAGTCGGCGCACCACTCTGGATGGGCCGCCATCGCGCTAGGCGGGGGATTCATGGTTGCAGCCGGGGCGTTGTTTGTGGCGTTTCCGGAGATGATCATTCGGTTGTTTTCGAACGATCAAGAACTGGTCGCCGCAGGCGTCGGACTGCTCTATGTGGCGGCTTTGTTCCAATTGTTTGACGGCCTGCAAGTGGCGGCCACGGGAGCCCTACGCGGGGCGGGCGATACGAAGACGGCGATGCTGGCGAACCTGGCCGGGCATTGGTTCCTAGGCCTGCCGATCGGATGGTGGTTGGCCTTCCGGTCTGGGTGGGGAGCGGTCGGCGTGTGGGCCGGTCTGTGTATCGGACTGATGGCGGTGGGCGCCGTGTTGGTTTGGCATTGGGGAACCCGGCTGGAGCGACTGCGCCACACCGCCGCCGCCTGAGGTGGTCTTGGCGAGTTGCGCAACCTGTGTGTCAGGTTGTTGTCATGGTACTGATCGGACTATTCCTCTAAGTCGTTGAATTTATGGAATTGTTCCGGTGGGTGATGTCGTGCGGTGACGTGGTTTTGCGGCGTAAGTCTCTTGTTTTCAGAGCATGTCAGGTTTGTCAGGTCGCTTGTTCCTCTGCGTGGGTATTTGGGATAGGGCTAAGTTGTTGATGTGTCGAATGTTGTTTCGTCTCGTGCTCGGGGAACGGGCGTCAGGCGTGCCAGGGCGGCTATTGATTTGGGGCCGGCGACCGCCCCGAGGGCTCACCTCTCCATTCGGCCGTCGGGGCTTAGTCCTAGGGTAGAGGGGCGGGTCAAGGGTAGTAGGGTGAATGGAGGTGGATGTGTTGAGCGGTTTGGAGTTGGGAGCTGTGACGAGTAGCCTGCTACGGCGCCTGAGGATGTCCCGGAACTCACGCTACCGACACGAGCGAGACCGTTTCGGTGTTGATTGCCAATGACTTTGGTTGGATCGGAGGCCACAGGAGTTGAATTGCGAGGCTGCCCCGGATCTGTCGTGTCCCCGATCTCCAAAGGGGTGGGCTGTCCCCGAACTCTCCTCTCTCGGGCTTAGCGCTCGTAGAGCCAGCGCTGAAAGCCGGAGAACATGCCGCCGATTTCCTCGGGGCGGCCGAGGTCTTGGGTGGCGTCGGACATGGAGCCGTATTTGAGTTTCAGCAGCGGGCCCAGCTTGTCGTGGTCTAGTTCGCCGACGCCGACGGTGACGTAGTGGTCGAGGACGAAGTCCAGGAACGCCTGTTGCTTCTGGGTAAAGGTCGAGTGGATGTGGACGCGGGCTTGGGCGGCGCGGGCGTCGCGGGTTTCGACGGGCGAGGCGTAGGCGACGAAGGCGAGGACGTCAAAAAGGTCGCTGCGCTCGGCGTCGATCATGCGTTGCATCTCGGCGAGTTGCTCGGGGCCGAAGCCTTTTTCGGCGAGGCCTTCGAGTAGACGGCGGCGGGTGTCAGGCGCGCTCCAGATGGCGCGGAGTTCGTCTTCGTCCTTGAAGAACTCGGGGGCCTTGCCGAGCAGTTGCTCGATGAACTGGGCCGAGGACATGGGCGTGCCGTCGGGATGCCAATAGCTGGTACACATCATGTGCTGGATGGTGCGTTCCTTGCCGTCGGCTAGGCGGATCTTGACCTTTTTGGGGCGGGGGCTCGGTTCTTTCGGCTCGGGGTCTTTCGGGGGCTGGGGCGGGCGTTTTTCCTTGGGTTCGGGCTCCAGCGGTTCGCCGTCCCACTCGGGGTCGCTGAAGTGCTGGTGCGCCTTCACGAAATCGTAGATCGTGAAGTACTCCTTGCCCTCGTAGAGGCGCGTGCCGCGACCGATGATCTGTTTGAACTCGATCATCGAGTTGACCGGGCGCATCAGCACGATGTTGCGGATGTTGCGGGCGTTCACGCCGGTGGAGAGCTTTTGCGACGTTGTGAGGACGGTCGGGATGGTGCGCTCGTTGTTCTGGAAGTTTTTGAGGTGCTGCTCGCCCAGCTTGCCGTCGTTGGCCGTCACGCGGTGGCAGTAGTCCGGGTCCTTCGACGTCTTCATCTGGTTGATCAAGTCGCGGACGGCTAGGGCGTGGTCTTGCGTGGCGCAGAAGACGAGCGTCTTCTCGCGTTGGTCGATCATTCCCATGAAGATCTCGACGCGTTTGCGCTCGCGGCCCTTGATCTCAATGATTTTGTTGAAGTCGCTTTCGACGTAGCGCTTCTTCGGGTCGACTTCGCCTTCGAGCAGGTCGTCGTCGGGAGTGTAGATGTAATCGTCGAGCGTGGTGGCGATTTGGCGCACCTTGAAGGGCGTCAAGAAGCCGTCGTTGATGCCGTCCTTGAGCGAATAGATGTAGACGGGCTCGCCGAAGTAGGCGTAGGTGTCGGCGTTGTCGTTTCTCTTCGGCGTGGCTGTCAGGCCGAGTTGAACGGCTGGGGAGAAATACTCCAGGATGTCGCGCCAGGTGCTTTCATCGTTGGCGCCGCCGCGGTGGCACTCGTCGATGATGATGCAATCGAAGAAGTCCGGCGGGTAGTCGCCGAAGTAGGGGCTCGGACGGCCGTCCTTGGGCGGGCCGGACATGAAGGTCTGGAAGATGGTGAAGAACACCGAGCCGTTGGTCGGCACGCGACCCTTCTTGCGGATGGCGTCGGGTTCGATGCGCACGAGAGCGTCGTCCGGGAAGGCGGAGAAGTCGTTGAAGGCTTGGTTGGCCAGGATGTTGCGGTCGGCCAGGAACAAGATGCGCGGTCGGCGAGTCGGCTCGCCCTCGCGCTTCCAGTCGGTCAGGTTCCAGCGGGCGTGGAAGAGCTTCCAGGCGATTTGGAAGGCGATGAAGGTCTTGCCGGTGCCGGTGGCGAGGGTCAGCAGGATGCGCGAGCGGTTTTCCGCGATCGCTCCAAGCACGCGTTCGACGGCGGTGTCTTGGTAGTAGCGCGGCGGGTGCGAGCCGCTCTTGTCTTCATAGTCGACGGCGGCGAAACGGTCGCGCCAGGCGTTGGGCACGGCGAAGGTGCGCTCCCACAACTCTTCCGGCGTGGGGTAGCGCGAGACTGGCCCCTCCTTGCCGGTTTCCATGTCGATCTCATAGATGCCTTGCCCGTTGGTGGAGTAGGCGAACCGGACCTCGATCTTCCCGGCATAGTTCTTGGCCTGCGCGACGCCCTCGGTCAGCGATAGACCCCAGGCTTTGGCCTCAATCACGGCAAGCTTCGTGTTGCGGTAGACCAGCGCGTAGTCGGCGGTCAGCGCCTTGCCGCGCCGGCCGAAGCCTTCGATGCGGCCTGGGGCGATGGGATACTCGCGCCGGATGCGGCTGTCTTCAATGACGCCCCAGCCGGCCGCCGCGAGTTGCGGGTCGATGTGCTCGGCGCGGGTTTCCGCTTCGTTCATAGAGCGCCTCGGAATGCGTCGTGGAGTAGGGATTTCTTCAGGGCTTCTAGGGCGTCGAGTTTTTGCTGGTAGATGGCTTCGAGGCGTTGGGTTTCGTCCTGGAGCGTCTCAAACCGCACGACCAAACGTCGAAGGTCGGGTAAGGGCGGTATTGGAAGGGAGAAGACCTTGAGAGCCTGCCCGGTAAAGTGCTGAATTCCCGTTCCAGTGAAGTATTGTCGAAGCCCTCCACTCGTCTCTTGCAGGTACAGGTAGTAGAGGAACCACTTGTTGTGCTCGGGAGAATGAAATCGAACGCGATGAAGCGCTTTCTGAAAGTGAATCGGATGCTCGCCGTTCCAAATTGCTGCTCGACCCGGGTAGCCTCCCTCACAGATAACAACGTCTCCCCGCTCCACGGTGTACTTCGACGTTTCATCGGGGAGGAATCGCATTTCCAGGAGATCGGTCAGGTCGAAGTTAAACCAGCGCACGTTGATGTTTCTTAAGTAGGGCTGGGGCAAGCCCTTGTTCTTAGCCTTGTCCAGCATCTTACCGAGCGAATGGTCCGCGATCTCACCAACCGTTTTCTCGACCCAGCCGTCGCCGCGCTGGGAGAAGACGGATTGCAGGTGGCTTTCAAAGAGGGCGCGGGCGTTCTGGAGGTTCGCCTCATAGTTGGCCTTGGCGGCGGCGATGCCCGCAAACGCTTCATCGAGTATCCCGACGATTCGCTGCTGTTCCTCCAGTGACTCGGGATAATCGATTTTGAACTGCTGAAGCTGAGTCTTCGTAATCGCTTGCCTCGTCGATCCACCATCTTCGCCGGTACGTAGCAGCCGGTTCTTGTATGTCCCGGAGATCAGCATGTAGTGGAGGTAAGTCGAATTGAGCTGTCCTTGAATCGGTCGAACTATGGATACGTGCTGGTTTACGCGAGCGGGCAAGAGGTCTCTCGGCGCAAGGCAGCAGCGGGCAACCGATGCCCCGGTGATATTGAGGAGTATGTCGTGCGGTTCGACGGCGACATTTGAGAGGGCTTCTGCCTGGCTGTCGTCGATTCGCGCTAGCTTGGCTTCGCGGAAACCATCGTCGTATACATTCAGGCTGCGAATCAGCGAGATCCCTGCGGCTTTGTAGGCATTCCTACCTCCGCGCGGGGTGGCTCCGCTACCGATCTTAGTCGTCACATCACCCAAAGGTTTAGATAGCCAGCCTCTCTTCATAGGAGGGACCTAACACTCTTCAGCAACACTACACTCTTGGAATCCAGTGCGACGATTTCGTCAATGATTTCGCTCGGGCTGCGGTGACGCATTTCTTCGGCCTTGTTGGGGTTCTTCACCGACAGGTCGTAGGTTGCCTGATCAATGCTGTTCGCATCCACACTCCAACTCTTGGGCGAGTCAGCAAACGTCTTCTGCAACTCGACAAACTCCGCCAAGTCATCATCGTTTAACGGGTTCGTCTTGCCGAGATTGCGTCCAGGGTCAAGCTGGTAATACCAAATCTTGCGCGTCGGCGCGCCCTTCTCGAAAAACAGCACGACCGTCTTGACGCCCGCGCCCTGGAACGTCCCGCCGGGGCAGTCGAGAATCGTGTGCAGGTTGCAACTCTCAAGCAACAGCTTACGCAGGCTCGAGGCGTTGCCGGTGTTCGACAGAAACGTGTTCTTGATGACCACGCCGCCGCGTCCGCCCGGCTTCAAGATGCGGATGAAATGCTGCAAGAACAGGAACGCCGTCTCGCCGGTTGTGATGGGGAAGTTCTGCTGGACCTCCTTGCGCTCCTTGCCGCCGAACGGCGGATTGGCCAGTACGACGTCGTAGCGGTCCCTGGGCTGGATGTCGTCGAGGTTGATGGCCAGGGTGTTGGCGTGGACGATGTTGGGCGTCTCAATGCCGTGCAGGATCATGTTCATGATCGCGATGACGTAGGCCAGCGACTTTTTCTCCTTGCCGTGGAACGTCCCGCGCTGCAGCGTCTCGGCTTGCGCCGTGGTGCGCTTGGGGTTCTTTCGCTTTAAGTAGTCGAACGCTTCGCACAAGAAGCCGGCCGAGCCGACGGCGCCGTCGTAGACGGTCTCGCCGATTTGGGGCTTGACGACCTCGACGATGGCGCGGATGAGCGGGCGCGGCGTGTAGTATTCGCCGCCGTTGCGCCCGGCGTTGCCCATGCGCTTGACCTTCTCTTCATAGAGCGCGGAGAGTTCGTGCTTCTCGTCCTGCGAGCGGAAGCTGAGTTCGTCGATGTGGTCAATGATCTCGCGCAGGTTGTAGCCGCTCTGGATCTTGTTTTTGACCTCGCCGAAGATCTCGCCGATTTTGTATTCGACGGTGTCCGCGCTGGTGGCGCGCTGCTTGAAGCCTTGGAGGTAGGGGAAGAGCTGTTGGTCGACGAAATCGCGCAGGTCGTCTCCGGTGGCGGCGCGGTTGTGGTCGAGTTTGCCTTCGGCGTTTTTGGGGGCGGCCCATTTCTCCCAGCGGTAGGGCTCGTCGAGGATGTAGGCGTAGGTCTGGCCGCTTAGGGCCGCCTCGTCCTTGCGCGATTCCTCCAGTCCGTCGAGGTACTTGAGGAAGAGGAGCCAGGAGGTTTGTTCGGTGTAGTCGAGTTCGGTGGTGCAGCCGGCCTCTTTCCACAAAACGTCGTCAATATTCTTAAAGGCCTGTTGGAACATCAGATTGACCATCGTACCGGATGGCTGGGAAATGGAAATGGGGGGAGCGCCTTAGGTGTTCGCTGCGGATTGCCGGGCGCGGCGGAGAGGATCGGATCGTGTCGGATACGACGGGGTTGCCGGGCGTTGGGAGTTGATTCGTTGTGGCCGTCGTGGGCGCAGCCTCACGGCTGCGGCACCGTTGTTGTTAGTCGGGCGGCTGGAGCCGGTGCTAGGCTGTGGCTCTCAGCGGAGACTCTATCCATGAAACAGCTCAAAGCCATCGACGTCTCATCCTTGCCCTGGGAAGACGTGTTCAATGCACAGACGGGGCGTACGATCCACCGCAAGGATCTGCTCTCTGATCCCGATACCGGGATGATGATTCGGGTGGTGCGGTACCCGGCGGGGTTTATCAATCCGCTGCACACGCACCACTGCGGACACGGAATGTATGTGTTGGAGGGCGTCTTGGTGACGCATGAGGGGCGCTACGGCCCGGGATCGTTTGTGTGGTTTCCGGAAGGGATGGAGATGGAGCACGGAGCGACTGCGGAAGAGGCGGTCACGGTTCTGTTCATCACCAACAAAGTTTTCGATATCCACTACAAGTAGCCTAGGACGACGACAGATGAGCACGATCGATCGAAGAACGTTTCTCGCCGCGGCCGGCGGCGTCGCCCTGGGTTGCTCGGGAGCGTCTGAAGACCCCGGAGGCGAGGGCGGTCGACCGAACATCATCGTCGTCATGGCCGACGACATGGGGTTCTCAGACATTGGCTGCTATGGCGGCGATGTGGAAACGCCGGTGCTCGACTCGCTGGCGGCCAACGGTCTGCGCTTCCGCCAGTTCTACAACACGTCTCGTTGCTGCCCGACTCGCGCCTCGCTGCTTACCGGCTTGTACCAGCACCAGGCGGGCGTCGGCCACATGATGGCGGCGTATGAAGTGGAGGGAGAGGTGGTTCCGTCCTATCAAGCGAAGCTGAATCGCTCCTGCGTCACTTTTGGCGAAGCGCTGCGGCCGGCGGGATACACCACGTTGATGAGCGGGAAGTGGCACGTGACGCCGGGCGTCGACCGGGCGCAGGTTGATGAGATTGATAAGAGCAACTGGCCTCGGCAGCGTGGCTTCGATCGGTTCTTTGGAACGATCTGGGGGGCGGGTAGCTTCTACGCTCCCTACTCGCTGACGCGCGAGAACGAGCCGATCTCGTCCGACGACGATCCGGATTTCTACTACACGACTGCGATTGGAGACCATGCCGCGCAGTTCATCGAGGAGTCGTCTCGGGACAAGCCGTTCTTCCTCTATCTGCCGTTCACGTCTCCCCACTGGCCCTTGCATGCGCTGGAAGAGGACATTGCTCGTTACAAGGGCAAGTACGACATGGGTTGGGACGAGCTGCGTCGGACCCGGCGCGAGCGGATGATCGAGATGGGGGTGATCCAGGAAGAATGGGATTTGACGCCGCGGGACGAGGTGGTTCCGGCATGGGAGGACGTCGACAACAAGGAGTGGGAGTCGCGGCGGATGGAGGTCTACGCGGCGCAGATCACGGCGATGGATCGAGCCATTGGGGTGGTAGTGGACAAGCTGAAGGAGCTGGGCGAATTCGAGAACACCTTGATCCTATTTATGGCCGACAACGGAGGCTGTGCCGAGGAGTTGACGGAGGAGTCAGCCGGCTTGATCTATCCGACTGAGACCCGGGACGGGCGACCGGTCGCGGTGGGGAACGAACCGAGCGAAATGCCGGGGCAGGAGGACGACTACCAGAGCTATGGGGTTCCTTGGGCGAATGCATCGAACACGCCGTTTCGGATGTACAAGCATTGGGTCCATGAAGGCGGGATCTCGTCGCCGCTGATTGTGCATTGGCCGGAGGGCGTCACCGTGCCCGGAACGTGGACCGATCAGCCCGGCCATCTGATCGACGTGATGGCGACTTGTTTGGACGTCGCCGAGGCGGAGTATCCGGAGACGTACGAAGGCCGCACGATCACTGCGCTGGAGGGCGAGAGTCTGAGGCCCGTCTTCTCCGGCGAGGACCGCAACGGTCACGCAGACGGAATCTACTGGGAGCACGAAGGCAACAAGGCGATCCGGTTAGGCAAATGGAAGCTGGTTTCGCGCTGGAGCGCGGCCAACGAGATGGGGCGCCCGAAGGGGGAGCCTGGAGAGCGCGCCTGGGAACTTTACGACATCGACGCCGATCGGACCGAGATGCATGATCTGGCTGCTGAGAATCCCGAGCAGGTCGAGCTGATGGCCGGGATGTGGGACGAGTGGGCCGAGCGGGTGGGCGTGCTGGAGTGGAGGAGTTGGGACGGCGGGGTGGTGCGGTCGTCCTAGCTGCGTCAGGCGCCGATCCGCGCCTTGCTCGCGGGCGGTTCGCCCGGAGAAGAAATATTGGTGGAGGCGGCGGGAATCGAACCCGCGTCCGGAAAAGGCCTTCGCCAAGAGACTACATGCTTATTCCGCTCAAAAATCTTAGCCGGCTTCCAGGGAACGGACAAGCTGAAGCCAACCCAGCCTGATTAATCTCGGTCCCAGAACTACAGGCGGAAGCCCCAGAACCTATCCCGCGAAATGACGTCTCAGAACAACGTACGGGCCCGCTGTAAGAGACGTACGCTAGCGATTAAGCTGCGTAAGCCAACTCGAAGTTGTCGTTATTGGCAGTTGTTGTTTTTGCGATCGTTTTACGGGTGCTCGCAACCCGGCATGCCTCTCAACGTCAGTATCAATCCCGTCGAATCCAGGGCGCCCCCTCCTCGCGGCCGCAGTTGTCGGCTCGCTCACTACTATTGTAGATGCAATCGGCGGCGGAAAGGTTCCAGGCGCGAAGTGCGACCGGGAGCGGCCGTCAATTCACAGCCAAGAGCTCGACCTTGAAGACGAGCGGCGTATTCGGCGCAATCTGTCCCTTCCCGCGCTCCCCGTAACCGAGTTCAGGCGGCAAGTAGAGCATGTACGTGGACCCCGCCGTCATCAACTGCAGCGCCTCCGTCCACCCAGGCACCACCCCCGTCACCGGAAACGTAATCGGCTCCCCGCGCGCATAGGACGAGTCGAACACCTTCCCGTCGGTGAATTTCCCTTCGTAGTGGACGGTGACGCGACTGGCGAGCGTGGGCTTGGGCCCGGAGCCCTCGGTGACGACTTCATAGAGCAGCCCGGAATCCGTCCACTGGACGCCTTCCTTTGCCTCTAGCTCAGGGAAATGCTCAAACGACGGCCCGCCGCCGCAGGAGATTAGCAGTAAGGCCGCCGCGGCCAGACTCAGGGACTTGCGCATCAAGAAAGCTTACCAATCCATCGCAGATGCCGACTGCATCAACTCAACACCCCAACCCAACCACCTCTTCCCAGCAACCCCACCCACAAAAGCAACCTGCGGGCTCCCCAGCAACCCCACCCACAAAAACAACCTGCGGGGACTGCCACATCAAGACCACCGCCCCACGGA
>Ga0070726_10000879_pt1 | contig 33317 bp, 35 predicted proteins | sample tdAd471_FD_67275 | JGI IMG/M metagenome (GOLD analysis project Ga0070726, IMG submission 67275) | Marine sediment microbial communities from the Atlantic coast under amendment with organic carbon and nitrate - tdAd47.1 | ecosystem: Environmental > Aquatic > Marine > Coastal > Sediment | place...
CCCAAAGGCACCTGCCGCTATGGCGAGAGCGGCGCTCAAGGCAGCCATAAATATAATATTCATGCTTTTTCTTCGTCCAGTAATTGCACCGCTTGCGCCTGATTGTGTCCGGGTCTGTTCATCAGATGCATTGCGGCCATAATGTCCCCCTCTTCAATCTGTCGTAACAATCGCTCATCGTCATTTTTGCGATAATGAAGTTCAAGCGCCTCTGCCTCGTCCTGGCCAGTGCCAAGCAGATGCAGCGCATTACGGCCCATGATAACAGCGGATTCAAACACTTCGCGCACCACCACCGGCAGGCCCAGTTCATGAAGGCGGATAGCATGATGCCGGTCAAACGCACGGACCAATATGGCGGCCTGCGGGAAGGCGCTTAATATCGGCTTGAGAACATGCTCATCAAGCGTCGGATCATCAATGCAGAATATGATGAGGCGTGCGTCTTGCGCTCCGGCACTGCGCAACAGGTCAATACGGGTGCCATCCCCATAATATACTTTCACATTAAAGCGGCTGCTGGTCTCGATCTGTGCGGGTTTACGGTCGATCAGGGTCAAGGCATAATCGGCCCCGGCGAGCATTTGTGCGACAGTCTGGCCGAAGCGGCCATAGCCGATGATAATCGCGCTGCCTTGTGCGGCTTCTTGCGGACCTTCCAGGCCCTGATCCACCGGACGGGAAAATTCCAGTCTGCGGGCAATGAGCATGAGGAACGGCGTGCTGGCCATAGACAATGTGACTATGGCACCAAAAAGGCTTGCCGCCTCCGGCGCGATGAGCATCGCTTCTTGCGCATGATTGAACAGCACAAAGCCAAATTCACCACCCTGGCTGAGCAAAAGGCCAAGGCCCAGTGCCGCTTTGCTCGTCATCCCGAAGAACCGCGCCAGTCCGAATATTATCGCTGTTTTGGCAGTGACCAGCAAAGCTGCCATGGCAAACACGAACACCGGCCGCTCGATGATGCTGCCAATGTCGAGAACCATACCGACCGCGAGAAAGAACAGGCCAAGCAATATCGACCGAAAGGGTTCGACATCATTTTCGATTTCATGCCGATAGGGCGAGTCTGCCAGCATGACGCCCGCTATAAAAGCACCCAGCGCCGTGGACAGGCCAAGAGCATGCATGAGTGCTGCGCTGGCGACCACGGTAAAAAGGCCAACGACTACAAACAGTTCGCGCTCCCCTAGTTTGCCGACCATATGGAGCAAGGGCCGCAACAGGAAACGTCCGGCGAGCACCAGCCCAACGATGGCTCCGGCCGTGTAGAGGGCCACTGTCCATCCGGGCGGGCCGCCGACATCGGCAGGGTTGCGGGATAATGCGGCAATGATGGTTATCAACGGAACGATGGAAAGATCCTGAAACAGCAGGATCGAAAAGGCCTTTTCTCCAAAGGGCGAGTTGATACGGCCACTGTTTTTCAGGCCCGGCAACACCTGCGCTGTTGATGACAGCGCGAGTGGCAACCCCAGTGCAATCGCGGCTCCTATAGTGAAGGCCGTGCCGAAATAGATAATTCCTGCCAGCACCAGCCCGGACAGAATCACCTGCGCTGCCCCCAGGGCAAAAATATCATGCTTGAGCCGCCAAAGGCGTGTCGGGTGCAGCTCCAGCCCCACCAGAAACATCAGCAGAACGATACCTATTTCGGCAATGTCGAGTTTGGATTCGCCGCCCCCCACAAGGCCAAGGCCTTGCGGGCCCACCAGGGCTCCCGCGATCAGATAGCCCAGAACTGCGCCCAGGCCGAAACGACGAAAAAGCAGCACGAAGAAGGTTGCAAAGCCGAGCAATATCAAGCCTTCGCCCAGCAAGACATCTGTAGGGTTGGAGTCGCTTGGTGCCACCTCTGGGATGGCAGTGGCCAGCAATGGCAGCATGGTGGAGCCGAAACTCATACGCCCGCTCTTTTCTGGTTATGCTGTTGCGCCAGCACGGCAGCCTGCGCAGCGGCATCAAAAGCCAATAGTATCGAAGGATGGCGCGCAGGATAGGCGCGGGCTGCCGCAAAGACCTCTATGCCCGGCCAGAAAGGAGCGCCTTCTGTTAGTTCATCTTCACCAGCAAGAAAGGCCCGTAACTGCCCGGCAATCTCATGAAGCGAGGCTGCGGTTTGTCCTGTGGCATGTTGGACCATGAGCGCCGCTGAGGCCTGCCCAAGGGCGCAAGCCCGTGCGTCCAGACCCAATGCCTCAATCTGCCCTGCCAGATTTAGTCGCACATCGACAATCACCCGGCTGCCGCATGTGGGCGAACGCAGGTCCGCGCTGCCATGCGCCGCAGCAAGCCGCGTCTGCCCGGCCAGCGACGCTGCGAGGCGTAATATATCCTGATTATAGAGAGGTGATGACATGATACTGATGTAGGCATTTCAGAGGCGTAGCGAAAGAGCGCTATTCCTCTATTGCGTCAAAAGCATTGTCGGCGTCTTTGCTCGTACGGTTGCGATGCTTGATGAAGCGGCTCATGGCATCGCCACTGGCCTTGAGCAGCGGATAGCTGCGGGACTGGGTGATCCAGTCTGGCCGCTCGGTGGTAATGCCGAACATCATGTTATAGCCCAGCGTGAAGGCGAGAAAGGCAAGCGTTGCTATAATAATCGCCTTAAGCGCACCGAACCCAAAACCCAACACCCTGTCAATCGGCCCCAGCATGGATGTGAGCACAGTTTCACCAATGCGCTTGGCAAGCATTTTTCCGGCGATGAAGGTCACAATGAACAGCCCGGCAAAGGCAAGGACACTTGCTGCCCCACCCGGACCGATCCAGACCCCGACCAGATCCGTGATTGGCGCGAGGAAGAGACGCACAGCAACAACGGCAGCAACCCACGCCAGCAGCGAGAGTGTTTCCTGTACAAAACCACGCATGAAACCGAAAACGGCCATAACGCCAGTCATCAATAGCATGGCCATATCAAGTGCTGTCATAAGCTTGGGCTAGCCGCGCCCCAGTATATGGTCAACATATTGCGTGAGGCTACGGTAATTTTTGAGCGTCATGCCGCCCGTATCACCCGCAAGGCTGGGCGGTACGCCCGCTTCTGAAAAACCCAGCTTGCCCGCCTCGCGCAGCCGCAAGGGTGCATGCGCTACCGGGCGAATTTCTCCTGAGAGCGCGACTTCGCCAAAAAAAACCGCGTCGCTGGGGGCAGGCTTTTCTGCCAAGGCCGAGACCAGCGCTGCTGCCACCGCAAGGTCTGCGCCGGGGTCGGAGATGCGATAACCGCCCGATATGTTGAGGTAGACCTCGCAATTGGCGAAGCTGAGGTTGCAGCGGGATTCGAGCACGGCAAGGATCATCGCCAGCCTGCCACTGTCCCACCCTACGACTGCGCGCCGCGGCGTCGCCCCACTCGCCAGCCGGACAGTGAGCGCCTGTATCTCGACCAATACCGGCCTTGTCCCTTCCAGCGCGGGGAACACGGTTGCCCCCGTCACGCTTTCGTCGCGGTCGGTCAGGAACAGCGCGGAAGGATTGGCCACCTCTTCTAACCCATGCTCCACCATAGCAAACACGCCAATTTCGTCCGTGCCGCCAAAACGGTTCTTGATCGCGCGCAATATGCGATATTGATGGCTGCGTTCGCCCTCGAAGCTGAGTACCGTATCGACCATATGTTCGAGCACACGCGGCCCCGCGATGCTGCCATCCTTGGTGACATGGCCGACCAGCACCAGAGCCGTGCCCGATACTTTGGCGAAGCGGATAAGCTCCTGCGCGCTGGCCCGCACCTGACTGACCGTGCCCGGCGCGCTCTCGATCAGATCGCTATGCATGGTCTGGATCGAATCGATAATCAGAAAATCAGGCGCGTCTCCTTCGCCCAATGTCGTCAATATATCGCGCACCGATGTCGCGCTGGCGAGCTGCACCGGCGCATCGCCCAGCCCCAGTCGCCGCGCGCGCAGCCGCACCTGATCGGACGCTTCCTCCCCGCTGATATAGGCAACGGACAGACCCCGGCGCGCAATTTCGGCCGCAGCCTGAAGCAGCAGGGTCGATTTGCCGATGCCGGGATCACCGCCGATCAACGTCGCGCTGCCCGCCACCAGCCCACCACCGAGCGCGCGATCAAACTCCTTGATCCCTGTGGTTTCGCGTTCCGGCAGGGCAACATCGCTGTCGAGACTGCTCAGCTTAAGCGCGCGCCCGCCCTTTTGCAGATCATGCCTGGCCGCAAAGACCGTCTCGCCCGCCTCTTCCGCCAGCGTGTTCCAGCCACCACAATCATCGCACTGCCCCTGCCACCGTGGCGATATCGCGCCGCATTGCTGACAGGTAAATTTCTTCTTCGCCTTGGCCATAGCCCTGTTATGCAGAACATAGTAAGAACATCAAGCAGAAAACGCAATTATCCCCTTGCGACAAGTAGGAGAGCGTGCTACATAATGGGCATGAGCAAAGCCCCTACCCTTCGTCAATTTCAGGACCGCTTCCCCACTGAGGAAAGCTGCCTCGATCACCTTATGCGCGTTCGCTATGGCGACCGTCACGATTGCCAGAAATGCGGCAGAAACGCCCATTTTTACCGCGTGAAGGCCCGTCGCAGCTATGCCTGTGAGTATTGCGGCGCGCAGGTCTATCCGACCGCTGGAACACCCTTCGACCGGACCCGCACAAGCCTGCGCGACTGGTTCTATGTTATGTTCCTTTTTTGTGCTTCGCGTAATGGCGTTGCGGCAAAGGAAGTCGAGCGCCAGCTTGGCGTGACCTACAAAACGGCGTGGCGCATGTGTCATGAGATTCGCAAATACATGGCGCAGGTCGATGGTGATTCGCCGGTTGGCGGTTTCACCAAGCAGGTTGAAGTGGACGAAACCTTCATTGGCGGTATTCAGGACGGCCATGTCGGCAAGATGGTGTCGAAGACGGTCGTTTTCGGCATGATGGAGCGCGACGGGGATATCATTACCCGCGTTGTGCCCAATCGCCGTCGCAACACCCTGCTTCCGCTCATCAAGGAGAATGTGAAGCCGCACTCGATTGTACACACTGACGAGCATACGCCCTATCTGACACTTGGCCGCGAGGGTTACTTCCATGAGATGACCAATCACAGCCTTGGCGAATATGTCTCGCCCAAAGGTTCGAGCGTGAACAGCATCGAAGGCTTCTGGTCGCAGTTGAAGCGGTCGATTAACGGCACACATGTTCATGTCAGCGGGAAGCACCTCTCGAAGTATCTTGGCGAGTTCGAGTTTCGCCACAATCGCCGGAACCGTCCTGAGACGATGATTGGCGATCTGATGCTTTCTTTCCGGCGCTAGGCGCTTCGCCTTCTGACATCTTTTTCAGAAGGCGGTCGAAGCGGTCGTTCTGGCCTAGGGGATCGACCATAAAATCTCTCGCTCTTCATTCAAAAACATGAACTGGGGAGGCCATACATAGCCTTTGCAAATAGTGTAGATCGTTTGAGTTTGCTTCAACACCCCCTTAGGCGACGAGGCGTGGATCGATAATTCCATTATGGCATCTGGATGATAACGTCCGTCATTGTGAACCTCGGCGTCATTCGGCACGTCCTCCGCATAACCCCAATAGCTGAATGCCGAAACGTGCTTACCAGGCCGCTGGCTTGATACCGACATGAGGGGGAGTTCAAAATAATCGCCAACCTTAACGTTTTCCCATGTAAGCACCAACTTACGCGACGGATGAATGCCAATGGGCGATATATTTGTGAACCGCGCCTCCACGCGAATTAACGCGGCGCTACGGAGTGCGTGCAACTTCAACACTCGTGATGTTGCGCCACTATCGTAATTTCTTCCTGTGGTTCCATCCAATTCGAAGATTCGGCGCTGATCCCTTATTAATGACCTAATCCACGATTTTGGGTTGTATGTGTCTTGGATTAGCAGCCCCAACGTAAACGCTCCGGTAAGCGCCCACATCCAAGCAATTGGTAAATCTGAGAGGAACTGCGACACGTCCTGATCAGCCGTCACACGATGTTCCGACAACCAAATCATTCCTTGCAGCAAAAGAAGTGCTGCTGGAGCAGGATAATAAGTTGGCCTTGGAAATCGACTCACCATGCGGGAGGAGATAACACAGCCCCATTATACTTGTCCAACGGGGATAATCGCCGCAGAAAAGGGGACTGTCGCTACATAAAGTGACGCCAAACACGCTACCACTGGAAACTTGCCTCAAGCTGCGCCATTTATGCAGTGATGACCGCCACCACGATCCGCATAGCCAGCTATAATATCCGCAAAGCCATGGGCACGGATCGCCGCCGCAACCCTGAGCGCATCTTGGCGGTATTGGCCGAAGTGGATGCTGACATCATTGCCCTGCAAGAGGCGGACCGGCGCTTTGGAGTGCGTTCTACTGCCATTCCGCGCACATTGCTCGAACATCATAGCGATTATCAGGCGGTGCCGCTCAATGTGCAGACAGACAGTATTGGCTGGCATGGCAACGCGATATTGGTGCGCGATTCGGCGACTGTTATGATGGGCGACATCATCCACCTGCCCTATCTGGAACCGCGCGGCGCCGTAGTCGCGGAGGTTGAGGTTAAAGGCACAGCATTGCGCCTCTTCGGCATGCATCTCGACCTGTCCGGCCTGTGGCGGCGCAAACAGGCCAATGCTGTGATCCATGCCTATGTTGCTGGCAGCGATCTTCCGACATTGCTGGCGGGTGATCTCAATGAATGGAGCGCAGCGCGCGGCTGCCTTGCCGATTTTGCGCGGCATTTTTCATTCGCACACTGTGGCCGCAGCTTTCATGCGCAGCGCCCCATCGCCCAGCTGGACCGCATCATGCACTGCCCGCAGTTCGAACTGGTCGATTGCGGCGTGCATGACAGCGCCATAGCGCGGCGGGCGTCAGACCATCTGCCGATATGGGCCGATGTACGCCTGAAACAGAGCTTAATCGCCCGCTAAAATGCGATCGACGAGCTGCTTTACCGTCGGCACAAACCCGTTGGAGTAAAACGGATCCAGCTTGAACTTATACGCGCCATGGCCCGCAAACATCAGATTGTCATCCGGGTCACCGCCATGAACAATGTCCTGCAATGTCTTCTGAATGCAGAAACTGCGCGGATCGACCAGCCGCCCGGTGGTGAAGTCATCATGATCTTTCCATGATGAGAATGCGCAATGCGACAGGCAGCCCATGCAATCCTTCTGATCCTTGCGGATCATATCGCGCTCTTCATTACCGACGAAGATAATCGTGGCGTCCGGCGTTTTCAGACCGGAGGTAAAGCCCTGCCCCACCCATTCACGCGCGCGCAACAGGTCGTCCTTGCTCACCCAGATTTTCTTGCCTTTCACGCCAACATCAAGCTGGTGCGTATGCGCGTCTGTTTGCTCGGTGGAAAAAGCGATCTGGCGCTCTGACCGCGCCTCAAGGCTACGTAAAAACGGGGTACGCACGGCAGAGGAATAAAAGCCTGTGGGCGAGAAGCGGTGCAACAATATGTCGCCCTCGTCCAATGTGGTCAGCCTGTCTTTCCAGATTTGCGGGATCGGGCTTTCCTGCGTCAGCAAGGGGCGCGTGCCGAACTGAAAGGCGATACTGCCCAGCTCAGGATTGTCGATCCAGTCGTTCCAGTCTTTGAGGTTCCAGACTCCGCCGGCCATAACAATCGGCGTTTCATCAGGAATGCCGCAATCGCGCATGATGTCGCGCAGCGCCTTGACGCGGGGGTACGGGTCTTCGGGCTTGAGCGGGTCTTCCGCGTTGGAAAGGCCATTATGCCCGCCAGCCAGCCAGGGGTCTTCATAGACCACGGCGCCCAGCCAGTCCGGCTCCTTGCTATAGGAGCGCTTCCAGAGCGCGCGAAACGCACGGCCAGAGCTGATGATGGGGAGATAATAGACTTCATACCTCGCGGCGATTTCGCTGAGCTTATAGGGCATGCCCGCGCCGCAGGTTACGCCTGCGATCATGCCCTTGGTTTGTTCGAGCACGCCTTCGAGCACGCGCTGAGCGCCGCCCATTTCCCAGAGCACATTGATGTTGATCGCGCCCTTGCCACCAGCGATTTCATGCGCGCGCCTGACCTGCTCAACCGCGCCGTCAATCGCATAGGCAACCAGTTCATCATGACGTTCGGGGCGAGTGCGGCCCGAATATATCTGCGGGATCGGCTTGCCATCGGCATCATAGCTGTCAGCGTTGACGGCTGAAATCGTACCAATACCGCCAGCAGCAGCCCATGCACCGGAACTCATGTGATTGGACGCCGCGACGCCTTTGCCACCTTCGACCAGTGGCCAGACTTCACGTCCACCATAAGTGATGGGCTTGACCCCCTTGAACGTCATTGCAACTCCTAAAAAATATCGCGACCATGAGATTTGCGCCCGCCTATAGCAAGTTTTGCCCGCTACGCATGGAAAATCTGACCTCTAATTGTAAAGACCGGTTCGCACCTGTCATGCAAATGCTTGAGGACGCCCCATTGCCGCACCATAGAGAGCGGCATAGCGCCTGACCATATCAGCCTCCTGATACGACCGCGCCGCCCGTTCGCGATTGGCCGCGCCGATGGACTTGCGTAAGTCCGGATTGTCGATCAGATGCGCAAAGGCGGCACGCATTGCGACTTCATCTTCCCTGGCTATGATGAAAGGTCTGTTCTCCTCTGACACCATGGATCGAACATCACCCACATCGGTAGACACGGCCGGCAAGCCCGCCGCCATGGCTTCGACGAGCGAGATCGGGAATTGCTCGCTGTCTGAAGACAAGGCGAATATATCGAACAGGCCGACATATTGTCTCGGATTGGGTAAAAACCCTGGCATGATCAATGTGTCAAATTCCAGCTCACGCGCTTGTGCTTCTATAATTTCACGCTCCGGCCCCTCACCGACAATGATAAGCTGCACAATGTCCCTATATGGGGACAAAACACGCACCAGTCGTTGGAGGTTCTTGACTGTGCGCAGCCCTGCCAGTGTCCCAATGGTTATCCTGCCCGGCTGTTTCACAAAGCCTGTGATAGCATCTGGTGCGGGTGGCGGCGCATAAGAGGCTACATCAATGCCATTAAAGATCAGCTCGACCCGGCTCTCAGGCTGATGCCAGATATTCTGCGCTATGCCTTGTAATATATGAGATGGAACCACCAATGCATGGGCGCGTGCCAGCGCCAGCCATCTGAAATAATTACGTCTGGCCTTGAGTCCATCGGCTTCGTCACTGTTAAAACCATCCTCATGATGGACCAGCGCTGGCAATACCAGAAAGGGCGAAAATATACGATGTGCCATGACAGCATCCATCGCCCCCCAGTTATAGGTCAATATCAGATCAAAACCCTGCATGGCGCGCGCCCACTGCCAATAGCGACGCGGCGCAGGCAGTCCATGGAGCGAAGGCATTGTCTCCTGCGGAAAGTCACATGACAATTGCGGCGCAATGGCTTTGGCGGCACCCATGGCATCGGGTTCAGCGCTTACGACGCTGTGATGCGCTTTTCCGCCCCACAGGTTCATCAGCCGAACGGCACGGGCTTCCTTGCCACCCAGATTGAAACCACTGTGCAAATGAAGGATGCGCGGTGGCGCCACATCATCCATTGGCGAGCACCCGCTCCAACAACCGCTCCATGCCAGCCGCCGCCTCAGCCTCATCCAGCGTTGGCGCATGTCCAACGCGGGGTACGGTCACAATCTCGGCCATGTCACCAATGTCTTTTTGCATGCGCTTTGCGGTTTTATCACTGAACAGGTCAGAAAGTTCGCCGCGCACGATCAATGTAGGTTTATTCCTGAAAGCGGCCATGAGAGGCCACATGTCAAACCCGGCTTCATTGCCGGGCACTTTGAGTGGCTCGGATATACGAAGATCATAATCGAGCACGATACGCCCGCTGCTGTTGAGCCGATACAGGCGCTTGGCCATCGCCAGCCAGTCTTCCATCTTATAGTCCGGGTATATATCCGCTGATCCTTCGGCCACTGCGCGTGCGGCATGCACCCATGTAGGATAGGCATTGCCGGTGCCAACATAGGTGCGAATGCGCTCCAGACCCTCTTCTTCAATATCCGGCCCAATATCGTTGAGCAAAGCCCCCGCCAGCCGGTCAGCGCGCGTCGCCGCCATCAGCATGGTGAGGATACCGCCCAGCGAAGTGCCTATCGCAACAAAACGCTGCAGGTTCAGGTCTGTCAGCAGGCGCTCAATATCCTGCACATAAGTGAGCGGCACATAGGTCATCGGGTCTTTGGAGTAAGCGCTTTCGGCGCGCCCGCGCATTTCCGGGCAGATCACCCGCCATTGCCCTGCATAGCGCTCTGCGAGATTGGCAAAATCGCGGGCATTGCGGGTCAGTCCGGGCAGACAGAGCAAAGGCGGGCGGTCCGCATGTTCTGCATCGGCGACATAGTCCCGATAATGCAGGCGCAAACCGTCATTCGACCACCAATATTTGTCTTCATACTGCGCCATGCTTGATCCTTTCGCCCCTAATACCCCATATTGCCTTATGATCATCACCCCGCAACCCGCCAAATTCGTCCCGGCAACAGATATTCTCGATATTGAGGGAATAAGCGATGCTGTAGCGCCCGCCTCCTTCCCCGAACATAAGCTCCGGTTTCGCAATGACCGCTGGGCGAAGACTGTCGGCCTGGATACGCTTTCCGATGAAGAGTGGATCGACCATTTCGGGCGGTTTGCGCCGCTTGAGGGCAGCCTGAAAAAACCATTGGCGCTGCGCTATCATGGCCATCAGTTCCGCAATTATAACCCGGACATAGGCGATGGGCGCGGCTTTCTCTTCGCACAAATGCACGATTTCACCGGCCGCCTCATGGATCTTGGCACCAAAGGGTCTGGCCAGACACCCTATAGCCGCTTTGGTGACGGGCGGCTGACTCTTAAAGGTGGCATGCGCGAAATTCTCGCTACTGAAATGCTCGAAGCGCTCGGCGTGAATACATCGAAAACATTCTCGCTCATCGAAACCGGCGAGCCGCTGGAGCGCAATGACGAACCCTCGCCTACCCGCTCAGCCGTCATGGTGCGTCTGTCGCATTCGCATATCCGCATCGGCAGCTTTCAGCGTGCAGCAGCACATCAGGACGAAGCATTGCTGCGGGCGCTGGTCGATTATGCACTGACCCGGCTCTATGACACCACGCCTGGCGACACCCCGGCAAGCCAGTTGCTCAACCTTGTTGTAGAGCGCACCGCTGACCTGGCCGCCTCCTATATGATGGCCGGGTTCGTTCATGGCGTCCTCAACAGCGATAATATCAATGTCACTGGTGAGAGTTTCGATTATGGCCCATGGCGCTTCACGCCCTATTGGGACGCTGCCTTTACAGCCGCCTATTTCGATCATCAGGGGCTTTATGCTTTCGGGCGTCAGGCCGAGGCGATCCACTGGGATGTTGCACAGCTCGCTATTTCGCTGCGCATGCTCTGCGACAGTCAGCCATTGATCGATGCGCTTGATCGCTTCCCGGCCCTTTATGCCGATGCCATGCGGCGACGCTTCTGCTGGCGGCTGGGCATAGAACAGCCCGGAGATCACGAGGCTAGCGCCAGGCTGGTGGAAACGGCAGTGCGCGCGATGGTCGAAAGCGAAACACAGATTGATCGTTTCTTTTTTGACTGGCGAGGCGGTGCGCTACGTAGTGATACAGCCCATACGCGTTATGCTGGCGAACATTGGCAAGAGTTTCAGGCGCTGATCGGTTCGGCAAAAAGCATGGGGCCGATCGATCATGATTATTGGGCTGACGACACACCCTGTTCGATGCATATTGGTGAAGTAGAATCCATTTGGTCAGCCATTGATGAGCGCGATGACTGGAGCATATTAGAGCAAAAGATCGTACAGATTCGTCATATGGGGCAAGCGATGATGAAGACATACAGCTCCCCTTCCAAAGCCCTGTAAAATGGGGCATAGAGTGCAGTAATGACAGAAAAACTGCTTTCTTACGAACCTGCTACGGGGGCACTTCTCTGGCAGGGGGAATATGGGGATGTCGATGCCGAGGTAGAGCGCGCTGCGTCTGCATGGATGCTCTGGGCTGCCCGGCCTGTGGCCTATCGTATTGAGACGATGCGGCGCTTCGCCAATGTTGTGCGCGCCAATGAAGAAAAACTTGCGGACCTGATTGCGCGGGAGACCGGAAAGCCCCTGTGGGAGGCGCGCGCCGAAGTTGCAGCAGTTATCGGCAAGGTCGATATATCCATAGCGGCTTATTCTGAACGGACCAGCCAGCGCCGACTTGAAGGCTCTATGGGCGCGCGGCGTAATTTGCGCCACAAACCTCATGGTATCATGGCCGTTATCGGCCCCTATAATTTTCCGGCGCACATGCCCAATGCGCATATCGTACCGGCGCTGATTGCGGGGAATGCCATTATACTCAAGCCTTCAGAAAAAACGCCTGCCACGGCCGCTTTGCTGGCGGAGCTTTATTATGAAGCCGGTGTCCCGAAAGATTTGCTTCGTCTGGTTATAGGCGGACCGGACCATGGCAAAAAGCTGATAAGCCACCCGCTTGTCAACGGCATACTCTTCACTGGTTCTGCGCGCACCGGTATCATGATCAATCGCAGCCTGTCAGAGCAGCCAGAAAAGATCGTTGCGCTGGAAATGGGCGGCAACAATCCGATTGTGCTATGGGACACGCCTGATATCGCAACGGCTGCGACACTCATTGCCCAGTCGGCCTTCGCATCGGCTGGCCAGCGCTGCACGGCTGCGCGTCGGCTGATTATCCGGGACAGCATGATGAAAGCTGCGATGGAAGAGCTCAAAACGCTGGTTGACCGCCTGATTATCGACCACCCCCATGCCGACCCTGCGCCCTATATGGGGCCAGTGATTGACAATAAGGCGGCCGATGGTCTGACTGAAAGCTTTCTGACTCTCATGGGCATGGGCGGGCGCCCAGTCCGCCATATGAAGCGCCCGCATGGCGAGTTGCCTTTTGTGTCGCCAGCTATTGTTGATGTGACTACCGTCAGCGAACGCCCGGATGTTGAGCTGTTTGGTCCATTGTTACAGGTCGTTCAGGTGAGTGACTTTGACAGCGCCATTCGTGAGGCCAATGCGACACGCTATGGCCTGTGTGCAGCACTTGTTGGAGGCAATCCGGAGCAATATGACCAGTTCTGGGCCAGTATAAGAGCTGGCGTTATCAACTGGAACAGACCAACCAATGGCTCTTCTGCCGCTGCGCCTTTTGGCGGTGTCGGTGTGTCCGGCAACCATCGACCCAGCGCTTATTATGCAGCGGATTATTGCGCATATCCTGTTGCATCGACGGAGACAGAACAGCTGCGTGCCTCAATCGGCATCGGTCTCGCGCCCATCGATACCAGTATTATGGGCGACTGAAACAGGCGATGCCTGACAGCCACAATAGTTTTGCTTGTAGAGGCTCAAATCATTTTGCGTTGCGACATGATCTTGCGCAGGCCATTTTCGCTTGATGGCAGAAGCAACACCTCTTTTTTTCAACGGCACGCCCGTAGGCACCGTCTGGCTCGTTGGTGCGGGGCCGGGTGACCCGGAGCTGTTGACCCTGCGTGCGGCGCGCCTCATCGGCTCGGCCTCACTGATCGTGCATGACGGCTTGGTCGATGACGCCATACTCGCATTGGCCAGCCCGGATGCCCGAATGATTTCCGTCGCCAAAAGCCGTGCGCGCCACACTTTGCCTCAGGACGAGATCAACGCCTTGCTGGTGCGGGAAGCGCTGGCCGGACGCGATGTTGTGCGCCTGAAGGGTGGCGATCCGTTCGTTTTCGGTCGCGGTGGTGAAGAGATGATCGCCTGTCATGAGGCTGGCGTGCCAGTGGAAATCGTACCGGGTATCAGCGCCGCTATAGGCTGTGCCGCCGAGGCGGGCCTCCCCCTCACCCATCGCGGGCTTTCCAGTGCTGTCACTTTTGTTGCGGGCCAGTGCAAGGGTCTGAGCGACCAGAATTGGGCGGGCCTTGCCGGGCCTGATCGCACGCTCGTCATATATATGGGCGTAGCGACCGCCGCCGACATATCGGAAAAGCTCATTGCCGATGGCGTTTCACCGCAGATGCCAGTCGCCGTGCTGGAGAAGGGAACGCGCTCTGACAGCCGCACATTGCGCAGTGACCTTGCGGAGTTGGGTGATATGGTGAAGCGGGAAGCGGTGCAAAGCCCTGCCCTGATTGTGATTGGCGAAGTGACGCGCCTTGTAGATGGTAACGCGCTCTGGTCTATAGCGACCGGCGCTATGGAGAAAGCAGCGTGAGAATATTGACGGGGAATGATCTGGCGACAGGCGATGTCACATGGTGGACCGGTACAGGCTGGTCGCGCCATATCGAGGAAGCCGTTGATGTCGGGGACAAGGGCGAGGAAATTGCGCAGGCGGAAAATGCTGCCCGCCGCGTCAATGTGCCTTATGTGATCGACGCGGAGCAGGATGCAAACGGGGTTCGCCCGGCCCATATCAAGGACCGCATTCGCGCGCTCGGCCCGACCGTCCGCCTCGACCTCAGCCTGAAACCGGCAGATCCTGCCATTGGAAACTGGGTGATATGACCATGTACGCATATGACAAATATGACCAGCAAATGGTCGATGCCCGCGTTGCGGAATTCCGCGACCAGACAAAACGCCGTTTGGCGGGTCAGTTGACCGAGGACCAGTTCAAGCCACTGCGCCTGATGAACGGCCTCTATCTCCAGCTGCACGCCTATATGCTGCGCGTTGCCATTCCTTATGGGACATTGTCTGGCAAACAAATGCGTATGCTGGGACATATCGCGCGCAAATATGACCGCGATTATGGACATTTCACCACCCGCCAGAATATCCAGTATAACTGGATCAAACTGGAAGATGCGCCGGATATTCTTGCCGATCTTGCCAGCGTCGAAATGCACGCGATCCAGACTTCGGGCAATTGCATCCGCAATATCAGCTCCGATCAATATGCAGGCGTTGCTGCCGATGAAGTGATCGACCCGCGTCCCTGGGCCGAGATTTTGCGCCAATGGTCGAGCTTCCATCCGGAGTTCAGCTATCTGCCACGCAAGTTCAAAATCGCCGTGATCGCCAGCCAAGAAGACCGCGCGGCCATGCGCCTGCACGACATCGGCATTGAGCTGGTGGAGCGTGATGGCGTTATTGGTGGCAAGGTGTTTGTTGGTGGCGGCATGGGCCGCACGCCGATGATCGCACCCGAAATCAGGGATTTCATCGCTGCCGAAGAGCTGATCTCCTATATGGAGGCCTGCCTGCGCGTCTATAACCGCCATGGCCGTCGCGACAATAAATATAAGGCGCGGATCAAAATCCTTGTCCATGAAATGGGCGCTGATGAATATCGCCGTCAGGTCGAAGAAGAATTCGCCCATATGAAGACGCTGGGCATCGACCCGCCGATCGCCGAGCTGGAGCGCATTGCCGCGCATTTCGCGCCGCCTGCCTATGAAACCGGGCTGTCAGACGAAATCGACCGCAGTGACCCTGACTTCGCGCTTTGGGTTGATAGCCAGGTTACGGCGCATAAGCAGCCGGGCTATGCGATTGTGAACATCAGCCTGAAGCCGGTAGAAGGCATTCCCGGTGATGCGTCTTCCGCGCAGATTGAGCTGATGGCGGACCTTGCCGAGCATTATAGCCTTGATGAACTGCGCGTTACGCATGCCCAGAATATTGTGCTGCCTTATGTCAAAAAGGCTGACCTTTACACGCTGTGGCAGAAGCTTGATGAAGCGGGCCTTGGCAGTGCCAATCTTGACCTGATCGGCGACATTATCGCCTGCCCCGGCCTTGATTATTGCAGCCTTGCCAATGCGCGCTCGATACCAGTGGCACAGAAGATTGCACGGCGCTTTAGCGATGCCGGGCGGCAGCGCGAGCTGGGCGAGCTGAAGCTCAAGATTTCCGGCTGCATCAATGCCTGTGGCCATCACCATGCCGGGCATATCGGCATTTTGGGCGTGGACCGCAAAGGCGTGGAAAATTACCAGCTGCTCTTTGGCGGGTCAGGCGCAGAAGATGTCAGCCTCGCCAAGATTGTCGGCCCCGGCTTCGATGAAGATGGCGTGGTCGATGCCATAGAGAAAGCCACAGACGTCTACCTCGCCAACCGCAGCGAAGGCGAGCGCTTCGTCGATACCTATCGCCGTATTGGCATGGACCCGTTCAAGGAGGCTATTTATGCTTGAGTTTTACAGCCTGCGCGAAAATGGCGAGACCAATGAGCAGCCAGCCGTAACGCTGGAGGCTTTTGCCGGACAGAGCAATGCCACCGCTGTGCGCATAGAGCCGGGCGAAGACGCGCGCGAACTGCTGCCTCATCTCGGCCAGATTGCGCTGGTGGAAGTGAACTTCCCGGCTTTTGGCGATGGCCGTGGCTATTCGGCGGCCGCCATATTGCGCGAAGCAGGCTATAAAGGCGAGCTGCGCGCTGTTGGTGACGTGTTGGTCGATCAGATCGCTTATATGGTCCGTGTCGGTTTTGACAGCTTTGCGCCAGACCAGCCGCTTGACCCGGCTGTCGTGGAAGCAAGTCTTGCGCGCTATGCGGACGTCTATCAGAAAACCATCGACGCGCGCCTGCCGATATGGGCGAAGCGGCATGAGGTGGCTTCAGCATGACAGACGCCGCCCGCAAGATTGACATGATCGATGCGCGCCCTGCTTTTACACAGGCCGATGCAGATGCGCTCAATGCGCGTTTCGAGGGCGTTGGCGCGGGTGATATGTTGCGGGCGCTGTTTGCTGAAGATGTGTTGGGCCATGTGGCTGTGGTCTCTTCCTTCGGCACGGAAAGCGCTGTGTTGCTCCATCTGGTGGCGCAGGCGGACCCCAAAGTGCCGGTCATTTTCGTCGATACGCTCAAGATGTTCCCTGAAACGCTGGATTATCGCGAGACCCTCGTGAAGAGTCTGGGCATTCAGGACAGCCGCGTTGTCGAGCCGTTGGCCGATGTGCTCGCCGCCAAGGACGACAAAGGCCTGCGCTGGTCTTTTGACCCCGATGGTTGCTGCGATATTCGCAAGGTCGAGCCGCTGGCCCGCGCCAAGCAAGGGCTGGATACATGGATTTCCGGGCGCAAGGCGTTCCAGTCTGTCACCCGGCAAAACCTGCCCCGCTTCGAGATTGAAGATGGCAGGCTCAAGCTGAACCCGCTGGGGGACTGGGACAAGGCTGCGCTCGAAGCCTATTTCGAGGAACATGACCTGCCCCGCCATCCGCTCGAAGCGCAGGGCTATCTCTCTATCGGTTGCGAACCTTGCACATCCAAGGTCAAGCCGGGCGAAGACCCGCGCGCCGGGCGCTGGCGCGGTTGGGACAAGGTAGAGTGCGGCATTCATACGGCCTCAACGCCCATAGCCGACCCGGATGACCCGGCTAATCAGCCTGTATTTTGAGGCGCAAATGCTCGATCTGTATAAAGCAGGTCGAGCATTTTTACATTGGGCTTTTAACTGCGCAATTTCTCCGGCATGATTCTCACAGGGGCATTGGTCCCACAAAGAACGGAGAGGACATATGCTTTCATTACCAGTCACATCCATCATCGCGGCCATCGCCGGGCTAATGCTCGTCATTCTTGGAATGAACGCTGGCCTGAGACGGTCAAAAACCAACATTAACCTTGGTACGGACGGTGACGAGGTTTTGCTTCGGCGCGTTCGCGCTCATGGTAATTTTATTGAATATACCCCTATCGCGCTCATATTGCTGGCGCTGGTCGAGATTGACGGGACGGCCTCAACGCAATTGTGGATTATTGGCGGGCTATTATTGGTTGGCCGGGCCCTGCATGCTATTGGCCTGCTTTTCTCTATTCTGCCGGCCCGTGCGCTGGGCATGCTGATGACATTCGGCTCTATTTTATATTCGGTCTGGCTGCTGCTTTTCTAAACGATCGCAATGGCAGGCTGGCAACGGGCTCGCCTGCCATTTTTGCCCCTGATCCATCATTCATAATCATCATTATAATTGGCGTACTCGCCTTCTGCGAGATCACTGAATTTCGTAATCTTCGCGTCAAATTTCATACGGACCTTGCCGGTAGCGCCATGGCGTTGCTTGGCAACAATCAGCTCGGCGAGACCATAAACCCGTTCCATCTCCATCGCCCATTGTGCATGATCTTCGTGGATTTTTGGGTCATCGCCATCAATCGGACGCTTGGGCTCTTTCGCCTGAATATAATAATCCTCGCGAAACACGAACCACACCATATCGGCATCCTGTTCGATAGAACCGGACTCGCGCAGATCTGACAGTTGCGGGCGTTTGTCTTCGCGCTGCTCGACGGCACGACTGAGCTGCGATAGTGCCAGCACAGGCACGTGCAATTCTTTGGCGAGGGTCTTGAGACCACGGCTGATTTCGGAAATTTCCTGTACCCGGTTTTCGCCTGACTTGCCGGAACCTTGTAATAGCTGAAGATAATCGATGACGATAAAGCCGATATCATGGCGCCGCTTGAGGCGGCGTGCGCGGGTGCGCAGTGCAGCAATCGTGAGGCCCGGCGTATCGTCAATGAAGAGTGGCAATTCCTGCAATTCACGGGCCGCGCGCGATAGGTCCTGAAACTCGGCGCGGCTGATCTTGCCCATGCGCAAGGATTCGCCGGAGATGCCGGATTGCTCGGCCAGAACGCGCGTGGCAAGCTGGTCAGCGGACATTTCAAGGCTGAAAAACGCCGTCTTTGCGCCCATGTTTTTCGCCGGATCTATCCCATCTGCATCATCGCGCACCCAGCGTGCCGCCGCATTATAGGCGATGTTGGTGGCCAGCGAGGTCTTGCCCATGCCCGGACGACCGGCAAGGATCATAAGGTCGCTGTTATGCAGGCCACCTATCTTCTCATTGAGACTGGTAATGCCGGTGGTGATGCCAGAGAGGTGCCCGCCACTGTTGAGCGCGCGTTCTGCCACCTGAACGGCAACGGTACTGGCCTGCAGGAAGTTTTTGACAGAACCAACTTCCCCCTCGCCTTCCGAAACCCTGTATAGCGCTACCTCCGCCGCCTCAATCTGGCTTTTGGGGTCAACATCCTCGCTGGTATCGAGTGCATTATCGACCAGTTCGCGACCAACGCCCACCAGCTCCCGCAACAAGGCCAGATCATATATTTGCTGGGCAAAGTCACGTGCACCGATGAGCGATGCACCACTGGCAGTGAGCTGCATGAGGTAGGCCGTGCCACCATGTTCCTTGAGCGCTGCATCCTGATCGAGCATCGGCTTCAAGGTCACAGGGCTTGCAACCATATTGCGGTCGAGCAGCTTTAGTATCGCTTCATAGATGCGGCCATGCACAGGCTCGAAAAAATGTTCAGGCCGCAGCTTCATCTGAACATCTTCCGCGACTCGGTTGTCGATCAAAAGCGCGCCGAGCATAGCGGCTTCCGCCTCGATATTACGGGGCAGTTCCCGGGGTGCGCCCTCGGGCTCATCGACAAGTTTGAGTGCTTCAGCCATGGCGGCATTCTCTACTGGTCCAGAGCAACACGCAAGGGGCTATGCCTGATTCTGTGGTATGGAGCTGGTGATTAGTCTGTGCATAAGTTTGAACCGGCCCCTGCTCTCCTTAGCTGCCGCGCTGCAATATCCCCCTTGATCTTTCCGGCAAGGAGCCGCACTGCTTGGAACGAGATATGGCCGATCCACGCATCATAGACATTTCCCTCGACCAAGAGAGCATCATCTGGCGCAATGCCGATGTCGAGCAGGAACGCCGGATTGCCATTTTCGATCTGCTTGAAGAAAACCACTTCAAGCCCATACGCGAGCATGAAGATGGCTATGCCGGGCCTTATAAGGTGCGGCTAAGCACGCAAGAAGGCCGCCTTGTTATCGAAATCGACCGTGAGGACAGTACACCGCTTGAGGCAATCATTCTGGCGCTGGGCCGTTTTCGTCGTCCTATCCGCGACTATTTTGCTATCTGCGATTCTTATTTTCAGGCGATTCGTCAGGCGACAGCCCAACAGATTGAAACTGTCGATATGGCACGACGCGGCATTCATAATCATGCCGCTGAATTGTTGATGGAGCGGCTTGACGGCAAGGTTGAGGTGGATTTCGATACGGCCCGCCGTCTTTTCACCCTCATCTGCGTCTTGCATATCAAGCAATGAGTGTCGGTTTCAGGAAGGCGGGCTTGTCGCTGCGTGCGAAGCTCATCATTATGGCCGTCATCGCATGCATATTGGCTATCATGGCTGTCATATTCTGGCGGTTTCAGGAAGGCTGGGCGCCCGCGCGCGATGCCTATCCTGTTCAGGGGATTTCGGTTTCCCGCTTCCATAGTGAGATATTCTGGCCAGGCCTGATGAAACAGGGCGTCGATTTTGTGTATATCCGCGCGACATCAGGCAAGGCTATACGTGATTCCGGTTTCGCACAAAATTGGGCCGGTGCGCGCGATGCAGGCCTGCGCTATGGCGCGGAGCTGGCCTATGATCCTTGCGCTTTGGCCAGCGACCAAGCGACCATGTTCGTTACGACTGTACCGCGGGATGAAGCAGCGCTACCGCCGGTTGTCCGTCTTGAGATTAAACCACAATGTGCTGATGGCACCCGGCCGGGCCGGGACCGTATTCTCTCGGAGCTGAATACGCTCATCAACCTCATTGAATCACATAGCGGCAAGGCAGCTCTGATCCGTGTATCGAAAGACTTTGATGCTGCCTATGGCGTGAGCAGCGGTATAAACCGCACCTTGTGGCTGGAGCGTAATTTTTTCGTGCCTGAATATGCGGCCCACCCATGGGTCATGTGGACCGCAAATGATGCGCGCCGTATCAAGGGTATTAAGGGCGCTGTAGAATGGAATGTAGTGGCACCATGACGGATCAGCCTGACCATTATGATGAAGCGCTTATGGCCGCGGCGCAGGCAGCCATGACCCATGCTCATGCGCCGTACAGTGGCTTTGCTGTGGGCGCGGCCATACGTCTGGCGAATGGCGAGATTATCACCGGGTGCAATTTTGAAAATGCAAGCTATGGACTTTCCCTGTGCGCAGAAACCGTGGCAATTGCTACGGCCAACAGTGCCGGAAAACTGCTACAGATTACTGCATTGGCCGTCACAGGTGAGTCAAAAGATGGGCAGGTTATAGGCCCAAAAAGCGCTTCCCTCACCCCTTGCGGGCGCTGTCGCCAGATATTAGCCGAAGTTGCACAACTTGCGGGGCGGGATATTCCCGTTTACTGCGCAGATACATCGGGCGAAAACCGGACATATCATACCGTGTCCGAGCTTTTGCCCCACGCTTTTTCCGCTGCCGCATTCGTCGGTCGCCCAGAGAATTGAGAGAATTTTGTCTAATGTCGATCCTTTCTGACCGCTGGATACGTGAGCAAGCGCTGAACTCCCATATGATCGAGCCATTTGTTGACGGACAGCGTCGCGAAGGCTGTATCAGCTATGGTCTGTCGTCCTATGGCTATGATGCGCGCGTGGCCGACGAATTCAAGATTTTCACGAATGTCGACAGCGTAATCGTAGACCCCAAGAATTTCGACGGGAAGAGCCTCGTTGACCGGAAAACCGATGTTTGTGTCATCCCGCCAAACAGCTTTGCACTGGCCCGCACGGTCGAATATTTCCGTGTGCCTGATGATGTCCTTGTCATCTGCCTCGGTAAATCCACCTATGCGCGCTGCGGTATCATCGTGAATGTCACTCCGCTGGAGCCGGGCTGGGAGGGGCATGTGACGCTGGAATTTTCCAATACCACGCCCCTGCCTGCGAAAATATATGCAAATGAAGGGGCTTGCCAGTTTCTCTTCCTGAAGGGCAATGAACCCTGCGAGACCAGCTATGCTGCCCGTGCGGGCAAATATATGGGGCAACGCGGGGTTACTTTACCGCGTCTTTGAAACAGTCCACCGAAAAATTTCCTTTTAATCAACAGTCAACCTTATCGCCTTAATAAAGGTTAACGTGATAATCGGGTCAATATCTGGAGAAATTGATGAAAATTATGAATATATTACTGGTTGCGACAGCCGCCGCCGTACTTTCGGGCTGTGCTACGCGTGGGTATGTTGATGATAGCGTTGCCGGCCTTGAAGCCAAGCATGGCGCTCGGATCACTGAGCTGGATGACCGCAGCCGTGAAGCGCTGGAACGCGCCAAGGCAGCTGGCAAACTGGCTGAAGGCAAATTCATGTACAGCGTCGTTTTGACGGAAGATGCCGTAAAGTTCGCGCCGGGCCGCTCAACGCTAACGATGGAAGCAGAAACCAATCTGACGGCAATGGTCGATCAGCTCAAGGCCGAGAACAAGAACGTATATCTTGAAATTCAGGGGCACACCGATTCAATCGGAACGGCAGCATCCAACAAAAAGCTGGGTCTCGCCCGTGCTGAAGCCGTACGTTTCTTCCTGCACAAGCAAGGGATTGCGCTCAATCGCATGGCTACCATTTCTTATGGTGAAGAGGTTCCGATTGCTGACAATATGCTTGCGCCGGGCCGTGCTACCAATCGCCGTGTTATGGTGGTTGTCCTCAAATAAGCCGGGGTCCAGAGCCAGATACCTTTCGTATCCGCCACACCGAAAAACAGAAAGGGCGCCCATATGGACGCCCTTTTTTGTGTGTGATGGGACAGGATTTTGCCTGTCTCAAGCCTATTTCTTGAGTGTGAGGCCACCGAAACGCTTGTTGAAGCGAGCCACCTGACCGCCCTGATCGATATTGCGCTGGCCACCCGTCCATGCCGGGTGCGATGTGGGGTCAATGTCGAGGGTAAGCGTGTCGCCCTCAGCGCCCCATGTCGAACGGGTTTTGAACGTGGTGCCGTCCGTCATCTGGACAGTGATGAAATGGTAATCAGGATGTGTATCTTGCTTCATGTCATGCTCCATAAGTGGCCGGTTCCGACCGGCCTCAAGCTATAAATTCGCGAAGCGCCGCCCTTAACGGGCAATGCTTCAAAAGGCAAGGGAATTGCGCTCTGTCGCGTTGTCACAGTCTTTACACGGAAATGCCGACTGTCTCAGTCCTTGGGCGGATCAGCGATCATTGCGACGCAATGCGCCTCTGCTGCAAGCTTGCCCTCTACCATCGCCTTGCCCGAGAATTTACAGATAGCGCCGCGCACTTGCGTGAATTCAATATGAAAATCAACAAGACATCCCGGTTCAATAGGGTTACGAAACTTAGCGCCATCAATCCCCATGAAATAGACCAGCTTGCCTGTTCCCGCCAGCCCAAGCGATTCAACCGCCAATATGCCAGCAGCCTGTGCAATGGCTTCGACGATCAACACCCCGGGCATGATCGGCCGACCGGGAAAATGCCCCTGGAAAAAAGCCTCGTTAGCCGAAACCGCCTTGACCGCATGAATGGATTTGCTTGGCACCATTGATACCACGCGGTCAATCAGCAGCATCGGATATCGATGTGGCAATGCATTCATGACGGCGCGAATATCCATGGGACCCCGCGCCGTCTCGTCTTGTGTATCAGTCTCCTCGCTCATGCCTGATCCTCAGCGACCGGAAGGCTGCTGACCGGAAGGCTGCTGTTGAGCCGCACGGGCGGCCTGCATCTGGGCCGCGGTATTGATGAGCTTTTGCACCTGCTGATAGATGTTGTAGCTTTGTTGTGTCGGTTTCCAGTCAGAAGGTGGCACAGCATTGGCTACCGGCAAGCGCTTATCCAGCTCTGCTGTAATAGCATCTGTCACATCAATAGTATCTGGCGCCCAGAGAAATGCATCGGGTGAGAGGATATAGTTCAGTTTCTTGGCCGTCACGACGGCTTCCTGAGCAGTGTTATACTGCTTGGCAATTTGCTCGACGACAAAAACCTGCGCTTTCACGATGGGCTCCTGAAGCTGACTAACCTCTTGCTGCTTCTGGTCGATCTGGGCGAGAACAGGATTTTTCGCTTTTTCGGCAGCATCCATTTCGCCCTGATCAACCTGCTTGTCGCCATTTTTGTCGAGCTGGGCGAGCAAGCCCTGGATTTCCTTATTCTTGTCACCCATCTGGCTGATATATGTGGTGTATTGTGTGCCGATCTGCTTGAAGGCGGCGCCAAGTGCTTTTGCACGAGCGATAGCCACGGTGCTATTGGCTGATGCCACGCCTGCTACCTGCGCCTGTGCAGGAGCTCCGGCCAGAGTAATAGCCATGAGGGGAATGCTGGCAAAAGCCAATGCCTTGGAAAGGATAGTCATCAGAATTGTGTCCCTATGTTGAAGGTAATGAGTTTGGTATCGTCCCCTGGTTCTTTGAGCAGCGCCTTGGCGATGTCGATACGGAACGGACCGAAGGGTGAGTTCCAGTTAACACCAAAGCCAACCGACAGGCGCGGTGCGAGCGTCGCGCCCACATAGCTTTCCTGAAAAGCGCTCACATTGGATATGCTGACGCTGGTTATGCTCCCATCCGGATTGGTAACTGGCGCCATAAGATAGTCTGAGCATATGCTGTTTGAATCAGCATCTTGCGTTGTCGTGGAAGACGTGGGGTTGTCGGTAGAGCCAGACGGCGGAGTTGTTGTTGTCGTAATGTTACAAAATCCGGCGAAATCCTGCCTCGCCGGGCTTTTGATTTTGCCAACCGCGCCCACATCCATAAAGACTGAAGGCCGCAGACCAAGCTCACGCGCGCCGGTGCCCAGTGGAATTTCAATCTCGGCATGGGCGAGGTAATAGAACCTGCCGCCCAGCGCATCATCGCTGTCTCTGCCATTGGCGACGAATACGTTATTTTCATCATAACTGCCAAAGGTTCTAATTATTCTGGGGCCGACACCACGGATGCCAAAACCGCGCATTTGCGGTTCGCCAAGGAAAAAGCGGTCCGTCAGGCGGATTTTGTCGATCTTGTTACCATCTGTATCGCGCCTCTGCTTTTCAAGGCTATGGATATAACCAGCCTCACCTTTAAGGCTGAAAATAAAGCCACTACCGAGCGAATGCCACTGCCCGGCATTGAGGCGCGATCTGACATATTTCACGCTACCGCCAAGACCTGCGAAATCCTGACTGAACACCAGATTACGGCCGCGTGTTGGACGCAGGCGGTTGTCGCGCGTGTCATAAATGAAGGAATAGCCAATCGACGATGTCGTGCGTTTGCCAATCGCATCACATAAATAACGACCGGCCAATATAGGATCGCATTCAAATATGCCGTCGCCATCACGGTCGGAAAAATAGGTGCTCCGATCCAGCGTCACATCATCAAAATTAAGTGAATAGCGCAGGGCCAGCGACGTATATTCCGTGAGCGGCACACCAGCACGGATCTGGAAACCGGTCGTTGTCTGCTCATAGGTGGTGTCGCGGTCGCCACTATTGTTAAGATAGCGGAAACTGTTCAGGTCGCGGCGGTAAATGTCACCGCCCAGAGCGATATTCTTGTCCATGAAATATGGCTCGGTAAAGCCAACCTCGACAGATTTGGAATAGTTGGAATAATTGACGCTGGTGCGCAATTGCTGACCTTTGCCGCGGAAATTACGCTGGGTAACAGACGCGGAGAAGATAAAGCGCTCAAGGCTTGAAAAACCAGCAGAAAGCGAGAGTTCGCCAGTCGATTTCTCTTCGACATTGGTTTCGAGTATGATGCGATCCGGCGCGCTGCCGGGCTTTTGTTCAACCTGCAGATTCTCCTGGAAAAAACCGAGCGAGTTGATGCGGTCTGTTGAGCGCTTGACCTGAAAGCTGTTGAAAGCATCGCCCTCATGCAGGCGGAATTCGCGGCGCACCACCTTGTCCTGCGTCAATGTATTGCCATTAACGTCTATCCGCTCGACATAAACACGCGGTGCGTCCGCAATCCGGAAATTAATGCCCATGGTCAGGCTATCTTTGTCGCGATTAAACTCAGGGTTGACATTGGCAAAGGCATAACCAAACAGGCCAGCGGTTTCGCTCATCTGGTCGACTGTATCCTCGACCTTTTTCGCATCATACCAATCGCCCTTTTCCATAGAGAGCATCTTGGTGAGGCGTTCGCCGGACAGATCGCGAATGTCGCTCTGGACCAGCACATCGCCAAATTTATAGCGTTCACCCTCTTCCACCACATAGGTGATGATGAAATCCTGTTTGTCCGGCGTCAGCTCGGCGACCGCGGAGATCACGCGGAAATCGGCATAGCCTTCCGTCAGATAATATTGCCGCAGCTTTTGCTGGTCATAGGCCAGCCGGTCCGGGTCATAGCTGGTGCCGGACGAGAAGAGACGGTGCCAGCGGGCCTGCTTGGTTGCCATCTGGCCACGCAGCTTGCCATCGGAAAATTTGTCATTGCCGATGATGTTGATTTGCCGAACCTTAGATTTCGGCCCTTCGGTAATTTCGAAGACGATATCAACGCGGTTCTGCTCCAGCGTAACCATCTTTGGCTCAACCGTCGCTGCAAAGCGCCCCTTGCGGCGGTACAGCTCGATAATACGGGCGACATCGGCGCGTACTTTGGAGCGCGTATAGATCTGCCGCGGCGCCATACGGATTTCAGGACGGATCTTGTCGTCTTTGATGCGCTTATTGCCTTCCAGAACAATACGGTTGATTACCGGATTTTCCTGAACATCGATTGTCAGTGCGCCTTTATTGTCACGGATCTGTACATTGGCGAACAGTTCGGTCTCATAGAGGTCTCGCAAGGCACTATCGAGGCTCTCGCGGGTATAGGCATTGCCTGCCCGCAGCTTGGTGTAGGAAAGGATTGTCTCTGCCTCAAGCCGCTGCTGCCCGCTGACCTCAATAGACGTGATGGTCATGGCCATCCGTGAAGCTGCTGGTGCAGCCGCCGGAACGGAAGACGGCGCGCTTTCCTGCGCCACAGCGGGCACTGCCACAGCAACACCTGCCAACATTGTGCCGGCAAGCAGTGCTTTAACCATCGGCAGGGAATCCCTCTCTTTGGTCAGACCGTTTCTGGCCATATTTTTCCTGTCTTTCACGCTCACCTCAATCCTTGCGATTCCCAGATGCCATCATGGTATAAATGGCCCTGTTGGCTTGTCCTCAAGAAAACCCGAATGTCTCCTGCCCGACTATGGCTATCCAATCAAGCCAGATAGGCTTTTCCACAGGCCAAAAGAGCCAAGATCGTTAAATGTCACCAGCATCATTAATGTCAGCAGCAGGGCCATGCCGGATCGATAGGCCCATTCCTGTACCATCGGGCTGACCGGACGACGCTGAAGGGCTTCGATTCCATAAAAGAGCAAATGACCTCCATCCAGCATAGGGATTGGCAAGAGGTTGATGAACCCCAAGTTAATCGAGATCAAAGCCATGAAAAACACGTAGCTGGCAAAGCCCATGGAGGCAGCCTGCCCTGAAATGTCGGCAATCTTGAGCGGCCCGCCCAATTCCTTGACGGAGCGACGTCCGGTGATGATCTGGCCAATGCCATCAAGCATGGAGCGTGTAATAGCGACAGATTGATGAAAACCAACAAGGGGAGCTTCAAAGAGCGAGACCTCTCGCAAGCTGACTTTGCCAGATGCGACACCGAGTAAACCGATGCGATAGACATTGCCGAAACGGTCTTCTTCAATGCGTGTACCTGCCGATATCGTCTTTTCGATGCGTGTGTCTCCGCGCTCGATCACATAGGCCAGTGGCTCATTGGGACGCAGGGTGACAATATTCGATATGTCACGAAAGCTCGATATATCGCGCCCCATGATACGGATAATCCGGTCGCCTTCCAGCAAGCCGGCATCCTGCGCCGCGCTGCCTTCCGCCACCATGCCTATCACAGGCTCACTCACTGGCTCTCCGCGCCACATGGCCAGCCCGCCCAGCAGGATTACTGCAAAAAGCAGATTGATCAGCGGTCCGGCAGCGACAATGGCCGCGCGCTGCCACAAGGGCTTGGCCGGAAAGCTTTCATTACGTTCATGGGCTGGCATTTCGAGCCATTTGGGATCGGATTGGCTGGCGGCATTCAAGTCCCCCTTGAAACGTACATAGCCACCCAGCGGCAACGCCGCGATGCGCCAGCGGGTTCCACGCTTGTCCGTCCACGCCTTCAGCTCAGGGCCAAAGCCGATAGAAAAGACCTCCGCTTTCACGCCACACCAGCGCCCAACCAGATAATGCCCCATTTCATGAATAAAAATGAGCGGACCAAGAACGGCTATAAATGCCAATATCGTCATGAAAAAACCGGGAGATGACATCAGGCTTGCACACTTTCCATAAGGCGCTGCGCATCTTCACGCGCGACGCGGTCAGCTTCCAGAATATCGGCGATACTGTCTGGCTGCGTGCCGCTATAGCCCGAGAGTGTGCGCTCAACAATGGCGCTGATATCAAGAAAACCGATACGCCGGGCAAGAAATGCGGCGACGGCTATTTCATTGGCTGCATTGAGCACGGCAGGAAGCGCTCCACCCGCCTCTCCCGCGGCGCGGGCAAGGCGCAATGCCGGAAAGCGGGCAACGTCTGGCTTTTCGAAATCGAGCCTGCCAATCGCAGCAAGGTCAAGCGGCGCACATGGGCTGGCCATGCGTTTGGGCCATGCCAGCGTATGCGCAATGGGTATACGCATGTCTGGTGAACCAAGCTGGGCCAGTGTCGAGCAATCCTTATATTCGACCATCGAATGGATGACCGATTGCGGATGGACAAGAATCTCGATCTTGTCGAGGCCGATAGGGAAGAGATGCCCCGCCTCGATCAGCTCCAGCCCTTTGTTCATCATCGTCGCACTGTCTACACTGATCTTTGCGCCCATCGACCAATTGGGATGACGCACCGCCTCTTCCGGTGTCATACGCGCCATATCTTCCCGGCTTTTGGTCCGAAATGGCCCGCCACTCGCTGTCAGGATAATACGGGATACTTCGCTGAGCTGTGCACCTGCCAGACATTGGAATATTGCATTATGTTCGCTATCGACCGGCAATAATGTCGCGCCAGAGCGTGCCACTGCCTCCATCATCAATGCACCTGCCGAAACCAGCGATTCCTTGTTGGCGAGCGCAACGGTTTTGCCGCATTCAATAGCCGCCAAAGCCGGCTCCAGCCCGGCACATCCCACTATCGCCGCCATGGTCCAGTCCGCGCCCATTTGTGCGGCCTCTATCAGGGCTTGCGGCCCTGCGGCAGCTTGCACGCCAGACCCCGCCAGTGCGGCCTTGAGCGCATCATAATGGTCCTCGTCTGCTATGACAGCGATTCTCGCGCGATGTTCTATCGCCAGCTGCGCCAATGCCTGTGGGTCGCTGTTGGCCGTCAGCGCCAATATTTCATAGGCATCCGCTTCACGTGCTGTCAGGTCGAGCGTTGATGCGCCAACAGAACCAGTGGCCCCGAATATCGAGATGGTGCGCGGCCCAGTCATGGCAGCGTCACCTGAGACAAGGCACCAAAAATAATCGCTATCGGCATGAGACCATCCACACGGTCAAACAAACCGCCATGGCCGGGGATGAGCGTGCCGCTGTCCTTGACCCCTGCCCGCCGTTTCATCCAGCTTTCGAAAAAATCACCTGCTTGTGCCACTGTCGCCAGCAAAGCGCCTGCTACAACCATGGCAAGAATTGCAAACGGATGTTGCGCGATAATGCCGGGAAGGGTTTGAGGTTTGGACCCAAAGGCTGAAATTGCAGACAGAACCAACGACCATGCCGCTATCAATATTAGAGAAGCGCCAGCGATACCGCCATAAAGGCCTGCCCATGTCTTGGAGGGGCTGATACCAGGCGCGATCTTTTTGCCGCCAAAGCGTCTGCCGGAAAAATATGCACCTGTATCAATCGCTATCACCAGCACTATGGCAAGCAGGCGCATGGGGCCGGGCATCATCATTAAACCAGCGCAAGCCGCACAAATATAAAACAGCCCGCCAGCGAGCCAGAACAGACGGTTCGTCGTGCCTGTTTCGAAACGCCGGACCAGCCCCCAATATTCCCACAATAATCCCAGCCCGATCAAAACCACAAAAGCGCTGAACCAGGCGCCACCCAGCCATAAAGCGCCTCCTGCTACGCCCAGCATGACGACAGCGGAAAGCATACGCACACCCAGGTCGGATTTCTTTGGTACCGGAGCGGCCTTTGCCATTATAATCCACCAAAGCGGCGGTCACGCGTGGCGTAGCATTCAAGCGCATGAGAGAGTGCATCGCCGTCAAAATCCGGCCATAGCATGTCTGTGAAATAAAGCTCGGCATAAGCGGCCTGCCACAACAGAAAGTTGGAAAGACGGACTTCGCCTGAGGTGCGGATCAACAGGTCGAGTGGCGGCAGTTCGGCAGTATCAAGCTCTGCCTCAATCGATTGCGCCGTAATTGTGCCTTTTTGCGCTGCTTTTGTAGCGGCGCGTACCAGTTCATCCTGCGAGCCATAATTAAGCGCGATCACCAGTGTACAGGCTGTGTTGCTGGCCGTTCTGGCAAGTGCACCGTTGATCAGCTCGACCGCGTCCGGTTCAAAGGCGGTATAATCACCAATGATATGCAACCGCACGCCCGCCTGATGAAATTCATCAAGGTCGGCCTTGATAAAATGCTTCATCAGACCAGTGAGATCTGCAATTTCCTGTTCGGGGCGTTTCCAGTTTTCTGACGAGAACGCATAAAGCGTTAGGCATTCCAGCCCCAAATCTCGTGCAGCGCGCACCGTTTTACGCACCGCATCGACACCTGCCTTATGCCCGGCTGCACGCGGCAGAAAGCGCTTCTGCGCCCAGCGCCCGTTGCCATCCATAATAATGGCAACGTGGCGCGCACCTTGCGTACCGTCAGAATTTCCGGTCTGTTCAGGCGCGGCGTTACTGGCCAAGGATTTCTTTTTCCTTCTGTGCAACTGTAGCGTCAATATCGGCAACGGCACTGTCGGTCAGTTTCTGAACCTCGTTTTCATGGCGCTTGCGTTCATCTTCGCTGATCTCGCCTTTCTTTTCGTCAGCCTTGAGACTGTCCATACCATCGCGGCGGACATTACGCGTGGCGATGCGGGCTTTCTCGGCATATTGGCTGGCCAGCTTGGCGAGCTCCTTGCGCCGCTCCTCGGTCAGGTCAGGGATAGGCAGGCGCAAATTCTGGCCATCTGCAATAGGGTTCAGGCCCAGCCCCGCCGAGCGGATCGCTTTCTCAACCGGCGTAACATTACTCCGGTCCCAGACTTGTACAGTGAGCATCCGCGGCTCTGGCGCAGAAACGGTCGCAACCTGATTAAGCGGCATATTGGCACCATAAACCTCGACCACAACAGGGTCGAGCAGCGATACATTGGCGCGTCCGGTGCGCAGACCGGAAAGATCGCCTTTCAGGGATTCGACAGCGCCCTTCATCCGGCGCTCAAGGTCATTTTTGTCGAACTGGGCCATGTTTTTCTCCTTATGCCAGAATATTTACGCCGTATCAGCCGTCTGGCTGCCGACCACGGTAGCGGTACCCTTCCCGTTCAATACACGGGTGAGGTTCCCTGTTTCACGGATGTTGAAGACAACAATAGGAATTTCGTTTTCGCGACACAGCGCAATGGCGCTGGCGTCCATCACCTTAAGATTATCATTTAAGACTCGATCAAAAGATACTGAATTATAACGCTTTGCTGTTTCCACCTTCTTGGGATCAGCATCATATACACCATCAACGCTGGTGCCTTTATAAAGCGCATCACAGCCCATTTCCGCCGCACGCAGCGCCGCAGCCGTATCTGTCGTGAAGAAGGGATTGCCAGTACCGGCCGCAAAAATAACAACGCGGCCTTTCTCCATATGGCGGACTGCGCGACGGCGGATATAGGGTTCACACACGGTAGCCATCGGAATCGCGGACAATACGCGGGTAGGATGTCCCATGCGTTCCAGAGCATTTTGCACGGCAAGTGCATTCATCACTGTGGCGAGCATGCCCATATAATCAGCGCTGGTACGGTCGAATCCTTTGGCCGCCGCCGCCAGTCCGCGGAAAATATTGCCTCCGCCAACCACCATGCAAATTTCAAAGCCCGCTTCCTTGGCGGCAGCGACCTCACCTGCAATGCGATCTACCGTAGCCGGATCGATACCAAAATTGCCCTCTCCCATAAGAACTTCGCCGGAAAGTTTAAGAAGAATGCGTTTGGCCGCTGGGCGTGACATGATGAGAATGAATCCGCTTTTGATATGGAAATGGCGCGCACCCTAAACCATTTTCTCATTGGGCGTAAACGCCAAACAACCCAGAAAATGGTCATCACAAAAAAGAAGCATTTTCAGGCGGAAAATCCTGCCCTGACCGTGTCGGAGGGCGGATCCCACTTTATCCTGAAAATGCTTCGTAAGAGCGTGTCATTATATCAGGCGTCGAGGGACGCCAGATCGAACCATTATGTTTCAGCCACCAACCGCAGCGGCAACTTCTGCGGCAAAGTCGCTTTCTTCTTTCTCAATGCCTTCGCCGAGCTGGAAACGGACATAGTTCTTCAGTGTTATCGAAGCGCCGGCATCTTTGGCCGCCTTGGCAACCACATCAGCGATGGCCGTCTTGTTGTCCATGACGAAAATCTGGCTCAGCAGCGCATTTTCCTTGGCGAATTTCTTCACCGCACCCTCAACCATTTTCTCGACAATTTCCGCAGGTTTACCAGATTCCGCGGCCTTGTCGCGCGCGACAGAGCGTTCACGATCCAGCAGCTCAGGGTCAATGTCATCTGCTGAAAGCGAGAGCGGGAACGCTGCTGCAATGTGCATAGCAATCTGCTTGCCCAGAGGCTCCATAACGTCAGCAGGAGCATCCCCCTCAAGCGCGACGAGAACGCCGATCTTGCCAAGTCCTGCGCCGGCAGCATTATGCATATAGTCCACAACAACACCCTCGCTCACCGAAACATGAGCAACACGACGCAAGGACTGGTTTTCACCGATAGTAGCCACATTGTTGACGAGCTTTTCGGCTATTGTGCCACCATCAGGATAAGCAGCCGCAGAAAGCGCTTCAGCGTCAGCCGCGCCGGTTTCCAGTGCTACGGCAGACACATTGCGGACAAAATCCTGAAACTGATCGTTCTTGGCAACGAAATCGGTTTCGCTGTTGACTTCGACAGCTACGCCCTTCGTGCCGGAAACAGCAACGCCGACCAGACCTTCAGCGGCAGTGCGGCTTGATTTTTTCTGGGCAGCGGCAAGGCCTTTGGCGCGCAGCCAGTCAACAGCAGCTTCCATGTCGCCACCGGCTTCGGCCAGCGCTTTTTTACAGTCCATCATGCCAGCGCCAGAGCGCTCGCGCAGTTCCTTGACAGCGGCAGCAGTAATCTCGGCCATCATCATTTCCTTTGAAATTAGAGTGTTTGTCTAAACAGGCGGGTCACTCCAGGTTTCCCGCCCGTTTATATATGGGCGCCCTGCCCTGAAATTATTGCAGTCTTGCGAAA